>Ga0302313_10001371_pt1 | contig 18632 bp, 16 predicted proteins | sample III_Palsa_N2_2_FD_200454 | JGI IMG/M metagenome (GOLD analysis project Ga0302313, IMG submission 200454) | Peat permafrost microbial communities from Stordalen Mire near Abisko, Sweden - III_Palsa_N2_2 | ecosystem: Environmental > Terrestrial > Soil > Palsa > Peat permafrost | place: Sweden...
CGGCTTCCACGCCGACAAGTTCGACGAAGCCTTCCCCGGCCTCGATCCCGCCAAGGCCAACCTCAAACTCCTCTGGATCGCCTGCGGCTCCAGCGACGGCCTCCTCAAAACCAACACCGCCCTCATCGCCTGGCTCAAGACCAAAGACTTCGACGTCACCCCCATCCAAACTCCCGGCGCCCACAACTGGATCGTCTGGCGCGACAACCTCCTCCACTTCGCCCCGCTGCTCTTCCAACCCAAGTGACGGCGTATCATAGACACGTTATGCCGTTCCCCATCAAGACCTGCATCCTCTGCCACGAAGAGTTCGAACTCAAGCCAGACCATCCCGGCTACGCCAACCGCTGCCGCGACTGCAACAACCCCGACAAAGCAGACACCGCAATCAAGACCAAGCTGACAGCCGAAGAGCGTAAGTCCATCGCCGAAGCCAACGAAGCCCGCCGCACCGCAATGAAAAATCTCCTCTACCGCAAGGACAGCTAGACCCGAACCCCCTCGTTCCTCAAGCCTCACTCCTCTACAGACAGCCGCAGTTACGTCCCCGGCTGCACATAAGGCACCTGCGCCAAATACTTCCGCTCCCGCCCACGCGGATCGTCCTCGATATGCGGCGGCTCATCAAAGATCATCGTCGGCCTCCTCGCCAAATCGAACGCCGGCCACTTCGGCAGGCGCGCATTGTTCGGGTTCCCCGTCCGCGCAAACGCAAGGAACGTCTCGCTCACCACATCCGCCATCTTCTGCGCGCGCTCCATATCCGCAGCAGAAGACCCCACCATCCCCGGCGACAGCGCCATGTTATCGAACGCCAGCGGAATATCCAGCGTATGCGGCGCGCCCCACTTCCCTCCATCCACCGGCGACCTCCAGTTCAGCTGATACACCCATGTATGTGAATGCGCATTCACATCTGCCGCCCGCCTCTCAGCCTCAATCACCTCACCCCGCCACGACCTCGAGTCCGTCGTCACCGCAAAGAACACATCGCTCGCCGAATATGTAGGATTCCACTCCCGATACTTCCTAATCACCTCCGCCACCGGCAAACTAACCGTATCGGACTTCAAAAACGGAGCACCTTTCTCCAGCGCATCCGGCAGCGTCTCCCACGTCAGATCGAACAGCGCCGGCTGCCCGCCTCCAATCAACACCCGCGTCTCATCATGCGTATTGCCCAACACCATCGGCACACCCGCCGAGATCTTCGGGTCCGTCGGCGAAAACGGATCGACCGGCAGCGACCGCCCATCCGTCACCGGCCCAAAGTATCCACCCGCACGCGTAGCCTGCTGAATCTCCTCCATCGTCGCCGTCCTCAATCCCGCAGCCGCATCCTTCGCCGATAGGCCATCCAGCTTCAACGCCTGCAAAACCTTCTTCGCCCGCTCCGTCGCATGGGCCGGCTGCACCCCCACCACCTGTTGCCCACTCATCGACACCACGCGATGAAACAACCCCTTCGCCAGCGGCTGCGCCATCAACGTCGCGCACTTCGCTCCGCCGCCGCTCTGCCCAAAGATCATTACCCTCGAAGCATCGCCGCCAAACTCCGCAATATTGTCGCGTACCCACTCCAGCGCCAGCACCAAATCCAACTGCCCCGCATTGCCCGAGTCCTCAAACCCCTGCCCCGGCAACGCCTCCGCAAGATACATATACCCAAACGAGTTCAGCCGGTGGTTCACCGTCACCACCACCACATCGCCACGCCGCGCCAGCCGCGTACCGTCATACAGCGCCGCATTGGCTGTCCCATTCGCAAACGCCCCGCCGTGGATATAAAACATCACGGGCCGCTTCTTTCCGTCTTTGCGAGAGACGTCCCGCAACCCCGGCGCCCACACATTCAAATGCAAACAGTCTTCGCTCTGCACGCCCTCGTCCGGAGGCAGATGATACCCCGGCCGCTTCGCCGCCTCGTCCCTCGCCTTCGCACTCTCATACTCCGGCCGAGCCCCTACCGTCTGCGGAGCCCGCGGCCCCCACTCCAACGCATCCCGCACAGCGCTCCACGGCACCGAAGCCTTCGGCGCGGCAAACCGCGTCTGCGCCGTATCCAGCCCATACGGTATGCCCTTGAAGCATGAAATCCCTTCGCCAGTAAGACATCCGCGCACCTTGCCCGCCGTCGTATTCGCAATCGGCATCGGTGGAGGCACAACACCCCACGAACTCCGTCCCACCATCGCAGCCGCGCCAACCGCAGCCCCGCCAACCAACACTTCACGCCGATTCATGCGCAGCCTCGTTCTCTCTACGCTCTACACTCTATCCTCTACGCTCTGCTCTTACTGCTTCTCCACCGTAATCTTCGTCGCCTTCCCACCCTCAAACTCAATCGTGATCGGATGTCCAAGATTGTCGTACGTCACGCTGCGGTCGCCGATCTTCTCTCCATGCAGCGTCATCACCTGGCCCAGCGCCAACATCGCCTGGTTCTCGCTCATGCCCAGCACCGCCTCATGTGCGTCCACATGCGCCCACATCGCCGGCCCCCAGTGCTTATACAAAACATGCGGATCGTCGTAGAAGAAAATATTGTCGGTAAAGAATGTATACCCGTCCGTATCGTAGTACCCGACCGGAACAGCATACTCCGCCTTCGCATCGCCCGACTTCGGCAGCGTAAACGCCAGCAGCACATGCTTCTGTCCCGCTGGAATCCGCGCCAGCGCTCGCCCCTTCGGCGGAACCTGCTCGAACACATCCGTCACAAGCAGCGGCACTGCCCCGGCCAGCGTGCCCGCAAGCCGTCCATAGTCCGCATGATGCTTCGCATAGGGGTAGTAGTCCATCTGCCCCGCCGCGCTCACCCAGATCGTCGTGCCGATCAGCGCACGCTCATCCTTCAGAGAATCGGGCCGCTCCTTGCGCAGAAACACGGCATCGTCGTCCGATAGCTTCGGCTTCGTATACTGGCTCCCCACCACCGGCACATCTTCATGATTCGCCCTGTAGATCAATCCCACCCGCACCCCGATCATCAGCACGAACGCCGCCGTCACACCCAAACTGACCTTCGTCTTGCTCTCCATCCCCTGCCTCTCCCCCGCCTGTCCAAGCCCGCCAGCACCTAGCCACTTGCGAAATCTTCGCATGAATTGACCGTCGCTGGCACTACAAGCCACTGAAGACAAAATCTGCGGGCCAGCCAGCACGGCCACGCCCGCAGATTGAAGCAAGAGAGAAACACGCAGCAACGCTAGTGGGTCTGGCCCAGGCGCACCGTCGCCGTGCATCCCGTAAACGGATAGGTCGTGCAACCGCCGTACCACAACTCAAAGATCAGTCCGGTAGTAGCGCCTACGGCAAAGTTGGGATACGCAGCGAGGTCCGACACCTCTTTCACCGGCGTCGAGAAACTGCCGCTGCCGTTCGGTTTGGAAGAGAACATCAGGTTGCCTTCCACCACATCGTCGTCGCCGTAGTCGGTGCTCGTAATCCCGTTGTTGGCGACATCCAGGCTGTTCACAAATCCTGAGCTGCCGTTCCATTCAATCCACGCTACCCGCACCGTCGAGCTGTCCGCGGACACCACGGGAGTGGAGCCCCACATACCTGCGTCGCTCACCGCAACCGGCGTCGACCAGGTGCCCGTGCTGGCACTGCGCATGGAGTAGTACACCGTCACCGTGAACGGCGACGCAACAATCTCCCGCCACACCACATGCACGTTGCCCGAAGGATCGATCGCTGCGGACTCATGCCGCTGGTCGTTCGAATCGCCATGCACCAGCGACCAGCCGCTAAAGCTGGATACGCCCGTAGCAGGATCGAGGTTGCCATAGAGTATCTGCTGGTTCGAATGCCCCGTGTACTCGCCATAAGCCAATATGTGTACCAGCGAGTTGCTGTTGGACACGATCGTCGGTCGTGACTGCTCGGTCGAGTTCCCGGCCGCACTCACAGAGAGATACGGCGGCGTTGACGTGCTTCCGCTGTTGGACCATGTACCCGCGCTGTCGCGGCTTATATAGGCAATGCCCGGTTGCAGGCTGCCGGTGGGATACGTACTGCCGCCGCTGGTGCGCGAGGCGTCCCGCGCCTCCCACACAACGCCGATCGTCTGGTTCGGGGTAATCGCGGCTGCCGCATGTTCCTGCCAGTAAAGATTCGTATACGGCGGTACTTCGGTATAAAACGTCTGAAATCCCGATATCGTCAGTGGTACTTCTTCCGTTGCCGGTGCCAGGGGCAACGCCGTGGGAAAACGCCCATAGTGAATCTGATGGCCGTTATAGTTGCTATCGCTCTCGGCATAATCGCTGCCGTACCACATCATCACCACGTTGGACGTGCTATAGCTCGCCACGCTGCTCACCCGCTGTGGGGAATTCTCAACATTGACACTGCCCATGTTGCTGAGAAACGCATGGTTGAAGCTCGTCGCGTCGTTCCATGCGCCGCTCGTGCCAAACAACTCATTGTTGTAGTTGTTGTCGGTATCGTGAGTAAGCACGCCGAAGTACCCCGTGTTGGTGGAGTCCACCACGAACTTGGGGTTGTTCACATAGCCCGTGCCGTTGCTGTCAGTCTCGTTGGTGACAAACACGTTGGTGACGAGTTGGGCCTTTAGCGCGACCGGCAACAAGCCGCACAGCCCAACAGTGAGTAACAGGAGGTTGCGAAGTTTCATACGTACTCCTTGAGTAGCCAAATTCTGTTATCGCTAACAATCTTTAATGTTAGCGATAACACACTGCTCCCATGAAAACGCATCTGTCAAGGGGTTTGGCCAATATTTTTTCGCGCGCCGCTTCCCATTCACTACTCACTGCATTTTCACTCCAGCGGCTCCATTCCGCTGAACTGCCGCTCCACCGCGATCAGGCTCTCCGGAGTCAGCCTGTCCGCCTCGCGCAGCGCCGGGAAGAACACGCTCCACAGCCCTGTAATGGCCATGCTCGCCACGCCGCCCATCACCACCGCCCTCACCGCGCCCCACCAGTGTGCCGTCAGCCCGCTCTCATACTCGCCAAACTCGTTCGACGCACCCAGGAACAGCCAGTTCACGCTGCTCACTCTGCCGCGCATCTCTGGAGGCGTCGCCAGTTGCAGCACGCTCGACCGTACTACCACGCTGATCATATCGGTAGCTCCGGCGACCACCAGCGCCGCGCAGCTCAGCCAGATGTTCCGGCTCAGCCCAAAGACCACGGTCGCCGCGCCGAATATCCCCACACACACCAGCATCGCCCGCCCGGCTTTGCGTTTCAAAGGAACGGCCAGCAGCGTCAGCGACACCGCCAGCGCTCCCAGGCTCGGCATCGCCCTTAGCAACCCCAACCCATGCGGGCCGGAGTGCAACACCTCCACCGCGAAGATCGGCATCAGCGAAGCCGCGCCACCGAACAGCACCGCAAACAGGTCCAGCGACATCGACCCCAGCAGCAGCCGAGTCCGTGCCACATACCGCAGCCCCGCCAGCATGATCTTTATCGTGAAACCCTTCTTCGCCGCCGCGCCTCTCGGCTTGATCAAGCTGAACAGGCAGATATACGTCAGCAGCAGCACCAGCGTAAAGCTGTACACCAGCGGCGCCCCATTCATCACCGCAAGTCTTCCACCCAGCGACACCGTAAACAGCAGCCCGCCGATCATCGGCCCGCTGGCATTCGCAATCTGAAAGATCGTCGCCCCCCACGTCACAGCGTTCACAAAGTGTTCCCGCGGCACCAGCGTCGGCACCAGCGCACTCATCGCCGGCCCGCTAAAGCATCGCCCTGTCCCAATCAAAAAAAGTATCGCGTAGATCAGCCACACATTGCGCGTGCCCCTTACCGAGATCCAAAGCAACTGCGCCGTCGCCAGCGATTGCAGCGTATAGCAGCACAGCACCACGGTCCGCCGGTCATAGCGGTCGGCCACATGGCCTGCCAGCAGCGTAAAGATGATCCCCGGCAGAAACAGCGCCAGTCCCGTATACCCCAGCGCCAGCGCCGAGTGCGTAATCTGATACACCTGCCACGCCACGCCAACGGCCTGCGCCTCGCCGCCCATCACCCCCAGCAGCCGCGCCGCCGAGTAGAACCGGAAGTCCCGCGACTCCCACGCAAGCATAGCCCTTGCTTTACTGTCTCCGTCACCCATCGCCTTCTATGCTTACACAGTGCCGCGTGCTTTGGTGGCCTGTCATCAATCGTTCACCTCCGACATCCATCCCACCCGGAGCATTACATTGTGCTGCGCAGGATTCGCAAACGTCCAGTAATCCCGCAGTTCAATGCGAAGGCTATCGCTGCTGTCCTTCCGCTTGCCAAAGCGCGGAAGAGCCAGCGCCAGCCCATAATCGAGAGCGTGACCCGTTTCAAAGAGACGGCTGTAGCCCACAATCGCTATGGGTAAATAGACGTTGGTTGACCGGGCCAGCGGAATAATACCGTCGACGCTGATATAGCCAGATAGATAGCTACGATTCGCCTGTGGACCCATCACTCCCACTTCAAGAAACAAGGGTGTTGGAACAAAGGTAATTCCTGCTCCACAACCAACCGCCGGCTTCGTGCTCACGGACGACGCACTTGCTCCCATGCCGCAGAAAGCTCCAGCATTGTAGGTGTAACTATCGCTCGGCTTTGGATGATAGCCCGGCGTCGGCGCGGAGGGTAGCTTAGGTGTCACTGCGTCGGTTCCTGTGGATGTCTGACCATGAGCCCTGGTCTCGACCGTGGACAATAACACTAGCAATAGGAACATGGAAGTTACGGGCACGCGTGGTCCACTTTCTTTCCCACGCTTACCCGCAAACGCCCACACATTCCCCAAACAAAAGTTCACCATCGAGCAGCAAACAATCGCCACACCATTCGCAACCAGCAGCGGCAGACGCGCCTCCTGCACCAACAGCCGCATCGACACAAGATTCCCAAGCATCGAAACCACCCCATTGGACAGATGAAACCGCACCAGTTGCCGCACCCATGGAGCATCGTCGCGGCGGTCGCGCCATGTGTAATGCAGATGCCAAACAAAGTTATGCAGCAGCGTCAGCTCAATCGCCGCAGCCGACGCCATCAAATAACGCCCGCCAAACCAGCGGTTGAACAACGCGAGCGCGGCCAGTTGCACGACCATGCCCATCGCGCCAACCAGATTGAACTTCCCCCAGCGGATGATGTTGTTCATACCAGCGGCTCCTCACGAAATAGCTGGGCCGTATGCCGCACCGTAACCACAATCAGCATTGCAAACATGCAGCCCGCGGCGATCGTTCCTCCCAGGTCAAGCAGCAGCATCCTGTGCCCAAACACCGTCGCATAAGGACTGCGCAGCAGCGCAAGGTTCCCAGCGATCAGCAGCAGGCGAATCTCCGTCGGCCCAAAGATCCCCTGCGACATCTCAAACCGCGACAGCGTATATGTCGCCAGATAGCTCTCCGCAGCCAGCAGCAGAAACGCAATCAGCATCGCAATCGCAACCTGCCAATGCACAAACCCCGAGCAGCCAAGTCCGCCCATCAACGCAACGGCCCCAATGACGTCCACCATGTGGTCCACATAGAACCCATAGCGCGGCCGTTGTTGGCAACGCACCCGTGCCAGCGTGCCATCCATGCTGTCTCCAAACCAGTTGAGCACCAGGCACAGAATCACCGGCAGCAGCGCATAGCGGTTGTAGCGTGACAACGCATAGCAGACCCCGGCTCCAATCTGTGCGCCCAGCCCAAGCGCGGTGAGTTGGTCGGACGTAAGCCACTGCGGCGCACGGCAGGCCATCCACTGTAGCGCGCGCTTCTCCAGCGAAGCCGTTAGCGCCTGATTGACCCGGCGCGCCTGTGTAAAGCTCACTTCGTCCTTCGTCATAACAGCTTGTATGTTCATCCTCATGTCCTTTCCTACTTCCTGATTGCGTTGCACGCCGACCGCAACGTAAACTCCAGCGACTCGCGCGGGATGCTCTCCACATAAGGCCGAATCGCCCATCCCAGCCCGGTCGGAATTGCCCGCGTCAGCGAGACCGCCTCAATCTGTAGATAAAGCCCGCCGTCCCGCTCCTCATAGCTCCAGTAGGTGTTCAGCCGCCACAGAAAGCCGTGCTCTTCCTTCGCGCTCAGCCGCCGCTCCACACTCGTGCCGGCCCCGTCAATCTCATCCACCCGCGTGCTCTCGGAGATGCTGTACCCGTGCGACCCATCCAGTTGCCCGAACGCAATGTCATACGTCGTATCCATCACCACCGTAATCACATGCTTCTGCCGCACGCGCATCGACGCCTCCATGCGGTCTCCGCTTTGCGTGATCACCCTGGCCTGCAGCACCTGCGGCGAAAAGTGTTGCGGATACGAGTTGAAGTCCCGCATCAGCCGCTCGAAGTCCGCCGCCTTCGCTCCAGGGGCAAACGCCGTGCCGCGCCAGTGGTGCAACAACGCGCCGTTGAAGTCCGCTCCCGTCGCGGGTGTAAGCTGTTCGATCACCAGCTCGCCCTGCCGCAGCCGCGTCTCCGCATTCACGCGATCGGACCCCGCGAGCGCCAGAAACGCATTCGCCGACCGGTGCTGCTGCACCAGCCTCGCCTCCACCGCGTTGCTATACGAGTTGAAGGTGGCGACGGCAGCAGGCGTCGGCTCGGCCATCACAGAGTGCGGTGCATCCAGCAAGATCAGCAGGCCGCACAGCGCGGATATCCATCTAGAGTTTCGAGAGGGGCGAGAGGGTGCGGCAAGTCGTTTCATGTCCCGCATCCTGCCTGTTTCGAGCTCCCGAAGCAATGCATGGGACCTCACGCGGGCAACATTGTTCCTCACGGTGCAAGTCACGGCAAACATTCAGCTTTTCAAAACTCCTCACGGACGAAATCGCCCTAAATCGCCAACCTCACAATCTCATTCGCTACACTGAACACCACACATGCCAGACACCCTGCCAGCCACGCGCTATCGCTTCGGAGTCTTTGAAGCCGACTCGGCCACGGGAGAGCTGCGCCGCAAAGGTGTGCGCATCAAGCTGCACTCGCAACCCTTCCAGATCCTCTGCATGATGCTGGCGCGCCCCGGCGAGATGCTGACCCGCGAAGAGATCTGCCGCGAGCTCTGGCCCGACGGCACCTTCGTCGACTACGAACACGGCGTAAACTCGGCGATCAATCGCCTCCGCGAAGCCCTTGGCGACAAAGCCAGCAGTCCCCGGTTCGTGGAAACCCTCGCCCGCCGCGGCTACCGCTTTCTGGCCTCCGTCGAGCCCATCAACGCCTCCGTGACCACCCCCGACCTCAGCAGTTCCGGCCCCACCCAGGAATTGTCATCTCGACCGGAGCCCCCGCAAAAATTGTCATCTCGACCGAATCCCCCGCAAAAATTGTCATCTCGACCGGAGCGCAGCGCAGTGGAGAGACCTGTAGTTCCAGCCACTACAACTCCACCCACACTAACCCTCTTCGACAACCTCCTGGCCACCCCCGAAGACCTCCCCAAGACCAACCCCACCGTCGTCCGCAACCTCTTCCTCGCCCTCCAGCTCATGTACCTCGCCTTCTACGTAGGCGCACTCGCCAATCTCCCCGAGCTCAACGAGCTCTTCGCTCCACTGGCCTTCGCACACATCGCCTTCACCGTCATGATCGTCTCAGCCACGCTTCTGATTCCAGTCCGTATCTTCCTGCTCTGCGCCGTACTCTTCCATGCGCCGGCCTTCCGCGAAAAATTTCTCAGGCTCTGGCCATTCGTCCTGCTCCCGCTCGACGCTCTATGGTCCCTCGCGCCTTTCTTACTCCTCCACCACATCAGCACCGGCCTGGCCCTCGCCTGCATGACACCGCTCGTTTACTCTCCCTTCGCCCAACGCTCCCTCATCCTCATGGGCGCAGGCGGAGTCTCCAACTCGCTATGATGGACTCCACATGCCCGCGCCCGACCGACACCCCCTCGGCTCCCTCCCCACCGAGGCCCGCAATCCGGCCACCACCCACCTCGACGAGCTCCCCACCCTCGCCCTGCTCGAGATCATCAACGACGAGGACGCCACGGTAGCCGCCGCCGTCCGCACCCAGATCCCCCAGATCGCCCAGGCCATTGACGCCATCGCCTCCCGCTTCCAGCAGGGCGGCCGCCTCTTCTACATCGGCGCCGGCACCAGCGGCCGCCTCGGCGTACTCGACGCCAGCGAAATCCCCCCAACATTCTCCGCCGATCCCACCTTATTCCAGGGCCTCATCGCCGGCGGCGACCGCGCCCTCCGCCTCTCCAGCGAGCACTCCGAAGACTCCCCCGAAGAAGGCGCCCGCGACCTCGCCGCCGCCGGCTTCGGCAAGCCTTCTGGACCCTTGGCCCTGAACCCTGGACCCTCCACTCCAGACACCCTCGTCGGCATCGCCGCCTCCGGACGCACGCCCTACGTCCTCGGCGCGCTCGCCCACGCCAGGTCCCTCGGGGCCCTCACCATCGGCCTCACCTGCGTCCCCAACTCACCCATCTCACAAGCAGCGGACATCGCCATCACCCCCGCCACCGGCCCCGAAGTCCTCACCGGCAGCACCCGCCTCAAGGCCGGCACGGCCACCAAGCTGGTTCTCAACATGCTCTCCACGGGAATTATGGTCCGCACCGGCGCCACCTACGGCAACCTGATGGTCAACGTCCGCCCCACCAACGCCAAGCTCATCCACCGCGCCCACCGCATCATCATGACCGTCACCGGCTGCACTCACCAGGAAGCCGCAACCCTCCTCGAAGCCTCCGGCAACAACGTAAAAACCGCCATCCTCATGGCCAAGCTCAACCTCCCCCGCGAATCCGCCGAAGCAAAACTAAAGGCGGCGCAAGGAATCCTCGCCACCGCCCTGACCGCCTAGCCTTTATTCACTACTCACTACTACTTACTCACTACTCACTGCCTCTACAGCATTGGCCCCGGCTTCGGCAGCCACCGGCTCCCGCGCCACTCACGCCGTCCGGCTTCTCTCTCCGGAGTCATCGGGCTCGGTCCAATCGCGCAAACCGCCACGCGGTCGCGCCCGTCCCGTTTGGCCTGGTACAGAGCATCGTCGGCCCGGCACAGCATCTCCGTCCACCCCTCCTCGCCGTCCCGCAGCACGCTCACCCCGATGCTCACCGTCAACCCGGTACACTGCTCCCCCTCGCACCAGTGCAGTTCGGCGACCTTGGTACGCAGGCGTTCTGCAATCCTTGCCGCCGTCTCCATATCGCGCCCCGGCAACAGCACGGCAAACTCCTCGCCGCCCATCCGTGCGGTAAAGTCGCGGGCCCCGGCGCTCTTCTGCAACACCCCACCCAGCTCCCGCAACGCCCGGTCGCCCAACGCATGGCCCATCGTATCGTTTAGGTTCTTGAACCGGTCGATGTCCATCATCAGCAGCGCCAGCGGCATCTTGTTCTGTACCGCGAACCCCACCTCCCGCATCGCGGCCTCTTCCATCGCCCGGCGATTGCGCAGCCCGGTCAGGATATCGATACGCGTCTCCTCATGCAGTCGCCGGTTGGCCTCGCCTACGAACATGGCGATGAACGAAAACGACAGCAGCGTCACCACGGCTACCGTAAATTCCCGCGCATAGATGGTCAGAGCCGGCTCGTTGCCATAGCCCTTCCAACGCTCAAATGGCTGTTGAGAAACCAGCCGCAACACCATGATGCTCATCACGCTAACCAGCAGCAAAGCGCACACCCGGGCCGTTGGACGCAGTGCCGTAATCTTCGTCCGCCACAGCATTGCGACCGTCATCACGCCCAGCACCAGCGCCGTAACCCGCGCCAACATCGCTGCCACTTCAGCATTGAAGATCGCAATCCCTGCAATCAGGACCACCATCGCGCCCACCGCGATCGGCCCTCGTGTCGAGCTAAATCCTCGCCGCATCACAAACCAGCGGAACCCCATATACAGCATGAAGAAAAGAACCACGACCAGGCAGCCCGCCATACCCTCCGTGGCCCGGCTCGGTACGTCGCTGGCGAGACCGCGTGTCGCTGTCCAGCAAAACTGGAAAGCACAGGCTCCGGCCAGCCATAGCACCCCTTTGGTCCGCCGGTCGCTCCACGCCAGCAGAGTTAGCGTTAACGCAAACGTCGCCTGAGAAACCAGAGCTGCTAGATACAGGGTGTGCACGTCCATCATGGTACTCCGGGTGCTTCAACATACGCGCCGGCTTCGGAGCCCGGCGTCGGGACCTCGGGAAAGAGCTTTACTATATCACTGGACCCAAATACAAGGCTCTTACAGGAAGGTAAGCTTAAAACAGAATACTGTCACAGCCAAACATCGCTAGCCCATCCCCCAAATGGGTCATCCGAACAGCGTAGCCGCCCGCCGCGGCATCTCGATTCCCAGGTGCTCATACGCCAGCCGCGTCGCCACCCGCCCCCTCGGCGTCCTGTCCAGGAACCCAATCTGGATCAAAAACGGCTCATAAACCTCCTCCAGCGCGTCCTGCTCCTCGGCCAGAGCAGCCGCCAGCGTGTTCAGTCCAACCGGCCCGCCATCGTACTTCTCAATGATCGTCCGCAGCAGCCGCCGGTCCAGCTCATCGAAGCCATGTGCATCTACTTCCAACAACTTGAGCGCCGCGCACGCCGTCTCGCGGTCGATCTTTCCAGCCGCTCTCACCTGCACATAATCCCTCACCCGCCGCAGCAGCCGGTTGGCAATCCTCGGCGTCCCGCGCGACCGCATCGCAATCTCCGCCGCCCCGTCCCGGTCGATCGGCACCCCCAGCACCTCGGCGCTGCGCTCCACCACAAACCGCAGCTCATCGTCGGTATAAAACTCCAGCCTTAGCAAAATCCCAAAACGGGAACGCAGCGGAGAAGAGAGCAATCCCGGCCGCGTCGTCGCCGCCACAAACGTAAACGGCTTGATCTCCAGCGTATGCGTCCGCGCCGCCGGCCCCTGCCCGATGATGATGTCCATCTGGTAGTCCTCGAGCGCGGTGTACAGCTTTTCCTCCAGCACCGGCTGCAGCCGATGGATCTCATCCAGAAACAGCACCTGCCGCTCCCGCAAGTTGGTCAGGATCGCCGTCAAATCGCCCTGGATCTGCAACGCCGGCCCGCTGGTCTGCTGATACCCCACTCCCAGCTCATTGGCAATAATGGTCGCGAGCGTCGTCTTCCCCAACCCCGGAGGCCCAAACAGCAGCACATGATCCAGCGCCTCACCGCGGGTCTTCGCCGCCTCCAGCGCAATCGCCAGCTGCTCTTTAGCCTTCGTCTGCCCAATAAACTCCGCCAGCCACTTCGGCCGCAGCTTCAGCTCGACGGCATCGTCATCCTCCACCTTGCCGGCCGAAACCAGCCGCTCCGCCTCAGCGCTCTTCTTCTTGTTGTTCGCAAAGTCCATCTCAGCCGAGCATACGGTGAAGCGGCGCGTGGAAGCAACGCATCAAATTCTCCGAAGTCTCCCGAAGGAGGCAAGACCATGGCACTCGTCCAGGGCATCGTCGACAACTTCATCCTGATCGTAGGCATCACCCCACCCAAACCCGAAGAGAAGCGCGCCGCGACAATCTTCATCGCCACCGGCCTGGCGGGCACAGTCCTGGGCGTCGCCTCGCTCTTCGCCTTCCTCGTCACCCGCCTCATCCACCGCTAAAGGCGCTGCTGTGAGTGCCGCATCGTCATGAGTGGGGTGGCGAAGTCTTGCATCAAGGCCTCGCCTCTTTCAATATCAATAAAACAAGCAACTCAAAGGTTGCATGTCATGGATCATTCGCCAACGCCCATCCCGCAACCCCCTCAGCGCCCGCTGCATCAGAAAATCCCGGGGCCTGAATCTTCTGGCGCGGGTCTCTCGTCTCTAGATTTTGAACAGCTTCCGGGCCCCGTCTCCGTCGCATACCAGTCAGTATCGACTAAGACATACAACTGCAACTATCTCCGCAGACAGGGGTTTCTTCTGTCTACCGGCCTTAGCCGGCGGACTTCAACCTACAGCCGGGTAACGGCTGCATACTTCGCCTGATTGGCATTTCGCAGAGGATTTCCCAAATGAAGCGCTTTCTCTCTCTTTCACTCGCGATCTTTACCTGCCTCTGCTTGCTTCTGGCCACCGAACGCCGGGCCTTGGCTTACGTCGATCCCGGTTCGGGCCTCCTCGCTCTCCAATCCGCTGGTGCGGTCCTGGCCACCTTCGGCTACTTCATGCGCCGCCGCGTCATGGCCCTCTTCGGCAAGAAGACGGCACCCCTGCCCGTCGTCGTCAAAACCGACTCCCGCAAGCCTGCATGATGCTGGCGGACTCCCATGCCGGGCTCAGCCCGACGTTCCGCGATCCAGCCGGATCACTCAGCTTTGAAGACGATCTCGTTGTCCGCACCATCCACCCCGCCGCCCGCGAGCAGGTGCTGGAGTTCCTCTCCTCCTCCTTCTATGCGCGCCTGGTTGCGGAAGACGACATGGTCGCCTCCACCATCGACGACACCCCCGCCGGCCTTCGTCTCCTGCATCCCAAAATCCCCGTCCCCACCTACCCCTGGGAGTGGACGCCCTCGCAGTGGCTCGCCGCCGCCGAACTCACTCTCCACCTCTGCGAACAAGCCTTGCCCGAAGGCTGGATCCTCAAAGACGCCACCCCCCTCAACATCCTCTTCCTCGGCCCCAAACCCGTCCTCGTCGACGTCCTCTCCTTCGAGCGGCTCCAGCCCGGCAACTCCATCTGGCTCGCTTACGGCCAATACGTCCGCACCTTCCTGCTCCCGCTGATCGCCAACCGCCTGCTGCATTGGCCGCTCGCGCTCAGCCTCTTCAAGCGCGACGGCTACGAGCCCGCCGACCTCTATGCCGCCCTCAGCTGGCCACAACGCCTCTCGCCCAGCGCCTTCTGGCCCATCACCCTCCCCGCCTGGCTCGAAAGCCGCAAACCCAAAACCCTCACCCCTCACCCCTCCAACCCTCAATCCTCAAAAGACCCCGGCCTCGCGCTGCATATCCTGCAAAAGACCCTCATCGGCCTCGGCAAGCGCACGCGCGCCGCGGTCGCTGGCTCCTCTGCCTCCGCCTGGGCAGACTACGGCGCCACCCGCAGCCACTACACCACCGCCGAGAGCGCCGCCAAGTTCGCCTGGGTACAATCAGCGCTCACCGAAATCGGCCCCGCACGCGTGCTCGATATCGGCGCCAACACCGGCGAGTTCAGCGTCCTCGCCGCCGCCCTCGGCGCAGACGTCGTCGCTCTCGAACGCGACGCCGCGGCCGCCGATCGCCTCTTCCACAAAACGCGGCTGGAACACCACAACATCCAGACCATCCACGCCGACCTCGCCCGCCCCACCCCCGCCGCCGGATGGGACAACCGCGAGTCCGCTGCTCTGCTGCCCCGCCTCGAAGGCCGCTTCGAGCTCGTGATGATGCTCGCCGTCATCCACCACCTCCTCCTCATGGAGCAGATTCCGCTCCCTGCCATCCTCGCTCTCTGCCACCGCCTCACCCGCCGCCATCTCCTCCTCGAGTGGGTCCCCCCTACCGACCCCATGTACCAATCCCTCATGCGCGGACGCGACGACCTCTACGGCTCGCTCACCCCGGACGACCTGCTCGCCGCCTGCACTGGCCGCTTCCAGCTTTTACGGCATCACATGCTGGATAATGGTCGTGCCTTGTACCTCTTTGAAAAGATATAAAAGAGAATCGCAAGAGCGATAAAAAGCAAGAAGGTAGAGATGTTTAAAAAGCTCTGCCAGTGCATCGGTCTGTCTTCGCTGATCCTGGTCATGAACTACGGCGATCTGCTCGGCGGCGGCTCCGACGTCCGCATGCACGTGCCTTACGCGCTCACCGGCATCTGCCTCGCGCAGATCGCGGACATCCTCATCCTCGGCCTGCTGATCTTCGCCGTCCTCGCTCCGCTCAAGCGCACGCGCTACTATCCCGTCGTCCGCTTGCTGCTCGCCATCGTCGTCCCTCCCTACCTCATCCAGCGTCTGCGCGCCGAGATCCCCTTCGACATCCCCGACGGCTTCCTCATCGTCTTCGCCATCGTCTGGGCCGCGGTGCTTCTGCTGCTCCTCTTCAAGTTCAATAGCTGGTATCGCCGCGTCATGCGTCTCGGCAACGCCGTTGGCGTCTTCTTCGCGGTCTTCGCGCTCTTCAGCATCGTCTCGCTGCTCTGGGTCATCCACTGGAAGCCCGGCCCGCAGCAGCACACCATCGCCTGGGCGCAAACGCCGCAACCCCCGCGCGACCACCCCAAGGTCGTCTGGATCATCTTCGACGAGCTCTCCTACGACCAGCTCTTCGAGCACCGCGCCAAGGACCTCGCCCTGCCCAACTTCGACGCCCTCCGCAGCCAGAGCACGCTCTTCACCGACGTCCAGCCCATCGGCTATAAGACCGTCAAGATCATCCCCTCGCTGCTCTCCGGCAACGGCGTCGACAACATCCACTACGGCTTCAATAACAGCTTCAGCGTTCATTACTACGGCGTCCACGGATGGCATACGATCACCGGCGCGCAGACCGTCTTCGGCGACGCCCAACAAGCCGGCTGGCGTACCGCCGCCGTCGGTTGGTACAACCCCTACTGCACTCTCTACGCAGGCTCCATCGACGACTGCTATTGGATGAACCTTGACCGCATCGACGGCAACATGGCCCAGCAGAGCAGCTTCTGGCGCAACACCTGGAACCCCCTCCTCGATGTCGTCCGCCAGATCAAAGCCCCCGCCCGCGCCGACCGCGACACCTGCACCTACGACGTCCGCCAGCGCCTGAAAACCCACCTCGACCTCAACCGCCACGCCCTCCAGACCCTCCACACCGACCAGGCCGACTTCGTCTTCCTGCACATGGGCGTCCCCCACTCGCCCAATATCTGGTCCCGCATCAACGACGACTACACCAACTTCTGCGACAGCTCCTACCTCGACAACCTCGCCCTCGCCGACCGCGTCCTCGGCCAGTACATGGCCCAACTCCAGGCCTCACCCCGCTGGAAGGACACCACCGTCATCGTCGAAGGCGACCACGGCTGGCGCATCGACCTATGGAACTGGCTCCCCGCCTGGACCGACGAAGACGACGCTGCCTCCCGCAACGGCTTCGATCCCCGCCCCGCGCTCATCATCCACCAGGCCGGCCAAACCCAACCCCAGACCAACTCCACCGCTTGGTCCCTGCTCAACGTCCACGGCGTCGTCGAAGAAGTAGTCCACGGCGAACCCGTCCGCTACTAGTCCAAGCCGCTCTAACGCAGCATCAAAAGCACGCTCGCATGGGGCGCCAGCGTCGTCGACACCTTGCTGCTGCTCCCCAGCTCCTTCGCGTCCCACACATCGCGCACCTGCCACGTCTTCTCGCCCAGCGCCTTGCCCAGCTCGCCGAACCGGCGATCCACCTCCAACGCCGCATCGCCGGTATTGAAGATCGCCAGCGCCACCTTGCCGTCCGGCATCTGCGCCTGCCACGCGATCAGCTCGCCCTCATGCAAGCTCTCGGAGCTCTGCGTCGCCGTCTGGTCAATCGCAATCCACTCGCGATTGGTCAGCAGCTTCAGCGTCACCGCGTCCAGCAGCGTCAGGTTCGCGCCCACGATCAGTGGACTGCGTGCCATCCCCCACAGTGTCAGCTGCGTTCGCTGTTCGTCCGGAGTCAGCCGCGTGCTCCGAGGCTTGCCTTCCCCGGGATGCGGCTGTAGCTCACCCAGCGGCAGCATGTCCGCGTCCGGCCAGTTGCCCGGCTTGGCATACTTCGCCCACGCCGCCGTCCGCGCAAACTGGCTCTTCACGCTCTGCGGAAATCCCTTGTCCGACGCCCATACATCCCAGATGTCGTTCGACATCCGCCACATATTCGCCAGTTCACCCACCTCCACCGCATGGTCCAGCCCGGTCGGCCCTGGCGAAAGGCTCAACACCATCGGCCTTCCCGTCTTGTCAATTGCCCGCCGGATCATCCGTATCTCATCGGACTTGTACGGACGGTCGGCGATGCAGTCCACCTTCAGCAGGTCCACGCCCCACGCCGCATACTGCCGCAGCACAGAGTCGTACCACGCCTGCCCCGCCGCGTTGTCCTTCACGCCCCAGTTCGTCGGGTCCCACGGACACTTGTCCGCCTGGTCCGCCACGTCTTCCGCGTGGAAGCTACTGCCCTCCACCGGCAGGTTGCGTTCAACACTCGCCCGCGGAATCCCGCGCACAATATGAATCCCAAACTTCAGCCCCTGTGCATGGACCCACGCTCCCAACTCCGAAAAGCCCGTCTCCTGGATCGTCGCCGCCAGCTTCAACTCGGGACCGGCAGGGTTTGCGATCGGCTTCGCCGCGCCCTTTTGCGGAGACGACGGAAACCGCGCCGGCACCGGTACATATCTCCCATGCGCATCGATGGCATACCGTAGCAACTCCGGCTTCGGCCTGTCTTCCGGGTTCTCAAAGAACCACCCTTCGTCGATCACCGCATAGTTCCACCCGAACGGCAGCAGCTTGGTCTTCAACACCTTCACTTCGTCCCGAAACTGCGGCTCCGTAATCGTCAATCCATAAGAATCCCAGCTATTCCACCCCATCGGCGGAGTCGCTGCCACCATCTGCTGCTGCCCTGTTGCCACCGGTGCCGACCCTACTGCCAGAAACGCCGCCACCGCCCACATTCCAAGCTTCATGGGGGCAACAATAACAGGCCAACCCTTCACCCACAAATCCGGGTGGCCCATCTTCGCAGCGTACTTCGCGGCTAAGGT
>Ga0302313_10001380_pt1 | contig 18565 bp, 15 predicted proteins | sample III_Palsa_N2_2_FD_200454 | JGI IMG/M metagenome (GOLD analysis project Ga0302313, IMG submission 200454) | Peat permafrost microbial communities from Stordalen Mire near Abisko, Sweden - III_Palsa_N2_2 | ecosystem: Environmental > Terrestrial > Soil > Palsa > Peat permafrost | place: Sweden...
GCGGCCGCAGTTGTCGCAGAACTCCTCTTCGGCGACCTCGTCGGCACCGGGCGCGCTCAGGTCGGGCTTCGCGGCGAAGTTCTCTTTGGTGAAGTCGCAGCTCACCGGCTCGACGGTCACCTTTTTGCCCTGCTCGGCAGCCTCAGCGATGGCAGAGGCCATCTCCTTTTCACTGGCCACTTCTTTGGAGTACTCGGTCACGTCCTCGGTCGTCGCCTTGACGATCAGGGGAAACTCGAACGCCTTTGTAACTTTCTTCGTGATGGCCTTCGAGTCCTTCTTCCAGGGACCGGCGGCGATGGTCATCGGCTTCACTTTGGTTAAGTTGCTGCAGGAGTAGAAGCTGCCGAACTTGCCCCACTTCAGGATGAGCGGGCTGCCGCAGTTGTCGCAGATCTCGTCGGTCTTCTGCTCCATGCGCTTGACGTCTTCCATGTTTTTTCCGGCGACGCTCAGCTCCTTTTCGAAGTGGTCGTAGAAGCCGTTCAACAGATCGGTCCAGCGCTCCTTGCCGTCCTCGACTGCGTCCAGCTCGCCTTCGAGCGTGGCCGTGTAGGCCGTATCGAAGATGTAAGGGAAGTTTTTTACCAGCAGCTTGGTGACGACGGTTCCGATCTCGGTCGGCACAAACTTCGACTGGATCTTCTTCACATAGTCGCGATCCTGAATTGTATTAATGATGGAGGCGTACGTGGAAGGCCGGCCGATTCCCTTCTCTTCCAGGGTTTTGACGAGGCTGGCTTCGTTGTAGCGCGGCGGAGGCTGGGTGAACTTCTGCTGCGGGTCGAGCTTCTCCAGACGAAGGGCTTCGCCGTTGCTCAGCTCAGGCAGGCGGCTATCGGCTTCTTCGTCGCCTTCGGCTTCGCCCTGATCGGCAGAGGCCTTCGCACCTGCTTCTTCCTTTGCGGTCTTGTCCTTCGCTGCCTGGCGGGCGCGCTTGTCTTCCTCTTCGAACTTCAGGTGTCCGTCGAACTTCAGCACGCTTCCGGTTACGCGGAAGTCATACGAGAGCTTCGCCTGCGCGACGATATCGACCGTGGTCTGGTCGAAGATTGCGGGCGTCATCTGGCTGGAGACGAAGCGCTGCCAGATCAGCCGGTACAGGCGGAACTGCTCGTCCGAGAGATATTTGCGAATCGAATCCGGGGTGAACTTCACGTTCGTCGGGCGGATCGCTTCGTGCGCGTCCTGCGCCTGAGCCTGCTTCTTGCCGACGTATTCGTTCGCGCTCGATGGCAGATACTTCGGTCCCAGTTTGCCGATGAACTCGCGAGCCTCTGCGATTGCATCCGCGCTGACACGGGTCGAGTCGGTACGCATGTAGGTGATAAGACCGACCGTGCCCTCGGCTCCGATCTCCACACCTTCATAGAGACGCTGCGCAACGCCCATGGTGCGGCGCACGTTGAAGCCGAGCCGTCCGGCTGCGTCCTGCTGCAGCTTGCTGGTGGTGTAGGGCGCCTTCGGATTGTTTCTGCGCTCTTTTTTGTCTACCGAGCGGACGCTCCACTTTGCGTGCCCGAGTTCGCCGACGACCTCGTCGACCGCCTCTTTATCCGGCAATGCGTTCGACAGAAAAAGATCTTTGCCCTCTTCATCCTTGCCGTTTGCGACGCGCGACGGCGTTCCGTTTACACCGACGAAACGCGCGATAAAGCTCTGCTTGCCGGCAGTGGGCTGCAGCTCGGCGTCGATGTTCCAGTACTCGACCGGATTGAAGTCGTTGATCTCCTGCTCGCGCTCGACGATGAGCCGCAGAGCGACCGTTTGTACGCGTCCGGCAGAGAGGCCGCGGCGTACCTTGTCCCACAGCAGCGGCGATACCTGATAGCCCACGAGGCGGTCGAGTACGCGGCGGGTCTGCTGCGCGTCGACAAGATTTTCATCCACGTCGCGAGCGTTCAGAAACGCAGCCTGCACGGCCTTCTTCGTAATCTCGTTGAAGGTCACGCGGCGTACCTTCGACTTGTCCTTCACCATCGGCAGCAGCTGGATCGCCAGATGTGCGGCGATGGCCTCGCCTTCGCGATCCGGGTCGGGTGCGAGGTAGACCATGTCGGCCTTTGCGGCGAGCTTCTTCAGCCGGTCGACGACCTTTTCTTTGCCTGGCGATACGATGAGCGTCGGCTCAAACGTCCGCAGCTTCAGCTCGACGCCGATGTCGTTCTTCGGCAGGTCCATGATGTGGCCGATCGAGGCCTCCACGGTGTAGTCGCTGCCGAGATATTTTCCGATCGTCTTTGCCTTTGCGGGCGACTCCACGATCACAAGTGATTTAGCCATTCGTTCCCTTCATCTCATCCACCAGAACGCATCGCCGAGGCAAAACGTTCCGTTCCTGCGTATTCCATTGCGAACCTAACACGGTTTCCGCAAACGCGTCATCTCTGCGTAATTCCTAAACTGACGAAATCAACCAGAGAAGGTCACTTCTGCGAAGCATTTATCCACAAAAAATCCCGCACCGGGATTTCGCGGCTAAGTGAAACAGTTGATTGCACTTCCTACTTTTGCCGGCCGCCCGGCGCTGCAGAGAGAGCCACCCTCTCGCAGGTAAGTCAGAATGATCTCACATAATTCTTGCCGGGAAGCTGCCTTACCCGCCCCGCAAGCTCCAGTTCAAAGAGCGCTGCGAAGATTTCGGGGGACCCCAGCTCCGCCTCAAGCAGCTCGATCAACTCATCCAGCTGCGTCGATTCATCGTGCCGCAACCGGTCATAGATGATCCGCTGATGCTCCGGAAGCGGCGTATCGTTAAATAGAGATGCCGTTCCTCCCGGCTTCGATTCATCCTGCCCCGCGGCCATCCTCTCATCCTCGAGCTCCAGCCGGATCTGAGAAGGCAGGTCTTCCCATACATCCTCCCATGTGGCTGTGAGCTTAGCGCCCTGCTTTATCAGTGTGTTAGGCCCCCACGCATTCTTGTTCGTCACGTTGCCGGGGACCGCGTAGACGTCGCGATTCTGCTCCATGGCACAGCGCGCCGTGATCCGGGTGCCGCTGTACTCGGCGGCCTCGATGACCAGCACGCCGACGCTCATGCCGCTGAGAATCCGGTTGCGGATGGGAAAGTTTTGCGGCGCGGGGAACGTCCCCAGCGGGTATTCGCTTACGATCGTGCCGCCGGAGGCGACGATACTCTCGGCCAGTTTTTTGTTCTCCTTCGGATAGATCACGTCGATTCCCGTTCCCCAGACGGCGACGGTCTTTCCGCCAGCTTCGATTGCGCCTTTGTGCGCCGCGGTATCGACACCGCGCGCCATGCCGCTCAGGATCACCAGGCCGCGGTTCGCCAGGTCGCGTGACAACAGCTCCGCCATGCCTGCGCCGTAGGGGGATGGCTGACGCGTTCCGACGACGGCGATGCCGGGTCGCGCCAGCAGCTCCACATTGCCACGAATCCAAAGGACTGCGGGGGGATCGTAGATCTGGCGGAGGCGCTCGGGATATGCCTCGTCCTGCGGGGTCAGTATGCTTCCGCCGGCTTCGATTGTTCGCCTGATCTCGTCTTCGGCTGCCGCGCGCGCTTTGCCCTCAAAGACAAACTGCGCCGACTGCGCGGGCATTCCAAGGCCTTCCAGCTCCGTCAGGGAGACGTCGAACAGACGCTCCGCCGCGCCCAGCCGGTTCATCGCCTTCCAGATTCGCGTGGCGCCCATGCCCGGCGTCAGGATCAACGCCATCCACGCCATCCTCGCTACATCCAAACGCTCCACCGCATACTGCTCTGCGTCGCTGGTCGTACTCATCGCTCTCCGTCGTCAGGGGCCACTCGCTTTCAGCACCTGCTTCCGCTGGAGAGTATCACGAAGTCCGGCCAGGTCAAGACGCGCGTTTTTTATGCCACCCTGTTTACGGACTGGATGAGGCCGCGAATGTAGCCGTAACAAAACGCGAAGGACTGCAGACCGTTGGGGTCATTTTCGGCGACGGGCACATGGTCGGGCATCAGCATGTAGGGGTAGCCGACCTCGCGGTAGACCTCGATCGCCTTTACCAGATCCACGTCGCCTTCGTCCGGGTAAACTTCGATGAAGTCGTTGCGATGGCCGCGGATGTTGCGGAAGTGAACGTTGAAGATCTTGTTGCGCGTGCCGAAGTAGCGGATGACGTCGTAGATCTCCGTGCCGGGATCGGCGAGCATTTCGGAGACTGTTCCCTGACAGAAGTTCAGGCCGTGGTACGGGCTCTCCTGAATTGCGACGAACTTCTTCAATCCATCGACGGTGCCGAGCACGCGGTCCACTCCCTGATAACCCTCGGGTGGAACTCCTGGGTCCTGGGGATGGCAGGCCATGCGAATTTTGTACTCGTTCGCAACCGGAATAACGCGGTCGAGAAAGTACGTGATTCGCTCCCAGAACATGTCGGCATCGACGTGCCCTGCGATCGTCAGCGGCGTCTTCGGATGTGCCTCGGCGAGTCTCCACTGGCTGTAGCTCGCGTCTCCGCGGCCAGGTGTTCTGCCGGTGCGCAGAACGCCGAGGATGCTCATGTTGTACTTGATGGAAGGAAGGCCGGCCTGCGCGCAGTTTTTGATCAGCGTCTGGATCGATTCGATATCGCGGTCGCGCTCGGGACTCTTCGCCAGCATGATCGCCGGGTGCTTTTCTTTGTCGATATAACTCGACTCAAGCACCGGCGGACCGACACAGTCGATCTCGATTCCGTTCTTCGTAGCAAGATCCTTCATGAGGCTCAGCTCATCGGTCGTCGCGTAGATTCGTCCGTCCGCGATCTCCGGATAGCCGCAGATATTGCGAACGCCGTATCGCGCGAGATACTTCAGATGAGTGTCGTTGGTCGGTGCGCTCTGACAGCCCAGCTTCATCAACGCGGGCTTCGACGCAGGCGCTGCCGGTGAGGCGGACAGCGTTGCACCCTGGCCCATCGCGACCGCTGCAATACCGGAGTTCGAGATAAATTGACGTCTGTTCATAGGACCAGATTTGTATCATGTCGAAACTATATGTCGATAGAGGAAAGAATAAACGCTGGCCTGTCAGCGCGGCTCTTCCTCACATCGCCTGCACTCCATCCAGCTTCCGATTCGCTCTGCTCTGCCTGCCTCGCTCGTTACCCACTCGCGGACCATCCATGGAGGATCGTGCCGTACATGCTGCGAGTGCCCGCACTCCAGTCGCGCGACCCAGTGCGCTTGTTCATCCTGAAAAAAGCCCACCACCGCCCTCTGCATCGGATACCCTCCCCGTACATCGAATAAACTAGTCCTTTGAACGCTCAATCAACATCTTCCACGCTCCGCGTCGCCGCTATCAACTTTCTCAACCCCGCTCCGCTGATGTGGGACTTCGAACACCCACCGCTGGCCGCCGAACTCGCGCAGCGCTACGAACTCCATTACACGCAGCCGTCTCTTTGCGCTGCCGAACTCCTCGCAGGGCGCGCCGACCTCGGCCTGATTCCCATCGCCGCGCTTACGCCGGAGCTGGCGATTGTGCCGGGCTGCACGATCGCCTCGCTCGACCAGGTTCGCTCGATCCAGCTCATCGTGAAGTTGAAGGGCGGAGAGAAGACACGCGCTCTCGAAGCCGTCCGCACCGTCTCCGCCGATACTGCCTCGCGCAGCTCTCTGGCCTATGCCGAGATTCTCTTCCGTAAGTTCATTGGCACGCAACCGGCGTTCCTTCCCGCAGCGGCCGATCCCATCGCCATGCTGCAACAGGCTGACGCCGCGATCCTCATCGGCGACCCGGCCCTGCTCGCGCTCGAATCCCGCAGCGAGATCGAGGCCGCAGTCGGCCCCTGCCTCTGGCTGGACCTGGCGCATGAGTGGCACACCCGCACCGGTCTTCCCTGGGTCGCCGCCGTGTGGGCCGTTCGCCCCGAAGCGCTCGGTCACCCAAACCTTAGCGCTGCACAGCTCATCGAAGACGTTGAAACATCACGCGATCACGGGCTGCAGCAGGTCGAGCAGCTCGTCGAGCAATGGACGCCCCGCATCGCGATTCCGCCCGCAACCATCCGCCACTACCTCACCCAAAATATTCATTACCATCTCGACGCCGACTGCATTCGCACCATCGAACTCTTTCGCCGATACACCGCCGAAGCCGATATTTTGCCCGCACTTCCCACTCTCCGCTTCCTTTAGCCCGCGTCCGCATCTCTTTGCAGTAATTTGCAACTTTGCCGCGACTTCCCACCGGCGAACCGCGTCTTATCCAACATGAGGCTCACCGCAGCTGCCACTCAAGTGGTCAGACATCTCGCAGCAGCTGCCCCACGAGCCGCGTCCGAACGACGCGGCCACTCCGGCCCTCTGTTGCATCTGCTCTTCAGCTTCGGCCTCTTCGGCGTCTTTCTGGTCTCCATCGTCGACAGCTCCTTTGTCCCGCTGCCGCTGCCGGGCATCACCGACATCATGATCATTGTGCTCGCCGCACAGCACCACAGCTGGATCATGCTGATCCTCCTGGCCACGGCAGGCTCGGCGCTCGGCGGATACTTCAGCTACCAGGTGGGCCAGTCCGGCGGCATGGCCTTCATCGAAAAGCGCATTCCCACGCGCGTCTTCAAACGCGTCTGCGACTGGATGGAGAACCACGCGATTCTCTCCGTCGCTCTGCCCGCGATTCTTCCGCCGCCGATGCCGCTCAGCCCCTTCGTCCTCGCGGCAGGCGCGCTGCATATGTCGCGCAGAAAATTTCTTACTACCTTTACGATCAGCCGCTGCGTGCGCCACACCATCGCGGCATGGCTGGGCATCAACTATGGCCGACACATTCTCCATCTCTGGAACAGCCTTTCGGCGAAGTACGCCACGCCTGTCCTCATCGTTATCTGGACCGGCATCGCCATCAGCTGCGCCGTCGCCTTCTGGAAGCTCTACAAAACCTCACGCAGCGTTGGCGTCACCACGCAGGGCCTCGTGAAACAAACCAACACCACTGCATGAGCTAAGCGACAGCCTTTATCCGCGGAGCGAACTTCCGCTTGTAGTAAGCCGTGATCAGCGCAATCGCGGGGGCGCCGACGATCGTGGGCCACAGCCACACGTACCACGTGCTACCGAAGTACTGCGTCAGCGTCACCGCTGAAAACGCCGTCCACGCCGCAATGTAACTGCCGATAAAGTTTCCCAGATGCGTGTACCACCAGAACATCTTCTCGGTTGGCTTCCGTACGAACGTCCACATCTCTACCGCCGCGGCACGCATTCCGATAAATCCAAATACGATCGAGACAATCCCAAATCCCTGCACCCACGCCGGACGAAACGCACCAAGCCCGGCGAGACAGGCACTCGCTCCGAACGTAATCACTGCCGCGATCCAGTCGATGGGCGCAGCACTGCCGCCGCGCGCCAGCTCTTTGAGTCGAAGCACCCGATACCCTGAAAACGCGAGATAAAAGCTGAAGACCGCCACCAGCGCCAGAAACAGCACCGGTCGATAGAACGCCATCGGAAGCGCCGTAGCGGCCACCACTCCCATCGAATACAGATACACCATGCCCCAGCGTTTATGCTGCTTTCCGCCCTTTGCCGTGGCCAGCGCAACCGGAGCGAGCAGAAACGACGATGCCCCTGCCGTAATGTGCACACCTAGAAAGATCTTCATCCACAACGGGTCCGCTGCATGCATGACTTACCTCCTTTTTTGCGTGCGTTCTATCTCGTCCAGCTCCTTTAACGTTTCCCTGCACCACTTCACCATCGCCGCGCTATTGTGCCGTCCCATGCTCAGCGTCATCAGCCAGTACGGCAGCTGCGGATCGTTCGCCTCGTCCTTCCGCAGCGCCTTCGCCATGGCCACATACGTCTTTAGCTCCTGCTCATGCGCCTGCAGATAGGCCGTTACATGCTCGCGGTTCACCTCTGCGGAGACATGCGCTCCGAAGAACAGCTTCAGCAGCAACTCGTTCCTCGGCACCTCCTCCGCCACCGGCAGCTTCAACCACTTCCGCAACTGCTCGCGCCCCGCCGGCGTAAGCGAATACAGATGCCGGTCCGGAGTTCCCTTGCCGCGCTCGGTCTTCTTCTCCACCAGCCCCGCTGTCGCCAGCCGCTTTAGCCCCGGATAGATCTGCCCGTAACTTTCGCTCCAGAAGTGGCCGATGGATCGCGGAATCAGCTGGCGGATGTCGTATCCGGACATAGGCCCGAGGCTGAGCAGCCCCAGCAAAGCATTCGGCGTTGTACCGCCCTGCATCTTCATATCCAGAAGATATATATCTTTTAGATACATGGCAAGCTGAATCTGTATGGATTCAGGTTCGAACAATAAAAACGGGTGAAGAGAAAACTCTTCACCCATCTCTACCCATGACTTCGAATCAGGCTAGAACTCCCACCGCAACAGGGTTGCGCCCACGGTGAAACCGGCTCCAACGCTCGCCAGAAGAACAAGATCGCCCTTCTTCAGGCGCTTCTCTTCGAGTGCCGTCTGCATCGCCATCGGGATCGTGGCCGCCGTCGTATTTCCATAGCGGTCGATGTTGATGACCACCGACTCCTCGGGCATTCCCAGACGCTCCGCCGTCGACAGAATGATTCGCTTATTCGCCTGATGGGGAATAAAGCAACCCAGGTCCCTGCCGGTCACACCGTTTCGCGTCAGCACCGTCTCGGCCGCCTCGGCCATCTTGCGCACGGCAAACTTGTAGACCGCCTGCCCATCCTGATGGACATAGTGCATCTTCTTCGCGACGGTCTCCGCAGTTGGCGGATGCAGGCTGCCGCCGCCCGGCATATTCAGCGCGGACGCGCCAGAGCCGTCGATCTCATGCCAGTAGTCGATCAATCCAATCTCATCCTCTTCGCACGGCTCCAGCAGCACGGCGCCTGCACCATCGCCGAAGATCACGCAGGTCGCCCGGTCGGTGTAGTCGATGATCGAGCTCATTACATCCGCTCCGATCACCAGAACTTTTTTATGCATTCCACTCTCGACCAGCTTCGCTCCAACCTGCAGAGCATAGGGAAACCCCGAGCAGGCCGCCGAAAGATCGAATCCCCATGCGCCCTTCGCTCCCAGCTTGTCCTGCACCAGGCACGCCGTCGCCGGGAAGAACATGTCGGGGGTCACCGTAGCCACGATGATCACCTCAATCTCACTTGCCTCGATGCCGCGAATCGCCAGACAGCGTTTCGCTGCTTCTACCGCCAGATCGCTGGTCGCAACGCCTGCGTCCACAATGTGCCGCTCTCGAATCCCCGTGCGCTCAATAATCCACTGGTCGTTTGTCGCGACCATCTTTTCCAGGTCGGCATTGGTCAACAACCGTGGTGGAACATAGGCCCCTACCGAACTGATCTTCGCGCGCGTCCGCATCTGCGGCTTCAACGTCAAACTCAAACTCTCACCTCGTATATCCACATCAGTTAAAGCTTATTCCAAATGAACCATGGTTCACTCGTCGCAGACCATTCTCTCTGAGATGAAGACGCATGTCACGTATACATTGACGCGTTTCAACACTAAAAACACAGCTCCTCTTATGATGCGCGTCCACACGCTGGTCTGTTCCGCATTTCGGGGATGATGAGAATGGAGGGGATGCCGCGGGGAATGAAGGAAAGAAGCGCACCGAGCGACCTACTGCGCCATTGCGGGAGGTCCCGTGGTGCTACATGGAGGAAAAGTTGTGCACCGGGCGACCTACTGCGCCCGTAATGACCCGTTACCGTTGCTTCCTTCCGGACCTGGCGGGGTTGGCGGGATTACGTCGCGTAGGACCCGGCACTGGTACAGTTTACCATCATCTGCCCGTCCTCCGCACAGGACACACGACGCCCGGAACGACCTCTCTCGTAAAACTTGCTCCAACCCGCGAAACCACACTAACCTAACTCCCATGGCCAACCGTCTGCTACTCGCTGTCGCTCTGTTTTCCACCGCTGCCTATGCGCAGGATGTTCACGTCCGCGTCTCACCTGATGTAAAGACCGGCATCGAAGGCTCCATCGAGTTTCGCACCATCCAGATGGCGATGGACCACCATCCGTTCGCCGGTCCCGGCGGCCGCGTCTTCATCGAGATCGCTCCCGGCACGTATCACGAGCGCGTCATCATCACGCAGAACCACACCAACATCACCTTCGTAGGCATGGGCAAGTCTCCCGAAGACGTGGTCATCACCAACAGCCTCAACGCCAAAGAGGCCGGTGGCACCTTCTTTACCGAGACCGTCGAGATCAACGGCGAGGGCTTCGAGGCCGACAACCTCACCTTCGAGAACACCGCCGGAAACACCGGCCAGGCCGTCGCCGTGGCAGACCGGGCAGACCGCTCCATCTTCAAACACTGCCGCTTCCTCGGTCATCAGGACACGCTGTTCGCCGATCACGGCCGGCAGTATTACGTCGACTCGTACATTGAAGGCGGCGTCGACTTCATCTTCGGCAACGCGACCGCCGTCTTCGACCACGATGAGCTTCACGCAAACGGCCCCGGCTATCTCACGGCGCAGTCCCGCACCGCAGCCGACCAGACCACCGGCTACGTCATTCTGAACAGCAAAGTCACCAGCAGCATCGACCACGGCGCAGCGCCCGTCAGCACGAACGCCAGCTTCGCCGGAGCGCGTTCCATCGCATCCGCGAAAGGGACCACCGGGCTCGGGCGGCCGTGGCGTCCGTACTCGCGCGTCGTCTACATCAACACCGAGCTTCCCGCCGACATGAACCCCGCCGGGTGGAACAACTGGAACAACGTCGCCAACGAAAAGACCGCCTGGTACGCAGAATCGAACAGCACCGGTCCCGGCGCAAGTCCCTCGACCCGCGTGCCATGGTCGCACCAGATCACGCCAGCCGAAGCGAAGCAGTTTTTGCCCGCAAACTTTCTCGCGGGCTCCGATCACTGGAACGCTGAAGCCGAGGCAAAAAAGCTGCCGTAGATTTTCGAGGAATAGCAGCGCTCCCTGGTCCTTATACTCACAACACCATGATCTTTTCGCCCATGACCGCGGTACCGCTCTTTTTCGCCATGCTTCTGCTGCTTGAAGCCGGTCGCCGCCTGAGTGCGCGTGCTGCGGTCAAACCAAACTCGACCATCGACGGAGCGGTCTTCGCGCTCTTCGGTCTTCTGCTCGCCTTCACCTTCTCCGGAGCCATCGCGCGCTACGACACCCACCGCACGCTCATCGTTCAGGAGGCGAACGATATCGGCACTGCGTACCTGAGAGTCGGTCTCCTGCCTGCCGCATCGCAGCCCGAGCTCCGCCAGCTTTTTCGCGATTACGTCAGCTCGCGTCTCAATCAGTACGCATCGCCCGACGTTAATCCCGTCAGCCCCGAGAGCACGCGCCTACAAAATGAGATCTGGGCACGGTCTCAGGAAGCAACCGCAGCACCCGATGCTCACCCCGCCGCTTCCAACCTGCTCATCCCTGCGATCAATGACATGATCGATATCACCGCCACCCGTCAGAACGCCTTCAACATGCACCCGCCCGCTATCGTCTACATTCTTCTCTTCGCTCTCAGCTGTGGATGCGCTCTGCTTGCGGGCTTCAGCATGCCGCACGGCCAGCGCAACTGGCTTCACATGATCGCCTTCGCCGCCATCGTCTCTATCACCATCTACGCCACGCTCGATATCGAGTACCCTCGCCGCGGATTGATTCGCCTCTCCGACCACGATCAGATGCTCATCAATCTGCGCGACTCCATGAAGTAGCTGCACGTCACGCGATAATCGTCTCACCACCCTCTTTCCATGACACGGGTCGCGGCCAGGCATCTTACCGGAAAAAAATATGGCCACTCCCGCAAACCCGATGGCCGACGCAATCACTCCTCCGCACTTCTTCGCCGACCTCTACACCTTTAAATGGTCTGAGCTGAGTCTTCGTCTCCCGCTCGTCAGCGCCTCTGCGGTGGCCATCTGCCTCTTCACCGGTATCTTCGCCGGACACCCCGGCGGCGGCCTTCTTGCAGGCGGCGGCGCGCTCACCATCGGCTTCGGAGCCAACCAGCGCATCGCCGACTCGCGCCTGCTGCCCATGATCGCCGCAGTCTTTGCCACATCCACGGCAACACTTGTGGGCACGCTCGCGGGACACAGAAGCTACGCTCTGCTTATCGCCGCCGCGCTATCGGCTTTTATCTACGGTGTCCTTACGACGCGAGACACCGGCCTTTCCTGGGTCGGTCAACAGGCCTCCGTCTCTCTTCTCGTCGCCTCCGCCTACCCCACGGGCCCCAGGCCAGCCTTCATTCGCGCGGCCCTCCTCGCCAGCGGTGGCATCATCCAGATCGTCATCACCTCCGCCGGTCTGCGACTGATGCCGGACCTCCGCAAAGACCTGCTCTCCATTCCAGCCTCGGTCTACAACACCGTGCAGGAGCAACAGCGCGAACTTCGCGAGCGTCTCCACCAGCTGCCGCAATCGCTGCCTGCACTCTCACGCAGCGCGACTCTTGGCTATTCGCTGCGGCTGGTCCTCACGATGTCGCTGGCTACCGAGGTCTACCATCGCCTCGGCATTCAGTCCGGCTACTGGATTCCCATGACCGCGCTGCTCGTCCAGAAGCCCGCTTTCTTCGAGACGCTGACCCGCGCCTCCTCGCGCATTCTCGGCACCCTGGTCGGAGCGTGGCTCTGCAGCCTGTTGATCGCTCACCTGGCACCTCGCCCCGTCGTTCTTGCCGCCTTTACGACGCTCTTCGCCCTTCTGGCCTTCGCCACCAACTCCGTGAATTACGGACTCTTTACCGCCTGCCTCACGGCGTACATCGTCTTTCTGCTTTCGCTGAATCAGATTCCCGGCCCCGTCATCGCGCATCGCCGCGCGTGGTGCACTATCCTGGGTGGCCTGATCGCGCTCGTCATCCACGTGGACGCGCTGCGCCGCCGCCACGCAAAATCCTGAAACCCCAGGAAAATTGCTAGAATAGAAGTCTGTGACTCCCCCTGCCATTCTCGACGACGCCAGTGTCGCGTCTCCTGTGTCAACGCGCCCTAAAGTAGGGTTCGTCTCTCTCGGCTGCCCCAAGAATCTCGTCGACTCCGAGGTGATGATGGGCATGCTGCACCACAACGGAGCCGAGCTGACGCCGCGCGCTGAAGACGCCGAGATTATCGTCATCAACACCTGCAGCTTCATCGATTCCGCCAAGCAGGAGTCCGTCAATACCATCCTCGAGATGGTGCAGCATAAGAAGCAGAATGGCGGCAAGGCGCAGCGCATCGTCGTCGCCGGCTGTCTGGTCGAGCGCTACCGCGACGAGATTCAGAAGAACATTCCTGAGGTCGATGCCGTCGTCGGCACTGGCGAACTCGAAGCGATTCTCGCTGCCGCGGGCCTCACTCCCAGCGGCCACGCCAGCAACAACTCGCCTTTCCATATCCTGCCGCAGGGCTCGCCTGAAGCGACCATCCACACGCACGCTATCGGCAAGGCTCAGACCGACGCCGAAGTCGCGCAGATCGAATCCGCCAGCACGCAGCAACTCATCGACCGCGCACCCAGCGCTGTCAGCCAGCACTCGCGTCCGCTTGCAGACCCCGAGCATGATCGCGAGATCGCACCGCAACTTCGCATCGTGCAGTCTCTCGCCGAGACCGGCACCACTCACGGCGACGAGCCGCTGAACCATAGCGGCGACCACATCGCGCATCTTCCCATCGGCATCGACCCCGGCAACACCAGCCGCGCTGAAGGCGACCTCCGCCAGCAGCAGGGCCGCTTCTCCCGCGAGGCCTGGGACGGAGCCACCGCCGCGCTTCCCGAGTACCTTTACAACGACGCGACGCCGCGCATCCTCACCACGCCACGCGCGTCGGCCTACATCAAGATCGCCGAAGGCTGCGACCATCCCTGCAGCTTCTGCATCATCCCGCAGCTGCGCGGCAAGTTCCGTTCGCGCCGCATGTCGTCGATCATCGCCGAGGCGGAAAACCTCATCAAACAGGGCGTCCGCGAGATCACCCTCATCGGCCAGGACACCACCTGCTACGGCGAAGACCTGGGCTTCACCGACGGCCTCGCCACGCTGCTCGACGCGCTCGCCGTGCTGCCGGGCCTGCGCTGGCTGCGCTTCCTCTACACCTATCCGAACAAGGTCACGACGCGCCTGTTCGAGACGATGGCGAAGCACGATACCATCGCAAAATATCTCGACGTGCCACTGCAACACGCCAGCCCCAGTGTCCTCAAGCGCATGAAGCGCGGCGGCAACGCGCAGATCTTTCTCGACCTCATCGCGAAGGCACGCCGCATCGTTCCCGGCATCGTTATCCGCACCAGCTTCATCGTCGGCTTTCCCGGCGAGACCGAGGCCGACTACAAGGAACTCGAAGCCTTCGTCACCGCCGCGAAGATCGACTGGCTCGGCGTCTTCACCTACTCGGACGAAGAGGGGGCGGCTGCCTTCAATCTTGAAGACGAACTCAAGGTGCCGAACCGCACCATTCAGGCGCGCCGCCGCAAGCTGATGAAGCTGCAGCAAAAGATCAGCACCAAAGCCAAAGCAGAATGGGTAGGCCGCGAGATCGATCTCCTCGTCGAAGGCGAATCCGAAGAGACTGAACTGCTCTGGGAGGGCCGCACCGCGCTCCACGCCCCCGAGATCGACGGCAAGGTCTTCATCAACGACTTCGGCCCTCACGAAACACTGGTCCCTGGCACCTTCTACCGCGCCGAGATCACCGAGTCCCACGACTACGACGTCGTCGCCCGCATCCTCGAATAATCCAACCCTGCTGCAACACTCGATGTAGAATGGAAGAGATAGTGGCCTCAACTCTGCAGCTACGGCGACTGACCCGGCAAGGCATCCTGCCTCTGCACCGTCCTGCCTGCTGCATGATGTCCATTCCGTCCATTATTTCGCCAATCACCGCGAGTGGCGCTCCGTAGATTTCATTTCTTCTTTGAAATTCGAAGCCGCCACAGCGAAAGCTCTGGCGGCTTTTCTCTTTCCCGTATCAGGCCGACAAGCCAAAGGAATCAGCAAATGCAATGGACTTATCAGATCACCGCCGTCTCAAAACCCCGCGTCCTCATGCGACTCGTCCAGCTCTTCGAGCAGCAGTCGCTGGTCATTCACTCGCTCCGGCTTGCTCTTCTCGATGACCACGTGAAGATCAGCCTGACAGTCGAGGTCGAACCCGAGCTGGCTCATCGCCTGCAGGCGAAGCTGTACCACCAGATCGATATCCAGGATGTTGATCTTCTTGCCGGATAGCATCTGGGCCGCTACCTCCCGGCCAGCATCCAAACGTGCCGTCCAACATCTAATCTGATGGCCGATGCAAACAAAGCGCCTTGAATATAAGACGCGGTTTGCGCCACACTAAAGCTGCACCACGAAATCCTGACTCCCAGAAGCCCGCTATGAGCAAAATCAAGACCCTACGCTGCCCCACATGTCGCAATCTCATCCTCGCCACCAACGAGGACTTCCCTTTCTGCTCGGACCGCTGCCGCCGCATCGACCTAGGCAAGTGGGCCAGTGGCGACTACAGGATCTCGACCCCGATCCAGGACCCCGATCTCCTCGAAGAGCTGGCCCGCTCCAACAAGCACGGCCATCGCAACAACGACGACGAGAACTAAGTGGCTAACTCCAGCGTTCAGATTCACCCGCCCTCCGAAAAGAAGACTCTCTGGGCGTGGACCGTCGGCACCTTCTTCGGTGCTGGCCTGCTCAGGCCCGGCCCCGGCACCTACGGCAGCATCTCCGCCGTGGTGCTGTGGTACGCAGCCGCCCATGTGTTCCATCCAGCCCCTGCCGCGCTCGCCATCGGCACAGCGATCGCGGCGATCGTCGCAACGCTCATCGGCATTCCCGCCGCCACCATCGTCGCGCACGAATCAGGCCGCGAAGACCCCGGCCATGTCGTCATCGACGAGGTCGCCGGCCAGCTCATCGCCCTCATCGCCATCCCCGCCGACTGGCGCCACGCGGCTCTTTCCCTGCTGCTCTTCCGCTTCTTCGACATTCTGAAGCCGCCACCGGTTCGCCAGCTCGAACGCCTGCACGGAGGCACCGGCATCATGCTCGACGATGTCGCCGCCGGCATCCTCGCCCTCATCGTCGCCCAGATTGCCCACCTCTGGTTCTAGCCCGAATCCGCACCGTTAGTTGCGCTCCCCTCCGCAGCCGTCTACGCTAAAGCCCAGGGACCATGACCACACTTCGCTCTCTCCTGATGACCGACAAGCCTAACGCTCCACACCTCGACCACGTCACGCCGCCCGCAGCCATGCCCGGCGGTGAGGTTCAGGTGCTGGGCGCGCATCTCGATTCTCACGACGCCAGAATCCCCCACGCGACGCTCGGCGACACCGCCGCCCCCGTCATCCTCAGCCGGCCCACCCGCGCCACCATCCAGATTCCCGAAGGCGCCATCACCGGCGACCTCATCGTGCACCGCAACGGTAACGCCAGCAACGCCCTGAACCTGCGCATCGCCGTCCCCATGGCAGAGAACCTGCACCCTGTCTCCAATCCCGCGGTCGACCCCGACGGCAACGTCTACGCCACCGTCTCGGGCTCGCGCGGCCAGGCCGTTCCGGTCTCGATCTTTCAGATTCAGCGCGATTTTCAGATACGCCCCTTCGTCCGCGATCTGCTCAACGCCACCGGCCTCGCCTTCGACCCCTAGGGCTACCTCTACGTCAGCTCCCGCGCCGAAGGCACCGTCTACCGCGTCTCTTCGGAAGGCGCGATCTCCACCTACGCCGAGGGCATGGGCATCGCCACGGGCATCGCCTTCGACCGCGACGGCAACCTCTACGTCGGCGACCGCTCCGGCACCATCTTTAAAATCGGCCGCGGCGATGGTGAAAAAGAGATCTTCGTCTACGCCACGCTTGAGCCTTCCATGGCCGCCTACCACCTCGCCTTTAACGATGCCGGAACTCTCTTCGTCACCGGGCCCACCACCTCGTCGAACCAGGCGATCCACGCCATCGACCGCGACGGCAACACCACGGTCTTTTATCAGGGACTGGGCCGCGCGCAGGGCATGGCCTTCGACGTGGAGGGCAATCTCTACGTCGCCGCCAGCCTGCACGGCCAGCGCGGCATCGTCCGCATCGACCCGCACCACCAGGCCTCGCTCGCCGTCTCCGGCAACAACCTGGTCGGCCTCGCGTTTCTCGAAGACGGCTGCGCGGCACTGGCCACCCGCGACGCTCTCTACCACGTCGCGCTCGATATCGAAGGCCGCAGACTCTTCTAGTTGCAGACTATCGTCATTCTGAAGTCGCCGGATTCTCTGCTTTAGCTCCAGTATCGTCCCGTATTCGCGTTCACGCATACGCGTCCGATTCCGTAGTATAAGAAAATACCCAGCGTTCTTCCGGTCTGGATATGCTTCTGAGATCAAGGCATCTCACGTTGAGGAAAGGCACTGTGGAACCGCGGCTCTATAACAAGCTCCTGTTTCGTCTTCTGGCGTTACCCATTGCTGCTCTGGCCGTACTTGCTTTCATCCTCGCTGCCGGTTTACAACGTGTGCAGCAGAGCGCGAATGCGGTCGACCACTCCGACGTGGTGATCCTTCATGCCAATCGCCTCCTTAAGCTCATCATCGACGAGGAGACCGGCCTGCGCGGCTTCCTTCTCGTCCGCGATCCCGTCTTTCTCGATCCCATGCACGCCGCGGACCGGGAGATCGAGCCCGAGTTCAACGCGCTCTTCGCCCTTCTTCGCAGTCCGGAGCAGATCAACCGCCTGCGCCACATCCAGGCGTCGCACCAGCAGTGGGAGCGTGAGGCCTACGAGGAGATCCACTCTCCGCCTCAGCTTCCCGATATGCTCGAACAGCGTATGCTGCAGCGCAAGCAGGATATGGACAATCTGCGCGCCGAGATGGACGGGTTCCTCAACGTTGTCACGGTGCGCCGCGCCGAGCACTCCCTGGCCGATACTCGTCTGAACCGCTACGCTCTCTCCTTTCTTATCGCTCTCGTGGCTGTCGTCGCGGCGCTGCTCGCCTGGTACACCTACAGACTCTTCCGGCAACTCACCAGCGCCTACAACCGCCAGATCAGCGACCTGCACCGGAAGACCGAAGAGGCCTACGCCCGCGAGCAGTGGCTGAGCACCACCCTGCGCAGCATCGGCGACGCCGTCATTGCCTGCGATACCGACGGCAACGTCGTCTTCATGAACGCCGTCGCCGAACAGCTGACCGGCTGGACCGAAGAAGACGCCCACGGCCTGTCGCTGCATAAGGTCTTTCCTATCTTCAACGAGGACACCCGCGCCGTCGTGGAAAACCCGGTCGACAAAGTACGCCGCCTCGGCACCGTCGTCGGCCTCGCCAACCACACCTTCCTCGTGGCAAAAGATGGCTCCGAAATCTGCATCGACGACAGCGGCGCGCCCATTCGCGACAGCGCCGGCCAGATGATCGGCATCGTTCTCGTCTTCCGCGACATCACCGAGCGCCGCCTCTCCGAAGGCGCACTGATGCGGGCCGAAAAACTCGCTGCCGCGGGACGCCTCGCCGCATCTGTCGCGCACGAGGTCAACAATCCGCTGGAGGGACTCACCAACCTCGTCTACCTTGCCCACCGTTCCGAGGAGATCGATGAGATCCGTCACCTTCTGACACAGGCCGAAGATGAGCTTGGCCGCATC
>Ga0302313_10001382_pt1 | contig 18547 bp, 12 predicted proteins | sample III_Palsa_N2_2_FD_200454 | JGI IMG/M metagenome (GOLD analysis project Ga0302313, IMG submission 200454) | Peat permafrost microbial communities from Stordalen Mire near Abisko, Sweden - III_Palsa_N2_2 | ecosystem: Environmental > Terrestrial > Soil > Palsa > Peat permafrost | place: Sweden...
CTTCACGGATCGCGGGGTGGGAGTGCGGCTGAGGTGTAGAAAAGCAGTTGGTCGCTGCGCCTGCGAATTTACTCCGGCCTTCGGCAGAGTGAAGCCCACTCATCCGCATGAAGCCGCGTATGAATGGGGCACCCGGCTCTTGCTGTTCGGTCATGACATCGTGATCGTGATAACTCAACTAATTGGCATTCCCCAAGAATCTAGATTGCCTTCGCCCTTTTCCATGCGACTTCGTTTCTCTTGAATAATGGGCGCGATTGCTCCCGGAAGTTGGGCGTTGAAAGATTCGAAATCACTTCCGAGCGTCTTCAGGCAATTAATAATTTGCCCCTTCCTAGACTCGAAGTCTTGCTTGGATCGGACTGCGTCTACTTGGACTCCAACATATTCGAATAGAAGTGCCTGTCTTTCGAGGGTCGCCGTCGGTGGATTGAGCGTGTAGCTGCTCGGTCTGATCTTGAAGAACTCGCGTTCTCCTCTGAAAGGCACGGTTACGATGACCTTCTCTCCGAGCGACATTGCCGTTTGTTGCCTATGAAATGCCATGACGCCAGGGGTGTGCCGAGAATCCAACTGAGCTTCCTGTCGACTTACCGCGGCGCGTTCCCAATCAACTTCTGGCAATGAAATCGTAAACTTCCCTACCAGGGTGGCTACTATTTCTTCATCCGGCCTAAGCTTCAACTCGGACTCTCTTACAAGGCTTGCCGCGTTTTTCGCTTGTTCCAGAAGTGACCGAGAAACCGAATGCGAATCGTTCCCCATGAATAAGAGTTCCATCTTTCCTCCTCTGCGGTGTGGTCGAATCCGATAACTAATCCTGTCTTTTCTCGCCGTCTGCGATGCGGGTTACCAATTCAGTCATTGTGTAATGAACAAACTGCCCGCCTAGTTCAGTCAACACATATTGCTTTGTATCCTCGAAGGCGGACTCCAAAGGTCCGAACTTCGAAGCTCTCCTCGAAGGTGTAGTTTTTCTCCGGAATCTCCCTTCGTCGTCAACTTCGCGAGGCTGCCTTATGACTCTGCCAATAGACAAATCGCTTATAAGCATCCTGTACAAGTCGGCGTCCGCTGAGTTATCCCGAGGGACCGGCTCTCCGTAGATAGCGAGCCAGATATCATATCGCGTCATTCCGGGGTTCTTATATATCTGTCGAATCACGCTGAAATGTGATTCGTGATAGGCCTCTATCCAGTCAAGAAATAGACGTAAGATGTCATCCGAGCAAATTCTCAGCCCTCCTGCGTTCGAAAGGAGATTTACAACGAGATGCCGCTTTTCCTCGGTGTCTGCCTGATCCCATTCGCGAAACGATTTTCGGACCAGTTTGAGGTAAGACTGGCTTTCGATTCGAGCGCTTATTTCTTCTCCTAAGCTATCTAAGCGGCCCAAGATCTCGTCGAGCGCTTTCCTCAATTCCAGAAGCTTATTCTGGTGTTCTCTGAGCCATTGCGTCCTAAGGTCATCTTGTTTGATAGCGGCTTCGTCGAATTTGAAGTTCGCGGCGGCGGATAAAACACCGCCAACCCACGGGATGCTTCCCAAGGCTGCCAACGCAATCGCTTCACGAATTCGCTGGCGGCGATCCGGCGACGCAGCTTCCAGTTCAGCTTTGATCGTGTCGATGATCAAATCCGACGGAATGTTGGCGTTCGCTTCTGACATAAGGTTGCCCATGAATCGAGACCGCTTGACGCCTGTACAAGAGACGACCCCGCCTTACGGCGGGGCCCCTGTGATGCTTTTGCGCGAAGCGCTGTTCGCCGTCCGCGCAGGACCCTAGCTGCAGCCGCTGGTGGAGCCGCATTCCATGCAGCGGTAGCAGGAGCCGTTGCGGGTCATGATGCTGCCGCAGGTGCTGCAGCTGGGGGCGTCGCCCATGTTGTACATGGATTGCATGGCCGAGGCTGTGTGGAAGACGCTGCGGTCTACGACTGTGTAGTTCTCCGTTTTCAGTTGTCCGTTGTCCGTAAGACCGCCGGAGGCTTCGAGGTCGGGAGCGATTCCCTGCTGGGGAGGGGTGCGGTCGGAGTATTGGAAGGCTTCGCCGTGGAGCTCGTGGGTGGGGGGGGTGGCCTGGGGGGGGGTGGCGTCGCCGAATAATACAGGGGTCTCTCCACTGCGCTGCGCTTCGGTCGAGATGACGGAGGTTGCTGGCGATCCGGTCGAGATGACGGCGGAAGTGGGAGCGGCGGCGGCGGGGAGGGTGGGCTGCTTTAGGTTGGCGAAGAGGTCCAGCTGCTGGCCGGAGAGGAAGCGGAGCTGCATCCAGCGGAAGAGGTAGTCCATGATGGACTTGGCGTAGCCTAGCTCTTCGGAGCCGGTCCAGCCGGAGGGCTCGAAGCGGGTGTGGGCGAACTTCTCGACGAGGACCTTGAGAGGCACGCCGTGCTGGAGGGCCATGGAGATGGCCGTGGCGAAGGAATCCATGAGGCCGGAGATGGTGGAGCCTTCCTTGGCCATGCGGATGAAGATTTCGCCGGGGGCGCCGTTGGGGTAGAGGCCTACGGTGATGTAGCCTTCGTGGCCGCCGATGCCGAACTTGTGGGTGATGCTCATGCGCTCGGCGGGGAGGCGGTGGCGGACGGCGCGGGGTGGGGCCTGGGCGTCGAGGGCGTCGGCGTTCTGGGTGGTGGAGAGGATGTGGGCGGCGAGCTTGGCCTGGACTTCGGCTAGCTGCGACTTGGCAGAGGCGATCTCAAGCTGCGAGGCGGTGAGCGCGGCGGTGGCGGACTCGAGTTGGGCGATGGCGGTGGCGTCGGCGGCTTTGGACTCGGCTTTGGATTCAGCTGTGACGCTGGTTCCCTTTTTGTCGGCGTCGGTTTGCGCGCTGACGTTGAGGGGCTGGGTGCCTTTGCTGCCGTCGCGGTAGATGGCTACGGCCTTGAGGCCGAGGCGCCAGGATTCGGTGTAGGCGTCGGCGATGTCCTGGACGGAGCAATCGTTGGGGAGGTTGACGGTCTTGCTGATGGCGCCGGAGAGGAAGGGCTGGGTGGCGGCCATCATGCGGACGTGGCCGGTCCAGGCGATGGTGCGGGTTCCCTTGGCGGGCTTGAAGGAGCAGTCGAATACGGCGAGGTGCTCGGGCTTGAGGGCGGGTGCGCCTTCGATGGTGCCGGTGGCGTCGATGTAGTTGACGATGCCTTCGACTTCGGCTTCCTTGTAGCCGAGCTTGAAGAGGGCTCCGGGGACGGTGTTGTTGACGATCTTGATCATGCCGCCGCCAACTAGCTTCTTGTACTTGACGAGGGCGAGGTCGGGCTCGATGCCGGTGGTGTCGCAGTCCATCATGAAGCCGATGGTGCCGGTGGGGGCGAGGACGGTGACTTGCGAGTTGCGATAGCCGTACTGCTCGCCGAGGGCGAGGGCGGAATCCCAGGCGTCCTGCGAGGCTTGCTTGAGCTCGGCGAGTTGCGGGGCTACGAAGCCGGCGGCGTCTTCAAAGTTGGACGAGCCGTTGGGCTTGAGGGAGCGGTCGATGTTGTTGACCTCGGCGCGATGCATGCGGATGACGTCGAGGAAGGGCTCGCGGTTGACGTAGAAGCCGGGGCAGGCGCCGCCTTCGATGGAGGCTGACTGGGTGAGGGGCGTGGCGGCTCCTAGCGCGGGGGCGGTGGCGGCGAGGCGGGCGGACTGGGCGTAGGCGTCGCCGCAGAGGATCGCGGTGAGCGTGGCGGCGTAGGCGCGGCCGGCGTCGGAGTCGTAGGGCAGGCCGCGATCCATGAGGAGCGCGCCGAGGTTGGCGTAGCCGAGGCCTAGCGGGCGGTAGTCGTGCGAGTTCTTGGAGATTTGCTCGGTGGGGTAGCCGGCTGCGTCGACGATGATTTCCATTGCGGTGGTGACTACGGCGATGGCGTGACGGTAGGCGGGGATATCAAACTGGCCGCCGGGGGTGAGGAACTTCATGAGGTTGAAGGAGGCCAGGTTGCAGGCAGAGTCGTCGAGGAACATGTACTCGCTGCAGGGATTGCTGGCGTTGATGCGGGCGGTGTTCTTGGACGTGTGCCAGCGGTTGATGGTGGTGTCGTATTGCATGCCGGGGTCGCCGCACTGCCAGGTGGCTTCGGCGATCTGGTGCATGAGGTCACGGGCGCGGAACTCGCGAACGGGCTCCTTGCCCTTCACGGTGCGGGTGGTGAAGGTGCTGTCGGTTTCGACGGCGTGCATGAACTCGTCGGTCACGCGGACGGAGTTGTTGGCGTTCTGGAAGAAGATGCTGGTGAAGGCTTCGGAGTCGGGGCCGGAGCCGTCGAAGCCGGCGGCCATGAGGTGCCAGGCCTTCTTCTCTTCCTTCACTTTGCACTGGATGAAGTCTTCGATATCTGGGTGATCGATGTTGAGGACGACCATCTTGGCGGCACGGCGGGTTTTGCCACCGGACTTGATGACGCCGGCGAAGGCGTCGAAGCCGCGCATGAAGCTGAGCGGGCCGGAGGCGGTGCCGCCGCCGGAGAGGGTCTCCATGCTGCCGCGGATAGAAGAGAGGTTGGAGCCTGCGCCTGAACCCCACTTGAAGAGCATGCCTTCGGTCTTGGCGAGGGTGAGGATGCTGTCGAGGGAATCCTGCACGGAGTTGATGAAGCAGGCGGAGCACTGGGGGCGCGAGTAGCCGGTGCGGGAGAAGGCGACTTTTCCTTGCTCGGCGTCCCAATGCCAGTTCTGGGCATCGGAGTTGGGCTCGAGGCGGTCGCAGCCTACGTTGAACCAGACGGGCGAGTTGAAGGCGGCCTTCTGGTTAACGAGGAGGTGGGTGAGCTCGGCGAAGAAGATGTCGGCGTCTTCCTGCGAGGCGAAGTAGCTGTCGCGCATGCCCCAGTCGCGGATGCTCTCGGCTACGCGGGAGATGAGGTCGCGAACACCCTTTTCGCGCTCGGGGGTGCCGACCTCGCCGTGGAGATATTTGCTGGCGACAATGTTGGTCGCGGTGACGGACCAGTCGGAGGGGACTTCGACGGCCTTCTGCTCGAAGACGAGGCGGCCTTTGAAGTCCTGGATGATGGCGTCGCGGAACTCCCAGATGAGTTCGTCGAAGGGGTTGACGCCGGGCTTGGTGAAGTAGCGCGAGAAGTGGAGGCCCGGGGCGGAACGGTGCTGGCTGGAGGCTGAGGCTGCGGTGGTGGTTTGCTCAGCTGCGGATTGAATCATGTCGGCCATGGGTGGTACCTCTCGGGAGAAATGCTGAAGATCGAAGACGGTGAAGCAGGAAACGGAAGACGGCGAAGCAAGGGCAGAAAGCGGCAAAGCAAAAGCAGCAAAGCGAAAACTAGGAATGCACCGGATGCGAGATCCGGGGGGTTACCGGTGACGGCGTAAGTCTTGAGTGCGGCCTGGTGAAGGACGTATCTTCCAGTCGAATCGTCGGCTGAAGGGGTGCGTCTCGGGTCCTTGTTGGCGGTGTGAGCCAAGGAGACAGGCGCTGCACCAGAGCTGCGGGTGAGGTTGAAAGTAACGCCTCATCTGGTACTAGTCAAGTATAAAACAACTAGATGTTGTGGTGTTGAAGTAGGTACTCCCCAGACGCGGGGAAACGGGCTGGTAACTTCGGTTTTTCTAGGGTTTTGCTGTGGAAAGTTCGTGAATGCCGCGTGAATTGCGGTGTTTCGTCTTTGGTTACTAGACGATGAATCAAGGGTACGGCGCGGAGGGTGGTGGCGCAAGGGAGAACTGGGGGGAAAAGCGAGGCTAGAGGTGGAAAAGTGTCCTACGCGGACGGCGAGAGTTGGGCGTCGGCGACCGGCTGCAGGGGTTGGTAGTCTCCCACCCGTCCGCAAAGGCGCGTACGGATGGGGCACCCTTGGATCTGGGGTGGGTCCGGGGACGGAGGGTTAGGTGACCGTCAGGGTGATGGTCGCGGAGCTGGTGGTGGTGCCGCTGGTGCCGGTGAGGGTGATGACGTAGGTGCCGGCCGGGGTGTCGGTGGTGGTGGTGGTGACGTTGTTGTTGGCGGTGGTGCTGCCGCCGCAGCCGGTGAGAGCGAGGCCGCTGAAGGCGAGCGAAAAGACGAGGCCGAGCGTGAGGCTGGCGGTCAGGAGCTTCGAGCGCAGGCGGGAGCGACGCAGGGTCAGCAGAAGGAGTGAGCCGGCGAGGGAGGCTGGGAGAGGAACGTGCTTCCAGGGCGAGTCGGGTCGGCGCGGGTTGTCGGCGACGGCTTTTGTACTGCCGGGACGGGCTGCGCCGGCGGCGGTGCAGGCGGTTGAGCTGGTGTAGATGGCATAGGTTGCGGTCGCCGCGGCTGTACCGGTGACGGAGGCCGAGGTGGGGCTGATGACGACGCAGCCATCGGCCAGGGTGGGAGCGCTGGCGGTCAGGCTGACGGTGCCGGTGAAGCCGCCGGAGGGGGTGATGGTGAGAGTGCCGCTGGCGGTTGATCCGGGGGCGACGGTGACGGTGGGGGCGCTGGCGGTGAGAGCGAAGGTGCCGGCAGGGGCACTGGTGACCGTCAGTGTGATGGAGCCGGTGGAGGTGGCAAAGAGGGTGTCGCCGGAGTAAGTGGCGGTGAGGGTGTGGGAGCCGGCAGTGGTGGAGCTGAAGCTGTACGTGGCTATGCCGGAGGTAAGCGGAAGCGAAGTGGCGGTGCCGCCGTCGACGGAAAGAGAGATGGAGCCGGAGGGAGCGGCGGAGTTCGCGACGAGGGATGTGACGGTGATGGTGATCGCGTCGGCTGCGCCCGAGGCTGGGGTGGTGGTGGCCGCAGTGAGGGTGGTGGAGGTGGAGAGCAGCGAGCTTGTGGTGATGTTGGGCCAGGCGTTGAGGAGTTTGAAGAAGTCGATGTAGCCGAGGCCGGAGGCTTCGTCGTAGCCGGTTACGGCAGCGTAATCGGTCGTGCCGGGCGAGGCGCAGTAGGTGGCGCCGGAGAGGCATTGGTTGCCGCCGGAGGTGACGTCGTGGAAGGCGGTGGCGTAGGCCGAGGTGGCGGCAAGCGAGTAGAGGGTGGGGTTGACGACGCCCTGGCCGGTGGAGTTCTTTGCCTGGTTGATGATGGCGACCAGGCCAGAGAAGACGGGGGCCTCAAAGCTGGTGCCGCCGCCGACGGTAAGGACGCCGGTTGATGAACCATCGCGCAGGCCGTCGGAGCAACTGCTGGTCTGGCCACTAGCCCAGAAGGTTTTGTCGCTGGTGCAGAAGGCAAGGGGCGCGTTGTAGGGCGAGGCGGTCATGGCGATATCGGGCACCATGCGGTGACCGGGGGTGGCTATGACTACACCGCCGACGGTGCCGGACTGCCAGGTGGGCTGGGTTGTAAAGATGCTGACGCCACCGCCGCCGGAGGAGAGGGGTTCGCAGTCGGTACCAGGACAGCCTGAGGATGCGGCGGCGGCGTCATCGTTCCAGACCATCTCGGGGATGTAGGACTTGGCAGAGCTGATGATGTCGCTGGAGGATTGGGCGTCGAAGTAGGTGTTGTTGCCGGAGGCTACGTCGGCGGAGGGGAACTCGGTGCCACCGACGCCGGTGACGTATTGGCTGCTGGCGGGAAAGTCGACGGCGAGCTGCTCGTTTTGGGTCTGCTGCGTGGATTTGTATTCGCCGTAGCAGTCGGTGGATCCGTCATCGCCGGCGGCGGAGACGACGGTTTGACCCTGCGCGGCGGCCTGCTCGAGGTCGGCGTTGTATTGGTCGTAGGAGGACTGGCCGAGGTTGGGTTCGCAGTCCCCGTAGCTGGAGCTAATGATGGGCGCGATTTTTTGGTCGATGGCGTACGAAATCGCGTCGAAGGCACCGTAGCTCTTGCTGTTGCCGGTGTAGACGAAGTAGACCTGCGCGCCCTTCGCTATGGTGCTGGAGTATTCGAGGTCGAGGTCGGACTCGGCTTCGTCGCCGTCGGCGACAGTCGTGGAGACGCCGGTGTCGGGAATGAGCATGACAATGGGGGTCTTGCCGGCGATACCGACCGCGTTCTGGAAGTTGGCGATGTCGGTGAGACTGACGGCGGATTGGCCGATGACGGCGATGGACTGGTTAGAGCCGGTGTAGCCGGAGTTGTAGGCGGGGGTGATGTCGTAGATGGTGGCGAGGTCGCCGGGGGTGAGGTAATGGTTGCCGGTCGCGCTGGAGGTGAAGCGGGGCTGCGCCGCCTGGGGTGCGCGGACGATGTGCGGGAGGAGATGGAAGTCGGACAGGTTGCCGATGGCGAGGACGCTAGAGGCGAGCGCCGAGGGGAGGGTGAGGTCGGCGGACGGGGCAAAGTGCTTCTGTGCGGGTTGGAGGGCGGTCGCGGGAGCGAGGTAATAGTGCAGCGGAGCGCCGAAAGCAGAGGCTACCTGGGCAGCGGTTCCGGAGAACAGGATGCGGTTGTGGCTGCGGGAGACAGAATCGATCGCGAAGCCCTGCTGCTCGAGCCAAGATTCGGCGGCGGCGATGTCGGAGTCGGCGACGCCAAACTGCGCGGCGTATTGGTCGGGGGTAATCCACTGGTGATAGAGGGGGGAGGCAGGGTTCTGCTGGGCGGCGACGAGGGCGTCGAGCGCGGATTGCTGGATGGCGCTGCGGTTGAAGACGAGCGAGATGCCGTGCAGTTGGAGGGAGCTGGTGACTGCGCCGAGGTCATCGGCGGCCGCGGCGCGCGGGGAGCGCGAGCCGGCGAGGACGACGCGGCTGGAAGAGTCGATGGGGGCGGTGATGCGCGGTTGAGGTCTGGCGGAGGTGTTTTGCGCGCTGGCGAGCGTAGAGACGCAGAGAGCGAGTGTGGTGCAGAAGATGGTTAGCAGTGAGAGCTGCTCGTGGGAACGATGCATCGAGTAACGTTTCATGAAGGCCTTGACTCTTGGATTGACAGCGGTGGCACTTGGTTTGAAAGCAATGCAGTGGAGGCGAAAATGATGGCTTAGGGTGGACGGGCAGCCATCGACTTTGCGTTCTCTCTATTGGAGACGGCTCCGGCTATCTATAAGGTTACAGCGCCGAACCGTTTGTTGGCGGGGTGCGGTCGAGCTTCCGTGCAGTTGGATGCGGGGGATCGGGGCACGAGATACTCGCGGGAGCGGCGAGATGACAGGTTCGTCAGGGTGGTCGGAGGCAAGTGTCCGGAAATCTATGGATCGGCGGCGATTTATCCGCATCTATATGGTCTAATCGGCGGGAAAGTTTCAAGCATAAGACCTTACGGAGGAAACCTGGATGAAGCGCATTTTTGTGGCGGGATGGATGGCAGCTGTTTTGGTGTTGAGCACGGGCGTGATGGGCGCGCAGGCGACGCAGTGGAAGATCGATCCGATGCACTCGGAAGCTGACTTTGCGATCAAGCATATGGCGATCAGCACGGTGCATGGGTCGTTCCATGGGCTTTCGGGCGTGGTCACGTTTGATCCTGCCAATTTGGCGAAGTCGAGCGTGGAAGCGACGATTCCGGTGGACACCGTGGATACGGGCGTGGTGCCGCGCGACAACGATCTCAAGAGTCCAAGGTTCTTCGACGCAGCCCAGTTTCCTACCATGACCTTCAAGAGCACGAGTGTGCACAAGGCCGGCGATCACTATGACGTTACGGGAGACCTGACGCTGCACGGCGTGACCAAGCCGGTCGTGCTGAAACTCGAGGAGCCGGGCAAGGAAGAGATCGGCATGGACAAAAAGAGCGTGCATCGCGGATTCACGGCGACCACGACGATCAATCGCCAGGACTTCGGACTGGCGTTCAACGGGACGCTGAGCAGCGGCGATGCAGTGCTTGGGGATGAGGTTAAGATCGAGATTGATATTGATGCAGCGAAGATCTAAGTCGTAAACGGATCTAAGTCGCAAAACGTCTTGGGAATTGAAAACCATTCGCGCCGTATCCTTCTTCGTTGAGGGACGGCGCGAGGTTTTTAAGGCGCTTGCAACGCATCACCGGGACGTGTTGAAGTAGCGCTAGCAGGCGTCCGATCGCGATCCAAACGCGCTCGAGAGAACCAGCACGCGTAGTGATCCCTTTCTCACAGAGGTCGCAATGATGAGCGCTCAATCAGCAACTGGACTTCTTGCAATCATGCTGATCACGGCTGGCTGTCAGACGCACACAGGCCGCACTGCGGAAACGGAACTTCAGCCAAATGTAACTGCAGCGCAAGCGGTTCCGGACCAGTGGATGGGGCGGTGGGATGGGCCGGAAGGGACCTTTCTCAACTTATCGCGAGACGGGTCGAAATATACGGTGGTGATCCAGGATCTGGATGGGCCGAGAAGCTTCGAGGGCGTGGGGGATCATGGGCGGGTGCGGTTCGTGCGCGATGGGAAGACGGAATACCTTGTTGCCGGCGACGGGAAGGCGTCGGGTATGAAGTGGCTTGCCGATAAAAAGCACTGCCTGCTGACGAGAGCCGGTGAAGGCTGGTGTCGCGATTGACGGTGGAGGGTGGCGGAGAGACTCCCCCCATACAGCCCTCGGCTCAGGAATAGGGGGCGAGCGGTTCCATGCGGTCCGCTGTCGTGCCATCTGCCACCCCACAACTCTTATGGCGGCGCTTCATCCAGCGGGACGGTTTGTACCTCTTACGAACCTAAACCGCTATGATAGTGTCAGCCTGTTGTGGGGTCTGATTTGTAATCGTAAGGCGTTTGGACAGTCATAAATTCTGCAATTCCTGTCAAACTCTCACATCAAAACATCTACAAATTCCCAGCTAGGATGAGGACTTTTTGCCGCTCGTTCTGAAATATCGAGTACCCGCACTCTTTTGCGCCGGCGCCGTACTGGCGTGCGAGCTCATTAGCAAGCCGTATGCCGCAATGGGCATTGGCGACGACGGTCCATATATTCTCGTCGCAAAGAATCTCGCTGCTACCGGACACATTCACTACAACGGCTGGTCGGCGGCAATGCTCTGCTGGCAACTCTATCTTGCCGCCGCGTTGATCAAAGTTTTTGGCTTCTCCTTTACCACCGTCCGCGTGAGCACGATGGTGGTATCCGTGGCATCCGCTTTCTTGCTGCAACGCATCCTGGTTCGCTGTGGCATCTCCGAAAGAAACGCCGTCATCGGAACTCTCGCTCTCGTTCTCTCGCCGCTGTATCTCTTGCTCTCCGTCACTTTCATGAGTGACATCCACGGTCTGTTCGGCATCATCGTCTGCTTGTATGCGTGCCTTCGTGCACTCCAGGCATCGAACGATCGTGCTTCCATAGGTTGGCTATGTTTTGCAGTTGCCGCCGACATAGCTGTGGGAACGTCGCGCCAACTGACGTGGCTTGGAGTCCTAGTGATGATCCCGTCCGCGCTTTGGTTGCTGCGAGCCCATCGCCGGGTCTTGCTCACCGGGGCTGCAGCGACGATTGCGGGCTTCCTGGCTATCGGTGCCTGCTTGATCTGGCTCAGGCATCAACCCTACACAACCCCTGGAACCTACGGGATCAGCCACGTTCCCTGGCTGTATATCATTGCCTCCTTCGTTCGGTTCTTCCTGGAATTTCCGTTTCTTCTGTTGCCCATCTCGGGATTATTCCTGCTTGCAATCCGCAAGAGCCGGCCTCGAACGATCGTATTGATTTGCGGTTCGCTTGCCGTGTTCATGCTTTTTGCAACCTACCCCTCCCATCTCCGCGGCTACTTCAATTTGTTTCTACAGCCAACCCTTCGCGACGCCCTGGGGTGCGACTTCATCACGATCTATGGAGCCTATGAGAGTCTAAGCCAAGGTTTGCCACACGTATTCCTTCCGCTCTGGGTCCAGGGACTTCTGAGTGTTGTTTCGATGGGCGGCTTGATCGGCCTCGTCCTTTCTTTCTTCGCCACACGGCGTCCGGAGGAAGTCGCTCGGGAGACGGTGAGACCCTCCTGGAGCCAACTTGGAATTTTGCTAGGGCCTTTTGCGGCGGCGTACACAGGTCTTCTCATTTACCGAGCAGTAGCTGTAGCCAACGACTACACAGGCGTGCTGTTTGATCGCTACTCGCTGGGACTACTTCTCGTGGCCCTGATTTGCCTGGTTCGGCAACTCCAGGATCGAGTCGAGTCTCGATTTTCTGTCGGGGGTATCGCGTTCATCGCGATCATGGCTGCGTATGGCGTTGCCCTCACGCACAATACATTTGCGCTCTATCGCGCGCGTGTCGCGATGGCGGCCGAACTTCGCGCCGCACACGTCCCCGACACCTCAGTCGACAACGGATGGGAATACAACCTTCTCGTGGAACTGCGACACACACCTTACATCAATAACCCTTCGATAGCATCGGCTGCCAATCCTTACATTCCGGCTCCAGCGGTCCCCGCCGGCACCTGTACCATGATTCATCGTAACGACACCCCGCATGTCCAACCGATCTACGGCGTGACCTTCGAACCCGGTATCTGCGCCGGCGCCGCGCCGTTCGCCCCTATCCACTATAGCCAGTGGCTGGCCCCCGAGCCCGGGACACTCTATGTCGTCCGCTACGCCGATTCTTCCGCGCCCTAGCCTTTCTAGTCGATCTCAACACCATTCTGTCTCCCCGGAATCGGGATGTGTCCTATTCCAGGAGCCGGGGAACGATCGAGTCACTGGGATCATTGAACCAGGCGCAGAGGGTGGTGTCCTGAATGTGAAATATCTGATGCTCTTCCGAAAACTCGTCGAGGTAGCAGGTGAGCGCCGGATACTCCCAGCTCCGGTAATCGTGCCACATGATGCAGGACGGCTTATCCAGCACGGCCAACTCGATCGCATTCTCGGTGTCCGATTTAACCGTGGCGTAATCATGTCCGCCATCGATAAAGACAAAATCGATAGACCTCTTCCACGCCGAGAAGTCGAACGTGGTGGAGTTGCCAATAAGCGTATTAATCTTCTGAGCGACCGCGGTGTTGGAGAAATCAAGAGACGACTGCGACGCAAGGTGGATTTGCGTGAGCGGAGCGTCGGCGGAGTGTTGCTGTACGCCGGTCGCGTGTTGTTCGTCGAGATCGAGCGTAAATATCTCTCCATCGTCCGGAATGTTCATCGCCATATTCAACGTATTGCTTCCAAGAAACGTGCCGATCTCGAAGACTCTTCGCGCATTCACAATGCGCGTGCCTGCCAGGATCAACATCGTCTCCAGCAGCGAAGTTCCTCCGAGACCACGGCGGCTCGGCAGCGTGACATTGACCACCCGATCGCTAGGCAAAGCTTCAACCAAAGTAAACAGCTTATAAGGCCGGATGTGATGCATCGGTAGTTGCCCCTTGTGAGATTTGTCGCCTTACTTAAACTTTTCGTAGATACACCTATCCGAACCTGCGGCTACTCTTCCAGCGGGGGCACGATCATATTTGCGAAGAACTCCTCGCGCGGCAGCCGCGGCGCCATATCTTCCATGGGAAGGCTCACAACCGTTCCATCGGCGCGGGTCGAAGCGGTCGCCCGCGGCAGCGTAGGCTGGTCCGACGAAACTCTAACCGAGCACACCACCGGCCCCTCATAAGCCAGCACGGCGGCTACTTCCTCGCGCAGGTTCTTGTGGTCCTTGATCTCCATCGCCTTAATCCCGTATGCCTCAGCAACCTTCATGACATCGGGCAGAGTCAGGTGGCTCGAAGGATCGCTGCCCACCAGATGCCCCTTAAAGTGGTTCCGCTGTGCTCCGATGATCGATGCATAGGTCCCATTGTTCAGGATGAAGTACTTTACCGGCAGCCTGAGCCGCCTGACTGTCTCCAGGTCCTGAATATTCAGCTGGAACCCACCATCGCCGTTCACGCAGATAGTCCGCCGCCTGCCGCTCGCCAGGCAAGTCCCGATGGTACCCGGTAGCCCCGTTCCCATCGCACCCAGGCTGGGCGAGTTCACGACGCGCTGCCCATCCTTCATGCGAAAGCACTGCAGAAAGATATCGCTGCACGCGCCCGAACTTCCAGGAGCGAGCACATCCTCCGGCGTGCATAGTTCCGACAATACATCGACAAGAACGTAAGGGTTGACCACACCCTTATCCTCGTTCCAGTACTCGGGCAAGATCATAGGGTACTTCGCCAGCAAGTCCTTCGCCTTCTTCAGCCACGCCGAAGTATCCGGAAGCACCGCATCTTTTAGCTGCGCACGCAGCTCGCGAAGAAAATCCTTGGCGTCGACATTCACCGGCACGTCGATCGTCATGTCGAACTTTGCGATTTCGTTCGGATCGACATCCACCAGCACCTTCTTGGCGCCGCGGGCAAAGTTCCTGTGGCTGAATGCGATCTGCGGCATATCCAGCCGCGCGCCAAGCACCATGATCCAGTCAGCATTCTGCTGCGTAAAGTTTGACCCGCGAGAGGCCACCGACCCCGGCCGCCCCGCATAGTACGCATGGTCTTCCGGCAGCATGTCCATGGACTTCCACGTCAGCAGAGTAGGCACCTTCAGCAGGCTCACAACATCTTCGACAAGCCCCTCCAGATGGGCCTGCCGCGTCCCATTCCCGACAAAAAACACGGGCCGCTCGGCTTTCTTAAGCAACTCAATCGCCGCAGCAACCTTCTGCTTAATCTCCGCGCTCACGTCCGCAACCGGCTCAGGTGTAAATCCGCGCAAGCTGGTGTCATCCACCATCGTCGCCTGCACATCCAAAGGAAAGTCCAGCCACACGGGCCCCCGCCGTCCCGTCGTCGCCAGGTACACTGCCTTCTCCAACTCATAGCGAACATCGTTCGGATTGAGCAGCGTCTTCGCATACTTGGTTAGCGGCGAGACGACCGAGATGATGTCTACCTCCTGCGGTCCCATCGAACGCACGCCCCTTCCCAGCAGAAGATCCGCTCGCTTCACCTGGCCGGAGAGAAAGATGCACGCGCTCGAATCGAGCCACGCTGCGGCCAGTCCCGTAACGGCATTCGTGCCGCCGGGTCCTGTCGTCACCAACGCCGCGCTCAGCTCGCTGGTGTACTCCGCATAGGCCTGGGTGGCGAACGAAACCGCCTGCTCGTGCAGGCAGCAGACGTACTCCATGCCTGTCTGCCGTCCGAACGAATCCACCAGGTGCATGCATCCGCCCCCGGTCAGCATAAACACATGTTGGATGCCGCGATTGGCGAGAAACTGGGTGACGTAATCCGAAAGCTTAATCAAGGGTGGTCGCCATATCCGTAAGGGTCTGCAAAATCTCCGTGGTCGTCAGTAGCGAATCGTTCCAGGGTTGTGGCCACGCGAAGGTGGTCATGCCAATCTCATCCGCCTGCCTCAGGTTCTCCCGCGTATCGTCAATCAGCACATCGCCCTTGCCCAGCCAGCGAAGAAAATCTCCTTTGCCGCGATCGTACGTCGGAATTTCCTCCATTGTACGGGTAGGAACCACTCCGAAGCAGCGGATCCACGCGCCGAAGTAACGCATCACCCACGCAGCCACGTCGGGCGCCGTCTCCAGCGGCCGCGAGGTCAAAGCAATATGGCGAAATCTGCTCCCATGCGCCGAAAACCACGCCAACACCTCGGCATTCGGCACCAGATGTATCCCCGCATCGGTCTTGCGAAAAGCATCCATCGAAGCCAGATACTCCTCGCAAGTCACCCCGAGTGAAACATGCGGAGGATTCTCTCTCAGAGTGCCATACTCCACCGCACTGCTGGGATGCTCTCGCCTCCAGCCCTGGGAGAACCACTGCAGCATCAGATCATTTAGAACGTCGTCAACATCCCAGACGATCGTACGCATCAATCGATCCAATAGGTAACGAACGTCTTGCGGTTCGGGTTCGCCATTATCGACTCATCCGTATACCAGGAATCCGCCTGCGCATAGGCCGAGGAGACTTCCTCAATCACCGCGCCGTTCGACGTCCAGAACGAGTGCTTGATGCCATGCGGAATGGTCACAATGTCGTTCGACTTATGCACCGTCTTCACGCCTTCCAGATCGACCGTCACATCGCCATGCAGGATGTGATAGGTCTCATCTTTGTGGTTGTGCCACTGCTCCGGATGCTTTTGTCCCGGCAGCACTACCATCAGCCGCTTGCAATATTCGCGGTTCACCACCGTAATCGCCGTTAGCCCGCTTTCACGGAATCTGTCGATCCCGTAGTGGTGCGAGATCTCCAATTCGCACTGGCCCGGCACCGACACCTTGCTCTTTTTAATCAGGGATTTCACGTCGCGCACAATGTCCAGCACCTTCTGCCTCCGGTCGCTGGCCTTTACATTCGCTTCCATCACCGCGCCGTTCTCCTCAATTGGCTCGACCGCCACATACTCGGTGTATTTTGAGAGGTTCTGCGCCACCAGTTGTCCGGGAATGTTAGGCATGGCATAGAACAGATTGCCCGGCTTGACGACCTCGCCGACCGCGACCCGTTCGCGCACAAACGCGCCCCGCGCCAGATCCCGCAGCGCCTGCGCCTCGCCCGCTGGAGCCGGATACCGCTTGTTCATCTCGCCCATCATGGTCAGCGTGCTAGCCGCCGCCGCCAGCCACTTGCGCACCTGATCGGGATCCGCGCTATACGCGTTCACCGCATACTTCTCCGTGGCCACGGCGGTATGCTTTTCGAATATCGTCGCGCCTAGCGCCAGAGCAATCTTCACCGCATCGAAGTTATCCGGCCGCTCATGCGTCGAGTAGCCCACCTCAAGCTCCGGATACCGCTTCTTCAGCAAAGGAATCTGGCTCAGATGCAGGTGGTCGTCCGGCGATGGATACTCGCCCACGCAGTGCATGATCGCCAGCGACTTGTTGCGGTGCCGGAAGAAGCTCACCACGCGGTCAATATCTTCGAGCGGCTCGCCCGCCGTCGAAGCGACGATCGGCAGGTTGTACTTCGCAATGCGCTCCAGAAGCGGCCAGTCGGTCATGTAGCAGCTTGGCACCTTCATGAAGTCGTAGCCGTGCTCCACAATCATGTCCACCGAGATCTCATCCCACGGCGTACACATCGAGAGGAACCCGGCATCGACGATCGCGTCTTTGATCTCCTTATATTGGTCCCAGCTAAGCCGCGTCTCGGAGAAACGCTTCACATACTTCAGGTCGTAGCGTCCCTGATAGCCGGGATGAATGCAGCTGTCGATGTCCCGATACTGCAGCTTCACGCAAAATCCGAAAGGAAACCCCTCGGACGCTTTCTTCAACTCCTGAACAATGCGGATCCCGTGCTCCACGTCACCCATATGATTGTTCGCCATCTCGTAGATGAACAGCGGCCGCTTCTTCAAATCACGCATAAAATACCCCTTGTTCCTAGTCCCAGCATCGTAACGATTCTACCAAAGGGGATTTGGGGCACTTGTGGGACCGGCCTTGGCTTGCGTCGCATCCACACCGTCCTAAAACTTCGCTTAGATCTAACTATCCAGTCGATACTATAGATCGAGACTTGTGTGAAACGAATGGCAGACATGGCACCGAAACCTCTTCCTATCGCCGATCTAGAACACGTGCTCCAACATACGGCGCATCTGTGGGAGCAAATGCGGGGCCGCCAGATCTTTATCACCGGCGGAACCGGCTTCTTTGGCTGTTGGCTGCTGGAAACCTTCTGCTACATCAATCGACGCCTAGCCTTGGGCGCCCGCGTTACTGTACTCACGCGCTCTCCTGCGGCCTTTGCCGCCAAAGCTCCACATCTTGTAGCGGACGCGAGTGTGGTGATGCTCAAGGGTGATGTTCGCGACTTTTCTTTTCCCGACGGGCTCTTTCCTTTTGTCATCCATGCAGCAACTGAGGCTAGCGCCCGGCAAGCCACGGAAGCTCCACTTGATATGCTGACGACCATCCTCGCCGGAACACAGCGCACGCTTGAGTTTGCTGCCGGCCATGGTGCCGTTCGTTTCCTATTGACGAGTTCCGGCGCTGTTTATGGCAGACAACCCCAAGGTTTGGAGCGGATTCCAGAGTCTTACGCGGGTGCTCCTGACCCACTAGATCCAGCGAGCGTCTACTCCGAAGGCAAACGCGCCTCCGAATTGATGTGTGCGCTTTATAGCAAGACCACCGGACTTGAGTGCATCATCGCCCGCTGTTGGGCCTTCTGCGGACCTCATCTCCCGCTCGATGCACATTTTGCCATAGGCAACTTTATTGCAGACGTCCTTGCAGGGCGACCGATCCACATTAAGGGGGATGGCACCTCGCGCCGGTCTTACCTGTACGGTTCGGACTTGGCTATCTGGCTGTGGACGATGCTGTTTCGTGCGCCCTCTTTAGTCCCCATCAACGTAGGTTCAGCTAACGACCTCAGCATCCTGGAACTTGCGCAGACGGTCGCAGCAGTCTTGAACCCCGGTAGTACCATCCATGTGGGGAGCCAAGTTTCTTCGGCAACTTCATTTACGCGCTACGTGCCGTCTGTCGAGCGTGCCGGCGAGCTGCTCGGGCTCGCAGAGACCGTTAACTTAACGGAGTCGATCAGGCGAACAGCAGCGTGGCACCAAAATGCGTCGGAGGAATGATGAAGTTAATCAGCGTCGTAAGCCCTTGCTATAACGAAGAGGGAAACGTAAAGGTTTTGACTGATCGGGTGCGCGAGCTCTTTGCCGGAATGCCGCAGTACCGATACGAACACATCATCATCGATAATCACTCTTCTGATGCCACGGTTGACATCCTGCGCGGAATTGCGGCCAACGATCCCAATGTCAAAGTGATTGTCAACGCGCGCAACTTCGGACACCTTCGCTCGCCACAGCATGCCCTGC
>Ga0302313_10001383_pt1 | contig 18538 bp, 14 predicted proteins | sample III_Palsa_N2_2_FD_200454 | JGI IMG/M metagenome (GOLD analysis project Ga0302313, IMG submission 200454) | Peat permafrost microbial communities from Stordalen Mire near Abisko, Sweden - III_Palsa_N2_2 | ecosystem: Environmental > Terrestrial > Soil > Palsa > Peat permafrost | place: Sweden...
CGTCACCGAGGGATCGGTCGTCAGCGTCGGGTAATACTGCGACTGCGCTTCCTTTACCAGGGCGCGCGCCTGCATGAAGCTCGCGAACGCGGCGGCAATGTTCTGGTTCGAGACATTCACCTGCTCCTCGAGCGCATTGAGCTTCGGATCCCCGTACAGCTCCCACCACTTGCCATGGAGCTGCGCATCACCGGGCTGCGCCACTTTCCAGCCTTCACCGGAAGGTTGGTCGGTCAGCAGCTCCTTATAGACAGGAGCCTGTGCCACCGACGCTCTCCTATAGGGAGGCCCTACGTTACAGGCGCTGAGCAGGCCCAACGCCAGCGCCGCAGTCAAGGTGGCTCGAATCATGGGCCTCATCCTCCGTCGGCGTGTGATCATGATTCACCCAGAGCCAGCGTGCGCGGTTCATGGCCGTCCGCGTGGCGTCGTGCCCACCGCTGGCTGAAGCGATCCATGTACAGGTAGACCACTGGCGTGGTGAAGAGCGTCAGCAGCTGGCTCATCAACAGACCGCCGATGATCGCAATGCCCAGCGGCCGGCGCAGCTCCGAGCCGGTGCCGGTACCAAAGGCGAGCGGCATGGCACCAAAGAGCGCCGCCATCGTTGTCATCAGGATCGGGCGGAAGCGCAGCACGCAGGCCTCGAAGATCGCATCTTCGGTGCTCTTGCCCTCATGGCGCTCGGCCTGCAACGCGAAGTCGATCATCATGATGGCATTCTTCTTGACGATACCGATCAGCAGCACGATGCCGATGGTGGAGATTACATTCAGGTCCTGCCCGAAGAGCATCAGCGCCACGAGTGCCCCGACGCTCGCCGGCGGCAGGCTCGAGATGATGGTCAGCGGATGCACCAGACTCTCGTAGAGCACGCCGAGCACGATGTACACGGACAGCAGCGCGGTTGCGATCAGTATCGGTTCGGTTGAGAGCGATTGCTGGTACGCCTGCAGCGTGCCGGAGGCGAACCCCTGAATCGAGGAGGGCGTGCCGAGGCGCTTCTGCATCTGCTGGATGCTTAGCATGGCTGCACTCAGGGACACGTTGGGCGCCAGATTGAACGAGGTGGTGACCGAGGGAAACTGGCTGGTGTGGTTGACCGCCAGAGGCGTGGTCGTGGCATGTGCCACGCTCATGGCGCTCAACGGCACGCTGCCGCCCGGGGACTGCAGGTAAACGTCCTTCAGCGCCGCCGGACTCTGGGCAAAGACCGGTGCCACTTCCAGCACCACATAGTAGTAGTTCAGCTGCGTGTAGATCACCGAGACTTCCGACTGCCCGAAGGAGCCGTAGAGCGCGGAATCGAGCGACTGCACGCTCTGGCCGAGCTTGGCCGCCGTCACGCGATCATAGGTCAGCAGCTCATCGAGACCGCCGTTCTGCTGATCAGAGTTCACATCCTGGAAGCCCGGCAGGCCTTTCATTTCTTTCAGCAGCCTCGGGCCCCAGGTGCTCAGGTCCTGCACATTATCGGCCTGCAATGTGTACTGATACATCGCGTTGCTCTGACGGCCACCGATGCGCAGGTCCTGCGCTGCCTGCAGGAAGGTCGAGGCGATCGGCAGGCGTGCAAGCTTGGGGCGCAGACGGTTGATCACCTCGGCCGCGCTCACCTTGCGCACATTCAGCGGCTTGAGCGCCACGTAGAGGTTGCCGGAGTTGGTTGCCCCGTTCCCGCCGGTAAAGCCAATGACGTTCTGCACCGCCGGATCCGCTTTTATCACCCCGACAATCTGCTTGATCGAGGCATCCATCGCCGGGAAAGAAGAATCCTGCGGGCCCTGCACACCACCGGTGATCGCGCCGGTGTCCTGCTGCGGAAAGAAGCCCTTCGGGATGTAATAGATCAGCACTACGTTGAGAATGACCGTGAGTACCAGCACACACACCGTCAGCAGTGAATGCGCCAGCACCCAGTGCAGGCTCGTGCGGTAGCCGGCGAGCAGCCGCGCGAAGGCGCGCTCGCTCATCTGGTAAAGACGGTTGTGTTGCTGCTCGGCCTCGGGCTTGAGCACATAGGCGCACATCATCGGAGTCGCGGTCAGCGACACGATCATCGAGACCACAATGGCGGTCGAGAGCGTGACCGCGAACTCGCGGAACAGCCGGCCGACAATGCCGCCCATGAACAGCAGCGGGATGAACACGGCCACCAGCGAGATGCTGATCGAGAGCACGGTGAAGCCAATCTCGCCCGCCCCTTTGAGTGCAGCTGCCATCGGCTTCATGCCCGCCTCGATGTGCCGCGTAATATTCTCCATCACGACGATCGCATCATCGACGACGAAGCCCGTGGCAATCGTCAGCGCCATCAGCGACAGGTTATCGAGGCTATAGCCGAACAGGTGCATCACGGCAAAGGTGCCGACCAACGAGGCCGGCATAGCGACCGCCGGGATCAGTGTGACACGCAAGTTCCTGAGAAAGATGAACACTACCGCGATCACCAGGCACGTCGAAGTCAGCAGCGTGCGCTCGGTGTCGTTCACCGAGGCGCGGATGGTCGTGGTCCGATCCATCACCACTGTGGTTTTGACGCCGGAGGGGAGCGAGGCGCGCACGAACGGCAGCGCTGCCTGGATCGCATCGTTGGTCGCGATGATGTTGGCGCCAGGCTGGCGGAAGATGATTACCGTCACCGCGCGCTCGCCATTCAAGTAACCCGCGGTGCGCAGGTTCTGCACCGAGTCATCCACTTCAGCGACATCCGAGAGGCGCACCGCGGCGCCATTTTTGTAGCCGACGATCAGCGGCCGATAGTCGGCGGCATGCGAGATCTGCCCGTTGGCCAGGATGTCGAGCGAGGTTCCTCCCGCTTTGATCTGCCCGCGCGGGAAATCACTGTTCTGCTGGCTCAAGGCCGCCTGCAGGCTCGCCATTGTCAGTCCATAACTGGCCAGCTGCGTTGGATTGACCTCGACGCGCACCGCAGGGAGCGCACCGCCCCCGATATTGACCTGACCGACGCCCGGAATTTGCGAGAGGCGCTGCTGGATGACACTGGAGGCCGCATCATAGAGCTGGTCTGGCCCATAGTTATTGGAAGTCAGCCCGAGAATCATGATCGGCGCATCGGCCGGGTTGACCTTGCGGTAGGTCGGGTTCGACGGCAGGTTGCTGGGCAGATAAGAGCGCGCTGCGTTGATCGCGGCCTCGACATCGCGGGCTGCACCATCGATGTTGCGGCTCAGGTCAAACTGCAGCGTGATCGAGGTGCTGCCGAGCGAGCTCGCCGAGGTCATCTCGGTCACCCCGGCGATCTGCCCGAACTGGCGCTCAAGCGGCGTGGCGACCGAGGAGGCCATGATATCGGCGCTGCCACCGGGCAGGCTCGCGCTGACCGAGATCGTTGGAAAATCCACCTGTGGCAGAGGTGAGACCGGCAGCACGCTGAAGCCCACGGCGCCAGCGATTACGATCGCCACCGTGAACAGCGTGGTCGCGACCGGACGGGCGATGAAAGGTGCCGAGATACTCATGTCGTAGCCGCCGCTGGCCCCGCTTCAGGCCCGCCGGGCGCGCCTGGCCCCTCGCCTTCCGGCTTGCCCTTGTCCTTGTCCCTCTGCTTGCCGCGATGGGCCAGTCGATCAAAGAAGATATAGATCACCGGCGTCGTGTAGAGCGTCAGCGCCTGGCTCAGCAGCAGGCCGCCAACCATGGCGATGCCGAGCGGCCGCCGCAGCTCCGCGCCGATGCCGGTGCCGAGTGCGAGGGGCAGTCCGGCCAGCAGCGCGGCCATGGTGGTCATCAGGATCGGACGAAAGCGCAGCAGGCAGGCCTCGTAGATCGCATCGGTCGAGTTCTTGCCCTGGTTGCGTTCGGCATCCAGGGCGAAGTCGACCATCATGATGCCGTTCTTGGTCACGATGCCGATCAGCAGGATGATGCCAATGAGTGCGACGACGTTCAGATCCTGCCCAAACAGCATCAGTGCCAGCAATGCGCCCACGCCCGCCGAAGGGAGCGTGGAGAGGATCGTGATCGGGTGGATGAAGCTCTCATACAGAATGCCGAGCACGATGTAGACCGCAATCAGCGCAGCCAGGATCAGCAGCGGTTCGTTGGAAAGTGAATTAATGAACGAAGCCGCAGTGCCCTGGAAGCCCGCCAGGACACTCGCTGGCAGGTGCAGGTTCTTCTCGACTTTGTTGATCGCGCTGATCGCACTGCCCAGTGACGAGCTCGGTGCCACATCGAATGAGACCGTGATCGCCGGGAACTGGCCCTGATGGGCAATTGTGAGCGGCTCAGTGGTGCGCTCGAAGTGCGCGAAGGCACTGAGCGGTACGGAGCTGCTGTAGGTGGAGCTGGTCGCACCGGCCGAGGTGGCGCCTTTGGCCGATGTCGCGGTCGAGGTTGCAGCCGAGAGCGCGTTGGTCGGCGGCGTGAGTGTCGTGGACGTAGCCGTAGCCGTGTACAGGGGCGATCCGGTCAGGGCGTTCGAGCCGGCTGAGGAAGAGCCGATCGAGGAAAAGGAGGCGGCAGCCGCGGCGCCTGTCGTGCCGGCAGAGGCATTGGCCTGGATGTACAGACGCCCGAGCTGATCCGGATCCTGCTGGAACTGGGGCGCGCTCTCGAGGATCACGTGGTACTGATTGACCTGGGTGTACATCGTGCTGATCTGACGCTGGCCAAAGGCGTCGTAGAGCGTGTTGTCGATCGTCGAAGGCGAGATCCCGAGGCGCGAAGCCGTGATGCGATCGATCGTGAGAAACACAGCCAGGCCACCGGGCTGCTGGTCGGTCGCTACGTTGGTCAGCTGCGGCAGCTTCTTGAGCTCCCCGACAAAACGGTTGGTCCAGGTGGCGAGTTCCACCGCATCCGAGTCTTCGAGCGTGTACTGGTATTGCGTGCGGCTGACCCGATCATCGACCGTGATGTTCTGCACTGGCTCCATGAAGAGCTCTATGTCCTGCACCTTCGCCAGTTCCTTGTTCAGGCGTGTGATGACTTTCGTGGCACCGCTGCGTTTGCTGATAGGCTTGAGGTTGATCGAAAAGCGGCCGCTGTTGAGCGTCGTGTTGGTGCCATCGGCCCCAATGAATGAGGAGAGGCTCTCGACTGCCGGATCCGCGAGGATGGTCTTGGCCAGTGCCTGCTGCCGTTCAGCCATTGCGCTCGGACTGATGGTCGGCGCGGCCTGCGAGATGCCCTGGATGACCCCGGTGTCCTGCACCGGGAAGAAACCCTTGGGGATCAGGATATAAAGCAGCACGGTGAGGGTGAGCGTGCCGAGCGCCACCAGCAGCGTGGCGCGCTGGTAGCGCAGCACAAATTTGAGTGTGCGGCCATAGAAATCAATAATGTTATTGAAGATGCGCTCGGAGGCTTTGAAAAGCCTGCCCTGCTGCTCCTCGCCTTTATGTTTGAGGATTCGTGCGCACATCATTGGCGTGAGGGTCAGGGAGACAACGGCCGAGAAGCCAATCGTCACGGCAAGCGTCACAGCAAATTCGCGAAACAGCCGTCCGACGACATCGCCCATGAACAGCAGCGGTATCAGCACCGCAATCAGCGCCACGGTCAGCGACAGGATCGTAAAGCCAATTTGCTGCGCGCCCTTGAGCGCAGCGTCCATCGGCTTCTCGCCCTGCTCGATATAGCGCGTGATGTTCTCGATCATCACGATTGCATCATCAACCACGAAACCGGTCGCGATGGTCAGGGCCATCAGCGAGAGGTTATCCAGGCTGTAGCCCAACAGATACATCACTGCGAGCGCGCCGATCAGCGATAGCGGCACCGCGACACTCGGAATGATCGTGGCACTGACGCTGCGCAGAAACAGGAAGATCACCAGCACGACGAGCCCCCAGGCCAGCAGCAGCTCGAACTCGACATCGGAGATCGAGGACTTGATGCCAGTGGTCAGATCAGTGAGCGTCGTGATTTGAATACCGGTCGGCAGGTTGGCCTGAATCCGCGGCAGCAGCGCCTTGATGCTCCTGACAACGTCGATCGTGTTGGCGCCGGGCTGGCGCTGCACGTTGAGGATTACCGCCGGCGTCTCATTCATCCACGCGGCCTGCGAGGTGTTCTCAATGCCATCAACAATATCGGCCACGTCGGTGAGCATCACCGGTGCGCCATTGCGATAGGCGACCACGACCTTGCGATAGTCCTGGCTGGTCACCAGCTGGTCATTGGCATCGATCTGGTAGTCCTGGCGCGGACCGTCAAAATTGCCCTTGGCGGCGTTGACGCTCGATTGCGCCAGCGCCGCGCGCAGATCCTCGAGATTGATGCCATACGAGGAGAGCGCCTGGGGATTGGCCTGGATGCGTACCGCGGGTTTCTGGCCACCGCTGATCGTGACTAGGCCGACGCCAGGCACCTGCGAAATTTTGGGCGCAACGCGTGTATCGATCAGGTCCTCGACCTTGGAGAGCGGCATCGCAGTGGAGGTAAATGCCAGTGTCATCACCGGTGCATCGGCTGGATTGGTCTTGCTGTAGACCGGTGGGGCGGGAAGCGTTGCAGGCAGCAGGCTTTGCGAGGCATTGATAGCGGCCTGAACTTCCTGCTCGGCCACATCGATGTTCAGGCTCAGCGCGAACTGCAGTACGATGACCGAGGTGCCCCCCGAGCTGGTCGAAGTCATCTGGCTTAAGCCCTGAATCTCGCCGAACTGCCGCTCCAGTGGCGCGGTCACCGTGGTCGCGATCACATCCGGGCTCGCCCCCGGATAGAAGGTGACCACCTGGATCGTCGGATAGTCGACCTGGGGCAGTGCCGATTGCGGCAGCTCCTCCCAGCCGACGATACCGATCAGGAAGATTGCGGCCATCAGCAGCGAGGTCGCCACCGGGCGCAGGATGAATTGGCGCGAAGGATTCACGATCGGGCCGACACTAAGATGCTAGCGCCGGGCGGTGCTGTGTAGCGCACGGGCTCGCCGGTGCACGTCCCTGCTCATGAGCTGCCCGCCGCTTTGGGTGGCGTCTTGGCCGGTGGCGCCTTGGCATCTGGCGCCGCTGGTGCCGGCGCCGGCGTATTCGCGACCGTGACGTGGGCGTTGTCCTGCAGTTTGTCGAAGCTGCTGTCGGCCAAGACATCGCCGGGATTGATGCCCTCCACCGCCGTATTACCAGCGTCGCTGATGCCAGGCCTGACGGTCTTGATGTGCGCCACGTTGTCCTGGATCACATAGACAAACGAGGACTGCCATTTTGTTGCACCGTCGATGAGGGCACGAGCGTCACGCCCTGCTCGGTGTTGACCAGCAGCCGGGTGTTGACGAACTGGTTTGGAAACAGCGCGTAGTCCTGGTTCGGAAAGATTGCGCGCGCCTTGAGCGTGCCGGTTGTCGTATCGATCTGGTTATCCAGGGCGAGCAGTTCACCCGAGGCGATTTTCTTCTGGGCCGCCCGATCGAAAGCATCGACGCTCAGCTTGGCATTCTGCGCCAGTCGCGCCGCCACCGGCGCCAGGCTGTCCTCGGGCAACGTGAATACGACGGTGATCGGCTGCAGTTGGGTGATGACCGCAAGCGTCGTGGCGCCGCTCGACTGCACCACGTTACCCGGATCGACGAGGCGCAATCCCACCTGGCCACTGATGGGCGCGCTGATGTGACAGTACTCGAGCTGCAGTTCATCGAACTGCACGCTGCCCTGATCGTTCTTCACGGTCCCCTCATCCTGCTGGACGAGCTTGTCCTGATCATCAACGATTTGCTGGGCAATGGCGTTGCGCGCGAGCGCCGCCTGATAGCGCGCCAGATCCATCTTCGCCTGGGCGAGCAGCCCCTGGTCGCGCTCCAGGATCCCCTGAGCCTGCAGCAGGGTGGCCTGATAAGGGCGCGGATCGATCTCGATCAGCGGCTGGCCCTTGCGGACGCGCTGCCCCTCGGTGTACTGGACCTCGGTGACCAGCCCGTTCACCTGCGTGGTGAGCGAATCGGTATACACCGGCGTGACCGTGCCGATGGCATTGAGGTAGACGTTGATGTCCCCCTTGGTGGCCGTCGCCGTCTTGATGCTGATCAGGGTAACCCGGTGAGCCGCGGCGGCGGCCGCGCGTCGGGCCGCGATCACTCGCCAGATCACAATGCCGAGGATGATCAGTATGAGGATCAGACCAATCAGCCAGATACGGCCGTGGCGCTGACGATGCCAAAAGGAGCCAGTTGCGGGATCCTGGGAGTCCGCAGAGGTCGATGTGTTTTGCATGAGTGAGACCGTGTGTCTGGCGATGCGCTGTGACTATGAGCTAGCCCGTGGTGCCGGAGCGCCGCCTTGACCGTCAACCACTCTGTATTATTTCGCTGCCGATCCACCTCAGCAGCCAGGCACGTACCGTACACCGGCCGCGCGCTTGCCGCCGCTCATTTAGCTCGTGCCACCCTGGATTTCGATCGAGACGATGCGCGCATCGCGGCGCATGCCATCGATTACCTGGGAGCAGCTTTCAGCAGCACCCGGTCCGCTCAGTTCCATGGCTATATCCCGATCGCCGACCTTGCCCAACACGCTCAGGCGGAAATTCGGGTTGGTGAGCAGGGAACTTAAGAAACCGGAAGCGGCCGCATCCGGCACATCGGGGGTCAGGTGGACAACCAGGCGCACATCACACTGTGCCGGCGCCTCGGCCTGGGCCGCAGCCCAGGGCAGGGCAACGCTCAGGATCAGCAGCGGAACTAGCGGTCTTTGCATGGCCGCTTCACCGTAACCTATAGGGAGGGGGGACCGGGCGCGAATCGATGTACTGCACGATCGCTCACCAGCCTGCGCTTGCGGGCTCCGAGCAGATGCGGTCTGCCGTGCGCAGGTGCTGATCAATCGTCTCGCGGGCGCGGAAGATGCGTGAGCGGACAGTGCCGAGCGGCGTATCGGTCGCTACGGCAATCTCCTCGTAGCTCAAGCCATCAATCTCGCGCAGCGCGATCGCCCGCCGTTGCTCCGCCGGCAAACCATCGAGGGCCGTGTTGACGGTATCGCGGATCTCATCGGCAACCGCTGTCAGCTCAGGCGTATTGGCGTCGGTCAGATAGATCGAGTTCTCTTCCATCCCACTGCCACGTGGACCCTCGAGCGATACCATGCCGCGATCGCGCTGGCGTGCGGCAATCTCGCTACGCGCCGAATTGACCGTGATGCGGTATAGCCAGGTGTAGAAGGAGCTGTCGCCGCGAAACTGCTGCAGCCCGCGATAGGCGCGGATCAAGGTCTCCTGCGCAATGTCCTCGGCCAGCTGCGGGTGACGGGCGTAGCGCCGTGCCACACTGAGTACTTTGCTCTGGTACTTGCGCACCAGCAGATCAAATGCGCCACGATGACCGGACTGAGCACGTCGCACCAGGCTCAAGTCACTGGCATCGGCATTGCTCTTCAGCTCCACAGACTCATCCGCCCAGGCGGTGAGCTGGGACGAGTCGATGCTCGCGGTTGCTGAATCGAGACTCATGATGGAGTCACTCTAGGACGCCGCGAGTTAAAGCGCGATGGGCTCTACATTAAGAAGCGCTAATGCAAAATGCGCGCGTCCTGTGCCTCACGCACGACATCAGCGCGTACACACCGCGCTAATTAATCAGGGATATTCAGCGTTTAGCGGCACCATCGGCCTGATGCCTCGGGCCCGCGGCGCACTGCAATTCTTGCATCGGATCGCCTCTCGAAGCCCGATTTGGGAGCAAAGCCCAGGTCTCTAGCTCGGAAGGCTTTCCCACAGCGCTTCCATGCGTCGCCGCATTGCACCATCAGGCAGCCGACCGCGAGCCGCGGCCTGATTGTCGACCAGATGCTCGAGCTTGAGCGAACCCGGGATCGCGCAGGTCACCGCCGGATGAGAGACCACGTACTTAAGAAAGAATTGGCTCCAGCTGCTCACATCAAAGTCTGCGGCCCAGGGCGGGAGCGGCCGCTGCGCGGCCTGTGCGATCAAGGTGGCGCGACCTAAGGGCAGATTCGCCAGCACCGCCACCTTGCGTTTGAGCGCTTCGGGAAACACGGCCGCCTCTGCCTCACGATTGGCGAGTGAATAATCGACCTGGATGAAATCGAGCGGATAGCTGCGCATGACTTCGATCAGTTCGCTGTGCTGCGCCACGCTCGAGGTCGTGACACCGATATAGCGGATCCGCCCGGCCTGCTTCCAGGAGAGCAGCTGTGGCAGCAGCGTCGCGACGCCATTCAGGCTATGGACCTGCAGCAGATCAATCTGGTCTGTCTTCAGGCGCACCAGCGAGCGCTCAAAACTCGCAAGTCCCCCAACGCCATCGCGCGCCGGGCGCGCGATTCCCTCGGGCGGTCCGGGCAGCGGCGAGGCGCCGCCCGCTGGCGCACCCGGTGGCGGCATTGGCATCGTTCCACCGGCATCAAACTTCGTGGCGAGAAACAGCCGCTTGCGAAGACCCAGATCCGCGACCGCCCGACCGATGACTCCTTCACTCTCACCATAAGCTGCGGCCGTATCGAGCAGCGTGCCACCGAGTTCACTGAAGCGCGCAATCTCGGCGCGCAACGCTTCGTACTGGGCGTCGCGAAACCAGATCGTGCCCAGGCCCACGACCGGCAAGCGCTCGCCCGAGGATGGAATGGGTTTGGTGATCAGCGGCAGTTCGGCGCTCTCGCCGGCATGGAGCGGTGCGCCCAGTGCCAGGCCGCAGCCGAGCCGGCAGCCATTGCGCAGCAGATCGCGACGATTCATCGGGGTTTGGATCCAGCGTGACATGCGACGCCTCCCGACTAGTGCAGCTCAAGACCCTACCACTGGAAGCGGAAAACTCCTCAGCGCCAGAAAGCCTGCGTCCGTCCCGACTTGCGCCGGGAGCGGAGCATCTGAAAATACATCACGGGGCCGCTAATCGATAGCAGCACGAACACGATGCCAGTGGCCAGGTCAAGCCACTGGCCGCCCGCGCCATATATTGCGCCGCTGTGCACATCCTGCAGGAACTCGTTGGTCGGCCAGCCATGCTCATCGAAGCGCGGTGCTGAACCGCGTGCACCATCGCCGGCTCCAGAGGGACCCGGCGGTGGCGGCCCGGCGCCCTCGGGTCCGCCGGGCGCTGCGATCAGATGCGGGCCCCCGCGCAGCAACTCACTGATTGCGAGGATCGATCCGGTCACGGACACATAGAGCAGAAACAGCATGGCAATTGTGGCGAGCCAGCGGTGCAGGTTGCGCATGCTCAGCTCCAGAACAGGCCGCGTCGGCCCAGCTTGCGCCGCTGTGAGAGCAGGCTCACATACATCACGATCCCGGTGACGGCCAGCACAATGAAGCTGAGCCCCGTAAGCAAATCCAGCCACTGGCCACTGAGACCAATGATCGAGCCGGTGTGCAGCTCCTTGAGCAGGTTATGCAGCCGCAGACGCAGCGCCGTGTTGGTGAGGAATGAGCCACTGCTCGCCGGCATCGGCAGCGCCGTGGCCGGTGAGCCACCGAGCCCTGGCGGTGGGTTCAGCTCATCGAGTGTCAGCAGACCGCCAGTCAACGACACCCAGGCCAGAAACAGCATGCACACCGTGCTGATCCAGCGATGATACCTACGCATGCTTCAGGGCCCTCACTCCTTCGCACGTTTAAGCGATGCATGTCCGCGCGCGCATTATCCATCATGGGCGAAGCGCGAATCAAAGACCCGCCGAGCTTGTAGTACATGCACTTGCGCCAGCCACCCGGGCAGTCCGAGTTGCGTTGTGTCAAGGCTTCGTCGTACTCTCTGCTTTGCTTGACGGCAGATGAAGTGTCGCATTCGTTAGTCCGCGCCGCTTCGTCGATGACCTCGGCTTGAGAATACGGGGCATGCTATCCAGGCTTTTTTGGGGCGGACCGTCTTTAGAATGTGTCCGCCCCGCCTCCTCCCGGAATTTCCGTGCTGCAACCAATCAGCGACGCTGTTTTTCGGTATTGGGCTTGCGCTTCGCGCAGAACAATGGCGTAGTCAGCAGGCTCCAAAGTTGAGCGGGGGCGCTCCGTTGGCCAGCCACGCTTTTTCCTGATTGACCTTACTATCGAGGACCATGATGACCGAAGACAAACAGCAAAAATTCACCTCCAAGGTGCGCCGCGGATTGAACTGGGTCCATACGCAGGCCCATACCGAGCTTGAGCGGATCAAGGCGACCGCGCCGGGTGGACGGGTTCCGGGCTTCAATGCCGCCGAGCTCGCCGATGTCGAGGCCGCCCTGCTCTGGATCTCGCAGAACAAGGAAGCGCCGGGAGCCTGAAGGTTGATCTAGCAGCGCTGCGGACCCCAGGGCCCGCAGCGCTGCTCAGCCCTCTTCGTCGTTGCCGGGCGCTCCGGTCCCCGCCGAGCCCAACAGTTCCTGGATCGCGGACAGAAACATCTGCGGATCAAAAGGCTTGTAGAGCACGCGGAAGTCGCCGGTATCGATATCGGTGAATGCGGTCTGCAGCAGAATCACCAGTGACGGATAGCGCGGCCGCGCCCAGCGAGCCAGCTCGACGCCGTTATAGAGACCGGGCATCCGGATATCACTGAGCAGCACCTGCGGATTAAGGCCACTCTCGAGCAGGCGAATGGCCGCCTCCCCCGATTCAGCCGTCGTCACCTGGAATCCCTGCGAACTCAGGATCTGCGCCATCAGATCGCGCAGCAGCGCGTGATCGTCGACCAGCAGAATGTGTACGCCTGCCATCCCTGGCCCCGTTGTCATGCACCCACTCCAGCCGCGGGCAGCGTGAGCTGCACGGTAGTCCCAACATTGAGTACGCTGCTCACAGTGAGCGAGCCGCCTGACTGCGTGGCGAAGCCCTCCACCATGCTCAGGCCGAGGCCCGAGCCGCGCCCCACCGGCTTGGTGGAATAGAAGGGTTCGATCGCGCGCGCCAGCACCTCCTCGCTCATCCCGCAGCCGCCATCTACCACGCTGATCAGCACGGCTCGCGGCGCGCTTGTGTGCGCGTGGATCCACAGCGTACCGCCTGCGGGCATCGCATCGCGCGCGTTGCTCACCAGATTCAGGAGTGCTGCAGTGAGCTGGCGTTGATCAACGAATGCCACCGGCGCCGGGTTGCCCAGCTCAAACTTGATCGTGATGCCGGTGCCTGCCAGCGCCTCGAAGGTCGGGCGCAGCGTGAGCAGGAACTCATCCAGCGCCACTGGCTCGGGCTTGAGATTCTGCTGGCGCGCGAAGCTCAGCATCTGCGCCGTGATTTCGGCGCATGCCACACCGGACTGGCGGATATCAGCAAGCAGCTCGCGGGCACGCGCATCGGCAGCGACCGAGGGATGACTCGAGAGCAGCCAGGTCGCCTGCTGCAGCACCGTGAGCTGGTTATTGAAATCATGCGCGATGCCGCCGGTCACCTGGCCCATCGCGGCCAGGCGTTCTTCCGCCGCCTGGGCCACGCGTTCGGTTTCCCGGCGACGACGGCGGACCCACGTACCCAGCAGCGCGGTGGAGAGCAGCAGCGCCAGCACCAGCACAATCAGATTCATCTCCAGCAGCTGGCGCGATGAGGCGAGTTTCGCGCTGGTGGATTCGGCTCGCAGCCGGCCGAGCTGCTGTTCGTTTATCGCGGCCTCGTACTTGGCGCGCGTGACGGCAATCTGGCCAACATTGCGCACCAGCAGATTATTCTGCAGCCAGTGCAGATAGATGGTCGTGTCCTCGAGCGCCCCTGCCGCGTCGCCGAGCTGCGCGCGCACCTGCCCGCGCAAGCCGTAGAATCCGGCCTCGATGGGTTTGTTGATGTCGATGCCATCGTTGGCGAGCGCGCGATTGAGCAGACCAAGCGCATCCCTCGGATGAGCGTCGTTGAATTCGATCTGACCGAGCATGCCAAGCACGGTCTTGGCAATCTCCGGATCATCCACCGCCACGGCCATGCGGTAAGCCTCACGGCAGACATCACGTGCATCAGCACGCTGGGGGATGCGCGCGAGCGTTGCGCACAGGCTGTGCTGGGCGGTTTCGACATCAAGTGGAAAACCGACCTGCTTCCACAATGCCAGCGCCTGCCTGAAATCCGTCTCAGCCGCAGCCAGATCGCCCAAGCCCAGGGAGACATCGCCGCGGCGGTAGTAACCATCCGCGAGCCAGCGGCGATTGCCGGATTTTTCATCGTAGTCGATGATCTCGCGCGTGTAGTCGAGCGCCTCTTCGCGAAAACCATTCTTCGAATACAGCATCGAGAGCACGGTAGCGGCCAGCATCCGGTTGGCATCGCTCCCGCGCTCGCCGGCCAGCTGGTAAGCACGGATCAGATCCGAGGCCGCTTCGCTCATGCGGCCCATGCGATAGCGCAGGTAGCCGCGGTCAATCAGCACGCAGGCCATGTCGGGTGCCTGCTCGGGGACCTGCGCTGCCGCCGCATCGTATTCACGCGTTGCAGTGACCAGTTCGCCCTGCTCAGCGCGCAGCAAGATGGCTTTGAGCTGCAAGCGGCGGCGCAGGCCCTCGCTGTCGCTGGCACTCAGGGCCGCCAATCCCTGCGCCGCGGCCGCGCGCGCCGCGCTGACATCACCCACGTCCCAGTATCCAGCAGCCAGCAGCGCATCGAGATGCGCGGGGCTGGGATCCTGGATGGTGCCGGTCGGCTTGAGTTCGAGCAGCGCCTTGAGCTTTGGTATGGTGGCCGCCGGATCCTGATCGAGCTGCCGCCCGAGCTCACCATCGGTGCCCTGCAGATCGCCGGGGCAGTCTGCGCGCGCGGCTGTCAGCGGCAGGAGCACGCTGGCGATCAGCAGCAGCAGAAGGTTTGTGGAAAGCTGTGTTTGCATGCGCCTGAGCATCTTCGCTACGGCTGGAATACGGCTACACGCCGCAGTCCCGAGGAGCACCCCGCGCTGAGGTCAGATTCCCAAACGACACGGTGACAAAGACCCCCAACGCATCAAGCGGATCATGCATCAGCTCGTTGCGCTGCACAACCGAGCCGGCCCAGAATGTTGGATTTAGAGGTCCTCCGCCAGGGCGGTTGGGGTCACGTGGGCGACGGCGAGGGCTTCGTGCAGGGTGGAGTAGATGTTCTTTACCCCGACAACCGCCGTCAGGCCGTGGCGGTCCATGTCGGCCTGCAGATAGGGGCTCACGCGACCAAAGATCACAGCGACGTGCCGGGCGGCCAGATCCTGCAACAACCCCCTCATTCCCAGTGCGGCCGAATAATCGATGTCCGTGATCGCCCCGGCATCGATGATGAAGGTGTGTACCGGTGTCGGGGCGTTTGCAACCAGTAGGCGCACCTCATCCACGAACCGATCCTGGTTGGCATAGAACAGATCCGCGGCAAAGCGGTAGATGATGAGCCCGGGCGCCGTCACGCGCCCCGGCGTCGCCGGTCCCGGGGTCCAGCGCCCATCCTCCCCCGGCGCAAGTACCATGGTGTGGGGCCGGTAGCTGTGGCGCACATGGCGGAACAGCGAGAGTGCAATCGCAATCAGGATCCCCTGCTCCACGCCTAGCGCTACCACGGCGGCGGCAGTCATCACAGCCAGTGAGAACTCACCCGGGCTTTCGCGCCGGATGTCGCGCAGGTGCGCGATATCAATCATGCCGATCGCAATTGTGAACACGATTGAGGCCAGCACGCACTGGGGGAGGTACTGGAGTGGCGCAGTCAGGAACAGCAGCACGAGCACCACGAGTGCCGCGAGCACCAGCTGTGCGAGCTGAGTGCGTGCACCGACCTGTGCCGCCATTGCCGTCTGCGTCGGACTGCCATTGACCACGAAGGTGCCGCTCAAACCGGCCGCCAGGTTGGCAGCTGCGAGTCCCAGCAGATCCGCATCGCTGTCCTCAATTTCTTGGAAGCGCTGCGCAAAGCCGCGCGCCGTTGCCGCACTCTGCGCCATGATCATCACGAAACAGGAACCCGCGATTGGTAGCAGCGCCAGCACCTCACTCCAGCTCACCGCCGGGACGCCGAGCGACGGCAGGCCGCCCGGGACCAGGCCGATCAACGCGATGCGATGCTCACCGAGATGAAACAACTGCCCGGCCGCGATGGAGCCCAGCACGGCCACCAGCGCCAGTGGCCAACGCGGGATCCAGCGCTTGCCGCTGAGAATTAGCGTTACGACAACGGCCGAGAGTCCCACGGTGGGCAGATTGGGATTCCCAAGGCTCCGCAGCAAGTCCCACAGCTGGATCAATGTGTAGCGCGACTGATTCTGAAATCCCAGCATGTCGCTCAGCATGCCAATGCCGACCTGCAGGCCCACGCCAGTCAGGAACCCGACTAACACGGTGCGCGAGAGAAAGTCGGCCAGGAAGCCAAGTTTAAAGACGCGCGCGATCAGCAGCAGGCCGGCGGTCAGCAGCGCAACGCTGCCGGCGAGTGCCAGGTAGTGCGCAGTTCCCGGAACCGCCATGCGCGAGAGCGAGCTGTAGAAAATGGCAGCCGTGGCCGAGTCCGCCGCCACAACCAGATGGCGCGAGGAGCCGAATAGGGCGAAGGCCAGCAGCGGCAGCAGCACGGTGTAGAGCCCGGTGACCAGCGGCGTGCCGGCAATGCGCGCGTAGCCCAGCACCTGTGGGATGTTGATCGAGGCGAGATTCACGCCAGCGAATACATCCCGCAGCACGCCGCCACGTGTCAGTGGCCGCAGCCCGGCGAAGAACCTGAATCTCATGGGATCAGTCTGGAACGGTTACTGCGGCCCCACCTGTGCAAACGCGTGCCATCGCGCACTGTAGTCGGCATGGCGCTTAGCGTTTCACAATGCTGTGCCCAGCAGCTTTTGCTTCAGTTCACCAACGCAGGCAGCAGCATCACTGCGTAGTCGACTCTGAAGTAGCTCGGCCTTATTGGCCGTCAGCTCCTCATAAGTTGGTGGGCTCGGATCGCTATCATCGTTGCGATGGCAAAAGCCTTCTGCCAGCAGCTTCGCCTTGTGCACATCAATTGGTCGTACCTTCACAGCGTAAACCATACGATAGCGGCTCAAGTTAAGGCGATACAGAATGCTCCAGTTGACGGTCTGGGTATCGAGAAGGCAATCGGCACGTGGGTAAAGTGCAGCGAGCTTCTGCGTATCCATCGTATCGGCGAGCGCGGTGACTTCAGCAGCAGGGCTGAGTCCGTACTTGCTCTCCAGTGCCTGCCCAAGCTGCTCGCCAATGTAGCCATCGGGGTCTTCAATCGCATTGTCAGCCACCAGCTGATTGCCGGCCGAGATCATTGCCACGGCTGCAATCGGGCCAAATGCAGCTTTGGCGGGAGTCGCCGCCGAGAAGTCTTGCTTGGCTCTCTTTGAGAGTGCCAAGGACTTACCTTGCAACGAACTGACTGAGTCGGCGCCAATCATTGTGGTTCGCGTACTCACGCATCCGCTCAAAATCGATACTAGGAAAAGCAGTGCTGCGACACTCTTCATGAGTGCTCCCTATGCGTTCTCAGTTCGCGGCGCGGCGATGCTCCGTCCTTTCTAATTGCCTCATCATAGTAAGAGCTGGCGTTTCTTTAACAGCCCTCACTACAAGCCTCAGAGTCGCCTGATCTTGACGCGACCGCGGTGCGGGTGGATTGTCAGCAAAGCTGCATGACCGTGCTTTGGCCGCCCTCCTCGACTTAGTTATCGGTTGTTGGCTTTCCTAGCCAAAGACCTTGCCATAACATAACATCTCAATTAAGATCCAGTTGATTCTTGTTCTAGGGGGCGAACCTGAGCGTTGATGGCTGCTAATCCAGAGACCGTATCGGCTGAGATTACACTGACCGAGCCCAGAATGCCGATCGGCGCCGAAGGTGTCGCCGACCTCGCCCGCCGCGCAGCCGACCTGAACAAGACCATCCGGGATCTGGCAACGCATCCCAACCATCGGAAAACATTAAGAAAATTCGTTGGTCCAGAAGTCGCATCACTATTGGATCTGAAGGTCGAGACGCTTTATCGGCGCCTGGATCGCAATCCCGAACTGCCGCAGGGGATGACCCCTAATCCGCGGCGACGGGAATTTACCCTTGAAGAAGTTTTTGCATTGCGGGAGGCGTTCAAGCTCCCCGCGAAGCGGGCCAACGGGCAACCGGGTCTCGTGGTTTCGATCTGCAATTTCAAGGGTGGCGTGGCAAAGACGACGACGGCCGCGCATCTGGCCCAGTACCTGGTGATGCATGGCTATCGGGTATTACTGGTTGATCTTGATGCGCAGGCGAGCCTCACGCAGCTATTCGGCATCCTCCCTCACACCGAAGTGGGCGACGATGAGACGGTCCGGACCTTTCTCGAAGGTCCCCGCTTTGGCGGCCGCACCAACCCGGCCTGGACCGGCGATTTACGTTCGGTGGTTCAGCACACGCACTGGCACGGTCTGGACCTGATCCCCTCGAATCTTGGGGTCTATGGCTCCGAATTTGCGATCGCCGCCCGCCTGCGCGACGAGGAGGGGTTTGCCTTCCACCGGCCGCTGGCCGATGGCCTTGCTCCCCTTCGGGCCGAGTACGATGTCATTATCCTGGATACTGCACCTTCGCTGTCATTTGTGAACAGTAACGCGATGTTCGCTGCAGATGGGCTCCTGATCACGCTTCCTCCCGCCATGATCGATCTCCAGTCCTCCTCGCTCTTTTTTGAGTTAGTGGCTGAGATCATGGAAGCCTTCAATCGCGCTGAGGCGGC
>Ga0302313_10001399_pt1 | contig 18411 bp, 13 predicted proteins | sample III_Palsa_N2_2_FD_200454 | JGI IMG/M metagenome (GOLD analysis project Ga0302313, IMG submission 200454) | Peat permafrost microbial communities from Stordalen Mire near Abisko, Sweden - III_Palsa_N2_2 | ecosystem: Environmental > Terrestrial > Soil > Palsa > Peat permafrost | place: Sweden...
TCGCCCTGCGGATTGTCGAAACAGAAACTCTGCACGGGGTTGACTGATAAAGACTGCGACATGGATGGATTCTCTCTTTACGGTAAATCGATTCGGTTAACTCGCGCGCCGCAATTCAGGCCACGACGCGCAGAGTTCTATAAAGATCTGCTCGATCACCTCGACACCAGCGCCCTGCGTTTCGACACGCGCGTCTAACGCATCGAAGATCCGATGCTTGATGAAATAGCGCCATTGCACCGGCACGCCCGCCAGGATATGAGTGAGCGCGGCATAACGCTCGCGAGTCCACTTCGCTTCGAACGCTTCCCGGTAGGGGCCGAACTCGAACGCCGGCACTGGGGTATCGCGTGCCATCGCATGGGCCTGCTCACGCAACACAGCCGTCTCGGCTGTGTCGATCTCGCCGTCGACGATCGCCACGGCATAAACCTCGCGCGCTTCCTGCGCGGTGACATAACCACGCTGTACGTCCTCGGATACCCGTTGCACGTCGCGATCGATAGGCCGGCCGTATCCTCCTGCGCCCGCTCCAATCAGCCGGATCACATCGCCCGGATTGCAGATCACCAGATCGGTATTGCCGAGTTGCTCCGCCTGCGGCGTGTCGGGGTTCTTCGTGAATCGCGCATTCGCGCCGGCGTGGCCGCCGCACACGCCCCATGAGGCAAAGTGCGTGCGATCGCGGTTGCGCGCTGTGACGAGCGTATTCGGCGAGAACACCTTGAACTCCATCACCAGCCCCTGGCCGCCGCGGAACTGTCCTGCGCCGCCCGAGCCGGGCGCCACGCCATAACGCGTGATGCGGATCGGCACCTCGGCCTCGTTGATCTCCACGGGTGTGTTGCGCAAAAACGCGTTGTTCGCGCCGGAGCCGTCTTCACCGTCATCGAACGACATTCCACCAGCGCCACCACCGATTGGCCCAATCGATGCCATCACTGTGCTGCCGTGCCGGTCCATAGTCTTGACGCTGAGAATCGACAGGCCACCTGCAGGGCAAGCGGCAAGCCGTTCAGGAATCGCCTGTGAAAATGCACCGAAGGTCAGCAGATGCAGCAGCTTGCAGGTCAGGCTACGCATGCCGACCGCCGCCGGCCGCTGCGCATTCACCACCGTGCCTTCGGGCAACACGCAGCGCGCCACCCTAAGCATGCCGCTGTTCAGCAGAATCTCAGGATTGAGCGTGTACAGCACATAGACGAAGCCGACTAACGCAAGCGCATGCCGTTCGCGACCACCAGTCGGGATGTTCAGCGACGATTGCAACTGCGGATCGCTGCCCGTGTAGTCGAATTCGACGCTGCCGTCGCGGATACGCAGCGTCAACGCGACGCGCATCGGCTTACCGCGCACCGAGTCTTCATCGGCGTATTCCGCGAAAAAATACTCGCCGTCGGGAATGCCGCGCATGACGGTGCGCGCCTGCTCCTCGGAATAATCGAGCAACGCCTGCATGCCCGCCTTGAAACCGTCGATGCCAAACCGCTCGATGATTTCCAGCACGCGCCGCTCGCCTGTATGCAGCGACGCCAGTTGCGCATGCAAATCACCGACGTTCTGGTCCGGCACGCGCACGTTGGTGGCCATGATGCGCAGCAGCTCTTCATTGAGCACGCCGCGTCGCACGATCTTGGTGGGCGGAAAGCGGATGCCCTCCTGCTCGATTTCGGTCAGCGTGCGCGACAGCGAGGCGGGCACGGCGCCGCCCATATCGGTGTTGTGAATGTGGCCGCCCACGAAGCAGACAATCTCGCCTTCGTAGAACACCGGCTTCCAGAGCACGATATCCGGCGTGTGGGTGGCAACGAAGCCGCTGTATGCGTCGTTCGTCATGCCGATGTCGCCCGGCTCGTAGTGATCGATCATGCCGATCACCGGACCGTAGTCGAGGCCGACATACCAGGTGGCGCCGAGCGTCTTTGGCGACGCGAACGTGTGTCCATCCGGCGTCGTGATCGCGCACGAGAAGTCCTCCGTCTCTTTCACGAAGGTCGAATGTGCGGTACGCACCAGCGTGTACGCCATGCTTTCCGCTGCGGCGACACAGTAGTTGGCGAAAATCTGCAGGACTGCCTTGTCGAATTGCATGCCGGGCTCCGGTTCAGTTCGCGCCAAAGTAAGTAAGAATCAGATTGCCGTAGGGATCGACGCGTCCCGTGAAACCAGGCAGCACGCAAGTCGTGCAATCGTCCTGCGCGATCACTGCGGGTCCGGCAATCTGCTGGCCAGCTAGTAGTTTGGCGCGGTGAAACAGCGCAGCGTCATGGAACGCGCCGTCCATCCAGACCTTCACGGAAGCATGTGGAACCGGCGCATGCTCGCTGGCTTCGATGGGTCGCAAGGCTGGCTTTGGGGTCACCGAGGCGATCACGAGACGCAGCGCCACTACCTGGATCTTTGCTTTCAGATCGCTGTGGCCGTAGAGTCGCGCGTGCTCACGGTGGAACGCTTCGCTCAGTGCGTCGATGTCTCGCTCCTGCAGCCATGCGAGTTCGAGGGGCGTGTCGATTTCGAACGATTGGCCCTTGTAGCGCATGTCGGCCGAAACAGTGATGCGCGCCTGGCGGTCGTCGCTGTTATCGCCAGGCGAAGCGGTTTCGCCGGCCATCCAGTTTCGCGCCGCAGTTTCGAGTGCACGCGCATCGTCGCGCAGGGCGTCGAGTGCTACGGCATCGAGGTCGTAGTAGGTGGTCTTGACGAAATCGTTCTTGGTGTCGGCGATCAAACCGCCGAGTGCGCTCAGCACGCCAGGTGTAGTCGGCACAACGACTTGCTCCATGCCGAGCGCCCGCGCGAAGTAGCACGCAAGCATCGGCCCAGCACCGCCGAACGGCAGCAGCGAGAAGGTGCGCGGATCGATGCCGAAGCGCGAGACAATCCGGCTCACGCCCGCATACATGCCCGACACCGACACGTTGACGATCGCTTCGGCAGTGCGGTAGATATCGGAGCCAAGCTGCTGCGCCAACACCTCGACCGCGCGGCAAGCCGCGTCGTGATCGACCTTCACCGAGTTGTAGCCGAGGCTGGCGTTGCCGATCACGCCCATCACGGCGAACGCATCGGTTATGGTGGCACGCGTGCCACCCCGGCCGTAGCACACCGGGCCCGGGTTCGACCCAGCACTCTCCGGCCCGACCTTGAGCACGCCGAAATCGTCGACCCACGCAATCGAGCCCCCGCCGTCGCCAATCGACGACACTGAGACCGATGGAATATGAATCTGGAAATCGCCGATGTATTCGCCGGTTGCGTATTGCGGCTCGCCGTCGATGATCAGCGCGACGTCCGCGGTCGTGCCACCGACGTCGAGACTCATGCAGTGCTGCAGACCGCACAGTTGCGCGACATACGCCGCGCCGATCACGCCGGACGCCGTCCCGGAGAGAATCATCTGCACGCAATTGGTCTTGCCGGTTTCGGCGCTCATCACGCCGCCATTCGACTTGGTGACCTTCATGTCCGCCGCGATACCGGTCTCGCGCAGTGCACGCTGCAACGACGACAGATAGTGCGATACCTTCGGCTGCACATAGCCGCCGATCACCGCCGTCGAAGTGCGTTCATACTCGCGGATGATCGGCCAAACGTCGGAGGAACAGGAAACGAAGAGACCCGGCATGGCTCGCTCGAGAATCGCCTTCACCTCGTGCTCGTGAGCCGGATTGCGATAGGAATGCAGCAGCGATATCACCACGCCTTCGCAACCGGCACGGCGCAGCTTGTAGAGTGCATCGAGCACGCTCGCCTCATCCACCGGCGTCTCGACCGTGCCGTCCGCGGTCAACCGTTCCACGATGCCGAACACCCGTTCGCGTGGCACTAGCGGCGCGGGACGCTTCGACATCAGGTTATACATATCGGGGCCCTTCAGCCGCGCGATATCGAGCACGTCTTCAAAGTGGCGTGTAGTAATCAGGCCGAGCTTCAGCCCCTTGCGTTGCACGACAGCGTTGACGCCCACCGTCGTCCCATGCGTGAAATAGGCCACCTCATGCGGATCGACGCCATAGCGTTCGGCCAATCCTTCCATGCCGCGCAACACTTCGGCACCAGGGCTATCCGGACGGGAAAACACTTTCAGCGTTTTCAGCTCGCCTGTTTCGTCATTCAGTACTGCGAAGTCGGCGAACGAGCCACCGATATCCACTCCGATTCTCAGGGCCATGAAGTTTTTCCGTTTATACGACCGTACCTTCGCGCACCATCGCAGCCTGCAAGGTCGTCAGATCGAGCTCAGTGCGATGACACAGCACTTCGGCGCCGTTCGACAGTTGCCGGCGCGCTGGTGCCGTGGTGTTGCACAAACCATCGACGCGCAACGGACAGCGTCCGAGGAACGTACACAACTCCGAATGCGGCGCACTCGGTCCAATGGGCGGCAATTCGCTGTGACAGCGAATGGTGGCCTCATCGAGCCAGCCCGTGCGCAATTCCGGAGCCGATGAAATCAGCAGATCGGCATACGGATGGAACGGCGGCGCGCACAGTGCTGCGCGATCGCCCGCTTCGACGCGATGACCCGAGTACAGCACGACGATATCGTCGCTGATGGCGCGCATCTTGCCGATGTCGTGGGTAATGAACAGGTACGACACGCCCAACTTGCGTTGCAGGTCGGCGAGCAGATCGAGAATCGCTGCGCCCACGACGGTATCGAGCGCGGACGTTACCTCGTCGCACAGAATCAGATCGGGCTCGGCCGCGAGCGCCCGTGCCAGGTTGATCCGCTGCTTCTGGCCACCGGACAGCTCGCCGGAGCGACGTGTGGCGAGCGCTGCGGGCAGTCGCACCAGATCAAGCAATTCGGCGACACGCTGCCGGGCACGTTCGCCCTTCATGCCGTGATAGAAGGCGAGCGGCCGGGACAGAATCCGCTCCACCGTATGCACCGGATTCAAAGCGGTATCCGCGTTCTGGAACACGATCTGGATGCGCCTGAACTGTTCCTTGGTGCGCCGGTTCATATGCTTGGGCATCGGCTCGCCATCCAGCAGCAACGAACCGCTCGCCACCGGCACCAGCCCCGCGATCACCTTGGCGAGCGTGGTCTTGCCGGAACCGGACTCGCCGATCACCCCGACCGTCTTGCCGCGATGGATCACCAGATCCACGTCGTCCAGAATGCGTGCTGCTGGAAAACCCTTCGCATCAGTCTTGCCGTAGCCCGCGACAAGCCGTTTCACTTCCAGCAACGGACGCTCCGCGGCACCGGCCGCAGCGCGCCCTTCCGGCCGCGCGCCGCGCGGTGTCGGCATGACCGCAGCGATCAAACTCTGCGTGTACGCATGAGCCGGTGCGTTGAGAATCTGCGCCGTGCTGCCCACCTCGCGAATCTCGCCATCGCTGAGCACGACGATGCGATCGGCCATCTGCGCGACCACCGCCAGATCGTGCGACACGTACACCGCCGTCGTGCCGAGTTCCTTCACGACCCGCTTGAACGCCTGTAGCACATCGATCTGCGTAGTGACATCGAGTGCCGTGGTCGGCTCATCGAGAATCACCAGTTCGGGGTCCGTGATCAGCGCCATCGCCGCCAGCAGCCGTTGCAACTGGCCGCCCGATACCTGGTGCGGATAGCGCTTGCCGATCCGCTCCGGGTCCGGCAGCGCCAGCGCGCGGAACAGTTCGACAGCTTTGGCCTGGGCGGCGGCCTTGCTCATGGTCCGATGGATCAGCGCGCTTTCGATCACCTGATCGAGAATCGTGCGCGCCGGATTGAAGGCCGCTGCCGCGCTTTGAGCAATATAGGCGACCTTGCGACCGCGTAGCGAAGCCAATGCATTGGGCGAGAGCGAGCGCACATCTGAATCGCCTACGCGGATAGACCCGCCTGCAATGCGGCAACCAGTCCGCGCGTGACCCATCAGCGCGAGTGCGATCGTCGTCTTGCCCGAGCCGGATTCGCCGATCAGCGCGAGCACCTCGCCGCGGGCCACCGTAAAGTCGATGTCGTGCACGATGGTGGTTTCAGCCCGCCCTTCACTGCTGCCCACCACCCGCAGGCCGCGCACTTCAACCAGGTTGTCGGTTGTGGTGTTCATTTCAGCGAGCCTCCGCAGCACGGCGCAAACGCAGACGCTTGCCACGCCCAGGCAGCCCGTCGATCAGCAGGTTGACGCCGACCGTCAGGATCGCGATCGCGATGGCCGGCATCAGCACCACCGGCGCACCGTCACCGAGTCCGGCGATGTTTTCCCGCACCAGCGAGCCGAGGTCCGCATATGGCGGCTGCACACCCAGCCCAAGGAAGCTCAGGCTGCTCAACAACAGCACCACGAACACGAAACGCAGGCCGAGGTCGGCAAGCATCGGATGAATCATGTTCGGCAAAATTTCCACGCAGCAGATATAAATCGCATTCTCGCCGCGCACCTTGGCCACCTGTACGTATTCGAGCGCGCTGATGTTCACGGCCAGCGAACGCGCAATGCGATAAGCACCAGGCGTATAGCTGATGCCTGCCGTGATGACCAGCAACGTGAGCGACGAGCCGAACGCCGCCACGATCATCAACGCGAACATCTTGGTGGGGATCGAGCTCACCGCGTCGAGTATGCGGCTCATGGTTTCGTCCACAGCACGGCCCGCGACGGCAGCCAGCAGGCCGAGACCGGTCCCGCAAAATGCGGCGAACAGGGCAGCGGCCAACGCCAGCAGCACCGTCAAACGCGTGCCGTACATGATCCGGCTCAGCATGTCGCGGCCCAGGTAATCGGAGCCGAGCGGCAGGTGGACGCTGAACGGCGCGAACACGTCCTGCGTGACAATCGCGCCAACCGGATACGGTGCGAGCACCGGCCCGAAGATCGCCACCAGCAACGCCAGAGCCACCATGAAAGCGCCGATCCAGCCGCTCAGCGACAGCGAGGGCAAGCGGAGTGCAGCACGCTTGACCGGTGGCGTCGGCGCAGCGCCGCCACCGCCACTGGACGGCGCGGGTGAATGAGGAGCGGGCATAGCAGAACTCCTAAGGAGCGCCCCTTCGGCAGGCGTCGGCGAACGAGGATCGACGGGGGACGAATGAGGAGTGTTCATGTCCGCAGCCTCGGGTTGGAAACGATCGCGCACAGATCCGCCAGCAACACCAGAATCAGGTAGCCGAGACAGAAGATCAGCGTGCAGGCCTGCACCAGCGGCATGTCGCGATTGCTGACCGCATCCACCATCAAACGCGCGAGGCCAGGGTAGTTGTAGATCGTCTCGACGACGATCACCCCGCCCAGCAGATACGACAGGCTCAACGCCACCGCATTGGCGATCGGGCCGATCGCGTTAGGCAGCGCATGCAGCAGCACCACGCGCGCCGGACGCGCTCCCTTGAGAATCGCCATCTCGACATACGAGGAGCCGAGCTGTTCGATCACCGCCGCTCGCGTCATGCGCGCCATCTGCGCGATGATCACGCAACACAGCGTGATGACAGGCATCGCGTAGGCACGCATGAAGTGTTCGAAACTGTCGATTTCGCCGCTGTACGACAGCGCGGACAACCAATGCAGCTTGACCGCGAACACCAGCACCGCGAACGTCGCGATCAGAAACTCCGGAGTGGCCACCAGCGCCAGCGTGCTGAGGCTAATCATGCGATCGAGCAACGAACCGCGCTTCACGGCGGCGAGGATGCCCATCGAAATCGCAATCGGCACCGAGACGAGCGTCGTGATCGCGGCAAGCTCGAGCGACTTCGGCAGACGGCCGGCAATCATCTCGCTGACCGGAAGACTGGCGGAGAGCGACATGCCGAAGTCGCCGCGCAAGAGGCCCCCGAGCCAGTGCAGATAGCGCAGATAGGCAGGCTGATCGAGGCCGAACTGTAACCGCAAGGCCGCAATCGTCTCCGGCGTCGCCGCTTGGCCGAGCGCCTCTTGCGCGGCGTCGCCCGGCAGCAGGTTGGTAATCGTGAAGATGATCATCGACACGATCAGCAGAATCAGCAGCGTCAGCGCAATGCGCTTCGCAATCAGCGCTGCAATGGTCTGGTTCATCGCACGGACCTCCTACGAGGATTGCAGAGGCCGGTAGTGGAACTGATGTTCCGCCACCGGCGAACCGGATAACCGGGTGACCGACCAGGCCGCTCTATCTTGCCGCTCTAGCCGGCCAAGAGGGTCTGGAAGGTCAGGCTTCCCACCAGACGTTCTCGGCAAACGAGAAGCCCATCATGCCGCCGGTCGGAATCGAACCGAGGCCTTTGAGACGCTTGTCGTAACCGTCGAGCAGACTGATGAACGAAGGAATGCCGATGCCGCCTTGGTTGCTGACGATAGTCTGCATGTCAGCGTACATCTGCTTGCGCTTGGCGTCGTCGGTTTCTGCACGCGCAGTAATCAGCAACTGGTCGAATTGCGGATTCTTCCAGCCCGACTCGTTCCACGGTGCATCCGATTTGAAGAACTGCGTGAACAGCACGTCGGCGCTCGGACGCGGATTGATGCTGCCGAAGCCAAGCGGATGCTTCATCCAGTGATTCGACCAGTAGCCATCGGCCGGAACGCGGTTGACCGCCAGGTTAACGCCGATCTTCTGCGCCGTCAGTTGCATCATCTCGGCCATTTCGATCGAACCGTTGGCGTCCGAAGTCGCGTAGATCGGCGGCAGCGTCAAGCCGACGGCACCGGCTTTCTGCAGATGGAACTTGGCCTTGTCCGGATCGTACGGACGCTGCGGCAGGCCGGCGAAGTAGTAGCGATGGCCGGGCGGGATCGGCTGATCGTTGCCGATTACCGCATAGCCGCGAAACACCGCGGTACGGATCTGCTCGCGGTCGAACAGGTACTTCATGCCTTCCACGAAGTCCGGGTTGCCGGTGATCGTGTTGTCGCGCCGCATGATGAGGTCGGTGTAGAGACCCGATTTGGTCTCCTTGATCGCATAGCCAGGCGTCGACGCCACGCGCTGCGTCGCACGCGGATCGACGGCGCTGATCAGATGGACGTCCCCCGAGAGCAGCGCATTCACGCGTGCCGCATCGTCGCCGATACCGATTAACTCCACCTCGTCGAGGTAGGGTTTGCCCGGGCGCCAGTAGCTGTCGTTACGCGTGCCGACCGTAGTGACCCCCGGCTTGAACGTCTTCAGCTTGTACGGGCCGGTGCCCACAGCGGTCGAGAAATCTGTAGTGCCGTCCTTGACGATGACGAGTTGCGGCGTGGCGAGAATCGCCGGCAGGTCCGCGTTCGGCACCGTCAACGTGATCTGCACTTCGTCCGGGCCGCTCGCCTTGACTTCGTCGAACTGGTCCGCGACCGACTTCACCTTCGAGGCCGTCGCCGGGTTCTTGTGGCGCATCAGCGAGTACACCACGTCGGCGGGCGCCAGCGCCTTGCCGTCATGGAAGGTCACGCCCTTGCGCAACTTGATGGTCCAAACCTTCGCGTCGCTGCTGGTGAACGACTCGGCCAGCCCCGGCTGCGGCGTCAGGCTGCTGTCGAACTGCGTGAGCCCGCTATAGAACATGAAGAAGCGGATGTAGTCGGCGCCGGCCGAGCCCTTGGCCGGGTCCAGCGTGTCGGCCGTCGAACTGGAGTCATAGGCAGCCCGAATCTTGCCACCCTTCTTCGGCGTGTCCGCGGCAAAGGCGCTGGTCGCGCCCGCCAGCAAACCACTGGCCCCGGTCGCGAGCATGCCGCCCGCAGCCAATACACGCATCATGTCGCGGCGGCTGAAACCGGCTCGTTTGATTTCGTCGTCGTTCATGGAATCTGCTCCTGGGACCAAGGATGAATGAATCCGGGTTGTGTAACGTGGTTTGCCCGTCATTTCGAGAAACGTTGCGGGTTGAGTGAATTTAAGCACCGCAAAATTAATGGAATGTCCTGATTCGGCATCGCGCGCAAGCGAAACGAATCGTTTTGATGGCGCTTCACAGCATGAATTGCTGCGCGCGTGGAGGCAGGCGGCTCGCAGCCCGGCAAGACGGGCTGTGCGGCGACCGCGCAGAGGTTTGGTAAGGGTTTGCGAGGCCCCGGAGGCCCGTTTTGATGCGCAAAGCTTCACTTGGGGCGTGCTTTGCGGCTCGCATACCGCGCAATTAAGCGTTCACCGGAGTGACGCGTGGCACTTTATGCTGCGGACGAAAAAAACTCACCGTGGATCTTCCGATACACGATGAGCCGACTAAAGACATCACGTCACGCCGATCGCGTCACGTCATGCCGCGTGGTGGAGAAAAAATCTAGAACTGGTGGCGGATAGCGACACGAACGACGGTCTGGGTCGAGCTCGACGACGGCGCGTCAGTACCGAGCACGAAGCCATCGTCCAGCACCGAGTTCGTCTTGTCGCCGGTCACGTCCTGGTACACGCCCTGGATGTACACGTCAGTGCGCTTCGAGAGGTTGTAGTCGGCCATCAAGCCGACCGTTTGAATCTTCGGCTTTACATTGCCCGTCGACGCATCGAAGTTCTCGATCGTGTAGACGTACTCGGCACCGACATAGAACGCCGGCGTGATCTGATACTTGCCGTTCACTTCGAGGTTCTGGAACTTCAGCGTGTTCAACGTCGAACCTACGACGAGCGGAGCCGTCGTGCTGATGTAGCCATTTGCCGTCGGGTTCTTGTAGTTCGAGTTGGAGTACGCAAAGCCCACCGTCGCCGGGCCGAACGTGTAGTTGATACCAGCGCCCCAGACGCGCATACGCTCGGCGATGAAACTCGCGTCGTTGGTCGTGATCGCGCCGCCGGTCGTCCCGCCGGGATTGTCAGCTTGCATATAGGCCGCTGCTACCAGCAGGCCACCGTTGGTGTATTGACCACCGAAGCTGTACGCGCGGTCGTTGGCGAAGCCGGTATCGTTACTGAACGCATACGCGCCGCCGAACTGGAAGCCGCCAATATTCGGGCTCGCGTACTTGACGGCATTGTCCAGACGGAACGAGTTGTCGCTATTGTCGTTGTCGTACGGGTGGGCGAACAGATAGCCCGCCCAGTTGCCGTTTGCCGTGGTCTGCGCGAAGTAATCGACCACGGAGTCGTACTGGCGGCCGAACGTGACCGTACCGTACGTATTGCTCGCCAGACCGACGTAGGCCTGGCGGCCGAACAGGCGGCCGCCTTCCGCGAGTGCGCCGTTACTCGCGTTGAAGCCGTTTTCCAACTGGAAGACGGCCTTCGTGCCGCCACCCAGATCTTCCGAACCCTTGAAACCCCAACGGCTGCCCTCTGCATAGCCGCTCGCCATCTCGAACTCGCGACCACCGCCTACGTTGCTCGTGTAGTTAATGCCCTGGTCGATCACGCCATACAACGTGACGCTGCTTTGGGCGAATACGGGGGCGGCAAATGCGGCCAATACAGCCAATGCAATGAACTGCTTTCTCATTACGATCTCCGGGTTCTTGGATATATAAACGACACGCTTTTTTCGAATTGCCATCGCGGGGGTCAATGGCAAACTTCGTTGACGGTTGCGGTTCATCAACACGCAACGGGACGGATGCTTGCATGCTCGCGGCGGGTCGTCCATCGAGATTGAAAAGGAAGCGGAAAAGCGTTGTGTAATCCCAACCTGGAGAGATGCAATGCTCAGCATTGACTTCGCGTAGGGGCCTTAAATGAAGTCATTTCCGCGCTTTGCCACCCTCGTTGAAAGCGCAACGTTTTGTACTGCGATGCGCCGTTTTATCGCTTGCGCAGCGCACCAAATTCCATCATCTAAAGAACGATCTCGACGTGAAATTTGAATTGGCTTATTTGATTAGGATCGCAGATTAAACATGCAAGTGCCGTTCCAGACTTTCGGTTTCGCGATTTGAAGGGAGGGCGCAATGCATCGCCATCGATGCCGCATCCGCGTTTTGCGTTTTACGTTTCCCGTGCCACGCCGTGCGGTCGAAAAAGCAGCCCCGTCCCGAGGTCTGAGAACGCCAACCCTTTCAGCCAGCCTTCATAAAAAATATCGAATTTTCCTTGCTTTTCTGGACTCAGCTAATTTTGACCAGATATCATTCGGGAAAACCCGAACATGCCACCGCTACGCAGATGCCGTTTCCTGCGACCGATGTGGTCATGCGCGGGTGATGTAGTCCGTCGTCGAGCGGGCTGTGAGCCGGTGATCCCGGTTCACAGCCCAGGTCGGCGGCCTGAAGCTGGCGGAGCCCCTCTCCGCCCTGTCGCAGTCGGCCACAAGCCGGTCTCGACCTCCTAGCCTGGATATCATCGATCATGATTGCTGTCGCGTTTTCACGCGTCGCCGGCCGCCTGCTGGTTGCGGACCCGGGACTCGTACGCCTCCACACTGCCTTGCGTGTCGCGCTTGCCTGCCTGTTGAGCGGCATTGCCTGCGTCGCATGGACGGCCGGTCATCACCAGCCCATCACCCTAGCTGCCCTCGGCGTCCTGTTCAGCATGATCGCGCCGCTGTTCGTACGCGACGCGCGCCGCAACGCATGGTTCGTCACCCTGCTCTACCTCTATCTGTACGGCTGCGTGAACTTCGCCGTCGCCGCCGCGTTGAGTCGCTACCCGCTGGTGGGCGATGCCGGCTTCCTGCTCGTGATGTTCGCCGGCATGCTTTGCCAGGCTTGCGGCCCACGGGCGCTCGGCTGCGCGATGATCGGCGTGGTCACGTTTTATCTTGGACTGTATCTGCATCCTTCGGCCGTCGAGGCCGCGCAAGCGATTGCCTTGTCGGCGATCGGTCCCGCGATGGTGGCGCTCGTCGGCCGCGTGATCGTGCCGATGCGCGCAGAGCGGACCTTACGCCTGGCGGTGCATACCGTCATGCTGCGCGCCGAACGGGTGCTGGCTGCCACGCGCACTGCGCAGATGCCTGGCGTCGCCGCTGCCGCGCGGGTCTCCGAATTGAATGAGGCAGCGCTCGCGCTAGAAGAACAACTCGCACTGCTGAATCCGCCAGATACCGCTACGCTGCGCGAGCGGCTCGTCGAACTCGAGGTGGCGGCGGGACGGAGCACGTTCGGCTCGGCGTCGGAAGCGGCTGACACCGACCCGCTACGCCATGCCATTGAACGACTCAAACAAGCGGCGCGGCCACGGCGCGTCTCGCAGACGCTGCCCGCGGCACGTGGCAAAAAGAGCGCCGCCGAGTGGATCGGTGAGATCCGTATGAAGCTCGCCTGGCTGCCGGCGGCACGCGCCACCACTGCGGCGTTGCTCGCCATGGTGATCGGCCACTCGCTCTCGCCGGAGCGCTGGTTCTGGGCGGTCATCACGACCTTCGTCGTGTTTCTCGGCACCCGCTCGCGTGCCGACACGATCTATCGCGGCGCGCAGCGGCTGGCCGGGACGCTGGCAGGCGCGCTCGCCAGCATGCTGTTGGCAACCTCGTTGCACGGGCAGCCGCTGCTGATGGTCGTGGCCATGGTGCTGTGCGTGTTCGGCTGGGCCTACTACATCCTGAATGCGTATGCGCCGGGCGTGTTCTTTATCACGGTGCTGGTAGGCCTCGTCTATGGACAACTGGGCTTTGCGATGGGGCCGTTGGTCGAACTGCGCATCGAGGAAGTGATGGTGGGCTGCGTCGTATCGTTTGCCGTCGCGATTCTGATGATGCCGCTCGCAGCAACACGCCATGTCGAGGCGCGAATTGCCGCGGTTCTCGCGGCACTGCGGCAAGTGGTGCGGCTCGCTACGCAACCCGGTGCCCAACAACCGGACGCCACGGAGGCAAGCGCGGCTATGCGCACGCTCGACCGAAGCTGGCATGACCTGCGCGTTGCACTGCGGCCGTTGCAAACCCAACGGGTGTTCGTGTGGAATCCGGGCGTCGAACTCGCTACGGGGTCCATGCTCAGTTGCCTACACTGGGCACGCGTGTTGAGCCGGCCCGACGAAGCCACGCCTGTGCCCGGGCATGCGGGGCATGCGGGGCAAGCGGGGCAAGCGGGGCAAGCGGCGTCGAACGATGCAGGCGCGGCGTATGCCGCGTCAATCCTCACGCGGCTCGACGCAATGATTGCCCGTTATCACGGCGCCCCTGCTTCGCCGGCAACTGGCGAGCGGTTCGAAGCAGCCACCAGTGCGTCGGACATGGTCATTGACCGGGGCCATGCACAGACCTTGGCGCAACTGGAGGGCGCCGTGGCGCAACTGGCCGACCGGCTTGCCCATCCAAACGCCAGCATGCAGAAACGCCTGAACTGGGCGTTGCGAACCAAAAGCGTCTAGCACACGCTCCTTCCGAACACTAAAACCCCGCTCCCTGCTACCCTTGGCGTTCCATGACGCCTTGGGTGATATATCCTGTGGCCCTGCGCTCCCCTTTGCGATCCCGACCAACCTTGTCTGACCTGTCAGCCCTGAAAGGCCGAAGCGATGTCCGATACCCCGATCCCTGCTGCTGTCACGCACGAACCGCAGGCCGTGTCCGTGCAGGTAACACCTAGTGCAATCTTCATTGTTGCGACCATTAACCCCGACCCTGCCAGTCGTGAAACCGTGCGAGCGTGGTGCGCCGATATCGCCGCGCTGGTGCGCTCAGTCGGCAAGCGCGTGCCAGCCGGCGGGCTGTCCTGTGTCTGCGGCTTCGGCTCAGAGGCTTGGGATGCGCTGTTCGGCGCGCCGCGCCCGGCCGGTTTGCATCCGTTCCGCGAATTCGGCTCCGGCGAGCGGCTCGCGGTGGCGACGCCCGGCGATATCTTGCTGCACATCCGCGCGAATCAGATGGACCTGTGTTTTGAGCTGGCTACGCAACTGATGGGCAGGCTCAGCGGCGACGTGACTACGGTTGATGAAATCCACGGTTTTCGTAACTTCGATCAGCGCGCCATGATTGGCTTCGTGGACGGTACCGAGAATCCGACCGGTAACGAAGCTGTCGTGTTCACGGTGGTCGGCGAGGAAGATCCCGAGTTTGCCGGCGGCAGCTACGTGCTCACGCAGAAGTACCTGCATGACATGACGGGCTGGAATGGGCTGTCGGTGGAGACGCAGGAACGCATCATTGGGCGCACCAAACTCTCCGATATCGAACTGGATGAGGCCGTGAAGCCCACCAACTCGCACAGCTCGCTCACGACGATCGATGACAACGGAGAAGAGGTCAAAATCCTGCGCGACAACATGCCGTTCGGCCGGCCGGGCTTCGGCGAGTTCGGCACGTACTTTATCGGCTATGCGCGCTCGCCTGCACCGATCGAACAGATGCTCGAGAATATGTTCGTCGGGCGGCCGCCGGGCAACTATGACCGGCTGCTCGATTACAGCCGCGCGGTTACGGGCGGCCTGTTCTTTGTGCCTTCGGCGACCCTGCTTGAAGCGCTGGCCGAACGCGATCCGGCCGCCGTAACGACACCCGTCAATGAACCCGAATCCCCGCCGTCTGCCGAACCGCTCAGCGATGGTTCGCTGAACATCGGCTCTCTCAAAGGAGCACCTCAACATGAATAATCTACATCGCGAACTCGCGCCTATATCCGCGGCCGCCTGGTCGGAGATCGAGGAAGAAGTCGCTCGGACCTTTAAGCGTTCTGTCGCAGGTCGCCGCGTGGTCGATGTGCAAGGGCCGGGTGGCCCGAGCCTGTCTGCTGTGGGGACGGGTCATCAGTCCGCGATTGCACCGCCGCAGCCTGGTATCAGTGCGCGGCAGCGCGAGGTGAAAGCGCTAGTGGAATTGCGCGTGCCGTTCGAATTGACGCGTGACGCAATCGACGATGTCGAACGCGGCGCGGAAGACTCGGACTGGCAGCCGGCGAAAGATGCTGCGCAACAACTGGCGTATGCCGAAGACCGTGCGATTTTCGACGGTTATAAGGCGGCGAATATTGTTGGCATTCGTGAGGGGTCGTCGAATCCCAAGCTCAGTCTGCCGGCGGATTTGAGTGACTATCCGGCGGTGATTGCGAAGGCGCTTGAGCAGTTGCGTCTTGCTGGGGTCGATGGGCCGTATTCGGTTTTGCTGGGCGCGGATGCGTATACGGCTGTTAGCGAAGCGAGCGATCAAGGGTATCCGGTGCTCGCGCATCTGAAGCGACTGGTGAACACCGAGATCATCTGGGCGCCCGCTATCGATGGTGGGAGTGTGCTTTCCACGCGTGGTGGTGACTTCGATCTGCATATTGGGCAGGATCTGTCTATTGGGTATCTGAGCCATACGGATCAGGTGGTGCGGCTGTATCTGCAGGAGACGCTGACGTTTTTGATGCTGACTAGTGAGGCTTCGGTGGCGGTGTTGCCGGAGTGAGGGGGACGGTTTGGTAGATGGGAAGGGCGCTGGTGCGCCCTTTTCGTTTCTGGTGGTCCAGACTCACTTTATCTGGTCAAGTCTCCGAGCGATTGACTACTGCTCTATCCGGAAGCCATTCGGAGGTGCGATGAAGTAGGGGTAAAAACTCCGAGCGCACTCCATGATGTCCGTAGGACCGTATAGCACGCCCGTACCCCATGACCTATCACCAAAGGCGATCCAGTCACCCGGTACGGGCACCACGACATAATGTTCAGAATTGCTTCCCAGGGAATCGGCGGGGCTACCACCAGGGTCCTCCAGCAGAAATTCGAAGAATTCATCATCGGTGTTTTCTGCCCGATGCCTGAAGCCGGGGTATTTCCCAAAATGAAAATTAAAATAATCGAACGGGTCGGGCTTCAAGACCAGAGTGGCGAACTCAGTCGTCCCCTTGAACGCGAGCAGTTCTTGGATCAGTTCAAAGAATTTTTGAGTCTGAAGATCGACGGTATCGAAATAAAGCAGCTCCGTAGGTGTCTTGTCACGAAGCGTGCCGACGCCCGCGATCGCACGCTCCCAAAGCGGCATGAACTCGCGCCGTTCGCGTATGAAGTCAATCGTATTCATGGTTTTGGATGATTGGCGTGCGAAGACAAATCTGATTCGTTGGATGCGCGTCGAGAATCTGCCCCGGGTATGCGTTTTCCCACAGCATCATCTGGTCCGGTGCAAAGGCAGCACCAAGGAATCGACGTGCTGGCTCGACATCTAAAGTAACCTGCTACCAAGACGGGGCGGCTTTACGCCGCCGAGCCCGGCGTTAAGGCGCGAGGGGAAAGAGTCCGGTTGCGTGGACCTGCTGACTACGGCTCTATCCTGAAACCCTCCGGACAAGGGTAGTTGAAAAACGGATAAAAATTCCTCGCGCACTCCATGATGTCCGGAGGACCATAGAACACACCGACGTCCCACGACCTGTCACCGAAAGCTATCCAGTCACCAACAACCGGCAAAATCGCATAGTGTTCGTGATTCACGCCAAGCGCGTCGGCTGGACTGTCGCCCGGATCCTGCATCATTAAATGGAAGAACTCTTCGTCGCTGTTTTCTCTGCGGTGAACAAGGCCCGGATACTTGCCAAAGTGATGGTGAAAGTAATTGAACGGATCTGGCTTCAGGATCACCGTTGCGAAGTCGCTCCGGCCCTCGAACGCCAGGAGCACCTGGACAAGGTCGAAGAATTTTTGCGTCGCGATGTCGATTGGATCGAAGTAGAGCAACTCATCGCGTGGTTTGTCCGCAAGCATCTGAATGCCCGCATTCGCGCGACTCCGTAGAGCCGTGAATAACGTCAGATCGTGGATGTAATCTAGTTGCGGCATTACTTACCACCTTGAGGTTTATCCAGTCGAATTTTAACCGTTGCCTTGTCTGCACCGGTGGGAAAGTATTCGGCCGTGGGTCCACCGGACCTCGACTCGTCTCGCACTGTGTATTTGAGGTCGTCCTTTTTGAAAATATCGGTTTTTCCATCCTTGCTTAGCGTCTGCGTCCAACCCTCGTTACTTAGGTTTGCCTCGAACTCAGCTTTCGTCACATCCGTCTCGACGTTCCGGACGCTATATCCTTCCGTCGTATCTGCCCATTCGGACGTAGTTCGCCCCGGCGGAATCCCGTCGACGTCCGTCTCGGCCGCGGGTTTGCACATCTCCTTGATGCGCTCCCAGTTCTCCGCAACCTTCCTTGCACCCTGGCCGATGCCGTATCTGACCACCGGGTTCTGCAACAGCCGATAGACGATCAAGATACCGCGCACTGAGCCGTCCAACAGTCCTGCCGAGAAGTGACAGTCACCGCAGACGGTCGATGTTCCCAGCAAGTTATCGCCCAGCAGCCGTCTCGCGCCCTGAAGATTGGCAGGCGGCCCGACTGGAGAGTCGCCGTAGTTGTAGTTATCGATCCACTGATTGATCTCGTCGCTGCTGATCAGGACGTCCGTGCCGTCGTTCAGGTCGAGAACACTGCCGTTCTTTGCAACGGTGCCCGTCCGCGAGACCACCTGGCCGTCTGGCGAATAGCCGAACCTGGCCTTGAACACGCGTCGGATACCACCGTTCGCGGGGCTGGCATACTCGTTGAATTTGAAGAGATCAATGCGGGCGCGCCGATCGTAGCCAAGATAAAAGTCACCAGTCGGGTTATAGCCGTACAGAACACGATGGGCGGCATCCCGCGTGATCATCTCAGTAGCGGTCTGAGCCTCGCCCAGTGCG
>Ga0302313_10001400_pt1 | contig 18402 bp, 19 predicted proteins | sample III_Palsa_N2_2_FD_200454 | JGI IMG/M metagenome (GOLD analysis project Ga0302313, IMG submission 200454) | Peat permafrost microbial communities from Stordalen Mire near Abisko, Sweden - III_Palsa_N2_2 | ecosystem: Environmental > Terrestrial > Soil > Palsa > Peat permafrost | place: Sweden...
CGGCACGACGCGTTCGAGCAGCGCGCGCAGCGATCGATCGGTGCGATACGGGTGAGCCAGCTGCGGTGCATCCTGCAGGAACGTCATGGCGCTCTCCATCCACTGTCGAAGTGGCAAAGTATAAGCACGCAAGCAGTTGGGCCGTTGTGCTGGCATCATCGGCCCCAGGTTTCCCTTGCAGAGAACGACATGCGATTTTCCGAAGCGATGCAATCCGTTTCTCGTCACGGCGACGGCTGGCAGGCGACGATTGGCTCGGACTGGCTGCAAGGCCGCAGCGCTTTCGGTGGCATTCAGGCGGCGCTGGCGCTGCGCGCCATGCGCGAGCTGGTGAGTGTGGATATGCCACTGCGCAGCCTGCAAACGACCTTCGTCGCGCCGGTGCCGCCCGGCACGATCGCCATTCACGCGCGGATTTTGCGCGAGGGGCGCAGCGCCACGCAGATCGAAGCCAGCCTCGGCGACGGCGAGCAGACGCTGTGCCGACTGGTCGGCGTATTCGGCAGCGCGCGTCCTTCGGTGCTCAACTTTCAGCCCGAGCAGCCGGCGGTAGCGAGTAACTTGGCGCGCGAACTGCGTTATGTGGAAGGCCAGATGCCGGCGTTCATGCAGCACTTTCGCGCCCGCTGGCTGAGCGGTGATCTGCCGTTTACCGGTGGCGACAGCCGTGAAAGCGTTCTGCAGGTATCGCTGCGCGATGAAGGCACGCCGGACGAAACCCACGTGCTAGCGTTCGCCGATTTCATTCCACCGATCGCCCTGGGCATGTTCAATCAGCCCACGCCGGGCAGCTCGCTGACCTGGATGATCGAACTGCTGCGCGATCGCTATGACGATCTCGGCCTGAACGATTGGCGCATCGATGCCCAGCTGATTGCCGCGCGCGACGGCTACACTAATCAGAGCCTGACGCTGTGGGGGCCGAATGGCGAGCCGGTCGCGCTGAGTCGGCAGAGCATGGTGGTATTTGGGTGATGAGCCGCGCATGGATTCCCGGTGTCCGTCCCGGTGTAGGCTGACGCGTTAACGCATTCAAGCGCTTTGAGCATGCCATGCCCCCGTATTCTCCGACCGCCCCATTTTTCGCCGTCGCTGATCTGAGCCGCTGGCGCGTCGCAGGCGTCGTCTTCGTGTTTCTCTGGTTTTTCCTGGGCGGCATCGCGCACTTTGCATTGACGCAAACCGAGATGCGTATCGTGCCGCCCTATATTCCCTGGCCGCGGGCGGCGGTGCTGGTGAGCGGCGTTTTCGAACTGCTGGGTGCGGCGGGGCTGCTCTGGGGTAGGACGCGGCGCGCGGCGGGCATTGGTCTTGGCGTTCTGACGCTAGCGGTAACGCCACCGCATTTCTACATGCTGCAGCATCCACAGCTGTTCGGCGTTCCGTACTGGGCTTTGGTCCTTCGCCTGCCGGTGCAGGTCGCGCTGCTTGTGCTGATCTGGTGGAGCACGATCAAGTCACCGGCGCGACGCATCATGTAGTTTCATCGATCCGATAGGGCTTGGAAGGCACAATGGCTCTGCACCGTTGTCCTATGGTTCGTTCGGCCCACTGGTGTCGGCCGATGATTTGCCAGACCGAGCTCGCAAGGAGCCTGCCGTGATTTCAGATGTTGATGTGGTACTTCGACTGTTGACGGCAGCTGTGCTGGGCTCGGTCATCGGTGTGAATCGCGGGCGTCTCGAATGGGCGGCCGGGTTGCGCACGCATATGCTGGTCAGCGTGGGCGCTGCGCTGGCGGTGATCGTGTCCGCCTACGGATTCAGCCATGCGATCCAGCAGGATCACGTCGTGCTGGACCCTTCGCGAATTGCCGCGCAGGTGATCAGCGGTATCGGTTTTCTCGGTGCCGGCACCATTTTGTTTCTGCAGAAAGAGCAGGTCATCAAGGGGCTGACCACGGCGGCAAGCCTGTGGGCGGTCGCGGCGGTGGGTTTGGCCGCCGGCACGGGGCTGTACTTTCCAGCAGTATTCGCCACGGTCGTTCTTTGGGTCATTCTTGCCCTGCTGAAACCGATCGAGCGCCGGTTTGTGCGGCCGCGCCGCAAGTACACCTCGATCCAGGTATCCATCACGCGCGGGCAGGCCCTGGCGGCAGTCGAAGCCGTGGTTGGCGATTTTCGTGCGCCGGTAGACCGCATGCTGCTGCGCCGGGATGCCGATGGCTCGGATACGGTGATCATCCGTTTCGCGGCCGATTTTCCCAGCGACAAACTGGCGGCGATCGCTGACGCGTGCCGCGAGATCGACGGCGCCGTGGCGGTATCGTTCTCGGCGGCGGGTAGAGTTTTGCCTTAGCGGGCGTGCCAACGCGCTGCCGTCACGCATTCTTGTTCTATCGCCTGACACATTGGGCAGATAGACAGGCATACACAGGTTGGATAAATCCATGGAGACATTGATGACCGAGCCGGTGACGCTACCAACCGCCGAAGGGGTGCGGCGCTACCCGCGCACGGAGGGGTATTTTCCCGAGTTGCCGTCGACGGAGCTGTCCCCCGATCTGGACAAGCCATGCACCTGCACGCCGGCGTGCAAGTCGCGTTGCGGCGGCGAGTGCGGCTGTGCGGCTTGCCATATGCAGTTTTCGGTCTGGCGCGAGGAGCGCGGCGTGCATGCGCTTCGTCCCTCGGAGCCTGAGCACGAAACGCAGCTGAAGCGCTATCGCGGTGAAGTGCGTTGAGCGAAAGCTCGTCGTAAGGTACGCGGCGGGATTCTAGCGTTGTAGTGAACTGTCCACGCTGTCACCACCACTCATTTGAACGAAGAGGACATCGCATGAAAGCACGTTGGATTGTTCTGGCTGGTGCCCTGGTTCTGGCCGGCTGCGGGAAGGATCATCAGGGCAGCGAGACGTACGATGCGTCAATCCTGCGCGAGACCCAGTGCGTCGCGGCATCCGAGCGCTTCCAGCTTTACGACGAAGCCAAGAAGCACACCGAGCACGCGAAAGACGCCGAAGACGAGCGCTTCGACAAGACCAAGCTGCGCAGCGATCTGGGCCAGAGGCTGAAAGAGGCGCGCGTGGCGATGATCGCGCAGGACAAGTCGGACAACGCCGCATTTCTGAAGAACCGCTGCAATACCGAGATGTCGCAAGACCAGTTCAACGACGCCGAATAAGCGGTTGCATCGGCCGCATCGCCGCCAAAGGATTTCCCGTGAAAGCTCTTCTCTGCAAAGCGTTCGGTCCAATTGAAAATCTGCGGGTCGAGGATATCCAGGCACCGACCGCCGGGCTTGGCCAGGTGTTGGTATCGATTCGGGCGGCGGCGCTTAACTTTCCCGATGCGCTGATCGTGCAGGGCCTGTATCAGGTCAAGCCGGCGCTGCCGTTTTCGCCCGGCGCCGAGTTTGCCGGCGTGGTGAAAACCGTAGGTGAGGGCGTGAGCCACCTAAAGGTTGGTGACCGCGTGATGGCGCTGGTGCCGCACGGGGCGCTGGCCGAAGAGTGCGCGGTCGACGCGCGCGGTGTGATTCCGTTGCCCGATGACATGGACTTTGTTACCGGTTCGGCGCTGCTGCTGACCTACTGCACGTCGCTGCACGCGCTCAAGGATGTGGCGAAGCTGGCCGCCGGCGAAACGCTGCTGGTGCTCGGCGCCTCCGGCGGTGTCGGAATCGCCGCGATCGAAATCGGCAAGCTGATGGGCGCCCGCGTGATTGCCGCCGCCTCGAGCGAAGAAAAAATGGCGCTGTGCCGCGAGCACGGTGCCGACGAGACGATCGACTACGCGCGTGATGACCTGCGCGAGCGTGTCGACGCGCTCACCGAAAAGCGCGGCGTCGACGTGGTGTACGACGCCGTGGGCGGGGCCTACAGTGAGGCGGCGTTGCGTGCTACGGGCTGGGGCGGCCGTCTGCTGGTGGTCGGCTTTGCGACCGGCGATATTCCGCGCCTGCCGTTGAATCTGGCCTTGCTGAAGGAGCGCCAGATTCTTGGCGTGTACTGGGGCGACTGGGCCAAGCGCAATCCGAAGCTGCAGCAGGCGCATCTGCTGCAGTTGCTGGAGTGGTTCCGTGACGGAAAGATTGCGCCGCCGGTCACCGAGCAGCTGCCGCTGTCGGGTGCCGTCGATGCACTGCAGCGCATGGCACGGCGCGAGGTGCGCGGCAAACTGGTGGTTCTCGCCGGTCACTAATGCCGGCCGGGGCAGGCCGCTGCCCTGAGCTCTTCGCCGTCCCCTCATGGGCGTGATTTGGGAAGCTTTCCGTGAGGTAGGGCGCTGACTTCGCAGCTAGCCTGTGAGGCCAAGCGTCGGCTACGGGCGCGGTGAATCTAGGCAATGTGGTGTTTTCCGGGCATATTGACGCACTGGCGCGTCGCGCATCCCTGTGAGAATCGGCTTTCCGTTGGCGTTTGGATGCCGCTGGTACAGGACTGTTGACCTGCACCCGAGTGCATCACCTCGTCTATGATCTCCTACAAGTGATGGCCATTCAGTCCCCTATTGAGCGCGATGTCGCGCTGATTGCCCGATCCAATGCCGTACCCACGATATTGGAAGTAGTGGCGCGCACCACCGGCATGCGTTTCACTGCCGTCGCCAGAGTGACCGACAGCCACTGGACGGCCTGCGCTGTCTATGATCGGATCGAGTTCGGGCTTAAGCCAGGCGGTGAGCTGGTGCTCCAGTCCACCATTTGCAACGAGATTCGCGAGCACCACCGGCCGGTGATTTTCGGGCATGCCAGCGAGCACAAGATATTCGCCAGTCACCCGACGCCAAAGTTGTACGGTTTCGAAAGCTATATTTCGATTCCCATATTTCTGTCGGACGAAAGCTTTTTCGGCACGCTGTGCGCGATCGATCCGGCGCCGGCACAACTGGACGATCCCGAACTGCTGAGGACGCTCGAGTTGTTCGCTCAGCTGATTGCCGCCCAGTACGAGGCCGAGCGACGCAGCGACACGGCGGAGTTGGCGTTGCTCGATGAGCAGTCAACGGCGCGGCTGCGCGACCAGTTTGTCGCTGTGCTGGGACACGACCTGCGCAACCCTGTGCAGTCGATCACCATGGGCGCAGACATGCTCGAGCGCGATCTGCCTGACGGGCGCGAGCGGCGCATCGCCAGGCACATTCAGCGCAGCTGCCAGCGCATGAGCGAGCTGATCAGCAACATCATGGATTTCGCCCTGGGCAAGCTCGGCGAAGGCATCGCCGCCTCGATGGAACGTCCGCATGATCTTGCCGGCGATCTGGAGCACGTCATATCGGAAATAAAGCGCGCGCATCCCGACCGCGAGATTGTTGTCACCACGTCGCTGCAGCAGGCGTTTGCCTGCGATCAGCGACGCATCGGCCAGCTGCTCGGCAATCTGCTTTCCAACGCGATCACGCATGGATCGCACACGTCGCCGGTGCGCGTTTTCATCCTCAGTAACGCCTCGCATTTCGAGCTTGCAGTGGAGAACGCGGGCAAGCCGATTGCCGAAGATACGATCGAGCGCCTGTTCCAGCCGTTCACCCGTGGCACGTCCACTTCGCCCAAACCCGGACTCGGGCTCGGGCTTTACATCGCCGCCGAGATCGCCAAAGCTCACGGCGGCACGCTGCAGGCGATATCGAACACAGCGTTTACCCGCTTCGTATTCCGCATGCCGCTGGATGGCGATGCCAGCAGCTTGCATCAGGGCATTGGCGAAAGCACGGGCGCCTGAGCTCCGTTGGCCGCGCTGGCGAGCGGCGCGATAGCGGCGGTCCGGGTTAGGCCAGCGGCGGTTTTGTTGCCGTCTTCGGATGGCGCCGTACACCGGCACCCAGGGTGCCGATCAGAAGCAGCGTCAGGAGCACTTCCACCAGGGCGAGCCAGCGCTCGCCGGGTGAACTCCATGCTTCGGCCACGCCATGGCAGAAATAGAACAGGCTGAGGATGCCGACCCACAGCAGCGCGCGGCGAATCCTGCGGATCGCCAGCAGCGGCAACACCAAGGGCGCTACCGTGATAGCGAGCACCAGCCACAGCGGCACCGTTTGCGCCGGCACCAGCCACACGTGCCAGACCAGCTGCAGCAGTAGCAAGCCGCCCCAGGCGCAGAGTCCCCAACGCTGCTCGGGAGTCACCGGTGTGGTCACGCGCTGGCTGCCAGTTTACGCGCGGTGTCGGCGAGCCGACGGCCTAGCGCACGTGCCAGATCGCGTTCGTGCTCGCTAATCGGATTCTCACCCTTGCCGCCGGCGACGTGGCTGGCACCATACGGCGTCCCGCCAGTCTGCGTGGCGCTGAGCGCGGACTCCGTATAGGGCAGGCCGAGCAGCAGCATGCCGTGATGCAGCAGGGGCAGCGCCATCGTCAGCAAGGTGGATTCCTGACCGCCGTGCATGCTGCTGGTGGAGGTGAACAGCGCCGCAGGTTTGCCGACCAGCAAGCCGCTGGCCCACTCGGCACCCGTGCTGTCGAGAAAGTACTTCAGCGGTGCGGCCATATTGCCGAAGCGGGTAGGACTGCCCATTGCCAGGCCGATGCATTCGAGCAGATCGTGTTTTTGCACGTAGGGTGCGCCTTCGTCGGGCTCGGGCGGCTGTGCAGTCTCTGTAACAGGGGCCACCGGTGGCACCTGGCGCAGCCTCGCGCGCATGCCGGGCACTTCTTCGATGCCGCGCGCCACCAGTCGCGCCAGCTGCGCGGTGCTGCCGGTGCGGCTGTAGTACAGAACGAGAATGTCGTGACTCATGCGGTTGGGGCTCGTTTGTTGACTTGTATGCGGGGCGAATGCGTTGAGGCTTTCACAGGCGATACGCTAGTGTACCTATCGATATCCAAGGCGTCGGCGGCTGCGACGCGAACTCCTTTTGAGAAAACCGATGGCCGTGCGTTTCAACCGCAGTCGCGTAGTGCATTTCTGCCGTTTTCTCTGGCAACGCTTTCTCGACGACAAATGCTTCGAGACGGCCGGTGCGCTGTCGTACACCACCCTGGTCTCATTGGTGCCGCTGACAGTCGCGGTTTTCGCGATGTTTTCGGCGTTCCCGGTGTTTCAGGGGGCGCGCACCACGCTGGTCGACTTCGTGTTCGACAACTTCGTGCCGGCCGCCGGCGAGACGGTACAGAAAGCGATCCAGAGTTTTGCGGACAACGCGAGCAAGCTTACCGGCATCAGCATTTTGGTCATGCTGTTCAGCGCGCTGTCGATGATGATCAGCATCGAGGACCGGCTCAACCAGATCTGGCGCGTGCACAAGGCGCGCGGCTGGGGCTCGCGTTTGCTGCTGTACTGGGCCGCGCTGACCCTGGGGCCGATTCTCGTGGTCGGCGGCATCGCGGTGACGTCTTACGTGACGGCACTGCCTCTGCTGCAGGGTGCGGCGACGCAGATCAACGGCATCGGCCACAGCCTGTTCAGCGTGCTACCGTTCGTGGTGACGTTTTTTACGCTGTGGCTGCTGTATGCAGTGGTCCCCAACTGCAAGGTTTCGCGGCGCGACGCGCTGATTGGCGCCACGCTCGGCGCGGTGCTTTTCGAGATCGTGCGCTGGGGCTTTACGCTGTTCGTGCGGCACGCGCAGACCTATCAGCAGATCTACGGTGCAGCGTTGGCGGCGATCCCGATTTTTCTGCTGTGGATTTATCTGTCGTGGGTGATTGTGATTCTGTCCGCATCGATTGCGGCGTCGGTGTCGGCGTTCGACTTTCATGCGCCGAAAGAGCGCCTGCCGGCGGGCGCCGAATTTCTCGGCCTGCTGGTGGTGCTGGGTCATTTCATCGACGCACAGCGCAGCGGCGACACGGTGGATCAGGTCAAGATTCGGCAGTGCGAGCCTTATCTGCATCGCGGCATGATCGCCGACTATTTTTTCGAGCTCGAGCAGGCCGAACTGATCACCCAGAGCGAGCTGGGCAGCTGGCTGCTGTGCCGCAGCCTGGACAGCACCGATCTGCTGCGTGTGTACGAAAACTCCCGCTATCGTCTGCCGCTCAATCCGGTGGAAGAGGCGACCGAACTCGGCATCGAGTTGCCGCAGCCGCTGCTAGGGCTGCTGGCGGTCCTGGCTGACGAAGTCGCCGCCACGTTGACCACGCCGCTCAATACCGTTTATCCCCCGGACGCCAACCGCGCGGCCGATACCAAGGAACTCCCCGCATGATTTCTCCGCTGCACAAATTTGCTTTTGCCGCGATATCTTTTGGACTGACCATCGCCATTCCGGCGCATGCCGCAATGCCCGAAAAGCCCACGCTGAACGTCACCACGATCGACGGCAAGACCTTCGATCTGGCGGCCGAACGCGGCAAGTGGGTCATCGTCAATTACTGGGCGACCTGGTGCGTACCCTGCATCAAGGAGATGCCGGATGTTTCAAAATTTGTGGCTACTCACAAGAACGTTGCCGCGATCGGCCTGGCCTATGACGACAGCGCGCTGGCGGATATCAGGGCATTTGTAGCCAAGCACCCGGTGGTGTATCCGATCGCGCAGGTCACGATGGACAAGCCGGTCAAGGATTTCGACGAGCCGCGCGGCCTGCCGACGACCTGGCTGATCGATCCGCAGGGCAAAGTGGCCAAGCCCTTCGTGGGGCCGGTGACGGCGTCGATGCTTGCCGCGGCGATCGGCGGCAAGTAATGCCGGCGGCGAGATTTATCGTCAGCGGACGGGTGCAGGGCGTGTTCTACCGGGCCAGCACGCGCGAGCAGGCCTCGAATCTTGGTCTGGCAGGCCACGCAAAGAATCTTCCCAGCGGCGAGGTGGAAGTGCTGGCCATCGGCGAAGTCGCCGCATTGGATGCGCTGGAGCAGTGGCTGCAGCGCGGGCCGCCTGCGGCCGACGTGGCATCAGTGAGCCGTGAAGATCTGGCTGACGACACCAGCGCCGAGAGCATCGGGCGAGACTTCCATATCCGCTAGCTGGTGGCGTCAGCCATCGCCGAACGTATCGGACACCCAAACGGCCTTGTCGGTGACGTTTTCGTGCGCGGGCTCGCCCTTCAGCGCGGACAGTTCCACTTCGGCGATCGGCTCGTCGTCGAACGGCAGCTGCTTCAGCAGATGCCGGATCAAGTTGACGCGTCCTCGCTTCTGATCGTTGAAATCCACCACAAACCACGGCGCGTGCTTGGCGTTGGTGCACTTGATCATAGTGTCGCGCAGCTTGCCGATCTCGGCGTATTTCTGCCGCGCAGCCATATCCACCGGCGACAGTTTCCAGCGTTTCAGCGGATTCTCGGCGCGCTGGTTGAATCGCTCTTCCTGCTCCTCCTGGTCCACCGCCAGCCAGTACTTCAGCAGGATGATGCCGTCGTCGGTGAGCAGTTTTTCAAAGGTCGGCACGGCGTCGAGAAAGGCTTTGTATTCGTCCTTGCTGCAAAAACCCATGGCCGGCTCGACGACGGCGCGGTTGTACCAGCTGCGATCGAACAGCACGAATTCGCCCGCGCTAGGCAGGTGTTCGATGTAGCGCTGGAAATACCACTGCGTCGACTCGTGTTCGCTGGGTTTGGACAGCGCGGCAATCCGATAGCTGCGCGTATCCAGGCTTTCGGTAATCGCCTTGATCGTGCCGCCTTTGCCGGCCGCGTCGCGTCCCTCGAAGATCACCACCAGCCGCTTGCCGCTGCGCTTAAGCCCGTGCTGCAGGCGTATCAGCTCCAGCTGCAGCTCTTTCATGGCTTTGCGGTAGTGATGCTTGGCTTTCTTGCCCATGAGGATTCCGAGCGGCTAGGTGATATTGATATCGGCGGCCGGCCGGCCGATCCGGCGCCGCGCCACCATGGCCTGCACCGCTCGGCGGAAATCGATTGCATAGCCGGCCATGTCGAACAGCTTGCCGTGTCGGCGCTGCTGCTCCAGATGATGGCGCAACAGCTGCAAAGCTTCGTGATGGCTGCCCAGGCTCACCGCCAGCGCGATGAAGCTGTCCTCGTCGTCGGTTACCAGCTCAGGCAGGCCGGCATGCTGCAGCAGACTTGCCGCGACGCGGCCGGCAAACGTGTCGCCAGCCAGCGTCAGTACTGGGCAGCCCGCCCAAAGCGCGTCGGACGCGGTGGTATGTGCGTTGTAGGGCAGCGTGTCGAGAAATAAATCGACGTGCGCATAGCGCGCCAGATAATCCCTATGCGGCAGCTTCGCCATAAAGATCAGGCGATCGGCGTCGATACCTGCCTGGACGGCGTGTTCGCGCAGGCGCCGATCGGCGTTTTCCGGGCCGCTCAGCAGCCAAAGCACGCTGCCGGGGGTCTGATCGAGAATGCTGAGAAAGCGGTTGAACGACGGCGGGTTGATCTTGTAGCTGGCGTTGAAGCACGCAAACACCGTGCCCTGCGCCGGCAGTCCACACGCTTCGCGCGAGGGCGCCGCCGGAATTTCCCGGGTGGGGTCGCTGGGTTGAAAGCAGCGCGGCAGCAGCACCAGTTTTTCGCTGATCGTCGAGCGTAGCGATGCCGGCGCGACGACGGCGTCGGCGAGCAGATAATCCATCCAGGCGGCGCCGGAGGTGCCGGGATAACCGAGCCAGTTGAGCTGCAGCGGTGCGGGCCGCAGCGCAAAGAGTTTGGCGTTGGAGCCGCTCGAATAGACGGTGAGATCGACCAGCAGCTCGATCCGATCGGCGTGGATGCGTTCTGCCAGCGGGCCGTGGCGAAGGCCGCTGACGTCGTCGACGTGGCAAGCGGCTTCGAGCCGTTTACGGATGTCGCCGCCATCGCTCGGTGCGGTGGCATAGAGGTGCAGCTCCAGCTCGCTCTCGGCCAGAGCCTCGATCATCGCGGCCATCAGCAAGCCGGTCGCGTGTTCGCCAAAGCCGTTGGAGACAAAGCCGACCCGTATCGGCGTGTTCGACGCCGGCATCGCGTGGGTAAAAGCCAGCTGCCGACGCAGTGGCGCCATCTCGGCATCGATGGCGGCGGCAAAGGTTTCGGCGCAGTGGCGCTGCTCTTGTGCGGTGGCGTCCTCGGCCAGGAAGCTGAAGGGCGTGATGCCGGGCATGCCCTCGGCCACGGCGACACGCAGCCGCGCGGCGAGGATTTCCAGTTCGCTCCACTGGGCCAGCTGGCGCAGGGTGAAAATCCGCTGGCTCAGCGCCGCTCCGTTGTTTTCATTGAGCTGCAGTGATCGTGCGAAGGCGGCCTGGGCGTCGTCGAGCCGGCCCAGTTCATCGAGCATCATGCCCGCGTGGTAGGGATGCTCGCCGTTGTGCGGCTCCAGCGCTTCGGCCTGGAGATAGGCCTGAAATGCTTCGGTGAACTGGCCGCGCGTGCGGTGCGTATGTCCCAGCATGGCATGCGCGAGGCCCATGTTCGGCGCGATCTGCAGGGCCTCACGCGCATGCACTTCGGCCTGGGCGGGGTGGTCGATTGCCAGTTCCGCGGCGGCCACATTGAGACGAAGGCCCGGATGGCTCGGCGCGCCGTGGGTCGCCATGGCGTAGGAATTGCGCGCCTGTTCGAAGCGCGCCGCCGCCATCAGCGCATTGCCCAGCGTCAGCAGAATCAGCGGATGGCCTGGGGTGACGCGGAGAGCGGCGCGCATGCGCTCGATCGCCTCATCGGCGCGGCCGTCGGCCACCTCGAAACTGGCCAAATTGCACTGCACCTCGATGCTGTCGGGACCGAGTTTCTCGGCCTTGTACAAAAGGCGCAGCGCTTCGTCGCGACGATCAAGCTGATGCAGGGTGATGGCGTAGAGGCGCAGTAGCTCGGCGGAATCGGGGAAGCGTTTCATCGCTTCTTCGGCGACTGGCACGGCGTCGGCGAAGGCTTGGCTTTCGAGCAGCGTGGTCAGGCGCGCCAGATAGCCATCGAGTTCGGATTGGAAGAGGTCGGTCATGGGCTCACGCTAGCGTATGGTCGGACAGGCGCCAAGCGCCCTCGGGCAGAAGCGCATCGTCAACCGCCGCTCAGCGACTTCAGCTCGTCGGCCTGATGCTCGCGGGTCAGCGTGTCGACCAGCTCGGCCAGATCGCCCTGCATGATTTCGGTGAGCCGATAAAGATTCAGGCCAATCCGGTGATCGGTCACCAGGTTGTCCTTGTAGCGGTAGGTGCGGATGCGCTGGCTGCGGTCGCCGGTGCCCACCTGCAGCCGGCGCGACTGCGCCTGTGCCTCGCTCTGCTTGCTGCGTTCGGCATCGAGCAGGCGCGCTTTCAGCAGACTCATCGCGCGGGCGCGATTCTTGTGCTGGCTGCGCTCTTCCTGGCACTCCACGATCGTGCCGGTGGGAAGGTGGGTGATGCGGATGGCCGAGTCGGTCTTGTTGACGTGCTGGCCGCCGGCGCCGGAAGCGCGAAAGGTGTCGGTTTTCAGATCGGCCGGATTGATGACGATGTCATCGATCTCGTCGAGCTCCGGCAGCACGGCGACGGTGGCGGTGGACGTGTGCACGCGGCCCTGCGACTCGGTGACCGGCACGCGCTTGACGCAGTGCGCGCCGGATTCGAATTTCAGCTTGGAGTACGCGCCGGCACCTTCGACGCGCGCGACCACTTCCTTGAAACCACCGTGCTCGCCGGCGTGCTCGTTGAGAATTTCCACGTGCCAGCGGCGGCTCTCGGCATAGCGCAGATACATGCGCAGCAGGTCACCGGCGAAGATCGCTGCTTCGTCGCCGCCGGCGCCGGCGCGCACTTCGAGGTACAGGTTCGCCTCGTCGCGCGGATCTTTCGGCAACAGCAGCAGCTGCAGTTCGCTGTCCAGATCGCGCAGCCGCTGCTGCAGTCGATCGATGTCCTCGCCGGCCATGTCGCGCATTTCAGGATCGTCGAGCATGGCGCGCGTGTCGGCCAGCTCGCGCTCGGCTTGGTCGTGCTCGCGCAGTGAGATCGCGACCGGTTCGAGCTGGGCGTATTCCTGCGACAGCGTGCGGAATCGGGCGTTGTCGGCGAGCACGTCGGGCTGGCTCAGCAGCAGGCCGATTTCCTCGTGGCGCTCGGCCAGTGCTTCGAGCTTGCGGCGGATCGATGGGGTCATGGGAGCAGGGGCGAGCAGAGGGGCGAGGGATCAGCAGAGGCGCGTCGGCCTGTGCGCGATCAGGGGCATGAAGGAAAGCGGCAGCCAGCCGCCCTCGCTATCTATCCTTTTTTGGGGACTCGTCGCTTGCCCCTGCGTCGCTTTCGTCTAAGCCGTAGAGCCGACCGGCCGCGTGCAGCAGGTCGAGATCGCCGCTGAGCGCCGCTTCGCGCAGCCGGGCGCTGGGGTGGTGCAGCAGCTTGTTGGTCAGCGTATTGGCGAGGAATGCCAGCGCCTCGTCGGCCGTCTTGCCGCGAGCCAGCATCGCGCGCGCCTTGTCCAGCACTTCGTCGCGGTAGACCTCGGCGTGCTGGCGCATGTCCAGCGCGGGGTTTTTCAGCGTGAGCGCACGGCGCCAGGCCATGTAGCGATCGACCTGCAGATCGATGATGTCACTGGCTTCATGCGCAGCAGCCTCGCGCGAACGACGGTTGTCGTCGATGACCTGGCGCAGGTCGTCGATACCGTAGAGATAGACGTCGGGCAGGTCGCCCACGCCGTCCTCGATATCGCGCGGCACGGCGATATCGACCATGAACATCGGCTTGCGCCGGCGCGTGGCCATGGCTTTTTCGACCATAGCGCGAGTGAGAATCGGCTGTCGCGCCGCGGTGGAGGAGATCACGATATCGACCTCGGCCAGATGCTGCGGCAGATCGGCCAGCGCAATGGCATAACCGCCGTAGCGGCCGGCCAGCTCCTGTGCGGTTTCGAGTGTGCGGTTGGCGACGATCAGCCGCCGCGCCTTTTTGTCGGCCAGATGCTTGGCCGCCAGCTCGATGGTGTCGCCGGCGCCGATCAGCAGGACGCAGGCGTCGGACAGGTCCGCAAAGACCTGCTCGGCCAGCCGCACCGCGGTGAAGGCGACCGACACGGTGAACGCGCCGATCCGCGTATCGGTGCGCACACGCTTGGCTACCGCGAAGGTGTGCTGCAAGAGGCGATCCAGCGGCGCGCGCAGCGACTGCGCATCACGCGCCTGCTGATACGCGTCCTTCACCTGACCGAGAATCTGCGGCTCGCCCAGCACCATCGAATCCAGCCCGGTGGCGACGCGGAACATGTGGCGTACGGCTTCACGTTCATCGTGCCGATACAGGAACTCGTCCAGCTTGCCCGGAGTCAGACGGTGGTGACGAGTCAACCACGCCTGCGGAATGCTCTCGGCGCCGGCATTCACGCCAACGTAGAGCTCGGTGCGGTTGCAGGTCGAGAGAATCATCGCCTCTTCCACGCCCGGCTCGCGGGTGAGTTCAAGCAGGGCCTCGCCGGCGGCCTCCGGATCGAACGCTACCTGTTCGCGCAGGCTGACCGGCGCGGTGAGGTGGTTGATTCCGAGAGCGATCAGCGGCATGAGGGTGTGAGAGTTCCGGCGTGGATGTCGCTGCGACGTTTTTGGCGCGATGCATTGACGACGTAGACTAAGCTTGGCGCAGTGTCCGCGCGGTGACCGATATCGGTTTCGACCGGTCACGCGGCGGCAGATAAATAAAGGTGGGCAGATGGAGGTGAATGTGCGGAGCGGGTTGGCCAGGTTCAAGCAACTGCGGCATTTTACGGCACTGACGGCCTCGGTGCTGGTTTTGTGCAGCTGCGCCCCGATGTCCGTGCGTTCGCCACGGCAGGCGGCCGCAGCCGCGCAGCCGCTGGCTCATCTGGTAGTTGCTACTCCCGACGCCGAGCACGATCTGCTAGCCCAGCTGCTGGTCGGCGAAATGGCGCTGAGCCGGAACGATCTCAAAACCGCTTCGACGGCGTACGGCCACGCCGCCACCCTGAGCCTGGACCCCGAAGTGGCCGAACGGGCCGCGCGCTTGGCCATCGCCGTGCATGACGACACTGCGGCCCAGCAAGCGCTGGATCGCTGGCAGGTACTGGGTGCCACGCCGGTCGGCATGGCCGAGGCCCGCGCCGAGCTGGCGCTCGATCGCGGCGACGCCGATGAGGCGCGTCGCCAGCTCACGATTCTTATCAGCAGCAGCACGAAAGACGTCTGGCGCCAGTTCGGTCGGGTAATGCTTGGCGCCCGGGACCAGGCGCAGGCGGCCGCCCTGCTGGTCGAGCTGGCTACGCCGCAGCGGCTGCCGGCCGACCCGCAGGCGTGGCTGGCGATGAGCGAGCTGGGCGATAAGTTCGGCCGGCACGCTTACGCGCTGGCCATCGCCGAAGCGGCCGTGCAACGTTTCAAGAGCGCCGAAACCTATGCCTGGCTGGCGCAGATGAAGTTCAAGGACGGCGATCACGACGGCGCCCGCGCGCTGCTGCAAAAGGCGATCGCCAAGGCGCCCGACAACATCCCGCTACGCCTGGCCTACGCCAGCATGCTCAGCCAGTCCGGCGACTACGCCGGCGCGTCCAAGGTGCTCGATCACGGCCCGCAAAACGCCGACACCTACGCCCTGCGCGTGGCGCTGGCGGCGCAGAGCGGCAACGGTACCGGGCTGGCCACGCTGTATCAGCAGCTGCAGAAAGCGCCGCCGGACGTGCGCGCGAAAAGTGCCTACCTGCTGGGACAGCTGGCTGAGGCGCAGCATCTCAACGACGAGGCGCTGGCGTGGTACAGCCAAGTCGACGATGACGACGCCCATGCGTTCGAGGCCGATCTGCGCAGCGCGGTGATCCTGCAATCGCAGGGCAAGAGCAACGAGGCGCATCAGGCGCTGGAGCAGATGCAGATCGATTACCTTGATCAGCCCGGCCAGCTGCGGCAGGCTTATCAGGTCGACGCCGAGCTGTACATGCGCGAACGCAAGTACCCGCAGGCGATCGCGGCTTTCAGTCGCGCTCTGCAGGTGGTACCGGACGATCCGGATCTGCTCTATGGCCGCGGGCTGGCCTACGCCGAGGCGAACGACGTGGATTTGGCGGTCAAGGATTTTCACCGCCTGCTGAAGATCAAGCCCGGGGACGTGGACGCCAGCAATGCGCTGGGTTTCACCCTGGCCGACGCTGATCGAGACCTGCCCGAAGCCGAGCAGCTGATCCAGACGGCCCGCGCGGCCAAGCCGAACGATCCGGCCATCGCCGACTCCTGGGGCTGGCTGCAGTACCGGCTCGGTCATCTCGACCAAGCGGCGCAGGTACTCAGCGGCGCCTGGCAGGCGCAGAAGGACGCTGACGTCGGCGTCCATCTCGGCGAGGTGCTGTGGAAGCTGGGCCATCAGCAGGAGGCCCATCGCATTTTCGATGACGTGCGCAAGCTCGATCCGACCAATAAGAGCCTGCAAGACGCGCTGCGGCGACTGCACGCATGAAAGTTGCTGCGATGAACCGGTTTTTTCGATGCGTGGCAGTATTGCTGCCGCTCCTGCTTGCCGCCTGCGTGCCGGCGCCGGTGGTGAGGACAAAGGGCGATGCCGCCCAGCTGGCGGTCCAGCAGTCGCGCGAGCAGTCGCTGGCCCATGCCGATCACTGGGTCATGCAGGGACGGTTGGGTGTGTCCGACGGCAAGGACGGCGGCAGCGGCAGCTTCAGCTGGACGCAGAATGGCGATCACTATGAGTTTGTACTGCGTGGGCCGGCGATCAGCGGCGCGGACTTCCGCCTCAGTGGAGGGCCCGACGGCGCGCAGCTGCAGGGCCTCAAGTCCGGACCGATCAGCGGGCCCGACGCCGAGGCGCTGATGCGCAAGGCGCTTGGCTGGGAAGTACCGCTGCGCGATTTGCGCGCCTGGGTGCTTGGCCTGCGCGCGGATAGCGGTGCGGCCGAGGTGAGCTTTGGCGACAACGCGCTGCCATCGCTGCTGGTGCAGGACGGCTGGTCGGTCGAGTACCGCGAATGGGACACCACGCGCCAGCCCGCGCTGCCGACCAAGGTCTACGCCAACAAGCCGCCGTACAAGGTGAGGCTGTCGATCGAATCTTGGCAGTTCCAGTGATGGTGATCCGCTGGCGGGTTGGCGATGTACGCAGCGCGCTGACGCGTTGAGTCGAGAAACACGTCATGCCCGATCATTCGAACGAACGCGCTTTTTCCATCGAAGCTGCGCGGCCTGACCAGGTCGAGGCGCTGTGCGTGGTTGAGCGAAAAGCCGTGCAACTTTTTCGCGGTCACCCGGCGTGGACGGCTTATGCCGATATGCCGATTCCGCCCGAACTGCTGCATCAGGCAATCGGCCGAGGCCTGGTCTGGGTCGCGCTGAGCGCGGCGGCGCAGCCGGTCGGGTTTGTCTGGCTGGATGCGGAGATAGACCGCGGGGCAGCCGACAAGGCGATCGGCATCGCAGAAATCGACGTGCTGCCGGATTACGGCCAGCGCGGCATCGGTGCCGCGTTACTCGAACATGCCTGCCAATGGGCGCGCGCCGCCGGCTATCGCCGGATCGACCTGGGGACGTTGGCTGATGTGCCGTGGAACGCGCCGTTCTATGCCAAGCGCGGCTTTGCCGTGGCCGACAAAAACGATCCCGCGTTTGCCTTTGCGCGCCAGCGCGACCGCGAGAACGGTTTTCCGGACCGTTTGCGGGTATTTATGAGCCGCACTTTGGCGCCTCCTGCCCGGAACGAGTGGACAACATGGCCGGCGCCAGCCAAGTTGAATCTTTTTTTGCGCATCACCGGTCGGCGGCCGGACGGTTACCACGAGCTGCAAACGGTGTTTCGGATTCTCGACTGGGGCGACCAGATCCGCCTACGCCTGCGCGACGATGGACAGATCCGGCGACTGTACGAGGTGCCTGGCGTGCCGGAGTCGTCCGACCTGGCGGTGCGGGCGGCGCAGCTTTTGAAGGCGCATGCTGGCGCAGGTGCGGGCGCGGACATCGAAGTAAGCAAGCGCGTACCGATGGGCGGTGGCCTGGGCGGCGGCAGTTCCGACGCGGCCTCCGTGCTGGTGGCGCTGAACTGGCTGTGGCGACTGAATCTGGACGAGGACACCCTGGCCGAACTCGGGCGTCAGCTGGGTGCGGATGTGCCGGTCTTCGTGCGCGGCCGGTCCGCCTGGGCCGAGGGCATTGGCGAGCAGCTTACGCCGCTGCCGCTGCCGCGGCGAACGTACGTGGTGCTCGACCCGCATGAGCAGGTGCCGACGGCCGCCCTTTTCCAGGCGCCTGAATTGACACGAAATGCACCGCGGGCGACAATTTCATCCTTTGCTTCTGGCGAAACGACGGAAAATGCCTTTGCGCCGGTAGTACGCGCGCGCCACCCGCGGGTGGCCGCTGCGCTCGACTGGCTGGGCGGCTTCGGTCAGGCGCGACTGTCCGGTAGTGGCGGCTGCGTGTTTCTGGAAGCGAAATCATTCCAGCGGGCGGTATCGATCGCCGGGCAATGTCCGGCAGCCTTCACGGCCCACGTGGCCTCGGGAGTCGATGTTTCGCCGCTACTGCAGGCTCTGGCGCGGCATCAATCGCGCGCGGAGTGAAACGACACACGGCGTTCGCTGGCGGTATGGCGAGGCCAAACGAGTACGAACAAAAGCACAATCGAACAACCTAATACTGGGGCGTCGCCAAGCTGGTTAA
>Ga0302313_10001403_pt1 | contig 18379 bp, 14 predicted proteins | sample III_Palsa_N2_2_FD_200454 | JGI IMG/M metagenome (GOLD analysis project Ga0302313, IMG submission 200454) | Peat permafrost microbial communities from Stordalen Mire near Abisko, Sweden - III_Palsa_N2_2 | ecosystem: Environmental > Terrestrial > Soil > Palsa > Peat permafrost | place: Sweden...
TCCGGGTGCTGGCGGCCGAGGGCATCAACATCCGCATGATCTCCACCTCCGAAATCAAGATTTCCGTGGTGATCGAGGACAAGTACCTGGAACTGGCGGTACGCGCCCTGCACAAGGCCTTCAAGCTCGACGAAACCCCCGTCAGTTAAGGGTTTTCTCGCCGGCGGGCCCGCCGGACGGCAATGACAGATCGTCGCCGGCAGTGGTCAGCCGTGGCCGGCGAGGACCCCCTCAGTAGTAAGTTTTTTCGGCTATACGGCGCCCGCGCGCAGCATGACACTGTAGTTGCAAAGGAGAACTTTCATGCTGATTCTGACAAGGCGTGTCGGCGAGACGGTCGTGATTGGTGATGAGGTCACGGTGACCGTGCTCGGCATCAAGGGCAACCAGGTGCGCATTGGTGTCAAGGCGCCCAAGAACGTTGCCGTTCACCGCGAGGAAATCTTCGAACGCATTCGCGTCGAGCGTGGCGAAGAAGTAGGCATCTCCGGGTAAATATTAAATATTTCCCCGGTTTTCCCGAGTTTTCCCTTTACCTGAGCGGCGTCCACCGCTATCCTATTGCGGCTTTATTGCTGCCTTGCTCTCGGCGAGGAGAGATGGCCGAGTGGACGAAGGCGCTCCCCTGCTAAGGGAGTATAGGGTTTATCCCCTATCGCGGGTTCGAATCCCGCTCTCTCCGCCATTCAGCATGTGCGAGTAAAGCAAAAGCACAAGACGCGCCCGTAGCTCAGTTGGATAGAGCACCTGGCTACGAACTAGGGGGTCGGAGGTTCGAATCCTTCCGGGCGCACCACTCGCTTCAAGCATTACGTATAGGCCCCGTTCGCGGGGCTTTGTCGTTTCTGCACTGCGGATTCTCACCTCCGACTGCGTCGGAGGTTGCTGGACGCATCCATGCGCCCAGCCCTTCGGGCTCCCTCCGGTCGCGTGATTTCGCTCCCGGCGAAATCATGTCAGGCACATCCTTGGGCCTGACCCTGAGCTGCGCTCAGGGCCCGCCTGCGGCGGTCCAAATTCGTTCCCGACGAATTTGTCGAATCCTTCCGGGCGCACCATTTGCTTCAAGCTTCAGCGTATAGGCCCCGTTCGCGGGGCTTTGTCGTTTCTGCGCTTCCTTTTCCCGATTCTTCGCTACTCTCGGCTACCTGCCGCGGAGAAGGTGAGCCCCGCATGACGGATATGGTTGATTGCGTGGTGGTTGGCGCCGGTGTGATCGGGCTGGCGGTCGCGCGTCAGCTGGCGCTGGATGGCCACGAAACTCTGCTGGTGGAGCGCCAGGAGGCTTTTGGCACCGGGACCAGCTCGCGCCATAGCGAAGTGATTCACGCCGGCATCTACTACCCCGCGGGCTCGCTCAAGGCGCAGCTCTGCGTGCGCGGCCGTGAGTTGCTCTACGCATACTGCGCCGCACGCGGCATCGATCACCGCCGCTGCGGCAAGCTGATCGTGGCGACGCAGCCGGGGCAGCTTGCCGATCTGGAGCGCATTGCCGCCGCGGCGCGGCGCAACGGCGTCGAAGACCTGTATCCGGTCGGCCGCGATGAGGCGCTGCGCCTGGAGCCAAGCCTGCAATGCGTGGCGGCCCTGGTGTCGCCGTCCACCGGCATCGTCGATTCCCATGGCTACATGCTGAGCCTGCTGGGCGACGCTGAAAGCAAGGGCGCGACGCTGGCGCTGCTCAGCACGGTCAGCGCCTTGCGGCCCGTAGACGGCGCCGTCGAGCTATGGGTTTCCGAGGAGCCGCAGCCGCTGCTCAAGGCGCGCTGGGTGGTGAATTGCGCTGGGCTGCATGCGCCGGAGCTGGCGCGGCGCATCGAGGATTTTCCCGCCGCGCAGGTGCCGCGCGCCTGGTACGCCAAGGGCAACTATTTCACGCTGGCCGGCCGCGCGCCGTTTTCGCGGCTGATCTACCCGGTGCCGGAACCCGGCGGGCTCGGTGTGCATCTGACGCTGGACCTGGGCGGCCAGGCCCGGTTTGGTCCCGATGTGGAATGGATCGACGCGCTGGACTACAGCGTCGATCCGCGCCGATCCGGGCAGTTCTACGCCGCCATCCGCGCTTACTGGCCGCAGCTGCGCGACGGTCAGCTGACTCCGGCTTACGCCGGCATCCGGCCGAAAATCTCCGGCCCCGGTGAGCCCGTCGCCGACTTCCGCATCGACGGTCCCGCCGTGCATGGCGTGGCGGGCATCGTCAACCTGTTCGGCATCGAATCGCCGGGCCTGACCGCTTCGCTGGCGATCGCCGAACGCGTCGGCGAGATCGTTGCCGGAGCCTGATTCTTCAACCAGACCATTGATTCTGCAAACGTGCGCAACTAAGTCCCAGGCTGCCGGCACTCATCAATGCGCCAGGAGCAATCCGCAGTGATCTCCTCCAGGGTGCCTGGCTCACGGTCTCGCGGCGGTGATGCAGCGAATCAAATGATTTGGCATGCTGATCGAAAGCCGGCCTGGCCAGGCGGAAAACGGAAGATAGGGGAGTCATTCATGCGCGGAGTACGGGCGTTCCATTTGCTTTTCGGCGCTGTCCTGTCGATGTCGGCGCCGCTGGTCCAGGCGGCCGATGCCGCGGCGGCGGATCCGGTGCCGGCCGAGCCGGGCATTGCGCAGCTGCGCGAAGATATTCGTGCCGGCCGCTACGACGTGCGTACCGTCGAATCGCACTACGAAGGGAGAATCCGCAGCATCGACCGCAGCGGCCCGACCCTGCGAGCCGTCCTCGAAGTCAATCCCGAGGCACCGGCCATCGCCGCGCGGCTGGATGCGTCCAAAGGCGCACGCGGTCCCTTGTTCGGCGTGCCGATCCTGCTGAAGGACAACATCGACACCGCGGATCAGATGCTGACCACCGCGGGCTCGCTGGCCCTGGTCGGCTCGAAGCCGGCGCAGGACGCGTTCATCGTGCGGCGCCTGCGCGAGTCGGGCGCCGTGATCCTGGGCAAGACCAATCTCAGCGAATGGGCCAATTTCCGCTCCAAGCGCTCCTCCAGCGGCTGGAGCGGGCGGGGCGGGCAAACCCGCAATCCCTATGCGCTGGATCGCAATCCCTGCGGCTCCAGCTCGGGCTCCGGCGCGGCCGTAGCCGCCGATCTGGCGGTGGTCGCGGTAGGTTCCGAAACCGATGGCTCCATCGTCTGCCCGGGCAGCGTCAACGGCATCGTCGGCATCAAGCCGACCGTGGGGCTGGTGTCGCGTTCCGGCATCATTCCGATCTCGGCTAGCCAGGATACGGCGGGCCCGATGGCGCGCAGCGTTGCCGACGCGGCCGCCCTGCTCACGGTGCTGGCAGGCTATGACCCGGCCGACCCCGCCACCGCTCCGCTGCGCACGCAGAAGCCGATCGACTACAGCGCCGCGCTCGACCCGCATGGACTGAAGGGCGCGCGGATCGGCGTGCTGCGCCAGTACGCGGGTTTCCATGAGGAAGTCGACGGCGTGTTCGAGAAAGCCCTCGACACGCTGCGGGCGCAAGGCGCCGTGGTGGTGGACAACGTCGAAATCCCCAACCAGGGCAAGCTCGATGCCGACGAGACGACGGTGCTGCTCTATGAATTCAAGGACGGCATCAACCGCTATCTGGCGGCCCGTGTCGGCACCGGGCCGCGCACCCTCGCGGATCTGATCGATTTCGACCTGCGCGAAGCGGCGCGCGAAATGCCATATTTCAGGCAGGAGCTGTTTACGGATGCGCAGGCCAAGGCCGGCTTGACCGATCCCGACTACATCGCCACCAGGGACCGGGTGAAGCGCCTCGCCGGCCCGGAAGGCATCGACGCCGCGTTGGCCAAGGACAAGCTCGATGCCCTGGTGGCGCCGACGCTGGGGGCGGCCTGGACCACCGATCTGGTCAACGGCGATCATTTTCTCGGTGGCGGCGTATCGACGCCGGCGGCGGTCGCCGGCTATCCGCACATCACCGTGCCCATGGGGGCGGTACATGGGCTGCCGGTGGGCCTGTCCGTGATCGGCCCGGCCTGGAGTGAATCCCGGCTGATCCGCTATGCCTACGCCTACGAGCAGGCGAGCGCCGCTCGCAGGCCGCCGGAATTTCATACTACTGTGGCTGGCGAATAGCACCTGACAGGCATCGGGCGCCGGTCAGGAAGCGAGATTAAGCGCCGATTTCAAGATGTTGTTTTACAACAATAAAAGCTGTTGGTGGCCTGCCTGCTTTTAAGTAGAGGGATAAGAAATCTTATAGCTGGAAACAATTACGTCATAATTACTTGACGCGCCTGGAACGCCCCGCTACGCTCGGCCGGTAAGCAGACATTTTCCATTATGGAAAGTTCCATGACCAAACCGGGGAGGTAGAGCAGTTCGACGTGTCAGGAAATTCATCGACGAAACTATCAGTGCGCAGGCTGCCGATGCAGGCGTGCCAGGTAGTCATGATGGGCAACATTGAAAATCGCCAGTCACTCCAGGGGCAAGTTATGGATGGCATGCGGCATGTCTTGTTTGATCGCCGTTTGGAAGTCCATGTTCCGGAGAGCCGGAATGGCAGCTGGCAGAACTACATCTGAGGAACCGCGGACCAGACGGAATGCTTGGATAAGCATGGTTGCGGACAGATGCAGGATGTTGCGGACAGATGCTGTGTCTATTTAGGGGCAGGTTTCGAGCAGTTCACAAGCGTAAATTACCGATGTTACCGGGGCATTGAACTTTCATGCTTTTTTGGGGATGCCTGCAGTCGTTAGCGACGTATTGAATTCGACCTAGGGAGATTGATGATGAGACTGAGTACCGACGGAAAACTTCGTCTGGCTGCAAGAGTTGCGTTTGTTGCAAGTTTGGGGACCATTGCCGGCGCAGCGAATGCGCAGGATACAACTACGCAGTTGGGCTCCGTGGTGGTCACCGGATCGATGATCAAGCGGGCCGATGCCGAGACCGCGGAAGCCGTCACCGTCCTCCACGCGGATGCCCTCAAGGCTCAGGGCATCACGAGTGTGGAGCAGGTGCTGAGCACGCTGACCTCCGCCACTCCGTCGATCAACATCGCCTCAGTCGTAGGCACGTTTTCCGGAGGCGGTACTTACGCCAACTTGCGCGGCCTGGGCAATGGCCGCACCCTGGTGCTGCTTGATGGCCAGCGGCTGGCTCCCAATGCCTTCAACGGCCTTGGCATCGATCTGAGTGGTATTCCGTTCTCGGCCATCGACCGGGTCGAAGTTCTTCGGGAAGGCGCCTCGGCACTGTACGGCTCGGACGCGATCGCGGGCGTGATCAACTTCATCACCAAGAAGACTGAGCAGGGGGGCACGATCGAGGGCACTTTCGACAAACCGCAGCATGCCGGCGGCAGCCAGATCCTGGGCGATCTCAGCTACGGATACGGCAATCTGCGGAAAGACGGCTATAACGTCCTGGTCACGGGAAGTTACAACCAGGCCAATGAAATCAAGGCGACGCAGCGGGCTTTTTCCGCCCAGGGCTTTAACCCCGCCGACGGCATCACCGCTACGAATTATCCGGGATCTTGGCCCGGTAACGTACTGGATGCCAACGGTAACCTTTGGCAGTCGGGCTATCCGACCTGCTCGGGCAATCCGCAACTGACCACGTATTTCGGCGACTGCTCATACCGATATTCGGCCGCGACGGATCTGATACCGCAGTCCGATCAGATTTCCGGGCTGCTCCAACTCACCAAGACGCTGCCGCTCAACAACCAGATCAAGGTGCAGTACTTATTGGCTCACTCGGAGGTGAACGCCTACTCCGGGCCCATGTTCTATGATTTCCAAATGAACCCGTCGAGCCCCTACTTCCCGACGGCGTCGCAGCTGACTTGCAATAGGGGTGCGGCGAATTGCAGCACCGCTACGCCGGATCTCACCGATCCGATCGATGCGATCTGGACCGACCCCAACAACTCCCGCTACTCCGGCGCCTACAATCTCGAGCAGAGGCTGCTGCTGACGTTCTCCGGCAACAACGCCGGTTGGGACTACTCGACGGACTTCAATTGGAGCAAGAACCTCAACGGCAATCGCAATACCGCCGGCTATCCCAATGAAGCCCTGCTTGCGCCCGGCGGTGTCCTCAGCAATCTGATCAACCCCTTCGGTCCCCAGAGCGCGGCCGGACAGGCTTTGATCGACTCGTCGTACATCAACGGCACGTTCCAGACCGGCACGTACACCCGCTGGAGCTTCGACGGCAATGCCAGCCACGAGCTGGGCGATGCTTTCAATGCGGGCACGCCGGCGACCCTGGCGGTCGGCTTCACGATGAGCACCGAGCAATACGTGAACTCGACCACGCCCTATAACGTGCTTGTGCAGTCCGCAACCGGACTGAGCAATAGTGCAGTCTCAGGGCAGCGTCAGATTCAGGCGGCTTACTTCGAGTTGGACGTGCCGATCAGCAAGACCCTCGATATCGACTTATCGGATCGTGAGGACCGGTATAGCGATTTCGGCACGACCAACAACGGCAAGGTGTCGGCGCTGTTTCATCCCTTCAGCTTCCTGACGATCAGGGGATCCGCCTCCACCGGCTTCCGGGCGCCCACGCTCAACAACCTGTACACGCCACCTTTCCTGGCGGCGTCGAGCAGCGGCACCATGGGAAATGGGAACCCGGACTGCAACCCGACGCCCACCGGCGGGATATGGACTGCAGCCACTTGCAATGCGCAGGGAATCGGGCTGTTCGGCGGAAACAGGAGCCTGACACCCGAAACATCGAGAAACTTTGATCTCGGTGTCGTCCTATCGCCGACCGCGGATTTGGGAATCACGGCGGACTTTTTCCGGGTCATGGTCGACAACGCCATTGGCGGCGTTCCGTCCAGCGCCATTTACGGGAATCCCGCCACCTTCGCGAGCTATATCGTACCGGCGACCACCGGTCCTTACGCGGGAACCCTCCCGCCGACGATCGCAGAAGCCAACGTGTGCCAGCCTTACACGTCAACGTCGTGTGGATATATCAGTCTGGCAAATTCGAATACCGGCTTTGCCACGACCAGCGGCGTCGATTTGAGCGTCCAGTACAAGCAGCATACCCCGGTCGGAACGTTCGTCGAAGACCTGGAAGGGACCTGGGTCACGGTGTTCAAGGAGCAGCAATACACTGGCGGACCGACTCTGAATCTGTTGGGCAATCTGCAAATCCAAGGACTTAACCCGGCGTTCAGGTGGCAGCATGACGTGAGGGTCGACTGGACGAGTCCGGGGAAGATGTGGGGTGGCGGTCTGAGCGACCGCTACTACTCGGGGTATGCTGATGAATTCGGCAGTGGCCCCACCAACACCGGCCCGGTGCCGCATGTGGACGCTTATTCGCTCATTGATGGTTACGCGAGCGTGACGCCGTTCCAGAAGTTCACCGTGATGTTTGGCGTCAAAAATATCTTCGACACGAAACCGCCGCTCACCAATGCTTCGCAAAACAACTTCGCGTCTGGCTACAACGCGCTCATTGCGGACCCGCGGCTGCGGAATTTCTACATCCGTATGACATACAGCTTCCTGTAAATTGCTTCAAAAGCTTGGTTAGAGCGGTAGTTGTAAATCATGAGCGGCGCACATCGTGCGCCGCTTTTTTTTGGTGCGCAGGCCTGTCGCTGTCGCCCCCGGCTTCCATCCCTGGTCAATTTTCAATGCGCAGAGAGGGGCAATTTTCGGTGAGCGCCAACAGGTTCTAGGCCTGTAAGACGTATTCACCCGAGCCCAGCGCCTCTGCAGAGGGTGCAATTCGAGGAAGTTTGCAGTCATCCAGCCCAGGCGGTACTCCACCGGGGCTGTGGGAGATGCAGGGCAGCGATCGCTGCCGGGCTGCGTCCAGCAGCCATCAGCGCGTTCAAAACCGTCGGGCGCGCTTTAGATGCCAAGCCCTGCTCACCCCCGTTCACCGTGGGCTGGACGGAACTTTGCCGCCTTCAGCGGGTGATGCTGGGATCGAGCTCGTTCAGCGCCCCGCCGATCGTGGTCTGGCCGGTGCGACCCATGTCTTCCTTGGTGTAAACGCGGCCGTTTACCCGCAAACAGTTACCGGCCGCCGGTTTGATGTTGCTGCCGGTTTCGGTCAGGCAGTGCGATCTGTCGGCGCTCGAGGCGCCGGCTGTTGCATCCGCTTTCGTTGCATTCACCGTCGCGTCCGCGCTGGCCGTCGCCGTGCTCTGGGCATAGGCCGCCGTTCCGAAGAGAGATAGAAAACCTATCAATATCAATCGTCTGTGTGACATGGGCGCCTCCATACAGGCCGCCGTGAAGAGACGGCTGGCCTGGATAATGTGACATATAAGGCCGATTTTGGTTCCTCGGCGGAATAAGGCAGTTTTCGGGTGGCAGCGAAGCTTGTTGCCCGAACTTCCCCGGCGAATCGAAACGGCATGGGCGGCACCGCCGCCCATGCCGGCAAACCCGATGCGCTCAGTTGGATCGCTGCCGCAGCCGGCTGATTGCGGCGAGGTATACGTCGCGGTGTTTCTCGTTTTCGGCGGCCTGATAGCTGCTCAGCGCCTTGGCCCATTCCGACTTCGATTCGTAGATACGGGCGATGTTGTAGTAGGAGCTGGCGCGTACCCGCGCCGCGTCCGGCCCGGAGGCCAGGGCGATGGCCTTGCGATCCGCCCAGATGGCTTCGGCTTCGTTGCCGGCTTTTTCAAACGTCAGGCCGAGGTTGCTGTAGGCCTGGCCGTAGCCGGGAAAGAGCTCGATGGCCTGCTGGAACAGGTGAATCGCGGTGTCGTAGTCCGTGCGGCGGTAGGCGGCTTCGCCGTCGCGGTTGAACTCGTTCGCCTGCACCCGGTTGCTGGCGCTGACGACGCGGCTGGAAATCTGCAGGGGGCCGCTGAAGTCGCCAGCCAATGCCGTGGCGACGTCTTCGGGATGTTCGACATCGCTGTACTGGTCCAGGTCTTCCAGATCGCCGCCTTCGCTGATAGCGAACACGCTCCACAGATTGCCCTTCTTGTCCGGGTCGATGGTGTAGCTGCGCACCAGCGTCTGCCCGACGTAGACACGCACCTGCGGCCGGCCCAGCTCCATCGCGTTGCTGCCGCTCAATTGCCGGTCGATGTAGTCGTGCACGGCGTAGACATAGCGCTGTCCGGGATGGCGGTTCTGGATGGTGATGGTTTCTGGGCCGTAGCCTGAGGTGTGGTCGACGTCCAGCGCCGATTCGTCGCCTTGCTTGGCGTTCCAGTAGACATGCTGCCCCGGGTAAACCAGGTGTGCGTCCAGATCGAGCGGGGTGGCGCCCCAGTTCAGCACGACACGCATTCCATCGAGCTGCTGCATCACCGGGCTGATGGCGTAGCTGAGCCCGTTGCAGGGGCACCTCGCCACCAGCGTCGAGTATCCGGCCTTGCGGATGATCAGGGTGGCTGCCGGATCGTCGGCCGAAAACTGGATGGCGACATGGAAATCGCCCCCAGTATCGCTATAGCCATGGGCGCTTTGCTGGCCGTTCTTTTGCAGCAGCACTTCGGCGTCGCCGATCGCCTGGTCCTTGACGGTGGCGCTCAATACATGGATTTCGACCGGCTCGGCCGTGGCGATGGTGGCGCAGGCCATTATTCCGATGGCGCCGATGGCATGTGGAAGGAAATGGATGGTGTCGCGGTTCACGCTGCTCTCCCTGGATAGTGGCTGATGCCGGTGGGGAGTATTGGTGTCGGCCGTGCAGCCGGACCGGCCGGAACATGCAAACGCCGGGGAACTGTGTGCAGATTCCGTGCGTGGTGCTTTTCGCGCTGAAGGCGCTGCTAAGCTGCTCCCATCCCGCCATGCCTGAACCCGGATGCACAGGAGAGCTGAAGCCGTGATCAAGACCGCAGCGTTGCGAAAGCTGGCCTTCGCCTTGCTGTTGATACTGTCCGCCGCATCCCCGGCCGCAACGCCGGCGGGGCAATACAGCACGGCGGGCGACTGCGATGGCTTTCCCCGGGTCGATCTGAAAACCGCACCGGGGCTTTGCGTCGGACTGGTGGCCAGGCAGCTGGGCTTTGCCCGTGGCGTAGTGGCACTGGGTTCGGATATTTATGTTGCGGATATGGGCGGGTGGCATCGCAAGCGCGGGCGGATTCTGCATCTGCAAGCGCGTGGGCAGGGCAAGCCGCAGGTTTTGCTGGACGGGCTCGATGAGCCGAACGGCCTGGCGCCGGGGCCGGACGGCAGTCTCTACATCGGTGTGTTGGGCAAGGTCATCCGCTTCGACCCGAAGGCCGTTAACCCGTCCCAGACCGTGCGGGAGATCGTGACCGGCCTGCCCGACGGCGGGCGCCATCCACTGATCGCGCTGGTGACGGCCGCGGACGGCGCGCTGTTCATCAACCTGGGCTCCGCTACCGACCATTGCGAAAAAGACGATGGCAGCGCCCCCGATCCGGCGCAGCCCTGTCCTGAAACGGCAGCCACGCCACCGCGCGCCTCCATCCTGCGCATCGTGCCGGGCAAGGATGCGGTGGATGCCCGAACGCTCAAGCCCTATGCCACCGGCCTGCGCAACAACATGGCTCTGGCGGTATTGCCCTCGGGCCGCCTGCTGGCGGCGAGCAATGCCCGCGATTACATCAACCGCGCCGATCCCTCCCTGTCGGACGAGGAACTGCCGCACGAACCCTACAACCGGGTGGAACCGGGCGCCGACTACGGCTGGCCCTATTGCTACGACCACAAGCTTCCCAGCCCGGAATACCCGGCCTTCGATTGCAGCGGCAAGCAGGCGCCGACGCTGCTGCTACCTGCCCATGCCGCGCCGCTGGGGATGTTGCTGTACCGGGGCAAGGCGTTGGCCGGGCTCGATGGTCAGCTGCTCATCGGCTACCACGGCTATCGCGCCAAGGGACATCGCATCGTCAGCCTGGCGGTGGACGGGCAGGGCCAGCCCCTGGGCGAGCCGCAGGATATGGTCGCCGGCTGGGACTACGCCGAAGGCGCCCACCCACAGGGCGCGCCGGTGGCTCTGTGGCAGATGGACGATGGCAGCGTCCTGATCAGCGAGGACCACAACGGCACCCTGCTGCGCCTGGCCGCGCTGCATTGAGCTCCAACTCGCATCCCGGTGCTTGAATTTCGCGGTCCAGCGCCTAAAACAGGCTAAAATGTCCAACGGAGGCACTCATGCCGTTTTACGAATACATTTGCACCAATTGCGGCGCCGCGACGGAAATCCTGCAAAAGCTTTCCGATCCGCCGGCGACCACCTGTCCCAAGTGTCACGCCGAAGCCCTGACCAAGCAGATTTCCGCTGCCGGGTTCCGCCTCAAGGGCGGTGGCTGGTACGAAACCGACTTCAAGTCCGGCGGGCAGCGCAACCTGGTTGGTTCCGGCACCGAAACCGCGCCTGCCGCGGCCGTGCAGCCCGCCCCGGCTTCCGGCGGCAAGGATGGCGCTGCTGCCGCCAAGCCGGCTGAAAGCAAGCCTTCCGAAAGCAAGGCCAGCGAAAGTAAAGCCGGCGACAGCAAGGCCAGCGACAGCAAGTCCACCGCCAAGCCGGCCGCAGCCCCGACGACATGATCCGCAAGTGGATCCTGGCCGGGCTGATGGTATGGGTGCCGCTCGGCGCCACCTTGCTGGTGATCCGCTTTATCTACAACCTGCTGGATTCGAGCTTCCTGCTGCCACCGTCCTGGCGCTTCCCGGGATCGGGTGTGCTGCTGACCGCGGCGGTGCTGCTCGGCACCGGTGTGGTGGCGGCGAACTACCGCGGCGGCCAGTTCCTGGCCTGGGCCGAGCGGCTGCTCAATCACATTCCGCTGATCCGCTCCCTCTACGGCGGCACCAAGAAGCTCGCCGAAACCCTGTTTTCCGAGAATTCCAGCGCCTTCCGCAAGGTGGTGCTGATCGAATGGCCGCGCAAGGGCCTGTGGTCGGTGGGCTTCCAGGCCGGCGAGCCCCTGCACGAGGTGCGGGAAAAAACCGGCCAGGAGATGGTCACGGTCTTCATCCCGACCACGCCCAACCCCACCTCGGGCTTCATCATGCAGGCCAATCGCGACGAAGTGGTGATGCTGGACATGAGCGTGGAAGAGGGCATGCGCTATATCATCTCGCTTGGCGTGGTCACCCCCGGCCAGCCGGCCTCAATGCCGCTGCCTCCGGCCAGCGCGACCGTTAAGTAGCCGTAAAGTCAGCGTTTCGGCTACACGGGCGGCCGCCCGCAAGGCTACAATCCACCTTTGGCTTGCTTCCTTTCCGATTCCTTCAAAGATGCGTACTCATTATTGCGGCCAGGTGACTGAATCCCTGACCGGTCAGATCGTCCATGTCTGTGGCTGGGTGCACCGTCGCCGCGACCACGGCGGCGTCATTTTCATCGACCTGCGCGATCGCGAGGGTCTGCTGCAGATCGTGTTCGATCCCGACGCGGCGGAAGTGTTCGCGCAGGCCGAGCGCCTGCGCAGCGAATACGTGGTGCGCATCAGCGGCAAGGTGCGGCCGCGCCCGGCCGGCACCGAAAACGCCAATCTCCCCACCGGCCGGATCGAGGTGCTGGGCCAGCAGATCGAACTGCTGAACAAAGCCGAGACGCCGCCGTTCCAGCTCGACGACGACTCGGTGGGCGAGGAGACGCGCCTCAAGTACCGCTATGTCGACCTGCGCCGCCCGCTGATGCAGCAGAACCTGCGCCTGCGCCACGACGTGATCCGCCGCATCCGCAACTACATGGACGCGCAGGGCTTCATCGACGTGGAAACGCCGATCCTGACCCGCGCCACGCCGGAAGGCGCGCGCGATTATCTGGTGCCGAGCCGCACCCATCCGGGCCGTTTCTTCGCTCTGCCGCAGTCGCCGCAGCTGTTCAAGCAGTTGCTGATGGTCGGCGGCCTCGACCGCTACTACCAGATCGCGCGCTGCTTCCGCGACGAGGATCTGCGCGCCGACCGCCAGCCCGAATTCACCCAGCTCGACGTCGAGACCTCGTTCCTCACCATGGAGCAGATCATGGCGATGATCGAAGGCCTGGTGCGCGAGCTGTTCCTGGAAGTGCTCAAGGTCGATCTGGGCACGCTGCCGCACATGAGTTACGCCGACGCCATGGGCCGCTTCGGTTCGGACAAGCCGGACCTGCGCAACCCGCTGGAGCTGATCGAGATCAAGGACCTGGTGGCGGACAGCGAATTCAAGGTCTTCGCCGCGCCGGCGCAGGACCCCAAGTGCCGCGTCACCGCCCTGCGCGTACCGGGTGGTAGCAAGATCTCGCGCTCCGAGATCGATGCCTATACCGCCCTGGTCGGCCAGTTCGGTGCCCGTGGCCTGGCCTGGATCAAGATCAACGACAAGGCCAGGGGCCGCGACGGCCTGCAGTCGCCGATCGTCAAGAACCTCAGCGACGCCGCGCTGAACGGCATTCTGGAGCGCACCGGCGCGCAGGATGGCGACCTGATCTTCTTCGGCGCCGACAAATTCAAGGTGGTATGCGACGGGCTGGGCGCGCTGCGCATCAAGCTCGGCACCGACCTGGGCTTCACCGCGCCGGGCTGGGCTGCGCTGTGGGTCGTGGACTGGCCCATGTTCGAGAAGGACGACAAGGAAGACCGCTGGGTGGCGCTGCATCATCCCTTCACCGCGCCCAAGGTATTCGACGCCCAGGCGGTCGAGAACGATCCGGGCGGCGTACTGTCCCAGGGCTATGATCTGGTCCTCAACGGCATCGAAATCGGCGGCGGCTCGGTGCGTATCCACCGTGCCGACATCCAGCAGTCGGTGTTCCGTCTGCTCGGCATCGGCGACGAGGAAGCGCAGGAGAAATTCGGCTTCCTGCTGGAAGCGCTGCGCTTCGGCGCGCCGCCGCACGGCGGCATCGCGCTGGGCCTGGACCGCCTGGTCATGCTGATGACCGGCGCCAGCTCGATCCGCGAAGTGATTGCTTTCCCCAAGACGCAGACCGCGCACGACCCGCTCACCAATGCCCCCGGCACGGTGGACACGCGGCAGCTGCGCGAACTGTCGATTCGCAGCACCCTGCAGCCGGCCACGGCACCGTCAGCGGCATAACGCCGGCTCCAACAGAGGTTAGTGAATGAACCTGTCGTTCCGCGGTCCCCTCAATTCCCTGATGGTTACCCTGCTGTCCGCCGCTGCCGCGGTGGCGGGGCTGGGCCTGTCCGCCTGCAAAGGCGCGGTCGGTTCGGGAAATGCGCCCCAGACCCTGGTCATCGCCGCGCCCAACACCATCACGCAGCTGACCACCCTGCAGATGTATCAGTGCCTGACCAGCGGGCTTCGCGCGCTTCTGTATTTTACCAACGGCAGCGTCGGCGACTACACCGCGCGGGTGGTGTGGAGCACCTCCAACCCAGGTGCGGTGCAGGTCAGCAATGGCGATATCCCCATCGCCGGCACCAGCAGCTTCTATCCCAGCGGCACGCTGGTTCCCACGGGCGCCGGCAACGCCGTCATCACCGCCGATTATTTCGGCATCCAGTCGGCCTTGTCGATCGGCGTCGACACGCCGCAGGACATCAACCTCAAGGCCATTTACAACGGCGCTTACATCCCGTTGGCGAAGTTGAACCTCAGCACGGTCAGCACCACCCAGCATTTCAGCATGGCCGCCGGCAGCACCGTGCAGCTTGCCGCCACCGCCAAACTGAGCGGTGTGGAGACGGACATCACCAAGTTCGCCACGCTTGGTTTTCAGAATCCCAGTGCGTCCGACAGCAACATCGCCACCATCAACCCGACCACCGCGGTACTCACCGCGGTCGCCGACAGCGGCGGTACCGGTCCGCTGGTGCCGGAAGCGACTTTCCCTCCCTGTGATCTGACCAGCATCACCAATACGGCCAACATCACCCCGTTCCAGGTGTATCCGGCGACAAGCCTCAGCCTGGTGCCGCAATTCCCGCCCACCGATCCCACCAATCCGCCCTCGGTGACCAACCCGGTGCCGCCGCTGGTCGTCGGCAACTCGGAGCGATTCATCGTCGCCGCCACCCTGGCCAATGGCGATGTGCAGGATGTCAGCACCAACTCGACGCTGACCTCGCAGAACACCGCCGCGGCGATCTTCGGCGGCACCACCGGCGTCAACAATCTGCTTACTGCGCTCGTCGGCAATAACTCCACGACCATATTCGCGGTCTTTACCGGCGCCGGCACGAACCTGACCTCGAACAGTTACGGCGTCGGTACCCTGACCGCCACGCTCAACTCGTTGACCACCTGCTATACCGACATTTATACCCAGATCCAGAGTTGCCCGACCCAGACGGCCCCTGCAACCGTGCAGGCGGGAACCCTGACGCCGGTGCAGTTCCACGCCTTCGGCGACTACGGCAACCTGGGTGTCAATGGCAGCACGGGGGCGTTCACCCAGGAAATAACCCGTATCACGAACTGGTCGATCCTGACCAACGTGCCGGGCAATACGACGACCGTCGCCACTATCAGCAATGGCGCCGTCAACGCCGGTCAGGCGCTTGGTGTGAACCAGGGCTCCGTCAACATCAACGCCATTGCCACTGCCGCAAGCGGCACCCAGCTGCAGCAGATCACTCAGCTGGTCGTGACGCCGCTGTCGCAGCAATAGGCCGGTCGGGGAATCCACTCGCCAGCCCCTGATACGGTTGTCTGGCGAGGGTTTGCCGCCGCCGCCCGCTTACCCCGGTCGCGCTTGGGGGCAGGCGGAGTGTCACATCGCTGCCACGTCGATGCGGGGGATAGAGTTAAAATAGCCGTCTCAGCCCCCACCGGCGCCACTGGTGCCGAGGAACCAGGCGATGTCCGCCGCTCTGAAAATCGATCAATTCAACCTGTTGCCCGACGAGGATTGCGACGCTCGCATCCGCGCCGCCAAGAAGCTCCTGGGTCGTAGACTGGCCATCCTGGGGCATCACTACCAGCGCGACGAAGTATTCAAACACGCTGATTTCACAGGAGATTCTCTCAAGCTGTCGCAGCTCGCGGCGAAGACCGACGCGGAATTCATCATTTTCTGCGGTGTGCACTTCATGGCCGAGGTGGCCGATATCGTCACCGACGGCCAGCGCAGCGTGATCCTGCCGGATCTGGCCGCCGGCTGCTCCATGGCCGACATGGCCAATCTCATCAAAGTGAGGAAGTGCTGGAGTGAAATCTCTGAAGTGCTTGATCCAGATGAGAAAATCACTCCGGTCACCTATATCAACTCGGCCGCCGACCTGAAGGCCTTCTGCGGCAGCCACGGTGGCATCGTCTGCACCTCGTCCAATGCGCGCGGCGTGTTGGAATGGTCCTTCTCCCGGCGCGAGAAAGTCCTGTTCTTCCCCGACCAGCACTTGGGCCGCAATACCGGCTACCGCATGGGCATACCGCTCGACCAGATGGTGCTGTGGGACTTCACCAAGCCGATGGGCGGACTCACCGCCGAGGAAATCCGCAAGGCCAAGATCATCCTGTGGAAGGGCTTCTGCTCGGTGCACCAGATGTTCCACCCGGCGCACATCGAGAAATTCCGCCGCGAAGTGCCGCAGGGCAAGGTCATCAGCCATCCCGAGAACGCTTTCGAGGTGTGCGAGAACTCCGATTACGTCGGCTCCACCGAATACATCCTGCGCACCGTGCGCGCCGCCGGGGCGGGCAGCCATTGGCTGATCGGCACCGAGCTGAACCTGGTCAACCGCCTCAAGGACGAGATGAAGCCCAAGGGCGTCACCGTGCAGTTCATGTCGCCGATGGTGTGCATGTGCTCCACCATGTTCCGCACCGATCCGCAGCACCTGGCCTGGACGCTGGACAATCTTGTCGCCGGCCAGGTGGTGAACCAGATCCGCGTGCCGCGGGAGATTGCCCAGCCGGCGCGCGCCGCGCTGGATTTGATGTTAGAGGTGATTGACTGAACAGCTTTCTCGCGCAAAGCCGCAGAGACGCAAAAAAGATTTTGATTTGAATTGCTTTTCTTTGCGTCTCTGCGGCTTTGCGCGATACCGATTTTTATTTGCTGGATGACTAGAGATCATGTGGACCAACGCCAAATCCCTCGCCCAAGCCGACCCTGAATTGAACCGCGCCATCGAAGCCGAGCGCGCGCGCCAGGAAGCGCATATCGAGCTGATCGCTTCCGAGAACTACGCCAGCCCGGCGGTGATGGAAGCGCAGGGCTCGGTGCTGACCAACAAGTACGCCGAAGGCTATCCGGGCAAGCGCTATTACGGCGGCTGCGAGCATGTCGACGTGGCCGAGAACCTGGCGCTGGAGCGCATCAAGCAGGTGTTCGACTGCGATTTCGCCAACGTGCAGCCGCACTCCGGCGCGCAGGCCAATGCGGCCGTGTTCGCCGCGCTGCTGCAGCCGGGCGACACCATCATGGGCATGAACCTGGCCCATGGCGGTCACCTGACTCACGGCCATCCGGCCAATTTCTCCGGCAAGAACTACAAGGTCGTGGCCTACGGCCTCGATCCCGAGACCGGCCTGATCAATTACGACGAAATGGAGCGGATAGCGCTGGAGCACAAGCCGAAAATGCTCATCGGCGGCTTCTCCGCCTATTCGCGCATCAAGGACTGGGCGCGCATGCGCGCCATTGCCGACAAGGTCGGCGCCTGGTTCTGGGTCGACATGGCGCACATCGCCGGCCTGGTGGCCGCCGGGGTCTATCCGAGCCCGCTGCCGCACGCCCATGTCGTCACCAGCACCACCCACAAGACCCTGCGCGGCCCGCGTGGCGGCATCATCCTGGCCAAGGGACAGCCGGAGGAGTTCACCAAGAAGTTCAACTCCGCCGTGTTCCCCGGCATCCAGGGCGGCCCGCTGATGCACGTCATCGCCGCCAAGGCAGTGGCCTTCAAGGAAGCGCTGGCACCGGACTTCAAGCTGTACCAGCAGCAGGTCGTCGCCAACGCCCGCGCCATGGCCAAGGTGTTTCTCGACCGCGGCTACAAGGTCGTGTCCGGCGGCACCGACGATCACCTGTTCCTGCTCGACCTGTCCGCCACCAATGTCACCGGCAAGGACGCGGAAAATGCCCTGGGCCAGGCCCACATCACGGTCAACAAGAACGCGGTGCCGAACGATCCGCGCTCGGCCATGGTCACCTCCGGCCTTCGCATCGGCAGCCCGGCCAGCACCACCCGCGGCTTCAAGGAAATGCAGATGGCCGAAGTGGCGAGCTGGATTGCCGACATCCTCGACGCCATCGCCGACGGCAAGGACGTGGACGCCACCATCGCCCGCGTGCGCGGCCATGTCGGCGAGCTGTGCGCCAATTATCCGGTGTACGTGGCGGCGAAGAAGGCCGCATGAAGCAGTGGTTAGTGGTCAGTGTTCAGTGTTCAGTGAAAAGCCTGGTGCTTTTTGCTGGTCACTGGTCGCTAGCCACTAGTCACTGCTGAGGCGGAGCCTCAGCATGCAATGCCCTTTCTGCAAGGCGCCCGACACCCGGGTTATCGACTCGCGCCTGTACGAGGAAGGCACCCAGGTGCGGCGCC
>Ga0302313_10001410_pt1 | contig 18317 bp, 15 predicted proteins | sample III_Palsa_N2_2_FD_200454 | JGI IMG/M metagenome (GOLD analysis project Ga0302313, IMG submission 200454) | Peat permafrost microbial communities from Stordalen Mire near Abisko, Sweden - III_Palsa_N2_2 | ecosystem: Environmental > Terrestrial > Soil > Palsa > Peat permafrost | place: Sweden...
CGATCAGTTGCCGCAAGCGCCAGCCTGATCCAACCATGGCGCCAAGGCGGTTGCGAAACTCGAGCGCAACCACCTCCACGCCGGGGATTTCTTTCGCGCTTAAATAGAGGCGACTCGAACCCGGCGCTGCGACGATCACTTTATGGCGCTCACTAAGCGCCGCTGCCAGGGTGAGGATGTAGGTGGTGTGTCCACCGCCATCGCCCGCGTGAAAATTGGTGTAGAGGATTTTCATGACCACGCCTCGCCCCGCAAGTGCCTCGCCCGTTTGAACCAGTAATACGCCCGTCCCCACAGTGGATCCTGGTAGCGCCGTAGCTTTTGTGCGAGCCACGTAGCATCTTTGCCGTTGTCGACCATGCGCTGAATCCGCGCGGTGTCGCCACCCGCTACGTTGCGTCGCAGATTCTGGGTCGTATAGAGGTATTCGAATCCAGCTGCTCTAGCCGCGTCGGTATAGTCGGCGTCGAAATAGCCTTCGGGCCAGCACAGGTGTCGCGATGCCGCGCCGAGACGCTGTGTCAGGATTGACTTCGATTGTTCGATGTCTTCCCGGATTTGCTGATACTTTCCGATACCGTCATCGCATAGCCGGTCCCAGCGCAGATGGCTGTGTGTGTGGCTATGGAATTCGAACGTGCCCGCTGCGCGCATCACTTCCACCTCGCTCCAGCGCACGGTCACCTCGTCTGCGCGGCCGTTGCAAAGCAGGTGCTCGCATGCCTGATGCGTGCGCGCCGGTTCCGCACGTAGCGTATCGATGGCGCGAAACGCACCGTCGTGCACGCGGCCCGTCACGAGAAACATGACCGCGTTGAGTCCATAACGCAAAAGAATCGGATGGGCGTGGACGTAGTTGTCCAGATAGCCGTCATCGAACGTCAGCAAGACCGATCTATGAGGCATCGGCGCACCGCGTAGAAAGCGCGCAAATTCATCGGCGGTCAGCGTGACATAGCCATTGATCGCCAACCACTTTATCTGCGACTCGAAGTTCTCCGGCGAAATGGTGAGCGGACCGCCGGACGATGAAACGTGGTGATACATCACTACCGGTACCGAATTCGCAAACGATTCAGTGGTTTGCATCATTTGCTCTGCACGTCGAAAGGTTTCTACATGGAAATTTGAATTAATATTAGATTGAACAAACTCCGCAATCTATCGGTCGTTTGTGGAGATTTGTGTCGCATTGTCGAGAGCGGCCATCATTCTCGACAAAGGATTGATTCACGCGATGCGGAAAGTCGCGTGACGGCGCTGTCCGCGCCTGTGGGGTTTTCTGATCAGGGATGTGTCGACACCAGCGTGTCAGACGCTGGTGTCTTTACCGCGGCGAGAGCTCGGGCGCTCTGCCTTATCAACGCCGGAGTGCGAGCCGGCGCAACTGCGAGACCACCTCGGCTGCGCTTCCAGTTACAACCTTGTTGCGGAAGGCCCGCGTCACGACGATGCTTTCCATCGCGTCGTAATACCAGACGCCGACTTTGCGCCCGCCGAACTCCACGATACCGCCAACGCTATCCAGCGGCCCTTCCTCTATTGAAACAACCAGCCTTACCGATGGCCCCTGGCGCATACGTAGTTATCCTCAATTCGCCTTGCGCCGTGTTCCGAAGAAACTTATTTCGTTGCGGGACTCGCGACCGGGGCGGCAGCCACGATCGACTCATCCTTCAATTGCCGGACGGCATCCACAGCGGAAGGAGCCAGCTTCTGGTCGACCAGCGCCGCTTCAAAAGCATCGTGCTGAGCCTGTTTGCCTTGCTCGTAGTCTGCATCCAGTTCGCCGATGCGGCGCTGATACCAGTTCAGCACGCATGCCTGGTCAGTACAGTTGTGCTGGCGCCAGAGCCATTGCTGGATCCGCGCGGTCTCCACAGAACGCGGATCGGGACTCGCATCGCGCGCGCGTTGATAGCTCACCGCGAGGCGGTCATCGAGGCTGGATAGCTGCGGGTCGTTGCAGACAATCTTCTCGGACGCCGAAGACTTGCTGCTACAGTGAAAGCTCGCGGCCGACGCGTTGCCGACCAGCGTCGCGCAGACAGCCAGCACGCAGAGCGACAATGTCGGCGAGGAATCTGCAAGGAGTCGGGTAACAAATGGAAAAGCAGTTTTCGATGTAGACATGACTAACCCTGTACGAGGAAGGTGTCGGATTGGGGCGCGCGGCATGCGTTCCCTGGCGCAAGCTGGCATACACAGAACGATGCAGGTCGCGTGAAGGCAGAATAGTCGGCTTGGGATCTATCTAGGCGCGAAGAAAAGGCCGTAGGGCGAGAGTGCTTACGAAAGGTTTCCGCAGGAAATAACCGTTACCAGACCCCTGCGCGCGGCGGACTGCGGGACGGTGCTGCGTGCTGCGTCATAAACGAAAACACCCCCGCGCCAATCCCATTGCAAGGGACCGGCGCGGGGGCTTCAACAACTGTGCTACTCAGGCATCAGAACTTGTACGTCGCGCCAACCTGGCCGTACAGGCCAACATACGTGTACAGCGACGTGTCATAGTAACCACGGCTCTCGTACTGCCACACCGGGTCATACGGTGGCTTGTGATTGAAAATGTTGTCGATGCCGGCGTACAGCGTCCAGTGCTTGAAGCCACTATAGCTCGTGTAGAGATTGAACTGGCTATACGATCCGACAGCAGGCGACCCGGCAACAATCGTTTGTGCGTACGGACCGGTGAACTGCCAGCTCAGCGTGGTGGTCCACTTGTGGAATGCCCAGCTCAACTGCGTGTTGCCTCTCCAACGCGGGAACGATGCTCCGAATACCGTATCGATTGCGCCGTTGTTACCGGCGTAGTCGTCCGCGACGCCGTCGTTAGGCATGACGAAATGCCACACGTACGCCCAGTCGCCGGACAGCGTGAAGGTACCGATACTCGTTGGCAATGCTTGCTTGAACGTGCCTTCGAAGCCATCCGTATGAAGGTAGGCAAGGTTCTCGAAGCTCACGTTGTAGACCGTAGCGTTCGGGTCCGCGGCAACCAGCGCCGCGATACTCTCCTGACCGATCACATTGGTCACGTCGATCTTGTACCAGTCGAAGCCAATGTCGGTATTGCGAGCCGGCGACAACTCGAAGCCGATGTTGTAATTCTTCGTGCGTTCGGGCTGCAGGTTCGGATTGCCAACCGAATTTTCGTAGACGTCCTTGCCGTCGACGGTCTGGTAGCCGAGACTCGCCTTTTCCGACGTTTCGACCAGCGTCGGTGCGCGGAAGCCGCGATCGTACGACGTATACATCGTCAGAGCGGAAACCGGCTGGTAACGCAGTGCAAAGCGTGGCGAGAAAGCACCACCGAAGTCGTTGTAATGGTCATAACGCCCCGACTGGCTGAAGGTCAGGCCACGCAGCAGCGGAATGTCGATCTGGTAGTAAGCTGCCGCGACGTTGCGTTCCCCGTCCACCGCCTGCGTCAGCGGGCTCAGGAATTCCGTGGAACCCGCACCGATATACTCGCTCTGGTGCTGGAACTGCACGCCGAAGCCGACACCCACATCTCCAGCCGGCAGCGAGAACAGGTTCGCAGTGGAGATCGTCGCATCGAGCGTATCGAGCTTGGAAATAGCCTGATCGTACGAGGTGCCGAACAGGCCCGGCAACGAATTGAGTGTCGACGAGCTAAACGTGCTTTGCGTCACGCTGCTGAGATAGCTCGACAACACCGAGGCATTGACCTGATTGCCGTACGCGTTGGAAACTTCGCTTTGCGAGTGTCCATAAGACGTCGTCCAGTCCCAGTCACCGAACTTATCCGTGCTCAGCGAGCCTTTCAACCCGGTCGAGAGGCGGTAGAAGTTGGAGACCGTCGTCACCGATTGCTCGGTCGGGAAGACATAGGTTAACCCCGTTCCGCCCACTGTAGCGGGAAACGGCGAGACAACTCCATTTACCTCATAGAGTGACGTACCCAGGTTATCTCCGTCACTGAATCCGGCGAGACCCAGATCCGTTTTGGTCGTGTTGTAGCTCTCCCACACGTCGGCATACGCCTGCGTGGTGTCGTTGATCTTGAAGTCGGCATGTACCTTGACACTGCTGCGCTGGGTTTCGGGCTCGATGGACTCGGCGCTTGCACCATTGCGCGAACACACCGTGCCGGACCCTTGGGTTGCGAGGTTGTTCGCCGCCGACGTCACGGTGCCGCCCGATGCCGCGCAATCGCCCAGCGCCTGGGTGCCGGTAGCCGTATTCCAGAAGGAGGCGGGCTGCGAGAAGAAGCCGCCGTTCTTGCTGGAGTAATCCTGGTCGCTGGTGATGTCCCGCTCAGCCATGGTGATGCCGCTCGAGCGGTAGTAGCTCGCCGCAGCTGTCACGTTGAAACCATCCGAGGTCAGATTGCCGAAACCGCCGAGCACGCTAAAGTTCGTGGTCCCTGCACCGCCATGCTGCGCGCCGCCAATGCTGCCGTCGAGCTGCAGTCCCTGGAAATCCTTCTTCGTGATGATGTTGACCACGCCGGCGATTGCGTCCGAGCCGTATTGCGAAACCGCGCCGGTCTTGACGATCTCAATGCGGTCGACCATGTTCGTCGGCAACGTGTTCAGATCGAAGAAAGTATCGGTGCCGTTCACTGCAAACGCAAAGGGCGCAACCCGTTGACCGTCGACCAGCACCAGCGTGTATTTTTCGCTCATGCCGCGCAGCGCGATCCCTGCGCCGCCTGGAGCAAAGCTCGCGGACGTGCCTTCGCTCCAGCTGCTTGCCGAGTTGGCGGTTGTCGTACGCAGGTAGTCGGCGACCGTCGTGGAACCGCTGTCCTCGATGTCTTTCTGTGAAATCGTCTGGACCTGATTGAAGCCCGTCTTGTCCGAACTGCGGATCAGCGAACCGGTAACCTCGAATTTTTGCAGCTGCTTCACAGTGCCGGACGTGGCTGCTGGCGAAGATGCCGAGGTCGCAGTTGCCGGTTTCGCCGCCGTTGCGGATGCCGCATCTGCGGTGGCGGCCGTCGGTTGGCTCTGCGCGTATGCCGGTACACCAAATGCAGCTGTTAGCGCCACTTCAGCCCAAACGATTCGTTGGATGGCGAGCGTCAAACCCCGTAGTTTCATTACCCTTCTCTCTTGTCAGTAGGGACCCAAATTCATAGTGAGAAGTCTTTTGGACCCCTCACCCCGATCTGCAAACACGAAGGCCTCGTTCGACCTCCGTCCGTTCTGAAGCGAACCCGTCAATTCAAATCCATACGAATCGCAGTACTAATCGTATGAACTTTCAGATCGTCTTACCCTACGACCGGCCAGCACGGCCGACGCGTCAAGTGCAACAGACATCGCCAGGCACACGCGTGCAGCGTCCTTCGCCTGACCGAATAGCGAATTACATTGCATTGATGAGTGGTATCGGTCCGGATTCCGCCAAAGCGGTCCCAGACCAGCCGAACTCAGGCAAGACGAACGAAGAGCGAGTCATCCAGACCGGTTACAAGCCGCAACCAGTCTGTCTTTTGAAAATGATTCGGTATACGAACCAAACTCAATCACGTTCTGTCCAAGCTGGCTTCGTCACGCGGCAGACGAAAGTTAGCAAGACATTAACGCTGCATCAAACTTTTTTTGACAAACGTGGCATCTCACGCACAGTATTTTCCTTTCGCCACCTTACCCAGTAAGCCCGGCAACCCGCGCCCCAGGCGATGAGGCGAACGAACTATCTGCCAACAGGAAAATTCGCTTACCTAACGTTACTTGTCCACACCACGGCATATTCGACAGCATACGATGCGCTCACACTGCTTCTTACTCGTCGCAGTGGTCGTAAATACCTGTTTAGGTCCGCCTTATTGACCGTGGGGCGGACCCTTTTTCGCTTGGCGCTTTTGCGCTTTTTCTCCCTGCTCCCTTTCTCGCCCATATCATCTACGGGTTGGCGCGGGGCCCTCTCCCCTGCGCGAACAATCTCCCGCTCAACGCCTCGGCGCGTGTCATGGTGCTGTCACGCACATCGGTTCCAATGAAAGCCTTACCATGCATTTCAGCGCGCGAGCAGCGATGCAGAGTGAAGGCACGCCTTGTCGAGGCGATCGAGCGTCATCCAAGACGTCTAGACGATTAGATGTATTTGGACCTCGTCGTTTCTCTGGGCGACCTTGCCCACAGCACGCCATCGCGCGATATCCGGCACCGAAACGGAGCATGTCCATGCTGATCAGGAACGCTCGTGTCGTCACACGAGACGAAGAATTTCTCGGAACCGTGCACATCGAAGACGGTTTCATCTGCGATGTGGAGCGCGGTAGCACGTCCGCGCCGAATGCCGAGGACTGGGACGGCGACTATCTGCTGCCCGGTCTGATCGAACTGCACACCGACAACCTCGAGAAGCATCTCGCGCCCCGGCCGGGCGTGCGCTGGAATATCGACGCCGCATTCGTGATCCACGATGCCCAGGTGGCCGCAGCCGGTATCACGACGGTTTTCGACTCGCTGAGAATCGGAGCGCGTTCGGACGTCGACATGCACAACCGGGATCTGCAGACGCGCTGCACGCAAGCGCTCGCGCGTCTGTCCGATTGCCAGTTGTTGCGTGCCGACCATTTCCTTCATCTGCGCTGCGAAATCGCCGCCCCCGATGTCGTAGAGGTGTTCGACTCGCTCTATACCCATCCCCTGCTGCGGCTCGCTTCAGTGATGGATCACACCCCCGGCCAGCGGCAATGGCAGGACCGCGACCAGTGGCGCCGCTTTCAGGAGCGCCACGGCAAACTCACCGACGAACGCTTTGCCTCCGTAATTGCCGAACTTTCAGAGGGCCAGGAGCGCTACGCAGATCAACACCGCAGCCAGATCGTCGCCCGTTGCACGGCGCTCGGCATACCGGTGGCGAGCCACGATGACACGGTGGTCGAGCACGTTCAGCAGGCCGCTGCCGAAGGCATCGTCCTCGCGGAATTTCCCACCACCCACGATGCCGCCCGGGCCGCGCATCAATACGGTATCTCGACGATCATGGGCGCTCCGAACATCGTGCGCGGCGGTTCGCATTCCGGCAACGTGTCCGCGCTTGAACTCGCGAAATCCGGTCTGCTGGATATCCTTTCGTCAGACTACGTGCCTTCGAGCCTGCTGAGCGCGGCGTTCGAACTGGTCGACAAGGCGGGCTGGACGCTGCCGCGCGCCATGCAGACTGTGTCAAGCGAACCTGCCCGCGTGGTGGGCCTGCACGATCGCGGCTCGATTGCACCAGGCCTGCGCGCGGATTTCGTGCGGGTGCGGATGCACGACCAGCTTCCCATCCCCCGTGCCACATGGCGCGCGGGCGAACGGATCGTCTAGGCGCGTAGTCCGCCGCGTGCTGGCGCCGTCAAATTCATCTAGACGTCTCTATCCGTACACCGATGTGTCATATGAGATTTCTAGAATGGTCCAGATTGAAATTTTCGGACCGCGTTTGCGGCGCTCCTGCCCCAAAAGGCAGGAGACCGGTGCGGATCCTGCAGATCGTCGAATGTTCGTTGCGGTTCAAAACCAACTTGAGGAATTTATGAAGTTGTCCAAAGTTTTTGCCGCTTCGGCACTGGCTGTCAGTTTCATTTCCGGCGCTGCACATGCGGCCGGCGCGTGTCCGAACGACGGCGTGGTCCGGTTCGGCGTCGAACCGTACGAATCGGCGCAGCGCATGCTGCCCGTATATAACGACCTCGCGAAGATGATCGGCGACAAGCTCGGCTGCAAAGTTGAGATGTACGTCGCAACCAGCTACAACGCCGAGATCGAGGCAATGCGCAACAACAAGCTCGAGTTCGGTCAATTCGGCCCGCTTGGCTATGTGCTCGCCCATCAGGTCGCGCACGCTGAAGCGGTCGCGACGTTCGCTGGCGAAGGCGACAAACCGGCCACCTACTACGCTTCTATCGTCACGTGGCCGGGCTCGGGTGTGAAGACGCTTGCCGATACCAACGGTCATTCGTTTGCTTACGCCGATCCTGCCTCGACCTCCGGGCATCTGTTCCCTGCGTATGGTCTCAGCAAAAACGGTGTCGATCCGGACAAGGGCGTCAAGGCCATCTACGCGGGTAGCCACACCGCATCGTTCGAAGCGCTGCGCAACCACAAGGTGGACGCCGGCGAACTGAACAGCGAAGAGATCGCGAGCGCCAAACTGCATAACGAGTACGATCCCGCTGGCTACGTCACGCTCTGGAAATCCGAGCCCATTCCGCTCGATCCTCTGGCAGTGCGTGGCGACCTGCCCGCTGATTTCAAGGCACGTCTGGCAGGCGTGCTGAGTTCGCTCGATTTCCGCGAGTTGCCGGAAGCGGATCAGAAATTCCTCGCAGCGAACGAGAATGCCCAGTTGAAGACGGTCCCGCAAACGGATGCGGCCTACAACCAGATTCGCGACCTGGTTTCCACGCTTCATATCGACCTGGCAAAACTGTGAATACCCTCTCCAGCACCTCCGGCGCATTGCCGCTGGACCCGACCGGCGACCGTGGGGCCGCAGCCTCCAGCGTGCCGGCGATGGCACCGCGCGCCAAGCTCGTTCCCGGCGTGAAGCTCGCGGTGCGCGACCTGTCGATGCGCTATGCAAATGGTCACACCGCATTGCGCGATTTCAACCTCGCGGTGAAGGCCGGTGAAATGGTCGTGGTGCTGGGCAGTAACGGCAGCGGCAAATCGACGTTCATGAAGTGCGTGGTCGGCTTGAACCGGCCGACGGGCGGTGCGGTTGAACTGGCTGGACGCGATCTGGCCACGCTTTCGGGCAAGGCGCTCCGGCAGGCCCGTCTGCCGCTCGCACTGATCTCGCAGAACGCCAATCTCGTGAAGCGCCGCAGTGTGCTGGCGAATGTCTGCTGCGGCACGCTGGGCCGCCACAAGACGCTCAGCACCGCGCTGGGACGTGTGCCACGCGAGGAAATCGAACCGGCCCGCGCCTATCTCGACGAAGTCGGCCTGCTGCATCTGGCTGCGCAACGCGCCGGTACGCTTTCCGGTGGACAGGCGCAGCGTGTGGCTGTGGCCCGTGCGCTGGCGCAGCGCCCGCATGTCCTGCTCGCCGACGAACCCGTCGCCAGCCTCGACCCCGAAGCCGCAGACGAAGTCATGCGCCTGCTGCGCCGCCTCGCTACGGAAGACGGTCTCGCGGTAGTCTGCGTGCTCCATCAGCCCGAACTGGCCACCCGCTATGCCGACCGGCTGGTCGGTTTGCGCAGCGGGCAACTGGAGTTCGACCGCCCCGCTTCGGCAGTTTCCAGCCAGCAGATTGCAAGTCTCTATCTGGCCGAGGCGGCATGAACAAGGTGCTCGACATGCGCACGCCGGTTGCGTCATCCGGAGTGCGAACTTTCTGGTCGGTTGCTGCCATCGTCGTCATTCTCGCGCTGTTCGTCCAGGCGTGGATCGTCGTGCAGGCCCGTCCGCAGGATCTGGTGACCGGCGCTCACGGCATGGCCGATATCATTTCGCGCGCCATGCCGCCGGCCTTCGACCAGTTCGTGCCGAATCTGTGGCCAGTGCTCGAAACGATTGACCTCGCTATTTTCGGCACCGTATTCGGCGTGCTGCTCGCGTTCCCGCTGGCAATCCTCGCCGCCGCCAATGTCACGCCGGCGAAGCCGCTGTACTACGCTGCGCGTGCGGTGATTGCCGTGACGCGGGCCGTGCCGGATCTGGTGTGGGCGCTGCTGTTCGTGACCGCAGTCGGATTAGGGCCGTTTCCGGGCGCCCTGGCGCTCGCGGTGCATTCGATCGGCATGCTGGGGCGGCTCTTTGCCGAGGTGATCGAAGACATGGACATGGGCCCGGTCGAAGCGCTCACCCTGACCGGCGCCGGCCGCCTGCAGATCCTGAGCCATGCTGTGGTGCCGGGCGTATTGCCGTCGCTACTCGGCATCGGCCTGTTCCGCTTCGACGAAAACCTGCGCTCGTCGCTTGTGCTCGGCTTCGTCGGCGCAGGTGGCATCGGCTTCCAGCTGTTGACCGCCATGAACCTGTTCCAGTACCAGACGGTGTCGTTCCTGTTGATCGCTACGTTTGTGCTGGTAGCGTGCGCTGAACGAGCATCAGCTTATGTTCGCGGTCTGGTCGCCTAGCCTGCGACAGCTCCCCCTTATCGAATCACGAGAACTCGCATGCTGATCAATCATGGCGTCGGAACCGACCCGTGGACGCTCGGCCGTCCCTTGACGGAAGAGCCGGACATTCACCCTACGGCGCTGGTGCGCGCCAGCGACTTCGGCCGCTATACCTATCTCGGACCGCGCAGCCAGGTGGCGCAATCGGTGCTGGGTGACTACGGTTATGCAATGGGCGACAACCAGATCGCCCATGCCCATATCGGCAAGTTCGCGAATATCGCTACAGGCGTGCGCATCAATCCGCCGAACCATCCGGCATGGCGCGCGACGCTCCATCACTTTACGTACCGCTCACGCTCCTACGGTTTGTCGCTTGACGACGACGCCAGCATTTTTGAATGGCGCGCACAGGACCGCGTGGAAATCGGTCATGACGTGTGGATCGGCCACGATGCCATCGTCATGCCGGGTGTGAAAATCGGCACCGGTGCGGCGATTGGCTCGGGCGCCGTCGTCACCAAAGACGTGGCGCCGTTCGCAATCGTCGTGGGCGTGCCAGCGCGCGTACTGCGCTTGCGCGTCGACGAGCAGACCGCGGAGCGCTTGCAGCAGATCGCCTGGTGGAATTGGAGCGCGGCGCAGATCGACGGTGCGTTGGCCGATTTCCGTGAACTAAGCGCGGTTGAGTTCGCGGAAAAATACTATAAGTGAGGGATGTCGGGTACGGTGTCAGCGGAAAGCGTACTCAGGATTGTGCCGATCGAAAGTGGCATCGCTCCAGTGGCGAGGGACGACGTTTTCGAAACGGATCATCTCCAGCAGGTTGCCGTGCGCGTCCCACGCTGCTTCGCCGCTGGGCCATGGGTGCTGAAGATCGAACAGCAGCCGCACACGCGGCGCATAGTGCGCCGGCGGCCCTGAGCGGGCAACCCACGTCCACGCAAGCAAGCGCGTCCCCTGCGCATTCACGAGCTCGATACGGGTCGGCTTTTCGCCAAGGCCCTCTTCGCGAAAGCTGCGCGCGTCATGCTCGACGGTACGGGCGATGAACTGCAAACCCAGATCGCGCACGCTATGGCGCGACTGGGCGTGTGCGAACGATCCATCCACCGCCACCTTGCCTGACACGAGGCGCAGCAGGCCGCCGGCGTGGCCGTAGAGGCTGTCCGGATCCGTCGTTTCGTCGTATAAAATTTCCTGTCCCGCATGGGCGCCATCGGGCAGCCATTTTGCGTAGACCCTCCGCGGCGTGTCCTGGTAACGGATGATCATGTGATCGGGCCGCTCGGACCATCTGCCGGAAATGCGCTCCTGCCGGAACATACTGTATTCGTAGCCATTGTCGAGCACCATGTCGAACTTCGCGTACTCGACGAAGGCCGCCGGCTTCATTGCGTTCATCAGGGAAAGGATCTGATCGTCAGAGAGCGACAGCAGCGAATGATTTTCGATCCGCGCGCGCAAGGACTTCGCCTGTTCTTCGGCAGTGAGACAGCGGAACCGTTCGATGTCCGTGCTCACGGCATCCGATGTCGCGGCACGGGTGCACGCCATCGATGCGCCAGACAGGGCCACCGATACCGCACCGGCCGCTTGGGCGAAAGCGCCCGTTGAAACCATCAGGCAAGTCAATGCGAGTGCGAGCGCGCGCCGCCTGGTCCGCGCGCTTGCCTGTCGGCCTACAGCAGACAGCCGTCTCCAGCGTCGTGAACCATTGGAACTCATGAACAGCATCCGGGTACCGGGTGGGCTCGACACATCAAGCGTCAACGCACTGTAAACGCAAGCTGACGCCCTTCTATTCCAGGCGGGCGGCATAAAAATTTGCTCGACCGTGGAATAAACCCATCGGCCCTCTCGTTTGCACATGGTTAATGCGAATCACTTTGATTTGCGTTAACAAATTTAGCCCACGGAATTGTGACAACGAACGTGTACCCGCGTCGTCTCCGTGGAAAACGAAAGCAACATGTAATAAAAACGAAAAGGGGATTGACGATGAGTGTAAAGGGGAACCGAGAGACGATCTGCACGGCCCAGGTATGTAGGCATATCGGCAACACCGTGTTTTCTCTGGCGGCATTGGCCTTGTCGGAAGCGGCGCTGGCGCAGCAGAACGCGCAACCGGCAGCGCCCTCACAAGCCGAAACGGCGGTGACTACCCTGCCAGCCGTCAAGGTCGAAGGCAAAACGCCCGCTGACTATAGTCCATACGGCGGCAACGACAATGTCGACGTCCCGACCCAGGCCGCCAGCGCGAGCAAGACTGGCACGAAGCTGCAGGACCTGCCTTCGAACGTCCAGGTCATCCCGCGCGCCCTGCTGTCCGAACAGGGTGCGACGATGTTGCGGGAGAGCGTCAGCAACGCGAGCGGGATCAACGTAGGCGGACAGGACAGCAAAGGCTACTACGACCACTTTCTGATTCGCGGCCTGAATGCGCAGATCTATGAGGACGGCTTCTCCGATGGCGATCTGCTCGGCGGCATCTCGCATTCGCTCAACGGCGTCGAAAGGATCGAGATTCTCGAGGGACCAGGCTCGGCGCTGTTCGGCAGCGGCCCTCCGGGCGGGACGATCAACATCGTTCACTACACGCCGTCGCCGGAACTTCATTACGGGGGAAGCCTGGAGGCCGGCTCGTTCGGCACGGTCTCGAACAGCGACTACATCACCGGCCCCACCGGCATTGCTGGCCTGAACTACCGGGTGGACGCCACGTTCTCGCGCGCCGACGGCTTTCGCGATCTGTACAGCCGCGACGACGAAATCAGGCCGCAGCTGCAATGGCAACTGGGCAGCCATACGATCAACTTCACCCTTGATCTCCGGCAGACCCACGAAACGCCGGATTCGTATGGGCTGATCTATTTCCACGGGACACCCATCAGCGATGTTTCGATCAATTCGAAGTACTCGACACCGTTTGCCTTCGCGAATGAGAACTTCGTGCGCCCGACGATTACGGACGCCTGGCGAATCAATGACTTCCTGACGATCAACAACCGCTTCTCCTATCTGCACCGCACGCTCGACGTGCTGGGCAACGGCGACAGCACCAACACGAAGGTCGTCGGCGATGAAGTCGTGGGGCGGCAGCTTCGTCAGCAGGATGACAATGACAACAGCTTCGACTATCAACTCGAGCCGGTCTGGCGATTCGGCACCGGAAGCGTCGCGCATACGTTGGTCACGGGCTTCGAATTCCAGCATCAGACCATCGATACGAACCGGAGCACGGCCGATCTGCCGAACATCCCCGATGCGTTCGCGCCGGTGCCGCCGGAGACGTCTCTCGCGGGCCTGACGTTCCTGTGCGATGCCAAGCATTCCTGCGACGACGATGAGATGGCCGCGAACTACTACAGCCTGTACGCCACCGACCAGATCGATGTGACCGACAAGCTGAAGATTCGCGCGGGTGTCCGGCAGGACTGGTGGGATACCTCGCTCACCCCGTTGATCTCGGTGCCCGGGGCTTTCAACTCCAACGGCCAGCCGATACGCGCAGGCGTCAAGGAGACCCAGGACAATGCGCCTGTCAGCTGGAACATCGGCGCGCTGTACAAGGTACTGCCATGGATGTCGCCGTATGTCGGCGTATCGAAGAGTTACCTCGCCAACTTCAATTCGGAAAACGCTCAGGATGGCATCGGCGCGCCGGAGTCAGCACTGCAATACGAGGCGGGTATCAAGTTTTCGTTTCTCGATGACCGGATTGTGCTGAACACAGCCGTGTTCGATGTATCGCGGAACAACGTCGCAGCAGCTGTCACGCTCAACAGCGTCGAGTCGGTCGTGTTCGACAGTCAGAGGACTAAAGGCGCAGAGGCTTCGTTCGATGCCGCCGTTACGGATCATCTGCACGTCCTCGCAAACGTGACCGCACAGCACGCGGTGATCACCGACAATCCGCAAGGCATCACGTCGGTGGGCAACCATCCGCAAGGTGCGCCGGCCTATATGGCCAACCTCTGGACAACTTACGATTTTTCGATCGGGGGAATTCCCGGCTTTCACGTTGGAGCAGGCGTGAATTACGTGGGTAAGAGCTATAGCGACATTACCAACGTCAATTCGATTCCGTCTTATGTGATTGCAAACGCGGCGTTCGGTTATGAAGCGCGTACGTGGGGCATCGACGTCAACGTCCACAACATCACGGACCGGCGCTATTTCGTGGCGGCTAACGCTGCGGGTGCCTACGTTGGTCAACCGCTGAGTGCGTCTGTGAACCTGCACGGAAACTTCTGATTGGGGAGACGGCGCGCGTCTGGCGCCATATTGCTCAAGAGGCGGCGCTCGCCATTTCGGCCAGCGCCGCCCCTCCGATGCTTCGATGCGTCGGCCGTCGCGGCCAGGCCAACGCATCGCTTTCTTTCAGACCTACTTCGCCGTCGGCATGGCGAACTCGGCACCCTTCTCGGTGCTCTCTGGCCAACGCTGCATGATCGACTTCTGCTTCGTGTAGAAGCGTACGCCCTCCTCGCCGTATGCATGCATGTCGCCGAACAGGCTACGCTTCCAGCCACCGAAGCCGTGCCACGCCATCGGCACAGGAATCGGCACATTGATGCCAACCATGCCGACTTCGATCCGGCGTCCGAATTCGCGCGCAACGTGACCATCACGCGTATAGCACGCCACGCCGTTACCAAATTCGTGGGCATTGATCAGGTCGACCGCCTCGGTGAAATCCTTGACGCGAACGCAGGCAAGCACCGGACCGAAAATCTCTTCCTTGTAGATGCGCATTTCCGGCGTCACGTTATCGAACAGCGTGCCCCCGGTAAAGAAGCCGTCTTCGTGACCCGCAACCTTCAAACCGCGGCCGTCGACGACGAGCTTTGCACCTTCTTCGACCCCAAGCTTGATATAGCCTTCGATGCGCTCCAGCGCCTGGCGCGTCACGATCGGGCCCATTTCCGCATCGGGCTCCATACCGTTCTTCACCACCAGATTGCGGGCACGTTCGGCCAGACGCGGGATGATCTTGTCGGCCACATCGCCCACCAGCACTGCCACGGAAATCGCCATGCAACGCTCGCCAGCGGAGCCGTAACCTGCACCGACCAGCGCGTCGATGGCCTGGTCGAGATCGGCATCGGGCATCACCACCATATGGTTCTTCGCGCCGCCCAGCGCCTGCACACGCTTGCCGTTTTTCGCGCCGGTCTCGTAGATATAGTTGGCGATCGGTGTCGAGCCGACAAAGCTCACCGCCTTCACGTCCGGATGTGCCAGCAGCGCGTCGACCACGACCTTGTCGCCCTGCACGACATTGAACACGCCATCCGGCAGCCCGGCTTTCTGCAGGAGCTCGGCCATAAACAGCGCCGCCGACGGATCGCGCTCGCTCGGCTTCAGAATGAATGTGTTGCCGGCCGCGATGGCAACGGGGAACATCCAGCACGGCACCATGCACGGGAAGTTGAACGGCGTGATGCCTGCCACCACGCCCAGTGCCTGACGCGTGGTCCAGTTGTCGATGCCGGTCGAGACCTGCTCGGTGTAGTCGCCCTTGAGCAGTTGCGGAATACCGCAGGCAAATTCGATCACGTCGATGCCGCGCGAGACTTCGCCCTGGGCATCGGAGAACACCTTGCCATGCTCGGCTGTGATGATGGCCGCGAGCTCGTCTTTATGCTTGTTCATCAATTCGAGGAAACGCAGCATGACCCGCGCACGGCGGATCGGCGGCGTGTCGCTCCACGCCGGAAACGCGGCTTTCGCGCTCGCAACAGCCGCTTCGACGTCTGCGGTTTCACCCAGCAACAACGTGCGGGGCCGCGCACCGGTGGCCGGGTTGAACACCGGCTGAGTGCGGGTGCCCGCACTTTTCACACGCTTGCCGTGGATGAAATGTCCTACGTCCGCACTATCGTTGAAGGCTTGCATGTCGACTCCTGGTCGTGGATTGGCGATTTACATAGTCTAGGGGCCTACGCCCCCCGCTGCAAAGGCGCTATCATTGAACTCATTGTTTTCTATAGTGAACAATGACTGTATGGAAAGCGGAAAAATTGAAGGCTTGTGGACCCATCTGCACTGGCTGACCGTACTCGCGGAACAGGGCAGCTATACGGCTGCCGCCTCGCGCCTCGGGGTCAGCAAGGCCGCAATGAGCCAACGTATCTCGGAACTGGAGCGCTCGGCAGGTATTTCTCTGGTGCAGCGCACCACGCGCAGCGTGCGCCTGACCGAAGCGGGCCAGCGGCTCGTCGAGAACACGCGCAGCCAGTATGAACAGATCGCCACCAGCTTCGCCAGCGTACGGGAACTGGCCGGCGTGGCGCGCGGGGTCATCAGGATCACCGCGCCGGTGGCCTTCGCCCGGCAGCAACTGGTGCCCAGATTGCCCGCGTTTTTGCAGGCCCACGCCGAGGTCCGGGTGCAGCTCGAGGTTTCCGACCGGCTTGCCTCGCTCGCCACGGAAGGCTTCGATCTGGCGATTCGCCATAGCGCGGAAGCGCCGGATACGCACGTGGCCTGGAAACTCTGCGGCACGCAGTCGGTGATCGCGGCCTCGCGAGGTTATCTGCGGCGGCGCGGTACCCCTGGCACGCCCGAAGAGTTGTCGTCCCACGATTGCCTGTTCTATCCGCGCGCAACCGGTCCTGCGATGTGGTCCTTCGAGCGCAAGACGGCGCGCAAGACGGCCACCGCGCCCGTCACGCTGCCGGTGAGCGGACCGTTTTCCGCCAACAACAGCGAAGACCTGCGCGATGCGGCGCTCGAAGACCTGGGCATCGCGCTGCTACCCGATTTCACGGCACAGGCCGCCGTACGCGCCGGCAAGCTCGTTGTGCTGTTGCCCGAGTGGCGCGTCACTGGTGCATTTGCGGACCAGCTTTACGTGCTGCGGCCCTACGCGTCCCATGTGCCGCGCGCCGTGAGCCTGTTCGTCAGCTATCTGCGAGAGAGCTTTGCCGGCGGCTTCCCGCTTTAGGACGGACGGTTTGGCGCGGGACCCACCGCGCCGCATTTATTCCTCGGAGTCACAAGTGTTTGACCATGGCGGGTATTCGAACTTTGCGCCAACGCGCCTAGATTGAACACCTATCGGAGCCACCGGCCCGACCGGCGCAAGAGCCGGGTCAAATACACACTGAGGATTATCATGAGCACTTCACAAAAGGTCGTCGTCGTTACAGGTGCGTCGCAAGGCATCGGCGCAGAAGTGGTTAAAGCATTCCGTCAACTCGGCTATCGCGTGGCCGCCACGGCGCGCAGCATCAAGCCGTCGGACGATCCGGATCTTCTGACCGTCGCAGGCGACATCGCCGATCCCGAAACCGGCCGCCGCCTGATCAGCGAAGCGGTGGCGCGCTTTGGCCGCATCGATACGCTGGTCAACAACGCCGGTATCTTTATCGCCAAGCCCTTTACCAGCTACACCCCGGAAGACTATGCAGCGATCACCGGCGTGAATCTGGGCGGCTTCTTCTACATCACGCAACTGGCCATCGCCGAGATGGAAAAAAATTCAAGCGGCCATATCGTCAACCTCAGCACCACGCTCGCCGACCAGGCCATTGAAGGTGTGCCTTCGGTGCTCGCTTCGCTGACTAAGGGGGGTCTGAATGCGGCGACCCGGTCACTCGCGATCGAATACGCAAAACGCGGTATTCGCGCCAATGCTGTTGCGCCCGGCATCATCAAATCGCCGATGCACGCACCTGAAACGCATGCTGCGCTCGGCGCCCTCCATCCGGTCGGGCATATGGGCGAAATGAGCGATATCGTGAACGCCATCCTGTATCTGGATTCCGCTCCGTTCGTCACGGGCGAAATCCTGCACGTCGACGGTGGCCAGAGCGCCGGCCACTAAGCGCAAACGGGCGCTCGCCGCCGGGTAGGTCCTGGCCGCGAGCGCCCAGCCGTCCGATACTTTCAAGGAGAACAGCATGCCAATCGTCACGATCCAGGTCACCCGCGAAGGCAGCAAGCCGGGCAACGACTCCGTCACCGCGGAAGAAAAGGCGCAACTGATCAAAGGCGCGAGCCAACTCCTGCTCGACGTGCTGAACAAGCCGCTCGAAGCGACCTTCGTGGTCATCGAGGAGGTTGAAACCGAGAACTGGGGCTGGGGGGGACTGCCGGTCGAGGCGTATCGAAAGCAGCGCAGCCAGAAGTAGCAGGAGCGCCCGCGTCGCACGGTACACTTGGGGAGGCAATCTCGCCGCCGACCCTCTGATGCAACATGGACCGTATCGACGCGATGAAAGTGTTTATCGCCACGCTGGACGAAGGCAGTCTGGCGGGCGCGGCGCGCCGC
>Ga0302313_10001414_pt1 | contig 18300 bp, 11 predicted proteins | sample III_Palsa_N2_2_FD_200454 | JGI IMG/M metagenome (GOLD analysis project Ga0302313, IMG submission 200454) | Peat permafrost microbial communities from Stordalen Mire near Abisko, Sweden - III_Palsa_N2_2 | ecosystem: Environmental > Terrestrial > Soil > Palsa > Peat permafrost | place: Sweden...
AACCGAGCCGCACAAGTGACTCTGCACCACCAATCCCCGATAATGGTCGAGACACTAGATAGTTCAAGAGATGAAAGCCGGGGCCACTCTCCCCCATACGGAGTTCCCCATGCGCCTCGCTGCCCTGATCCTGCTCGCCCCTTTCGTCCTCACCGGCTGTTCCACCAGCTTCAACGCCACGCCCAGCGGCCCGCTCACCACGGGCAGTTCGTCCGCGATGAAGGGCAGTCTCTACGGCGGCCAGCAGGCCATCGTCAACGCGCACGTGTACATGTTCGCCGCGGACACACTCGCCTACGGCAACGCCTCTGACTCCCTCATCCTCAGCGACTCCACTGACGCCTATCCCTCCACCGCGGACACCAACGGCAACTACTACGTCAGCACCGACTCCAGCGGCACATTCCTCCTCGCTGCCGGCGAGTACTCCTGCACCGCCGGCCAGCAGGTCTACATGTACGCCACCGGCGGCAACCCCGGCGGAGGCAGCAACACCGCCGCCGCCCTAATGGCGGTACTCGGCAACTGCAACGGAGACGGCACCTTCCCCAACATCTCCTACGTCACCATCAACGAAGTCTCCACCATCGCAGCCGCCTACGCTCTCTCCGGTTACGCCGTTGACGCCACCCACGTAGCCGACGCTGAAGGCGACGCCACGCACATCGCCGCCGGTTCCTCCGCCATTACTCTGGCGCACAACGGTCTCGCCAACGCCTTCAACACCGCCGCCAACCTCTTCAACGTCTCTGCCGGCGGCGGCGCTCTGGCCAAGATCCCCGCAGGCAACGGCACCGTCCCCCAGACCCGCATCAACACCCTCGCCAACATCCTCGCCGCCTGCGTCAATACCAGCAGCTCAACCTCCGTGCCCTGCACCACCCTGTTTGCCAACACCAAGAACGCCGCAAGCGTCGCCCCCACAGATACCGCAACCGCTGCCATCAACCTCGCCCACTCTCCGGGACCAAGCACCGCTGGCATGACCGCGCTCTACGGCCTTCCTTCCACGCAGCCGCCCTTTGCTCCTGCCCTCACCGCCAAGCCCAAAGACTTCGCCATCGGCATCAAGTTCACCGGTAACAGCACCATCGGCACCTACTCTGTCGCCATCGACGCCGAAGGCAACGCCTGGCTCGCCAACACCACCAGCCTCTCCGAGCTCTCCCCCACCGGCGTCGTCCTCTCCGGAACCAACGGCTTCGGCAGCACTACCCTCCAGGACGTTGAGGGCTTAGCCATCGACCCCAACAACGGCAATATATGGACCGGCGATGCAGTCGGATCCCTCGAACAATTCTCCAGCGCCGGCGTCATGAATCCCTCCAGCCCCTTCGCCATTGTTCCCAATCCCTCCGGCGAGAGCTACTTAGGGGTGTCCGTTGACCTCAACGGCAACGTCTGGGTGGCCAATGGTCTTGGGGGCAACGTCATCGAAACCAATAGTGCTGGCACGATCCTCTCCAACCCGCCCTATGTCCCCAGCGGCGGCGGTCCCGAGGCGCTTCTCCCTCTCGTCAACGGCAACATCTGGTCAGTCAACTACAATTACCTTTCGCTGCTTTCGCCCGCTGGTGTCGACATCACCCCAAGCAACATCCCCACCGACAACGACGCAGCTGATTCTGGCACAGGTGTACTCGACTCCTCCGGCAACGTCTGGCTCACGCAACAAGGCTTCCTCGTCGAGCTCGGCCCCGACGGCACCGAACTCTCACCCGCAGGTACCGGCTACGTCGGCGGTGGCGACGACACCACCACAACCTCAGGAACAATGACCATCGACGGCAATAACGTCCTTTGGATCGCCAACTACTACAAAAACACCCTGTCCGCCTTCTCCACGACCACCAAGAAATTCCTCACCACCACCACCGGCCTGGGCAGCGGCACTATCAGCGAACCTGAATCGGTGGCCATCGATGGCTCCGGCAACATCTGGGTCGCCACCCAGACCGCCATCAACGGCTACCCTCTCTTCGACGAAGGCGTCACCGAGCTCATCGGCATGGCAACCCCCGCAGTCACTCCCATTACCCCCGGCAACATCGGCCGCCCCTAAGCGAAAAATGGAATAAGTGTTTTATTTACTGCTGTTTGCGTGCGTTCGTGGACGCATCGCATCCACGAACGCTGCGTGGACAATTTGTGGTGATTTGTGGGGTTGAGTTGGGGTTGTGGATGGCTGCGCGTGGAGAAGCGGTTTTTGCTCCCCAAAAGCTCCTCCGAAGACCAAGGGGAAACCGCAGGCGCAACGGTTGAGTTGCCCTCCTTCAACAACCACCACACCTACCCTCGCAACGAACTCACTCCGCCGTGACCACCAACGTCACATCCAACGTATGCGTCGTGGCCGATGAGCTTCCCTGCGCCACACCCGTGGCTGTAATCGGAATCGTATAAGTCCCTACCGCCGTATGCCCGGGATACTTCCCACTGCAGGCAGTAAGTCCGGTAGCCATCGCCGCCAGCAAAGCCATCAGCATCAACCCACGCATCTGCTTCCGCCGCGATACCCCCAGCAACATCAGCGGCAACAAACCCGCCAGCACAATCCCACGCGAACCCAGCCCCCTCTGCTCGTTGGAAGACTTGAAGTCCACCACCGCATCGGTATCCAGCGTCAGCGTCACGGGAACACTCGTATTCGCTCCAAGCGTAACCGGCGTCTGCGGCAGCTCGCAGTGCAGATACTCCGGCAGCTCATCGCCACACGTCAGCGACATCGGCGCACTAAACCCACCAATCGACGCCAGCATCAACGTCATCGACCCATGATGCTCCGTCTGCATCGAGATCGACGGCGGAGCAGCCGTAAGCGAAAAGTCCTGCGGCGCAATCGTCACACTCACCGTAGCCGACGGCCCCGCCACAAAATCACTCCCTGGCCCATACGTCGCCTGAATCGTATGCACCCCCGGCGTCAGCGTTGAGGTCGTCACCGTCGCCGTTTCCAGCGAACCAGCCGCACCACTCAGCGTGACTATTCCCAGCGCACTTCCCGTAGTGACATCCACAAACGTCACCGACCCCACCGGCGATCCGGCTCCGGTCGTATTCGCCACCGTCGCAACAATCGTCACCGGATTATTCTGTATCCCCGGATTCGGTGCCGCAATCAGCGTCATGCTGGTCGTATCCGGATAGGCAGTCTCACCCACCGTAGCCGACGAGCCACCCAGCGACGCCGTCGCCACAAAGCTCGCCATCACGCCCGTCAATCCAGTATGAAATCCCACTGCTATAAATGTCGCCGTCCCAGTAGCATCCGTCGTTGCATTCACAAGCGGCGGCTGATTTGGCAAGAGTGACCCACTCAACCCAAAGCCGACGGTATACCCAGCCCCCGCAGGCTGCCCATTGATTGTCAAATGCGCCGTAAACGTTACCGGCATCAACGCCGCCACAGGGTTCGCACTCGGCGTAATCGTCAACGTCGTAGGAGCCAGCGCGATCGTAATTGTCACACCACCACAAACGCTCGCCGCATACGTCGCATCCCCCGAGTACTTGCAGGTCACAACATCCGCCCCCGCCGGAAGCGTCGCCACACTCAAACTCGCCGTACTGCCAGCCAGCGGAGCAGTTCCCAACAGCGTCGCGCCAGCATAAAACGAAACAGTTCCAGTCGGAACCCCAGTCCCACTCGTCGGAACAACACTAGCGACCAACACCACTGGCATACCAGCATTCACACTCGTAGGATTCGCCGTCAACGACGAGGTCGTCGGCACACCATTCACCACCTGGTTCACTGTCGCCGAACTCGCCGCAAACGTTCCGGTTGGCACATAGCTGGCGGTAATGATGTGCGTCACATTCGCCGTCAACGCAGAAGTAGCATAAACCGCATTCCCAGAGGCATCCACGCTCACGCTCTGCAATACGGTCCCACCATCCGCAAAGCTAACGCTCCCTGTCGGCACTCCGTTCGCCGACGCCACATGGCTCGAAAACGTCACAAGCTGCCCAACAGTTGAAGGGTTCAACGAAGAATTTATCGTTGTCGTCGTCGGATATCCGGAGATCACCTGCTGACTCAGTATCATCGAACTAGCCGCAAACAAGTTCGATGGTTGATACGTCGCCGTAATCGTGTCATACCCCAGCGGCAGCGAGCTCGTACTCACACTCGCCGTCCCGGTAGCATCCATCGGCTCAGTGCCCAGCACAATTGACCCATACGTAAACAAGATCGATCCCGCCGGCGTTCCTTGCCCTGTAGCCGACGATGTCACCTGCGCGGTGAAGGTGACATTCGCTCCGTAGCTGGAGGGGTTGTGCGACGAGTTCACCGCAATCGTCGTCTGATATCCAGAAAGAACCTGTTGCGTAAGTCCGGCTGAACCTGACTCGTAATAATTCAAAGAAGTGTACGTCGCCCGCACGATGTTGTTACCAAGCGGCAGACTTGCGGAACTGATCGAAGCCTTTCCCGTGGCATCAACAGGCTGTGTGCCCAATGTAGTTGTAGAACCACTAGCGCTTTGAAAGGAAAAAGCAATGGAACCAGTGGGCGTTCCGTTTGAGACGCTGGAGGTATTAACCTGCGCTGTAAAGGTGACGGACTGGCTAAGTATCGATGGATTGAGTGAGGACGACACAGTCAAGTAATCGCCATACGGGGCGACGTAGACGAAGATAACCGTGCTGATAGAGGGGGAGATGTTTCCCGTACCCGGGTAGGTTGCCGTATATCGATGAACGCCAGGCAACGGATTGATGGTGAGAGTTGCTGAGCCTGCTGCTGTAGCGTTAACGGTCGAGAGCGCGACGTCGTCCTGAAGGAAAAGAATTGGCCCACTGATGGGTGTTGTGTTCTGAGCGAGGGTGGCTGTAAGGGTGAGAGGATCACCTGCATTCAGGACGTATGCAGATGCGGTCAAGCCGAGGTTCGAGTGAGTGATCTCCTGCGCACCTGAGGTCTCATAAATTCCCATATCAATGACGGGGTAGCCCGCGCCTTTTGCGTCCTGTATGCGGGGATTTCCATCGAAGTCTGTCGTGGCGATGCCTACAGCACTATTATTTCCGCCATCAATCGCTGATGAGCTGCTTTGAAGATGGAAATCAGAAGAGGACACGAATTGGGGATCTACCGATATGTTGCCGTCGATGCCAGGAAACGGTGTCGTGTCGTAGCTGCATCCATTGACGAAGAGAGGACTCGAGGAACTCTTGACGTTGAAGAAATCGTTGTGATCAAACCACGGCGGCGTTCGATCAAGTCCCTCACCGCCGGGCTCGTAGCAATCAACGACCGAGTTGATAGTGGAGTTACCAATGACGAGGTTGTTATAGAGCGCCATGCGTGAGTAGGAATCATCGAGCGAAATCTCTGCGGATGGAGTCGAGCCGTTATCGATGTAAAGCTGGTTGGCCGTCGTGTTACCGACGAAAGTGTTGTTGGCGGCGATCATTGTCACTGGGCCTTCGCCGTAAGGGGTGGAGCCGACGAAGAAGAAGTAGTCAAAATACAGGCCGTTGTACCGGTTGGCGTAAACGAGATTTTGATTCACAATCACATGCACTTGAGTGTCGATGCGATTTCCGTCGGAGATACCTATACCGCTTTCAGCGCCATGAATGATGTTGTTTTCGATGAGGACGGGGTTAGTTGCATCAACGCTGATTCCTTCCCCAGAACACTCCGTGCCATCACCCTCGATAAGATTGCCCCTTAGGATGCTCCTGGGAATCGTCATATTTGGGATGTCGTAAGAGTCTAGCGTAATACCCGGCAGCGCATATACGTAACAGTAGCTTCCGGGACCGCCGGGTCCGATAGGGAGTATGTGGTTATTGAGGACGTTCGCTCCACCCGCAATACTTATCGATTGACCGAAGTTCGCTTGAACCGTATTGTTCTGGATTGTGGCGAAACCATATACCGTGATGCCGCCGGCGGAAGGCGATAAGCCGGTCGCACCGTTCTGAATCGTGAACCCGTCAACGACCGTATTGAGATCGACGGTTTGATTGATCTGGATGACTACGTTCTGCTTGCCGCCATCGATGATGGTTTGGCTAGCCCCCTGCGTACTTTTGAGAGTGATTGATTTGGATTGGATACTGAGGTTCTCGTAGTACGTCCCCGGAGCCACCACCACCGTATCTCCAGTGTTTGCCGCATTGATCCCACTCTGGATCGTCGTATACGCCGCGCCCGAACCCGCGGGCCCAACATTGATAGTCGCCGCACTCGCAGCAACACACGACAACACACAAACAACCACGGCGCAGAACTTTCTCAACATGAGCGGGCCTTTACATTTCAGGAGCAGATTTCTCCAGCATAAACGCCCATCGCCCTCCAGGGGTTAACATCAAAGACGATGCCGCGTAAACAAACTCCAGCGTCGCCAACTCCTCCCTCCCCCACGGCCAATCACTACGTCTGCGTCCACGGCCACTTCTATCAGCCGCCCCGCGAGAACCCGTGGCTCGAAACCGTCGAGGTCCAGGACTCCGCCGCCCCGTATCACGATTGGAATGAGCGCATCACCTCCGAGTGCTACGCCCCCAACGGCGCCTCGCGTATCCAGAACCTCCAGGGTCAGATCACGCGCATCCTCAACAACTACTCGCGCATGAGCTTCAACTTCGGCCCTACGCTCCTCAGTTGGCTACAGGACTTCGCACCCCGCACCTACCGCATGATCCAGCAGGCCGACCGCGCCTCCGCCGAGCGCTACTCCGGTCACGGCTCCGCGCTCGCGCAGGTTTACAACCACATCATCATGCCGCTCGCCTCCGAACGCGATGCACGCACCCAGATCCGCTGGGGCATCGCCGACTTCGAGTCCCGCTTCGGCCGCAAGCCCGAAGGCATGTGGCTCGCCGAAACCGCCGTCTCCCACAACGTGCTCGACCTCCTCGCGCAAGAGGGCATCCAGTACACCATCCTCGCCCCCCACCAATGTGCCCGCGTTCGCAAAGTCAAACTCGACGAACCCACCGAAGACGCACTCGCTTCTACTAACAACCAACAACTAACAACTAACAACTGGCTCGAAACCCCCAACGCCACCGTTGATCCCACCCACCCCTACACCATACCCCTCAACGAAGGCCGTTCCATCTCCGTCTTCTTCTACGACGGCCCACGCTCCCGCGCCATCGCCTTCGAAGGCCTTCTCGACTCCGGCGAAAACTTCGCTCGCCGCCTGCTCAGCGGTCTCGACGACACCAAGCATCCCGATGAGCCCCAGCTGGCCCACGTCGCCACCGACGGCGAAAGCTACGGACATCACCACAAGCACGGCGAAATGGCGCTCAGCTACGCCATGCACTGGATCGAAGAAAACAACCTCGCCACGCTCACCAACTACGGCGAGTTCCTCGAAAAATTCCCACCGCAGTACGAAGCCGAAGTCGTCGACGACTCCTCCTGGTCCTGCGTTCACGGCGTCGAGCGCTGGCGTTCCGACTGCGGTTGCAACGGCGGCAAGCCCGGCTGGAACCAGCAGTGGCGCGGGCCTCTGCGCGTCGCGCTCGATCTTCTCCGCGACAAAACCGCACCTCTCGCCGAAGCCGTCGCCAAGCCTTTGCTCAAAGACCTCTGGGCCGCTCGCGACGCCTACATCCACGTCGTCCTCGACCGCACTCCCACCAACATCGACTTCTTCTTCGCCACCCACGCCACGCACGAGCTCACTCCGTCCGAGCGCGTCACCGCACTTGAGCTCCTGGAGCTCGAACGCCATACCCAGCTCATGTACACCTCCTGCGGCTGGTTCTTTGACGACATCTCCGGCATAGAAACCGTGCAGATCATCGCCTACGCCGGCCGCGTCCTCCAGCTCGCCGCCGAGCTCTTCGGCAAACCCGGTGCCGACCTCGAAGCCCAGTTCCTCGAACTCCTTGAGCAAGCCAAATCCAACGTGCCAGAAATCGGCAACGGAGCCGAAGTCTATCGCCGCTTCGTCACCGGCGGACGCCTCGACCTCGAACACGTCGGCGCCCACTACGCCATCAGCTCCATGTTCCGCGGCTACAACGAGTCCAACGAGCTCTTCTGCTTCGACATCCAACGCCACGGCTACGATCTCCTTACCTCCGGCCGTGGTCGCGTAGCGCTCGGTCGAGCTTCGCTCCGCTCCCGCATCACGGAAGAAACCGAAGAGATCTGCTTCGCCGTGCTGCACCTCGGCGATCAAAACCTCTCCGCCGCCGTTAAGCGCTATACCCCGGATACCGTCGGCGTCTCTCCCCCAAACACCCCACCCCAAACCGGCAGCAGCATAAAAGGCCTCAACTCCGAAGCCTGGGACGCCTTCAACGAAGCCGCTCGCCTCGCCATCCGCCGCGCCAACCTCCCCGAGCTCATCCGTCTCATCGACGGCTTCTTCGGCGGCACGCTCTACTCCCTCACTTCTCTCTTCGCCGACGAGCAACACCGCATCCTCAAGAGCATCCTCGACCAGACTCTCTCCGAAGTCGAGACCTCCCTCGTCGGTATCTACGAAGAGCACGCCACGCTGCTCCACTTCCTTTCGGAGTCCAACTTCGCCGCTCCACCCGCACTCGCTCTCACCGCCGGCTTCGCCATCAACGCCGGCCTACGCCGCGCGCTCGAGTCCGACGACTACGACATCGCCGAAGTCACCCGCCTGCTCCGCCGCGCCGAGTTCGACAACATCACCCTCGACATCCCCCTGCTCGCCTTCACCGCCGACAAGCGCATGAAGCGCGCCATGGTCCGCCTTGAAGAAGCGATGAGCCCAACCGCTCCCTACAACTCCGCGCAGCAGAACCTCGCGTTGCTCCCACCCTTCCAACCCAACACCCTCGTCCTGCAGGAAACCGTCGCCATAGCCGAAAGCCTCCGCACACTGCCGATGGAAATCAACCTCTGGCAGGCGCAGAACATCTGGAACGATCTCCTCCGCCGCAACACCGGCCCTGCCTACTCTACGGACGGCTCCCACCTCATCCCCGACAGCCGTTACTGGACCCCCGACTGGCGCGAAGGCTTCCGTAAACTAGGCCTCGCTCTCAACATCGCCGTAGACGACCTCGTAGTAGAAGAAGGCGTCCCCGCCTTCTAACCTTCGTCCAACCTCGTCATTGTGCCCTTGCTTTTCTGGGTATCATCCTGAGCGCAGCGAAGGATCACCACCCGATTCGTTATCCTAGAGATAGCCCTCGCACAAACCCCAACCCCCACAAGCCACCTGACCCTTTACCCCGCGAAGTTCTCGCGAATCAGCCTCTGTACTATCAGGACTTTGCAGCAGCAAGTCACCCCAGGTCAACAGCTAACCCGTTTCCTTCGAAGACTTTACCCCATAAAAGTATGGGGGAGCCGTCTGCGCGTTAGTAGCAACTGAGATGGTGCCGAAGACTAGCTACCCTGCTCCGTTACGTCCGGCTTCCGCGCTTTCAAACTCTCAGCCTCAATGAAGTTGAGCCGAGCCTGAATCTCCCACACCGCATGCTGTGCCCGCACGCGCCAGCCATCGTTCTCCTCGTTCGGATAGAGCACCACGCTCAACTGGTCGTTGACCATATCGTCCAGCATTCCGCGAATGGAAAAGACTTCCTCGCTGCGCGCCTTCCGCTGTCTTGCGCGCACCAGGTAGAAGATAACCCCATGCACAACGCCCACCACAACCGCGCAGATCGCGGCAGCTTTCCACGGAGTGGTGTCGCGGAAGATTGCGAAGATCAGGAAGATTACGAGGACGCCAACGGCAGTCAGGATCAACTCTAAATAACGCAGGAGGGGCTTCATCACACGAGAGTATAAGACAAAAATAAAGAGCCGAAAGTCAGGCTCTCACAAGCACATCTCAGGCGGCCCATTTCGGGAGCAGCGAGTACGAAAGTCACACCTAGCTCCGCCAGTGCAACTCCACCGGCCCGCTCAGCGGATGCTCGCCCACACCCTTCAACCGCCGCTGCTTCAGCGCGAAGTACCACTTCGCCGGCTTGTCCGCATCGTCAATCAGCATCAGCCCGGGGTTTGACCGCAACCCCTGCGCCTGCTCGATCATCGTCTGTTGGTCCTGCGCCACAAACTTTGCGCCAAAGTACTTCGCAATCGGCGTCACAAACGGCACACGATACCCAATATCCCACGCCGCCACCACATCGATCCTGCAAGTCGAAGCCGTCACCGGAGTCACCGTCGTCAGCGAAGCAAACCACCGCTTCCTCCCCCGCGAGTTCTCCGCCACAATCGTCTCGTACCGCCGGTTCGGCAGCACAAAATCAATCGTCGTCACCGGCTTACCCAGCAAACGGTACGGCGCACTGTTCGACGAAGGCGCATGAGCCGACATCCGAAAGCCGGCGTTTCTTCCGCCATGCTCGCTGTCTTCCAATGGCTCAAACTTCTTCGTCTTCTCGTGGATGCTATCCCCGCTCCGCCACCACCACGCACGATGCACGAACGGCCCATGCGCCGGGTCCATCAACCCGATAATCCCGTGGTCCACATTGCAAGGCAGCTCGGCCTGCAAATGCGCACTCCGATAACGCGGCCCAAACTTCGGCAGCTCCGGCACCGGCGGCAACGCATCCTCCGCCGTCACGCGGCCAGCCCCAGCCTCCGGCACGTAAACCCACGCATACCCATCCCGCTCCACCACCGGAAACGAGTTCGCAAAAATCTTCGTCGGCGCCAGATCATCGAACGACGTCAGCGACGGAATCTCTTCACACCGTCCGCTGCAAGGCTCAAACCGCCAACCGTGATACTTGCACTGCACCGTCTCGCCATCAAACCAACCCGCCGAAAGCGGAATCCCGCGATGCGGACAAAGATCGCGCATGGCAAACAACGCACCATCGCTCTTGCGCCCCAGCAACATCGGAATCCCCAGCAGCATCGTCACCGCCGTCCCGCCGCGCTTCAGCCCAGCCGCACGCAACGCCGGATACCACTCGCCGAAGATCATCTCCGCCGCTGGCCCATCCTTCGCCGCAGCAGCAATCTGCACCAAAGGCTCCTGCCCTGTCCGAATTGGCCGCATCTTACGAGTGGAATGGTCCATCGCGCTAAGTTTACGCGACTCCGGCACTTACACTGGTTCTCAATGTCTGCAGTTCCCCAAAGACCGCGCTCCACCCTCGCCAGCATCCTGCTGCTATGGCTTGCGTTCTACGCGAGCTTCACCCTCTTCGCGCCCCCGCTCCTTGACGATGCCGACTCCGTCCACGTGGAAGTCGCCCGCGAGATGCTGCTCCGCCACGACTACGTCACGCTCTACGCCAACGGCATCCGCTACCTCGAAAAGGCCCCGCTGCTCTACTGGTCCATGGCCGCCAGCATGAAGCTCTCCATGCTCCTCGGCGCAACGCAGCCACGAACCCTCGCCGCTGCCGCGCGTCTCCCACTAGCCTTCACCATCCTCGCACTCGCACTCCTCCTCGAAGCCTTCGCCCGGCGCCTCTTCGCCAGCAGGCGCGCCGGCCTGTACGCCGCCCTCATCACGCTCTCCAGCTTCGGCATCTTCCTCTTCACCCGCATCACCATCCCCGACGCGATGGTCTGCCTCTGGATCACCGCCGCCCTCTACTGCTTCTGGCGCACTGAAGACCCAACCACCACCCAACACCCCGCCAAACTCCGCCTCTACTGCGGAGGCTTCGCCGCCGCGTGCGCCCTCAACGTCCTCACCAAGGGCCTCATCGGCGTCGTCTTCCCCGTCGCCATCGTCGTCCTCTACCTGCTGTTCACTCGCGGCCTCAAGCGCTCTCTCACCCGCGTAGGCCAGCTCCACCCCTGGGCCACGCTCGAAGCCTTCCTGCTCATCGCCGCTCCGTGGCACATCCTCGCCGGGCTCGCCAACCCCACCCAGGGACACCCCACACCTTTCCACTTCCTCTTCAATTACACCTTTCCAATCTCGCTCGGCCACTGGCAGGTCCCCCTGCCAACCGACGGCAACGTCCGCGGCTGGTTCTGGTTCTACTTCATGAACGAGCACGTCCTCCGCTACCTCAACCTCCGCGTCCCCCACGACTACGACACCGCACCCCTCTGGCTCTTCTGGGGCCTCTGCTTCCTCTGGATGATGCCCTGGTCCGCCTTCGTCTTCAAAGCCACATCCTGGGCCTTACCGATCCGCAGCGAAAAGTGGCGCAGCCAGCTCCGCCGCCACGACTTCCCGTTCAAGCAGCGAAGCCTGATCCTGCTCACCATCTGGGCCGCCTTCGTCCTGCTCTTCTTCTCCCTCTCCACCCGCCAGGAGTACTACGTCCTGCCCGCGCTCCCTGCCATCGCTCTCCTCATCGCCGGTTGGCTGGCCTATTCCTCGTCTCTTTCGGAGTCGCACACCTCGGGTGCCCCGGGTCCCGCTTCTGGGACCCGGGTTCCCACGGAAGCACGCGCCAACCTCCGCATTTCTGCAGCACTCCTCACCCTCGGATCCCTCTTCGCCGCCGTCAGCCTCTTCTTCCTGCTCCACAGCAAAGCACCCTCCCCCAACACCGACCTCGCCACACTCCTCACCCAAAACCCCTCCGACTACGCCCTCAGCATGGGCCACTTCCTCGACCTCACCGGCCCGTCCATCGCTCTCTTCCGCTTCCCACTCGGGATCGCCGCCCTAAGCCTCTTCCTTGGCCCACTTGCCGCCTTCCTGCTCCGCAAGCGAGCCAAACCCCACACCGCGAACCTCGCTCTGGCGGCAGGAGCCTTCGGCTTCCTCATCGCCGTCCACCTCGGACTGCAGACCTTCAGCCCCGTACTCACCTCCGCACAACTCGCAGCCGCCATTGCTCCCCAAGTCCATCCCCAAGACCTGGTCGCCATCCACGGCGAGTACGAGTCCGGCAGCACGCTTGGCTTCTACCTCAAGCGAGCCGACATCCACATCCTCGAAGGCCGCAGCTCTAACCTCTGGTACGGCAGCTTCTTCCCCGACGCCCCACCCATCTTCGAAACCCGTGCCTCCCTCGCGCAAAAGTGGGCCAGCTCACAGCGCGTCTTCCTTTGGCAGTCCCTCACCGACCAGCCCAACCAGCTCCCGCCGCTCCCCGGCCCTGTTTACATTCTCGTAAAATCCGGGGGCAAAGAGATCGTCAGCAACCAACCAAGCAGGTAACCTCAACTCAGTACTCACTACTCCCTGTTCCCTACTTCCTATTCCCTGGTTTCCTATGTCCTGTAACGCCGAAGAACTCCGCCACGTCCCCCTCTTCTCACTCCTCGACGAAGACGAGCTCCACGTTCTCTCCCAGCAAGTCGAGCTCCGCGACTTCGCCGCCAACCAGCGCATCTACAAAGCCGGCGAACCCGGCACCCGGGCCTTCGTCACCATGACCGGTGCGGTCACCGTCACGCTCCTCGACGAAGACGGCCAGGAAGTCCTCTTCTCCGAACCCCGCCACGGCGACGTCTTCGGCTTCGCCTCCATGCTCGAAGGCACCAATCACCAAACCACCGCCATCGCCACCGAGCCCACCACCTGCCTCGAGATCGACCGCAACGACATCTCCATCCTGCTCGAAAGAAAGCCGCAGGCCGGCCTCGACATGCTCACCGTCCTCGCCCGCGAGATCCACTCCGCCCAGGGCGTCATCCGCGGCCGCGCCATGCGCAACCCCAACGAGCTCATCGACGAGCAGGAAACCTTCGGCGAGCGCATCGCCGATCACGTCGCAACCTTCGGCGGCTCCTGGACCTTCATCATCCTGTTCCTGAGTACGATGACCGCCTATGTCATCCTCAGCATCATCCTCGTCGCCACACGCGGCTCCTCGTGGGACCCCTATCCCTTCATCCTGCTCAACCTTTTCCTCTCGATGCTCGCCGCCATCCAGGCTCCGGTCATCATGATGAGTCAGAACCGGCAGGATCAGAAAGACCGCGTCCGCAGCGAACTAGACTTCGAAGTCAACCGCCGCGCCGAAGCCGAAATCCGCAGCCTCTCCCACAAGATCCACTTCCTCACCGACAAGCTAGGCGACATCGACGACCACCTCCGCGGCCCCAACGAACCCCGCCGCGACGACGACCTCCGCAGCTAACCCAGCACAATCCGGATCCCCCATGTTCGCGACGGCTTTATGTCGCTAACGTGGGCATCGGGCGAAAGCCCGACCGCTCTCTTCTCCTCACGCACTCACCAAAGAGGAGCGCCCCTACACCCGCTCCAGCCGTCCCCGCTTCAACCGAAACCGTTCTCCCCGCCACACCACCACATCGCTCGCATAACTCCACATCCAGAACCACAACCCGAAGCTATCCCGCAGCGGCAGCAGCATCAGATCGCGCAACACCTGCCCATCGCGCAACACACCCACTCCAACCCGCAACGCCACGGCGACCCGCACCAGCAACGCCAGGCTGAGCAGCGAAAAGCTCCACATTGCCCCACCACTCGCGATCACCGCAGCCAGAGCCCACGGCAGCACATACGTCACGCCCAGTCCGACATACCCGGCCCGACGCGAGTCTCGCGTAGACCTTGACCACCGCAGTTGGTGCTCACAAAACCCACGCAGCGAGTACGCCGGCACACTCGTCGCTACCACTTCATGCACCAGCTCCACGCGATACCCCGCCCGCGCCAGCCGCACGCCCATCTCGTAGTCATCCGCAAGCTGATCTGCCAGCGCTTCAAACCCGCCAATCGCCGCCAACGCACTCTTTGTCGTCGCCAGCGTCGATCCCAACCCGAACCGTATTCCGCCCTCAAGCTTCCGCGCCGTCAACACCCCGGCCATAAAGTCGGTCGAAATCCCCAAAGCCTCCAGCCGCGACCACAACGATTTCTCCGCCTGCCCCACATACGGCACCGTCACCAGACCAACCGTTGCCTCCGCAAACGGAGCCACTACGTTCGCCAGGTACTCCGGCGAAACCAGGATGTCGCTGTCATTCACCACCACATGCTCAAACCGCGCTTGCGGAAGCATCTGCGCCAGGCTCGAAACCTTGCCATTGGTCCCCAAAACCTTAGGGCACTCCACCAACCGTATGCTCACCTGCGGATACTCCACCAGCAACCGCGCCACCTCAGACACCGCCGGGTCTTCCAGCGACCGAACCCCGAACAGCAGCTCAAACTCCCCTGCATACGACTGCACGCAATGACTCACAAACCCCGCATACATCCGCGCGTCCACGCCCTTCACCGGCTTCAGAATCGAAACCCCCTGCGCAAACCCACTCACCCCACGCTGCTTTGCATCGCGTTCAAAGGCACGCGCCCCCATAAGCGCCAGCATCCCATAAGCGATCCCGCTCACCGTCAGCAGCGCTGCAACAATCTCAACCGCAAGCGCAAGTGTTTCCATCTATCCAGTGTAGCCAACGACTTCGCAACCGCACCCCTCGCAATATCATTTGCATCGCACAATCCACTCACAGACTCCTATCATCATCTGCAAGAGGACCCCCATGCCTGAGATCATCGCCCCGCCTTTCACCAGCGCCGAAGCCGCAACCCGCAAGGTCCAGCTCGCCGAAGACCTCTGGAATACCCGCGACCCCGAACGTGTCGCCGCCGCTTACACCGAAGATAGCGAGTGGCGAAACCGCACCGACTTCCTCCGTGGCCGCGACGCCATCATCCAGTTCCTGCGGCGCAAGTGGAATCGCGAACTCGACTACAAGCTCAAGAAAGAGCTTTGGGGGTTCCGCAACAATCGCATGGCTGTAAAGTTTGAGTACGAGTGGCACGACGACAGCGGCAACTGGTTCCGCAGCTACGGCAACGAGCTCTGGGAGTTCGCCGAAAGCGGCCTCATGCAACGCCGCGAAGCCAGCATCAACGACCTGCCCATCAAAGAAGCCGACCGCAAGCTCTAACGCACAAGCACTGCGTTACTCATAGCGCAGTGCTTCAATCGGGTTCAAATTCGCAGCCTTCCACGCTGGATAAATCCCAAACACCAGCCCGATCGCGCATGAGCAAAGAAACGCCGCCAACACCCAAAGCACGCTCAGCTCGCTCGAAATAATCACCCTCAGCCCCATCGCAAAAATGGAGCCCAGCAGTATCCCGATCACGCCCCCCACGGCGCACAACACAATCGCTTCCAGCGTGAACTGCAGCAGAATAATGTTTCTGGTCGCGCCAATCGCCTTGCGTACGCCAATCTCACGCGTACGCTCGGTCACGCTCACCAGCATCACATTCATCACCCCTACGCCGCCCACCATCAAGCCCAGCGCACTCAAGCCGAACATCAGCAGAAACAGGCTACCCGTAATCTGGTTCCACAACTTCGTGATCGAGTCCGAACTGAAGATCGCAAAGTTATCCGGCAGTTCATTGCGGACCTTGCGCCGCCTGCGCAGCAGCTCCTGCATCTCGCCCTGCACCAGCTCTTTGTTCTTCTGGTCGTCGAACTTCGCGCTGATCCAATAATCCAAAATCTCCGGATGCAGCTTGCGGAACGTCGTTACCGGAAAGTACGCGTAGCTATCATCCGGATTCTTGCCCCCACCAAACGCGGTCTTCTGTTTATCGAAGACCCCGATCACCGTGAACGTCCGCCCGGCAATCACAACTTCGACGTTATCAAACAGATCGTGCTCCGTGTCGAAGCCAAGCACCGTCACATCCGCAGCGCGATCCTGATCTTCCTGCGTAAAGTAGCGGCCTTCCAGAATCACCTTGTCGTACACCTGCGCATCCGACGCCGTATCGCCTTCCAGCGATACGTTATCCGCCTTGCGCTGCCCAAACTTCGCGACCGTCGACCCCGCGTTGAACTGGTAGTTCGTGTATTGCAGCGACGCCGAAGCAGCCACCACATGCGGCAACTGCCCAATCGCCGTCATATCGTCGTAGGTCAACTGCTTACGCGCCAACATCTCTGACGTAGGCCGAACACCAATCACCGGAAACCGGAAGCACCACAGCACATTCGTTCCAAACGACTCCACCATCGCCGACACCGACGAGTTCAGCCCGTTGATCACCGAAGAAATCGTGATCACGCTCATCACGCCGATCACAATTCCCAGGATCGTCAACGCCGACCGCAGCTTATTGGCACGCAGCGTATCCAGCGCCATCTTTACCGACTCACGTTGATCGCTCGCTCGCATCGCCATGGCTAGAACTCACTCCGTAACGCAACAATCGGGTCCAGGTCCGCAGCTTTCCGAGCCGGATACACCCCAAAGAAAACACCCACCGACAACGCCACAAAAAGCCCCGCAAACACGCTCCACAACGCAACCGCCGCCGGGAAGCCGGCAATAATCGCAACGCCTTTTGCCAGCACCACGCCCAGCACCACGCCAATGGCACCGCCTATCAACGCCATCATGCTGGACTCCATCAAAAACTGCAGCAGCAAATCACCACGCCGCGCGCCCAGAGCTTTCCTCACGCCAATCTCTCGCGTACGCTCGGTCACGCTCACCAGCATGATGTTCATAATCACCACGCCGCCCACCACCAGCGTAATCGCCGCAATTCCAATCGCAACCCCACCAATGCTGTCGGTAATTTGCGTCAGCAATCCTGCCAGGGTGTTGCTGGTCGAAAGCGTAAAGCTGTCATCTTCCCCCGGACGATCATGCCGCATCCCGCGCACAATCAGCCTCGCCTGATCGCTCGCCGTCTCCATGGCCAAAGCACCAGACCCGGCTTTCGCATAGATCGTCACTGTCTTCGCTGTTCCATACGTCTTCTGGTACGCCGTCAACGGCACAGCTACCCAGTTATCCTGGCTCTGTCCCAGCGTCTTGCCCTGCTTTTCGCCCAGCCCGATGATCGTGTACGGCACGCCGTCCACGCGAATCTCTTTTCCAATCGGGTCTCCATACTTCAGCAGGTTCTCTTCAATATCGGAGCCAATCAACGCCACGTGCGCGGCATGGTCTTCATCGGCCTGCGTCAATCCGCGGCCTTCTACGATATTCAGGTTCTGCATCTCCGGCATCAACGCCGAGTAGCCACGAATCTGCGTGTCCGTGCTCGACTGCGAGCCAAACACAATCGTCCCCGTCGAGCTTTGAAACGCTCCCACCTGCAAGCAAGCCGAGCACTCCGACTGCACCGCGCGGTAGTCCTCCAGCGAGATCACCTTGCGCTTCTGGTACTGCAAATACTCTTTGTAGCTGCTCGTAAACGCCGGCTGCTGCGAGATCGTAAAGACATTCGCGCCCTGCCGGTTGATCTTCGTCGCCACATAAACGTTGGCCCCGTTCACCAGCGTTACCACGGCAATCACCGACGCCACGCCGATCACCACGCCCAGCAGCGTCAGCACCGTGCGGAGCTTGTTAGCCCACAGCGATTGAAGTGCGATCCGAAATCCTTCGTTGAATCCCATGGGAAGCCCGTTTCAGTCTACCGCGCAGTTGGACTCCCGCCCCAGCCGCAC
>Ga0302313_10001415_pt1 | contig 18299 bp, 9 predicted proteins | sample III_Palsa_N2_2_FD_200454 | JGI IMG/M metagenome (GOLD analysis project Ga0302313, IMG submission 200454) | Peat permafrost microbial communities from Stordalen Mire near Abisko, Sweden - III_Palsa_N2_2 | ecosystem: Environmental > Terrestrial > Soil > Palsa > Peat permafrost | place: Sweden...
GCACTACAGGGGCGGCAGGCCCAACCTATCTCACCGTCAATACCACCGGCTCCACCCAGTACCGCCTGGTGCAGGAGTCTGGCGGAGTCTATGCCAATGCCGCGACCGGCACCACTGCGCCCATCCTCGGCCTCGCGGAGACCACCGTCGCCAGCGGCAACGTCAATGTCGACGTCTACGGCTTCAGCACCTGCACCTTTGACGCCACGCCCACCAACGGACACTACTTCCAGGCCAGCTCCAGCTCCCCGGGTGAGTGCCACGACGCCGGCGCCACCTACCCCACCTCAGGACAGGTGCTCGGCATCGTCTACGCGTCGGGCACCCCAAGCACCGTAATCCTCTTCGGGCCTGGCAATCAGGCGGGCGCAGGAGCCGCGGGTGCTACCGGAGCCGCAGGCGCCACCGGAGCCACAGGCGCAGGAACCACCGGAGCTAACGGCGCCACCGGAGCTACCGGCGCGGTAGGTGCCACCGGCGCAACCGGCATAGGCAGCGCAGGAGCCACCGGAGCCACCGGGGCCGCAGGATCCTCCACCGCCGCCTTCCCCTCCGGCGGCAGCTCCCAGGAGTTCCTCCAGACCCTCAACTCCTCCGGTCAGGCCGTCAACGCGCCCGTCGGCTCCAGCGCCATCCTGGGCATCGCCACTACCACGGTCACCTCCGGAAACACGGTCCAGGTCCAGCAGATCGGCCTCACCACCTGCTTCTATGACAGCGGCGACACCACCGGACACTACGTCCAGCTCAGCAACACCTTCGCTGGCGAGTGTACCGACGCCGGCGCCACCTACCCCACCAACGGCAAACAGGTCGTCGGTCTGGCCACCAGCACCAGCTCCTCAGCCGGGGTCTATGGCATACTCCTCTTCGCCGGGAGCGATCATCCCGGCGCCGCTGCCAGCACCGGCGCCACAGGCGCTACCGGCGCCACGGGCGTGGGAACAGCCGGAGCAGCAGGCGCAACCGGCGCCACAGGCGCAACTGGCCCCACCGTCGGCGGCAACTTCATCTATGGCACTCTCTATCCTGCTGGCTCGGTGGTTTTCTATAACAACATTACCTACCTGTCCCTCGCTTCAAACCAGTACGTACAACCAAACAGTAACGCTACGGACTGGAGCCCAGTAAGCGGCGGCATCGCCGCCTACACCGCGAGCGGCGCCGTCAGCGCATACGAACTGGTCGCCTTCTCCGGCACCAGCGTTGCGCAGATCACCACCTCCCAGACCACCGGAATCCTTGGTATCGCGATCGCAAACGCCTCATCCGGCAACACCGTCGGCATCCAGTTCTCCGGCATCCAGTCCTGCTTGTTTGACGCGACCGCTGTGACCTCCGGCCACTACGTCATCGCCAGCACCACCAACGCCAGCTACTGCCACGATGCCGGAGCCACCTATCCCACCAGCGGACAGGTCCTCGGTATCGCGCTACAGACCGTCGGCGCCAGCACCTACGCCAACGTCTACCTCCAGGGTCCCGAAGTCCGCGGAGTCGCCGGCTCAGCCGGAGCCACCGGAGCCACAGGCGCAGCAGGTGCCACAGGTGCCACAGGCAATAATGGCACCAACGGAGCCACCGGTGCAGCAGGCGTCACTGGCGCTGCGGGAGCCACGGGCACCCTGGGCGCGGTCAGCAACTACTCTAGCTCCAGCTCCTACACCGTCGGACAGGTGGTCTACTGCCCGGCCTCCGGGGCCTGCAACACCTCGGCCCAGGGCTCCAGCTTCGTCGCCATCACCAGCGTCCCCGCCAGCCCCTCCGACAACCCCGGCGGCTCCAACTCCGCCACCTACTGGCAGCAGATTACCGCCGCCGGCTCGGCCGGAGCGGCCGGCGCAACAGGCGCAACAGGTGCCACGGGAGCCACAGGCTCCGGCGGAGGCTCCGTCGCCATCCCCGCCTGGGCTGCGGGCACCTCCTACGCCGTCGGCCAGCTCGTCACCGACACCAACCCCTACGGCGCGACCGGCTCCACCACCACCTCCGTCTACATCGCGATTGCGGGCAACACAGGCGCCACGGGAAGCACAGGCAATACCGGCACCACCAACGAACCGACGGCCGGCACAGCCAACAGCATAGCGGACTGGTCCAGCTTCTCCGTTGGCTCGGGCTCCAACCCGATCGGCATTCCGTATACGGTCGTGGGACGTTTATTGCAGAACACCACTACAACTACCTACTACTACCCACTCACAGCAAACTACAACGTGGTCATTGGCATCGATTCCCAATACACCATTGCTGCGCCTACCGCATGTTCCGCGAGTGTGCAGATACAAAGTTATTCCCCCGTGTCCATGACCTGGGTATTGACCAAGGTCGCCCCGGGGAACAATTCCTCCGGCATGACAGCATCGGGCACGCAGTATCCCACCGGGACTAACGGGGCCTCCTGCACCACAGCGGCATGGACTTCAGGAAATCCCACCGTCTGCACCTTGCATGCCAATATCGCGCAATATGACATTCTCACTCTCGCGGGTACGGCGCCTTCTTCGACGGCATCGACCCAGTCTCCGGGGTATACCGCATTCAGTTGTCAATAGCCGGGCGGGTGGCCCATTCATGACGCAGTTTCATCGCGGCATGGGTGGGGGGAAGTAAAACCGGATCGACCGCTCCACCAAAGTTTTGCAGTAAAGTTTCAACCTCCACGAAAGGCACGGACCGATGGGGCAGGCGCCCAACAACCCGACCTCCCCCGTCCCCGCCAAATCTCGCGATAGTTATGCGGAAGGGCTGCCCGGGTGCCCCATCCCCGACCGCCGCTTTTGGCGGGCAGGGTGGGGTATCGCGAAGCGACTGCTCTCCTCAACCGTGCCTCAGCGGCTAAAGCCGTATTGCGATGGCGGTACTGACGGCACGGATAAATCCGTGCCCTTAACGCAAAAGGTTTTGTTAAGGGCACGGCTTAAGCCGTGCCGTAAAAGCCTCGCAACGACCTGGGCTTTAGCCCCTGAGGGACAAGCACTCGTCGCCTTGGCAACACTGCTCTTTTCCCTCTCGACTGCCGCATCCGCCCAGGGAATCCTCACCGTCGTCCCCACCCGCTCCGTCGCCACCACCGTCGGAACCGGAACCCTCGGCAACTCCGGCAACGGCGCCGCAGCCACTTCCGCAACCCTCGCCGACCCCAGCGCCGTCGCCTACGACAGCAGCGGAAATCTCTACCTCGCCGACGCCCAGAACCACGTCATCCGTGAGGTCCTCAAGTCCACCGGCGTCATCAGCATCTTCGCCGGAACCGGCGTCGAAGGCTACGGCGGAGATGGCGCAGCCGCCACCGCAGCCTTCCTCGACACCCCAACAGGCGTAGCCGTGGACACCGCCGGAAACGTCTACATCGCCGACTCCCACAACCAGCGCATCCGCGAAGTCGCCGCCGCAACCGGCGTCATCACCACCATCGCCGGCACCGGCACTCACGGTTTTTCCGGCGACGGCGCCGCTGCAACCGCCGCACAACTCTATGACCCCATGGGCGTTGCCGTCGACGCGACCGGCAACGTCTACATCGCCGACACCAACAATCAACGCATCCGCGAGATCACCGGCACAACCATCAACACCATCGCCGGAGATGGAGAAGAGCTCTTCTCCGGCGACGCCGGCACAGCCACAGCAGCCGTACTTGACTCCCCAACCGGAGTTGCCGTCGACGCCAGTGGCAACGTCTACATCGCCGACCGCCACAACCAGCGCGTCCGCGAGATCAGCGGCACGACGATCAACACCATCGCAGGTTCAGGCACAGCAAGTTTCGCCGGAGGCTTCAGCGGCGACGGAGCATCATCGACCGCATCGACGCTCTCCAAACCAAGCGGCGTCAGCGTAGACGCCAACGGCAACATCTACATCGCCGACACCGGCAACCAGCGCATCCGCGAGCTCGGCGGAGGCGTAATCGCCACGATTCTCGGCTCCGGCCAGCAAGGCTTCGGCGGCGACACCACCGCGCCCAACGGCATCAACCTCAACTCCCCCAAAGCCGTCGCACCCGACGCTGTCGGCAACCTCGCCATCTCCGACAAGCTCAACCAGCGCGTCCGTGGCGCTGCGCTTCCCATCCTCACCTATACAGCCGATCCGGTCGGCATCCTCAGCCCAGCGCAGAGCGTTACCCTCTCCAACACCGGCACCGCCGCGATCAGCGTCGCGACCCTTACCTTCACCGGCCCGTTCACCACCGCCACCGGCGGAACCTGCCCGGCAACGCCGATCGCCCTCGCCGCCGCCGCAACCTGCACCCAGAACGTCGCCTACCTCCCAACGGCAGTCGGCGCAGCCTCTGGCAAGGTCGTCTTCTCCGGCACCGGCGTTGTCCCCCAGACTATCCTCCTTGCCGGGACCGGAACCCAGGTCTCGACCACTGTCACCCTCACCTCCAACCTCAACCCCGCCTTCATCACCCAGTCCGTCACCTTCACCGCCACGGTCGTCCCCGCGGGCCTCGGCACACCGACCCAGACCGTCACCTTCTACAACGGCGCCGCTCCCATCAGCACGGCTGTACCCTTGGTCAACGGCGTCGCCACCTTCACTACCAATACCCTGCTCTCCGCTGCGAACAACATCACCGCCGTCTATAGCGGAGACGCCAACTTCCTCACCAGCACCTCCGCCGTACTGGTGCAGTACGTCCTGGACTTCAACTTCGCCATCGTCTCCGCGAACCCCTACGGCTCCGGCCCCCAGATCGTCCAGCCTGGGTCCATCGCCACCTTCGCCTTCAACATCCTGCCCATCGGCGGACCCTTCACTATCCCGGTCTACCTGACGGCCACCGGTCTACCCCCCGGCGCTACCGCCACCTTCAGTCCCAACCCGATCATCATCGGCAACTCCACCAACAGCTTCACGATGAGTATCCAAACGGCCAAGCCGCTCGGCGCTCTGCATCGCAAGGAGATGTTCGGCGGCGGCACTGTCTCGCTGGCCATGCTGCTGCTCTCCTTCTCGCGCCGGATGCGCCGCAAGGGCCGCCGCCTGAAACCGCTCTCGCTCTGCGTGGCCTTGCTGCTTAGTCTCGCTGCCATCACGAGTATCTCGGGTTGCGGGACAGGCAGCGGCTTCTTCGGCGAAAACCCCGCCACCTACACCATCGACGTCATCGGCACAGCCACCGGCACGGGCAACGTCGTGCTCCAGCACTCCATCACCGTCCCCCTGGTCGTGGAGTAACAGTGCAGCAGCTATTGGGCCTCGTTCGTTCGTTTTGAGCTTCTTCAGAAGAGGACCGCATTTGCCAAATTCGTTCCGCATCGCGCTCTGCCTATGGTTGCTCGCCGCCACAGTTTCTCTGCGAGCGCAGGCCCAGGACTCATCGCCGGCCACGGCCGATCTCGCTGTCACCTTCATCGCGGAACGTTCCCTGAAAGCCAACACCACCGAGAACTTCTGGATGCAGGGCGGCTCTGCTGAAGCGGGCTTTCACCTCATGCATGGCGTGGGCATCGCAGCCAATTACACCGGGACCCATGGCAGTTCCATCGGCGACACCGGTGTCCCTCTCACTCTTTCTGTCCTCTCTTTTGGTCCACGCTATCGCTGGCATCGGGACAGCCGGATCTCGGTCTACGGCGAGGGTCTCTTCGGAGTAGCAAGAGGAACCAATAGTGTCTTTCCCGCCACCTCAGGCACGACATCGAGCGCCAACAGCTTCGCGCTGGAACTCAACGCCGGCCTCGACTACCGCCTCACATCCCATCTCGCCCTGCGCGCGCTCGACGCCGGCTATCTCCGCACAACCCTCCCCAACGCCACAAATAACGAGCAGAACACGCTTCGCCTGGGCGCCGGTATCGTGCTGCGGTTTTAGAAGTAGTTCGATCCCGAGTTGGAACAGGAAGAGGCGCACTGCCGGGGAACACCGGCTCCGCTTGCCTCGCAAGCGAGAGGTGTCTAGGCACAGTTTTATGTCCGGCCAGTGATAAGCAAAATATAACAACGTGATCATTAGAATAAGCTTTACAGATGTATCACCGCGTCCATATGGTGATGTGGCTAATAAAGCCCTCGTTTATGGTGCGCTCTCCCTATCAATATTCGCGAATAGAAACGGTGCAGTGCACCGCAGGCAGACCCGCATTCGCTCTCATTCTCAGCGTCTTTCTCCTGCTCGCAAATAGCGCTTCACACGCCGCCGGCGCACCCCACTGGGTCGGCTCCTGGATGGCCGCACCCTCCGCGATCGCTCCCGCCGAACCCCGCAGCGGCGAAGCCCAACTCCAGGACCAAACCGTCCGCCAGATCGTCCACCTCAGCATCGGCGGCCTGGCCGTCCGGCTGCGCTTCTCCAACACCTTCGGGTCCACGCCGCTCACGCTCGGTTCAGTCCACGTCGCCACCCGCAAGTCGGGCAACGAGGTCGACCCCGGCTCCATTCAGCCGGTTACCTTCGCCGGCGTCGCCAGTGTCGATATCCCCCCGGGAAAATCCATCGTTTCTGACCCTGTAGACCTTGGCGTCACGCCCTCCAGCGACCTTGCGGTCAGCTTTTTCGTCCCCGGCAAAGTCACAGCGCCCGCCATCCACTACACCGCACTCCAAACCTCCTACATCGCTCCAGGCGACCAGACTGCCGCACAATCGCTTTCCAAGTCCCATGACACGACGCTGTGGCTCATCCTCACCGCCGTCGATGTCGCTACGCGCAACGCTCCGGGCGCCATCGTCGCCATTGGTTCCTCCACGACTGATGGTTCGCATTCCACGCCCAATCAGAATCGCCGCTGGACCGATGACCTCTTCGCCCGGCTCTTCGCGTCGCTCGGACCTGAAACCCCCTCCGTGCTGAACGCCGGCATCGCCGGCAATCATGTCCTTACCGATGGCCGCGGCAGTTGGGGTCCCGTTTTTGGCCAGAGTGCCGTCTCCCGCTTCAGCCGCGACGTCCTCTCCCAGGATGGCGTCAAGACCGTCATTATCTTCGAAGGCGGCAACGACATTCGCGAGTTCGGCAGCGACGCCGCGTCCGCCCAGCAACTCATCTCCGGCTTCGGCCTGCTCGCCCGCATGGCCCACGAGCACGGCCTGAAGGTGATCGTCGCCACCATCACCGCCTTTGAGCACTCCAACAAAAACGAGCCCGAAGACGGCTCCTGGGAGCGCACCCAGGTGGCCGTCAACCAGTGGGTCCGCACCACCAGGGACATCGACGGCTTTGTCGACTTCGACGCTGCCATCCGCGATCCCAACCATCACGCCCGCATCCTGACGATGTATGACAGCGGCGACCACCTGCACCCCAATGACGCCGGTTACAAGGCTATGGCGGATTCCATTGACCTTTCCCTCTTCACGACCTCGAACGGCACCGTCCCTCAATAAGGAGATACAAGCTATGCCAAGCCCTAACCTTACACTCTCATCGAACGCGCAGCGCATGGCCCTCGCGGGTCTCACTGTTGCGGCCCTCGTGCTTAGTGGATGCTCCGCCAACTTCGGCGACATCGCGACAAGCGGCCCGGAGACGCCCGCGCAGGCCGGCGTCTCCCTCACCGGCAACATCCACGGCGGGCAGAATCCCATCTCCTCCGCAACGGTGCAGCTATACGCAGCGGGCACCACCGGCTACGGCTCCGCGGCGACGCCGCTGTTCGCCACGCCCCTTACTACGGACGCCAATGGCGGCTTCAGTACGACGCAGTCGTACACCTGTCCCACGAACGGCGAAATCTACATCGTTGCATCGGGCGGCAATCCAGGTCTTGGCGCCGGCGTCACCAACGCGGCCATCACTCTCATGGCTGCTATCGGCACCTGCGCCAACCTTACCGCGACCCCCTTCATCCAGATCAACGAGGTCACCACAGTTGCGGCCATCTGGGCGCTACAGCAGTTCGCCGGCACCACCGGTACCGCCATGTCGGCCAGTTCCACCACAGCCTCGGACAATATCGGCACCACCTCCACCAACATCCAGGGCCTGGCCAACGCCTTCCAGACGGCGAGGGTCCTGGCCAGCCCGTCCACTGGCCTCTCGCCGGGCTCCGATACCTCCAGCAACCAGACCAACGTAGAGTCCTGGCATCTCAATACTCTCGCAAACATCATCGCGTCGTGCATCAATACCAACGGCGCCACTACTGGACCCACCAACCCCACGACTTGCTACACCCTCTTCAATAACGCCACCAGCAACGGCACTGGGACAGGCACGATTCCTGCCGATACGTTCCAGGCCGCTCTCTACATGGCGAAGAACCCCACTGCCAATGTATCGGCGCTCGCCGCGCTGAGCTCCAGCTCCGCACCGTTCCAGCCTACGGATGCCACCTCGGTCAACGACTTCACCGTCGGCGTCAGCTATAGCACCAGCGGGCATGATTCACGCTGGATTGCGATTGACCAGTATGGCAACGCGTGGATTACGACCAGCGGCGCGTCCATCGTCGAGCTTGACCCCACCGGCAATGTGATCTCCACGCCCACCAGCTACACGCCGAGCGGCGGCAGCAGCACGACCATCGGCACCTCCTATGAGGTCGCCGTTGATACGGCGAACAATGCCTGGTTTACGGATGAGACCAAGTTCAACATCTTTGAAGTCGATGGTTCGACTTCCGCCGGTGGCGCCAATGGAGGCGTTGGCAACGCGGTCTCGGTCGGCGGCTCCAGCGATGTTGAAGCCATCGTGGTCGATGGCAGCAACAATGTCTGGGCCTCGGTTACCGGCGGTCACATCGTAGGTCTACTTAGCGGGGCTTACACCACACTCGTGACCGGAGCCTCAGTCACTACAAGCCCCTTCGGCATGGCTGTGGACATGAGCAACCAGACCAAATTTGGAAACAGCACGCTCTCCAACGGCGGGTCTTTCATCTACGCAGTCGACTCCGGCGGCTGCGCCACGAATATTACGGTCGATGGCGCGACCGGCCAGGGTGGTGGCTCCATTGCCATGGCCTACACAACGGGCAATGGTTCAAGCATCGCTGCGGGTGCTACTACGCCTCTTAGCTATATCGTCGACGTGGCCTGCAATAACACTACCAATGTGGCCAATGGCACCAACATCCCAGGTGGCACTGCGTCCACGGCCCGGGTGATGATGGCTTCGCCGTATGGCGTCGCCTTCGATAACAGCAACGACATGTGGATTGTGAACCAGAACTACACTAGCGGCACCACCTCCGGCACCGCCGACACCTCAAGCGGCCACTATTCGCTCACCAAGGTGGCTGCCCAGAACTACGGCGGATACAGCGCGTTCACCGGCGCGCAGGGAGCTGCGAACTATACCTTCACGAGCATTTCGGGTGTCACTGGCGGACTCAACACTCCGTACTATCTCGCAATGGACGGCGCCAGCGCGGCCTGGGTCGCCAACTCCGCGGGCGCAGGTGTTAGCGCCTTCACCAATGCCGGAGCTAACATCTCGCCGGCCAGCGGGTTTTCCGGCGGAGTCAACGGCTCCAGTGCACGTTCCTATAATGCCTCACGCGGTATTGCCGTGGATGGCTCCGGCAACGTGTGGGTGGCCAACACCGGCGCAACGTATGTGACGGTGCTGGTAGGAGCGGCGACTCCAACCGTAACCCCGCTTGCGCTTGGCATCAAGAACGGCACGCTCGCTTCCAAGCCCTAATTTAGCGGCCGCCTTGGCTTCTGGCGGCCGCTGTTTTTTCATGGCCTATTTGCTCGATCAAGAAAGTGTTTCCTCATGCCCAAATTCGCACGGTTCTCTCTGTTGTTGCTTGCCGCGCTTGCCGGTTGCGGAAACACGACGATCATCTATGACACGCTCTCGCCCTCCGCCACGCAGTCGCTGGACTCCGGCCAGAGCGTCACCGTGACGGCCACCGTTTTCAACGATCCCAGCAACTCCGGCGTTACATGGAGCCTGAACGGCGCGGGTACACTCACTAGCGTCACCTCGACCAGTGTTGTTTACACGGCACCCTCGGGTGTCTCGGCTGCGGCTGCTACCAGTATTGTCGCCACCCCGGTAAAGAACACGCTCTACGCGGCTGCCGTGGAGATACTGCTTGAGCCCGCACCAGTCATCACCACCCTTACACTGCCTAATGGCACCATCAATATCTCTTACTCCACCCAGCTAAGTGCTTCAGGCGGTACGATCCCGTTCACCTGGAGCATCGCGAGCGGAACACTGCCGGCAGGTCTTTCGCTCTCCAGCGCAGGGGTCATCTCCGGAACGCCAACGACTGTCGGTACGTCGACGTTTATCGTCAAGGCGACCGACGCTGCAACCATCCCGCTCTCGTCTTCGCAAACTCTTACGCTGGTGGTCAATGCTCCCACCCTGAAGATCACCGCCACCAGTCTCGCCAATGAGGTGGTCGGTAAGACATATTCCACACAGTTGACACTCACGGGCGGCGTCGCTCCGTATACCTGGTCGGTTGCCAGCGGCGGTGGCACGCTGCCTACGGGAGTTACGCTCTCCGCCGCGGGCGTGCTCAGTGGCACACCCGCATCCTCCGGCTTCTACAGCTTCACCGCGGAAGTCACGGACACCGAGCCCTCGCCGCAGGTCGCGACGAAAGTGCTTACCTTTACTGTGTACAACGCTCTGGCCATCACCACCACAAGCTTGCCCGGAGGATCGCTCCACAATGTCTACGCCACGACGACGCTACAGTTCACCGGAGGCACTACGCCGGTAACCTGGAGCCTTGCCAGCGGCTCACTTCCCGCAGGTCTGTCTCTCTCCACCGCGGGAGTCATCAGCGGCACACCCACTGCCACCGGCACCAGCACCTTCACCGTTCAGTTGGCTGACAGCAGCATCCCCCAGCAGGTTGTCACAGCTACGTACTCGATCACGATCGTCCTAAGCACATTGGCTATTACCACCACGAGTTTGCCGCAAGGCACAGTGGGCACCGCCTATAGCGCCAGCTTGCTGTACAGTGGCGGCAACCCGCCCGTGACCTGGGCGCTGGCTGGCGGCAGCGGTCCGCTCCCGGCAAACCTCGCCATCTCCAGCGCGGGCGTCATAAGCGGCACACCCACCACTGCCGGCACCTATCCCATCACAGTGCAGGCCACCGACACCACACCGGCTTCAGTAACGCAGGCGCTCTCCATCACCATCGTGGCCCTGGCGCCGCTTACTATCTCTACCACTACGGTCCCTGCCGGCAATATCGGAACGGCCTACTCGACGACCTTCGTCGCCACCGGCGGAGCCGTGCCGTATACCTGGTCCATTGCCAGCGGGACGCTGCCGCAGGGACTTTCGCTTGCCGGCTCAACCGGAGTTCTCTCCGGCACACCGCTCAACGCAGGTTCCTTCGTCTTCACCGTGCAGGTCAAGGACTCAGAAGCCACACCGGTCACCACCAGCCGGCAGTTCACGCTCACCATAGGAACCACGCTGGCCGTGGGGACTAACAACTCTCAGCTCTCCGGCCCCTACGCGTTTCTGGTCAATGGCTTCGGCTTCGGTAGTAACAGCGGAGCAGTGTACGGCTTCGCCGAACTCGGCAGCCTGAGCGCCAACGGCGCGGGCGCACTCACAGGGACGGCATATATCAATGTCCCCACGGGAGTACAGACAGCGGTCGCCGTCACGGGCAGCTACACCCTCGGCAGCGACGGCCGCGGGCTCATGGTGCTCACCTCCGGCAGCAATACCAACATCTACTCCATCGCCGCCGGCCCGCTTTCCAGTGGCATCGCGCAGTCGCTCTCCATCGCGGAGTTCGATAACAGCAACGGCGCCAGCGGCTCCAACAATGCCAGTGGAATCGCCAAGCTGCAAACCTCGTCAGCCTTTGCGGCCAGCACCATCAACGGCACCTTCGCCTTCGGTCTCTCGGGTGAATCGCCGTGCAGCACATGCGTTGCGCCGGCGCCGTTGTATGGCCCCGTCGTTGCTGTCGGCTTGTTTACTGCAAATGGTGTTTCCACTATCAGCAGCGGCCAGCAAGATGCGGCGGCCTATGGCGTCAACTACACCGGCGTTACTCTTACCGGAAGTTTCACGGCGCCCTCCACGACAACGGGTGTTGGCGCGTTGCATTTCGTCAACGCCGGTACGCTCTTCAGCGCTGCGCCAACGGACTTCTACTACGCCATCGTCAGCAGCAGCGAGATGCTGTTGCTGTCAAGCGACAGCCATGCCACCAACGCGCTGCTCTCCGGCGATGTACAGTTGCAAAAGCAGACAAGCTATACGGCAACCAGCTTGACGGGATCGCTCATCGGCTATGAGTCGCAACCCAACGGCGGCAATGGCTCAACGTCCTACCCTGCGGCGCTGAACGCCATTCTGGATGACCTGACCATTACCGGCAGCGGCACGGCCACACTGGCGCAGGATGCGAACCGCGCCGGCACCTTCTCCTCCACCGCTGCCAGCCCCACATCCATTACCTACACCACCGCAACCACCGGCCGCACTGCTGTGACCACCGGCAGCACCAACCAGGTGCTCTATCTGTACAACACGGACACCGGATTCGCGCTGGACCAGGCCGGTACCGCCGCCTACCCCGGTCTTATCCAATATCAGCAGCAGGTCGTGGTAGCGCCGTACCCCGTGCTGCTCTCCGGAAGCTATGGAGCCGGCACTGTGTCTTCGCCCGTCCCGGCAACAGATGTCACGGGCATCTATCTTTTCGCATTGAACAGAGGCGGCGTCGATGGGGCCATCAGTGGAGACCTGACCACTACAATAGATTCCAGTTCGCCTACCGGCGCTCTTTCTTATGACGTATCAACGCCCTTCCTCTATGCCGAAGGTGCGACGGGCCGCCATATCGTCACCACCTCGGGAAGCACCGTCACACAAACCGTTCTATACGGGATCAACAGCGGCGTCGCCGTTGCGATTCCCGCAGGCACGACCACCACTCCAACTGTAACGCTGCTTCAGCTTTATTAGATCGTCAGCTCAACTTGTCACTTGCGGCTGCCTTGGCCTTTTTCCGGAGTTTCGACTCCTTGAACACCATTTGGAGGAACAGTTGGGTCGTCATCGATACATGATTCACATTCCATGCGATGGCAATCTCCGAGCGGACGGCCTCGTCCGTCAACTCGCGGACCACCACATTTTCCGCGCGATGCAGGGCGATCGAAGCCGGAGCGACCGCAATGCCCAATCCTGTTGCAACCAACGAAATCAGCGTGTACATCTCCGCGGCTTCCTGCACCACATGGGGCGTCAAGCCGGCTTGATGGAGCATATTCAGGATCAGATCGTGAAATCCCGGCGCCATCTTACGCGAGTACATAATGAAGTCAGCGTGCTGGCAATCCGCCAGTTGCAGGTCCTTTTTTTCAGCCAGCGGATGGTTCGCCGGCACCAGGAGGACGAACGGCTCGCGATGAACGACACGCGTGCGTATCTCTGCCGGGGTCTGCAACGGGACGCGCAAAAAGCCGATGTCCAGTTTGCGCTCCTGCAACTGTGTCACCTGGTCTCGCGTCAGCACATTGCGCAGGTCGATCTCGACATGGGTGTACTGCTCCCGGAAGCGTTTCACCAACGGCGGCATAATGATGGCGGCTGCCGTGGAGATAAATCCGATGCGCAGTGTGCCCACCTGTCCCAGCGCCGCACGCCGCACCGTCGTAATAGCCTGTTCCGTCCGCAGCAGCACATCGCGGGCTTCCTGCAGAAAAATCTCTCCCGCCTTGGTAAGTTCCGTCTTGCGGCGGCTGCGCGCAAACAGCTTCACCTGCAGGTCGTCTTCAATCACCTTGATCTGCAGACTCAGCGCCGGCTGGCTTATGTTCACCCGCTTCGCCGCCCGGCCGAAGTGAAGCTCCTCGGCCAGGGCAATGAACGACCGCAACTGCCTGGGACCCATGCAACACCCCTCAATCTGATAGCAGAACATTATCAGAAAAGCGTCATCTCTCCATTTCAATTATTAGCGGGAGCCCGGCCATGATCAGGAGCCAACCTGTCGAGTCTCCCGGAGCCGCCGCGCCGCCCCGCATCTGGGATACCCGCCGCCGCGACAAGCAGCAGCGGCTCAGTCGCATTCAGCCTCTGCTAAGCGGCAAGATTCTGGACTCCGCGGACATCCACGAAGCTCTCACGGCTCTGCTGGCCGCCGGTGACCGCATCGTGCTCGAGGGAGATAACCAGAAACAGGCCAATTTTCTCTCGACTGCCCTCGCTGCGCTCGACCCGAAACACATTCACGACCTTCATCTACTGATCTCCAGCATCACGCGCCCGGAGCATCTCCAGCTCTTTGAGCGAGGCATCGCCCGCAAGGTCGACTTCGCCTTCGCCGGCCCACAGAGCCTGCGGCTGTCGCAGCTTCTCGAAGATCATCAGCTTGAGATCGGCGCCATCCACACCTATGTAGAGCTCTACGCCCGCATGTTCATCGATCTTCCCCCGCGTGTTGCCTTCATCTGCGCAGACAAGGCCGATCACCACGGCAATCTCTACACCGGCCCGAACACAGAAGACACGCCCACGATCGTCGAAGCTACTGCGTTTCGCGATGGCATCGTCGTCGTGCAGGTCAATGAGATCGTCGATGAGCTTCCGCGTGTCGACATCCCCGGTTGCTGGATCGACATCGTCGTCCAGTCTCCGCAACCCTACGCTATTGAGCCGCTCTTCACACGCGACCCCCGCCATATCAACGAGCTCCACATCCTCATGGGCATGATGGTCATCCGCGGCATCTATGAGCGCTATGGCATCACCTCACTCAACCATGGCATCGGTTTCGACACCGCTGCGATTGAACTGCTGCTTCCTACCTATGGCGCTTCGCTGGGGCTCAAAGGAAAGATCTGCCGCAACTGGGCGCTGAACCCCCACCCCACGCTCATCCCTGCCATCGAAAGCGGCTGGGTCGAAAGCGTTCACTGCTTTGGCAGTGAAGTCGGCATGGAAGACTACATTGCCGCGCGCCCCGATATCTTCTTCACCGGGTCCGACGGTTCGCTGCGCTCCAACCGCGTGCTCTGTCAGCTTGCAGGCCAGTACGCCGTCGACCTCTTCATTGGTTCCACGCTACAGATGGACCCTGACGCCAACTCCTCCACGGTGACCCTTGGCCGCATTGCCGGCTTTGGTGGCGCGCCCAACATGGGGCATAACCCGCTTGGCCGCCGTCACGCTTCTGCTCCATGGCTTGAGTTGCTGCGCGGCGAGCCTCCTATCCAGCGCGGCCGCAAGCTCGTCGTCCAGGTCGCGGAGACATTTCAGAAAGGCGGCGTCTCCGCCTTCGTCGACACGCTCGACGCCGTCGAAGTCGGCCAGACCAGCGGCATGCCCATCGCGCCCGTCATGATCTACGGAGACGATGTCACCCACGTCGTCACGGAAGAGGGAATCGCCTACCTCTATCGCGCCGAAGGGCAGGAAGACCGACGCGCTGCTCTTGCTGCCATAGGCGGCGTCAGCCCTGTCGGTCTGCGCAGCCGCCTGCAGGACGCTCAGCGTCTGCGCCGCCTCGGCATCGTTGCTTATCCTGAAGACCTCGGAGTCTCTCGTCTCCAGGCCAAGCGCTCGTTGCTCGCCGCCAACAGCATGGCCGATCTCGTCAGTTGGTCTGGAGGACTGTATCAACCGCCCTCCAAGTTCAGGAGCTGGTAATGCTGGAAACCCTCTCCATCGCCGATTGCCAATCCGCCCTTCCGCTGCCAATGCCGGATGGCCCCTTGCCGCCAGGCATTCTGGGACGTCTTGCTACCCAGGCGCTGATCGACGAAGCCAACCTGACGCCCAAGCCCGGACTCGTCGACCGCAACGGCAACGGGGCCCATCACGATCTTTCGCTGCCCCTGCTGGTCCGTTCTGCTCACACGCTTGAGCCATACTTCGTCCGCATGGCCGGGTGCTCCCATGAGCAGGGAATCGGCATACCCCTGCGTGAGCGCCTTGGTGCCCTCGGGCGCGAAGCGGAGCAGGCTATGCTGCGAGCTACCGCCGGCGTCAACACCCATCGCGGAGCCATCTGGGCTCTCGGCCTGCTTGTAGCAGCCGCCTCGCAATCTTCAACTACGGACGCCCTTGCGATAACCCGCACTGCGGCCCGGCTCGCAGTCCTGCCGGATGCCCATGCGCCGCAGCTTCCCTCCAATGGCTCGCAAGTTGCCCTCACCTATGGCAACGGCGGGGCCCGTGCTGAAGCCCAGGCAGGCTTCCCCCATGTCCGCGCCGGCCTTTGCGCACTGCAAAACGCCCGTGCCGCAAAGCTGGCGGAGTCTCACGCCCGCATCAACGCGCTGCTCACCGTCATGACCACGCTTGAAGATACCTGCATCCTCTATCGCGGCGGACCTATAGCTCTGGCTGCCGTCCAGCAGGACGCCGCAGAAGCCCTGCGTGCAGGTGGACTGGCTTCGACCGGAGGGGCCGAAGTGCTTCGCAAGCTGCACATCACCATGCTTACCCTCTGGGTCTCCCCCGGAGGCTCGGCCGACATCCTCGCCGCCACTTTGTTGCTGGACCGCATCTGCTCCGCGCCGGGGACAAACCTATGACCGAGACCTTCACCCTCAACTTCCCAGCGTCCACCCCCGTGCTCGACCGCGCCCACGTCGGCGTCGTCGCCTCCGGAGACATGGAGGTGCTTCTTGAACCACAACTGCAAGGCGCCAGCGTACGGGTTGTCACGATGGTCTCGGGCCATCGCAAAACATGGGAGGCTGTGCTGAGCCGTTTCTTCGAGCGCCACCCTTACGCCGTTGCCATCGAGATCAACGATCACGGCGCCACGCCAGGGCTGGTAGGTCTCCGTCTCGAACAGGCTATCGAGCTCGCCATGAAGGAGCCGGCATGACTCCAGATATCCAAAGCAGCTTCCAGGAACTTTCACCCCGCGAGCGCCTCGCCGCGCTTCTCGATCAAGGACACTTCCAGGAACTGGCCGGCCCTTTCGACCGCATCGGCTCTCCATGGCTGCAACAGCAGGGCCTCGTTCCCCAGTCGGACGATGGCGTCATCGCCGTTCGCGGCAGCGTGGATGGCCATGCGGTCGTGGCCATCGCCATCGAAGGCGGCTTCGAAGGCGGAAGCATCGGAGAAGTCGGCGGCGCCAAGATCGCAACAGCTCTCGAACTCGCCGCGGAATCGTCTCATCTCGGTCAACCTGTTGCCGCCCTGCTGCTCCTTGAAACCGGCGGTGTGCGTCTTCAGGAAGCCACACTCGGCCTCGCGGCGATTGCCGCCATACAGACGGCCATTCTCAATCTCGGTACCTACGCTCCTGTCATCGCCGTCATCGCCGGCCCCGTGGGCTGCTTTGGAGGCATGTCCCTCGCCGCGCAACTCTGCACGCATATCATCGGCACACCTCATGGACGCCTCGGCATGAACGGTCCCGAGGTGATCGAGCAAGAGGCCGGTGCGGATGAAATTGACGCCTCCGACCGCGAACTCATCTGGCAGCTCGTCGGCTGTGAAGCCCGCTTCCGCGATGGTTGGATCGATAGCTTCGTCCCCGACGATCTGTCCGCTCTCGCCGCGGCGATACGCTCCGCCGTCGCTGATGGCCGAACATCCTCTCGTCGTCTTACTTCGCCAGCCATCCAGTTGCAACGATTGCGCGAAGAGATTCCCGCGCGCTCGCAGGCATCCGCGCATAAACCATCCACCCGCAGCCGCCTCTGGCTTCAGGAACTCGCCGAAAGCTCACCAGCTCCCGCCTTCGGAACCCCGTCCATCCTTACCGCGAGGGTCGCTGTAGCGGACACCACCGCCTTCGCCATCGGCATCGTTCCCGACCCCGGGAGCCGCCTGCCTCGTGCCTCCCACGGCGAACTTGGTCTGGAGCAGGCATGGGCCCTCGCTGCCTGTCTCGACCAGTTCGTGCGGGAAGAACAACAGGCTGGCACTCGAAGCCCTATCATCGCCATCGTCGATACGCCCGGCCAGGCCTTTGGCCGAATCGAGGAGCAGCGCTGCATCTCCGCCGCCGCCGCCGCCGCTGTCGGCGCGTATGCCCGCGCCCGCGCTGCCGGCCATCCGGTATTCACGCTCGTCACCGGTCGCGCCGTCTCCGGCTCGTTCCTCGCCCACGGTCTGCAGTCGGACTATATCCTCGCGATCTCAGACGAAGGCGTCAGCATGTATGCCATGAGTGCGCAGTCGATCGCCCGCATTACCCGGCGCGACCTCGCTACGGTGCAGGCCCTCGCCGCCGCTACGCTTCCCATGTCGTTCGCGATCGCGGACGCCCACCGTCTCGGCGTCATTGACGCCCTGATCGGAGGCATCGGCGCGGATCACCCAACAGCCGAAGATATCGCCCGCGTGAAGTCCTGTTTCGGCGACGCTCTTGCAGCCTGGCGCCGTGGCCAAACCACGCGCTCCTCCATACCTTCCAACCTCCACCGCC
>Ga0302313_10001418_pt1 | contig 18273 bp, 15 predicted proteins | sample III_Palsa_N2_2_FD_200454 | JGI IMG/M metagenome (GOLD analysis project Ga0302313, IMG submission 200454) | Peat permafrost microbial communities from Stordalen Mire near Abisko, Sweden - III_Palsa_N2_2 | ecosystem: Environmental > Terrestrial > Soil > Palsa > Peat permafrost | place: Sweden...
GCGCCGACAAGGGCCCAGATGATCTGCTTGCTGTTGTTGGAAGTATTGGTTTTCATGGCTATCTCCGATCTATGTATTTGGTTGGTCTTCGGGATTCATGATGGACCTCGGCGCGCCGCCGTTCTGTCAACGCCTTGACACAACCCGACACCCCCAAAACGTCCACTATCCGCACCCGGCGGCGGGACAACTGTCGGCACCGCGGCTGTCCGCTAAGATTCCATCAATGAGGCTAAGTCGTTCTCCGCCCTCGCGCACTTCGCCGTCCCCGAGCGATCTTTCGCCCCGTCGCCCCCGCACGCACTCGGCGCCAGCCCTGCTCGTGCTCCTACTGAGCCACGCGGCCCCCGCCGCGACGACAAATCCGCCTTCCGGGGACGCACCGGCGCCCATGGGAGCGGCCCCCTCGGGCACGCTTTCCTCCGGCACCGCTCCCGAAATCGTCGTCACCACGCCGCGCGGCAGCGCCGGCGGCGGCATCGATCCGGTATTGCAGATTTCACCCTCCGAACTCGACTCCTACGGCGCCGACTCGCTCAGCGACCTGGTCGAGGATTTGCGTCCTCTGACGCGCAGTAGCAAAAGCGACCAAACCGCGGTGGTGCTCATCAACGGGCACCTCGCGGGCCAGACCGAGTTCGACAATCTCCCGCGCGAAGCCGTCGAGCGGGTTGAGGTGCTGCCCGAGAGCGTGGCCCTGCAGTACGGCTTTTCAGAAAATCGCCGCGTCCTCAACTTCATTCTGCGCGAACACTATCGCGCGGCGCCTACGCGCGTCACCGAAAGTGGCGCCACCGAGGGCGGCGATCAGTCGGTAGGGGCGGATGCGTCGCTGGTGCGTCTCGAGGACGAAGCTCGCGTCACCCTGCTCGCCAGCTACAAGGACAACGCGTGGCTGCGCGAGAGCGACCGCGGCATCAGCGCGCCCGATAGCTATTACCGCACCTTGCTACCCGAGACCCAGGACACCAAGATCGCCGCCACGCTCAGCCATCCCTTCGCGGGTGTCAGCAGCTCGCTGGAAGCCTCCTACGATGTGCTATCCAGCAATTCCCTGCAGGGCATCGCCACCGCCGGCGATACCAGCGTGCCGCTGCAGGCGGGCACCGACGTCAGAACCGCGCGTGTCGCTCTGCAGCTCACGGGATTGCTCCATGATTTCATCTGGGGTGCGACCGCCTACTACCTCCACGTCGTATCGCACTCCAACAGCGACACGGGCCTCGACGCGGACACCACACAGACCCTCATCGACCGCACTCAATCCGCCTTCGACGCCGGCAATCTGCAGCTCTCTTTGAGCGGCCCCATTGCCACCCTACCCGCCGGCCCGGCTATCGCCAACATGAAATTCGGTTTGCAATATCAAGGCTTCGACACCCGGGATGTCCCACCGGGAGCTGCGTCGGTGTCCAGCAATCTGGTGCGCACCGTGCGTACCCTCAACTTCAACGCCAGTATCCCGCTCGCGAACCAGGACCGCGGCGTGTTGCCCGCGCTGGGTCAGCTGTCAGGCACTTTCAATGCCACCCTCGATGACGTGTCGGACTTCGGCACGCTGTTGAGTACCAGCTACGGCCTCGATTGGACTCCGCTCAAGAAGCTGCATGTGAATGCCATCTACACGGACCACCGCACGGCCCCCACGGTTCAGCAATTACGCGCACCGCCCATCATTACCTCCAACGTCGAGAGCTTCGACTACGTGAACGCAGAGACCGTGTACGTCACCGAACTCACCGGAGGCAACGACACTCTCGCGTCCGCCAATAGCCGACAGGCCAGTCTCGGCGTATCCGTGGGACCCTACTTGGGAAAGACCGAATTTCTCGCGCGCTACGAACAAAGTTGGACCAGCAATGCCATCGGCGCACTGCCGCCCACCACGGAGGATGTCGAGTTGGCGTTTCCCGATCGCTTCGTGCGCGATGCCGACGGCAACTTGATCGAAATCGACGACCGCTGGGTCAATCTCGTGCGTCAACGCACCGACGATGTGAAGTGGGGGGTCAATGTCTGGATACCCCTGGGCGAGGCCCCCCGCACCGGTGGCCCGTCCCAGGGCATGGCCAATCGTGTCGAATTCTCGCTCTTCGATACCTGGTACCTACGCGACGTCACGCTGATTCGAGCGGGCATTCCGGAACTCGATCTCCTCAATGGCGCCCCCTCGGATGTCACGGGCGGCCAACCCCGGCACAAAATAGAATTTCACACCCTCGTTCATCGCAACGGCATCGGCGTGCTGCTCGCGGTGGCATGGCGCAGCCCCACCGTGGTGGGTAGCGGTGACCCCGCGGCGCCGGACCCCATTTATTTCTCCTCGCTCGGCACCGCGGATCTGCGCGTCTTTCTCGACATGGGAAAGCTGCCTGCTCTACGGGATCATCCGTGGGCAAATGGCGCACGCCTCGCACTCGGCGTTACCAATCTCTTCGACCACCGACAATCGGTGCGTGATGCCGACGGTGCGACGCCGACCGCCTTTGAGCCCGGCTACCTCGATCCGCCCGGACGCGTACTGGCGTTGACGGTCAGAAAAGTATTTTAGACATCGCAGGGCGCGCAAAATCCGCGCCTTTTTCCGAGTACTCGTATAACCTCTTACTGAGCACTCGTATAATAGTAAAATTCGTCGCGGCCGACGGCTGCTGGGGGTGACCATGAAAGCTCGATGGACTCTGACTTTCGCCCTGTTCTTCGCGTCTGCGTTCGCGCAAACCGCCGTTTCGCACGGTGCCACCAGGGGCGCCGCCACCCCCGCGGACCCGGGCGTACGACTCGTGCAGGCGCGTATTCCCATGCCCGACGGTGTCGTGCTGGCTGCGACCCTGTATATGCCGACTCACCTGCGTGCGGGCCAGCGTGTGCCGGTCCTGCTCGAATATCTGCCTTACCGTAAGGACGATGACACGCTGCCGGGCGACTATGGCAAGTACGCCTACTTCGCCCGTCACGGCTACGTCGGCGCCCGCGTCGACATTCGCGGCTTCGGCAACAGCGGCGGCACTCCGCCGACGCGCGAGTACTCGGCGCAGGAACAACAAGACGGCGAGCAGGTCATCGCCTGGCTTGCCCGTCAACCCTGGTCCAACGGCAACGTCGGCATGCTCGGCATTTCCTGGGGCGGCTTCAATTCCATTCAAATGGCCATGCGCCGTCCGCCGGCGCTCAAGGCGATTCTTGCCATCGCCGCCACCGAGGCGCTATTCAAAGAAGACGTGCATTACATGGATGGCCTGATGCACGTCGACGAGTTCGAAGTGGCCATGGACCTGGACCAAGGCCGCAGCGGCGGCCCCGGCTTCGTGATCGACGAAGACACGCTCGCGCGGCGCATGGACTCGGAGCCCTGGTCGCTGGATTATTTCAGGCATCAGCGCGACAGCGCCTTCTGGCGCGAGCCCATTCGCCGTTTCGAGGACATTCGGATCCCCTGTTTTCTCATCGGCGGCTTGCAGGACGGCTATCGAGACAGCATTCCACGCATGCTCGAGCATGTGTCTGCCCCGGTCCACGCCTGGATCGGCCCGTGGAACCACGACTATCCGAACACCAGCATGTACGGCCCCAAAGTGGAGTGGCGCGATCAGGCCGTGCGCTGGTTCGATCATTGGTTGAAGGGCATCGACAACGGCGTCGAGCGCGATCCGCGCCTCGTCATCTATGAGCAACATTCCCACCCTCCCGGCAACGCCGAACAGGATGTCCCGGGCGAATGGCGTACCGAAACTTGGCCACCGGCCGGCCTCAAGCTTAACGTCTGGTATTTGGCGCCCAATCATCAACTGGCCACCGCGCCTACCGCGGCGGCCACCGATCACCTGGTCTATGTACCGTCGGCCGGCACTGAAGCGGGATTTTGGTGGGGCGAGTTGCTGCCCGACCAGCGCGGCGTCGACGCCTACAGCCTGGTGTATGACAGTGCGCCACTGACGGCTCCGGTGTCCATGCTGGGCTTTGCGCATGCGCGGTTGCAGGCAACCGCCGACGCGCCGCTCGCGGACTGGATGGTGCGTCTCGAGGATGTCTCTCCCGATGGCCAAGTGACGGCCATCACCGGCGCGGGTCTTTCGGGGGCGCAGCGTCGCTCCATGGAACACCCCGAAGCATTGGAGCCCGGCAAGGAATACACCCTGGACTTCGACCTGCATCTCACCACGTGGGTGTGGGAACCCGGCCACCGCATCCGTGTAGCCGTATCGAACGCCCAATGGCCCATGGTGTGGCCGACCCCCTACGCCATGACGACGGCCCTACGCCTCGGCGGCGAGGACGGTTCCGCCCTGGTCCTACCCCTCGTTCCTCTCAAAGGCGGCGCGCCGCCGGTCTTCGGTGCCATCGAGCCCAACGAGGCGCCGCCCGGGATTTCCACCCCCGGCGATTACGCGTGGCCTGGCACCTGGGAAGTCGAGCGCGACGTGGCTCACCAGAGCAGCAGAGTCAGTTGGCACGGCACCTCCGCCTATGATTTCCCGTGGGGCAGCGTCAATCACAGCGAGCAAATCGTCTACGACACCGAGGATGCGCAGCCGGCGATCTCCAAAGCCCAGGGCGAATCCGAAACCATCGAAAAGCTCGCCGATCGCGTCCTGGCTTATCGGGGACATCTCACCGTGACCAGCGACGCCAACACCTTCCACTATGCCTTCACACGCGAGCTGCTGCGCGACGGCGCGGTCATCCGCACGAAAACGTGGCGCGAAGATATACCCCGGGATTTACAGTAATCCAACTACGTGAGTCACGCTCGGGGCGGTGGCAGCGGCACGGCTGTCGACGATATCCGCGGCCTGTGCCATCTGAGGCGCCAGAGTTACCGTGGCCACGGCCGAGAACAGCGATAATGCAGCAACAGCGACGACGAGGGCTTCGTTGCTGTAGCGAAGTGCGAAGGTTTTCATGATTTTCTCCCGGGCGTAAATGGCTTGTCGTCGGGAGCCATCGTGCGCGGGCGGGGACTGCAGTTCTGTCAACGGGTTGACACAGAGACGCTGGGCAAGACTCCCGGATCGCCCGTCCTAAGCGGCGGCGCGTACCTTGTTCAACAAATCCAAAACCTTCAGAGCGGTGTCGACCATGGGCGAGGCCGCGGCGCCCACCGCCTTGGCCGCCTCCACCAAGCCGGCGGCGGAAATGCTGTACCACTTGCGATCCGCCATCATGTTACCCGCAGCCTCGGCGATGGCCGAGGCGTGCGCGCATACGGTGGCCGCCGCGGCCGGCGCCGCCGGGCTCGCTTGCATGTCGGCCACTTGCTGGCGCAAACGCGCCAGTTCGGTCGCCAGTTGCCCGGATTCGCGCTCGATGATTTCAATTTCACGCTGCGACATGCCGTCGCCGTCGCCCACGTTGAGCTCCATGACGGAGGCCACCGAGAGCTCCGCTTTGAGACTCATCCTGGAATTGTCATGCGCTGCACCGATATTGATCTTGGCCATGCTTTCTCCTAGCGGGCAATCACCTGAGTTCCGGGGCGGGGTGTGACGTGTCGGACCCCTTATCCCTATCGGCGTCTTGGGTTCGCTCTTGTCCCTGTTGCTGCGCCAGATCATAGGCCTTCATCGACGTTTCATAACGGCTCAGCGCCTCTTTGTATTCCGCCAATGCCTGCGGCGATGGGTCCAAATCCAGCACATGGGTTTCGGATTCGCTATTCTGGAACGACTCGGGCAGCGAGATCGCGTGCATTTCACCCACGACGTAAATCCTTTTACGGACCTGGGCGGCATCCGGCGGCCCGCGGGCCGAATTCGCATACCGGAAGTCGGCATCGATGCTCTTGCCGTGACTGAGAATATCGGCGTGAAATCGGTCGGCTCCGCCGATTGCCGTCACGGCGAGATTCACCGTGCCAATCAATAGAATGTTCTCGGCCGTCTTGATATTGCCGGTGAAGGTGTCGTGATTGAAATCGGCGATGAACGTCGTGGTTGGGTCGAGGTCCTTCACCAACTGATCATGTTTCTCGACCGTGTGATACGAAATAACGTAGCCACCGCCCGTAATGCGCACGACCAACGGTTCCTTGCCGGGCTCGGCGGAAACGAATGAGGCCTGCTGACTCGGCGGCGCCGGGGGCTTTTTGGGAGGGGAGTCCTGCATGAAGTAGCACAGTAGTCCCACGCCCAGGATGAACGCCGCGAGGAGGAATCGATCGCGTCGTTCCTTGGCCCCCGTCGTGGCGGAGGTGATGATCTGTTCTCCCCGCGAACCCATGGCGGCGCTCCCTATGCCGGCGTGAGATTTTCAGGCTCACAGCATACAGCCAAACTCCGTGCCGATGTACGCGTGCTGATATTGCGCCGCACGCCCATGGACCTTCAATCCACCCTCCGCCGGCTCGCGGCCCCGTCCCTGGAGCCCTAAGAAACCACTCTCGACTTGAAGGGCGCTAGCAGCGTCTTCCGATCAACGCAGCGAGGCGACGACGAGCTGCTTCGGTGCCTTACCAACCCGCGCGGTGTACTGGCTGGTCAACTGGGCATTACCCACCGCGGCCACGCTCGAGGCGACCGCCTTGACCATGCAGTCCTTCGCGGCGACCACTTCGTCCAAGCGGCGTGAATCCGCCTTACCGCACACCTGTTCGGCGGCATGCTGAATGCGCTGGTACAGCTTGGCGGCCCCCGCCTGGGTGTCGATGTTGAGGTCCGAATAGCGCACGACGAATGCAGGACGGTCGTTGGCCACCTCAGCCGCCTGGGCGGCCTGCATTACCGGCGCGAAGGAAGCGGCGGCGACGGCCGCGAAAATGACTTTTTTGCTGTGGCGAAGGGTGAAGGTGTTCATGACTGGCTCCTCGAGAGATGGTTTGTTCGTCTTCGGGAGTCATAGTGCGCGTCCGGACGCCGCTCTTCTGTCAACGCCTTGACACAACTCGTCTAGAATCACTGCTCACCTAAGGGTCTACACAAGGGATATTCATGAGCGGCAAACTGGCAATCCTGGCGGCGCTACTAATGGTCTGGAGCAGCGGCGTACTCGCCGACGAGGCCCCCAAGCCCCTATATCCCGAGTACCCCAGCGAGACCCCGGATAAGTTCGCCCCGGTTACGGATAGCTACGACTTCACCCTGCGGGAGGTCATGATCCCCATGCGCGACGGCGTCAAACTGCATACGATTGTTTTGGTGCCCAAAGGCGCGGCCCATGCCGGGATGCTGCTGACCCGTACGCCCTACAACGCCACCGAACTCACCAGCCACGTGCACAGCAGCCATCTCGGACCCATCCTGCATGGCTACGACAATGCCACCGATGTGATCCTGGAGGACGGGTACATCCGGGTGGTGCAGGACGTGCGCGGCAAGTACGGCTCCGAGGGCGACTACATCATGAACCGGCCGTTGCACGGGCCACAGAATCCGACGCCGGTCGACGACTCCACCGACACCTACGACACCATCGATTGGTTGGTGAAAAACGTCCCGGAAAGCAACGGCCGGGTGGGCACCATCGGCATTTCCTATGATGGTTTCGAGCCGTTGATGGCGTTGATCAACCCACATCCGGCCTTGAAAGTGTCGGTGCCCATGAATCCCATGGTGGACGGCTGGATGGGTGACGACTGGTTCCACAACGGCGCCTTCCGTCAACAGAACATTCCCTATATCTACGAACAGGTCGCCACGCGCGATAACAGCATCAAGTGGTGGTCGGACGTGCACGATGACTATGACCTGTACATGCGCGCGGGCTCGGCCGGCGAACTAGCCAAACACTATGGCATGCAGCAGATCGGCTACTGGAACAAGGTGGCGGCGCATCCCGCCTATGACAGCTTCTGGAGTGATCAGGCGGTGGATAAAATCCTGGCCGGTCAGCCGCTCACCGTACCCGTGATGTTGGTACATAGCCTTTGGGATGCGGAAGACAGCTATGGAGCGCTCGCCGTTTACGCAGCCATCAAGCCCAAGGACGCGGGCAACGACAAGGTGAAATTGGTCTTGGGGCCGTGGTACCACGGTCAGGGGATCGACGAGGGCAGCTCGCTCGGCATTTTGCACTTTGGCGGCGACACCTCACGTTACTTTCGCGAGCATGTGTTGCGCCCCTTCCTCGCGCAGTACTTGAAAGACGGTGCACCGAAAGCGGACGTCGCGCCGGTAACCGCCTTCGAATCGGGTACCAATGAATGGCGCAAGCTCGACCGCTGGCCCCAAAGCTGCGAGCAGGGCTGCGCCCACTCGAGCCGCGCACTTTACCTGCAGCCCGGTAACAAGCTGGGTTTCGATGCCCCCGGATCCAACGGCGGTTTCTCCGAATACGTCTCCGATCCGTCTCGCCCCGTGCCCTTTCGTGCGCGACCGATACAACCGATGGGATACGATCCGGGCCAGACCTGGTCGATTTGGTTGACGGACGATCAGCGTGAAGCGTCGGGGCGCACCGACGTACTGACTTTCACCTCAGCGGTGCTCACGGCGCCGTTGAAAATCTCCGGGCAACCCATGGTGCACCTCATCGCGTCCACGAGCGGCACGGACAGCGATTGGGTGGTCAAGCTCATCGATGTTTACCCGGACGAAGTGGATACGCAAGCCGAGATGGGCGGATATGAGCTGGCGGTGGGCATGGATATCTTCCGCGGCCGCTACCGCGAGGGGTTCGTCACGCCCAAACCCATCAAGGCGAACCAGCCGCTTGCCTACCAGTTCAAACTTCCGGCGAACAATCACGTGTTTCTGCCTGGTCATCGAATCATGGTCCAGGTGCAATCCAGCTGGTTTCCCCTGTACGACCGCAACCCGCAAAGCTTCGTGGCGAATATTTTCGACACAAAGCCCGCTGACTATCGCATCGCCACGCAACGCGTATTCCATTCCGCCGGGAATGCGTCTTATATTGCGTTACCCGTCATGGAGAATTGAGCCGATGAGCCGAGCCACACTGATTCGTCAACAGATTTGGGAAAAGTTGCGCCCGGTGGCGAAACCCGATTCGCGCTTTCACCTTAACTTCGCGGAATATATTCCCGACTTTGAGGGCAGCGATCGGGCCATCGATCGCATGGTTTCGCAGCCGTTCTACGCCCTCGGCCAATACGCCTTCGTTACCCCTGATAACGGCTTGGCCGAACTGCGTCGGCGCATGCTAAACGACGGCAAGACGTTGGTGGTGTCCACGTATGGCATCTATCGAGGCTTTATGTTGCTCGACCCTTCGAAAATCGGGCCCGCTCAGTCGCTGCATGCCTCGTCACTGGACGGCATGGAGGATCTCGGGACGCCCATCTCTCTCGCCGAACTCAAGTCGCGCGGGAAATTCGACTTCATGGTTACGGGAGCCTCCGCGGTGTCTTTGAACGGCGTACGCTTTGGCAAGGGCCACGGCTTTTTCGATCTGGAATGGGGCATGTTCACCGATGTCGGCATTGCGCACGAGAACACTTCAGTGACCGCCATCGTTCACGATGTACAGGTCGTAGAAGAGAGTCTCGAGCCCAGCACGACGGACATTCTGGTCGATCATATCGCGACGCCCAGTCGATTCATCACCACCGCACGCGCGCCGCGACCCCACGGCATCAAATGGGATCTCCTCGGGGAACATCAGCTCGCCGCCACGCCGCCGCTGCAGGAGTTACAGGCGATGCAGGGCGCCTGACGAAGCAAACTTCGGCCAGACGAGACTGCGAAACAGCTAGTGCTTCGTCTTCTTGGACGGGCTGGGCTTGGGCGAACTGGGCGCTTTGGCCATCGTGCCGACCTCCCGCTTGCCGCGGCGCTGGGCCGTATTATCTGGATCGGCCTGCCCGTCGTCGGTGCGGGTGACACTCAAAGGAACGGGATTGCCATGTGCATCACGACCCTTGGGAACTGGCTTTTTATGCGCACGGCCGGCACTCATTTTCGAACTCCATTGCAACCAACATGTCTTATACGTGCGACGACCGGCACTCGACCAGAGCAATCACGCCGCGTTCGAGTAGGAAGCCACCGACTCATGCTTGGTTCGCGATTTCCAACAGAACGTCGGCGTGACATGGTTGTCCCATCCGGCACCAACACGCGAGATTGCGTCCCGCCAAGCTGGATTTGATATCGGCGAGCGCCGGGGGCATGCCGAATTCCCCGTAGAATTTGGACGCACCCGCCCCGGTGACCCACATTCGATAGTCGCTGACGGCCTGTGCAGGCGAATACCCTTCTCGTGCCCGCATGGGATTGCCCCAGCGGGTCGACCGGTCTACTTTCAAGGTGTTCGGCGGCATGCGCCAACCTCGTTTCCGTTGTAGCTGGATTCGGTTAGGCATGTGCGCGGGTTCTCATTGAGTTGAGCCGTTATGACGTATGCGACCGCAGCATTCAATGTAATGTAAAACCCAGCCTGTGAGTCAATCGTCAATTCTTGAATGCAGGATATTTGCAGGGTTGCGGGTCCACGCGCCTTCAGGTGTAGTACCCCTGCGATGGCACAGGAACGCAGTCGCATCACAGAGGGCAAACCCGTCGAAAGCCGGGGACGCAAAGCTTCCGGCCTAATGCGCTGACGCGCAATGGTAGCGGGGTTGCACACACTTGACGTCGAGTGTTGTCTCAAGAGCGTTGCCCTCGCTCAACCTGCGAGAGCTGCGTTCATGACATTGAAGGTTCAGAGTTTGCTGGTGGCCTGCGCCGCCGTGTTGGCCGGCTGCGGCGGAAGTCAATCGTCGGGCACAGGCGCTGCCGTGGGCACCGCCGCCGAGACCACCTCAACCACGTTGCAGCTCGACGTGCCCGCGTCCGAGAGCGCGAATCTCGGCGCGCAGCCCTCGTTCCACGTGGCGCCCGTGCTCCTCGAAGAGCCGGACGACATGGATGCCGCAGTCAGCGACACCTCGGCGTCCTTCGGCGCCCATGTCACGCAAGTTCCCGCGGCGCTGGCCGCTCTGTCGACCCGTCGACTGACCCGCGAGGACATCGAGGCTGCAGCCCAGGGCACGCCCACGCGCAAAAGCCAGATCGAGTCAGAGGATCGTGATGCAACTCCGTTAGCCTCCGGCACCGCGATAGCCACGTACACCCCGGCGCAGATTCGTGCGGCCTATGCGCTACCTGCACTTCCGGTCACCGGTGTCACGCTCACTTCAGCCCAAGCGGCACAGCTGGGTGCGGGTCAGACCATTTACCTGATCGACGCCATGAACAATCCGAACGTGGTGGCGGAACTTGCCGTGTTCGATTCGAAATTCGGCCTGCCCGCGTGCACGGTCACGGCCATCGCGACCAACGCCACGTTGCCGCTGGCGAGCGCTCCCGGCAATGGCTGCGTGTTGTCCGTGGTGTACAGCACCACGAGCGGCGCCATGACAGCCTCAGCTCCGTCCTACGATTCCGGTTGGTCCACCGAGATCAGCCTCGACGTGCAATGGGCGCATGCCACCGCGCCGCTGGCCCGCATCGTCCTCATCGAGGCGCCCGATTCGTCGGTCAACAGCTTGCAGGCGGCGGTGAATCTCGCCAATTCCATGGGACATGGCGTGGTCTCCATGAGCTTTGGTGCCGGGGAAGGCAGCTGGACCGCCTCGGTGGACAGCTCTTTCACCGCGGCGAACATGACCTATGTGGCTTCGGCCGGCGACAACGGCGCGGCGGTCAATTGGCCGGCGGTGTCAGCGCATGTGCTGGCGATCGGTGGCACCACGCTCACCTACAGCGGCGGCGCCCGCAACGAAGTCGTATGGTCGAATACCGGTGGCGGCGTGAGCAGCTATACGGCCCGGCCCACCTATCAGGCAAGCGGCGTGCCCGGCATGGGAACACCCACCGGACGCAGCGTCTCGGACGTTTCTTTCAACGCGGACCCGGCCACCGGCCAATACATTGCGGTGATTTCCTCCGGTAGCTCGACCGTGGGCTGGCTGAGCGCCGGCGGCACCAGCCTGTCGGCACCGCAATGGGCAGGCGTGTTGACCATCGCCAACGCGCAACGAGCGGTGGCTTCGAGGAGCGCCCTCGGCGCGCCTCACTCCGTATTGTATGGAACCGTTGCCGGCTCGGCGACCAATTACGCGGGTGCATTCCTGGACATCACCAAGGGGTCGGACGGTACCTGTTCCGCTTGCAGCGCGAAGACCGGCTACGACAATCCGACCGGCCTCGGCACGCCGAATGTCGCTTCGTTGCTTCCCTTCTTGGCTGGTGCTGCAACGACGGCGACGGCTCCCGTGGTCAGCTCGGGTTCCATCAGCGGCAACGTGGGCGTGGCGCTATCCTTCGCCGTCACAACGACCGCGCCAGATGCGGTGAGCTATACGCTGAGCGGCGCACCCACCGGTATGACCATCGGTAGCGGGGGTGCGGTTGCCTGGGCCACTCCCGCGGTGGGCACCTATAGCGTCACTGTGACCGCGACCGATACCACCACGAAGCTCAGCGGTCAGGGCGTCTTTAAGGTGACCATTGCCGCGCCGGCACCACCGAGCGTCACGGCCGCGTCAATCTCCGGCACGGCGGGTGTGGCCATCAGCTATCAGGTCTCCGTCACGTCACCGGATATCACGACGTTGACATTGTCGGGCGCGCCCAGCGGCGTCACATTGAGCAGCTCGGGCCTGCTCAGCTGGAGCAATCCGCTGCAAGGTACGTACACTGCCACCGTCGCGGCGAAGGATACGAAGTCCTCATTGAGCGGACAGGCCACTGTAAAGCTCATCATCGCCGCCGCGGTGGCGCCGGTAGTGAGCGGCGCGAGCATCAGCGGCGCGACCGGCTCGGCGTTGAGTTTCGCGGTATCGGTCACGCACACGAACCCGGTCAATTACGCACTCATCGGTGCGCCGTCGGGCATGACTATCAGCAGTGCGGGTCTCGTCGCCTGGTCGACTCCGGTCGTCGGCAGCTACAACGTCACCGTTAACGCTACCGACCCCAAGACCGGACTCACCGGGCAGGGAGTCTATAAAGTCACCGTGGTGTCGCCGGGCCCGCAGATTGCGTTCACGGCCATTACCGGCACGCACGGTAAGGCAGTGTCCGGGACCATCACCTTGTCGGATTCCAAAGCGACCTCGCTGTCCATGAGCATCTCTGGGGTGCCGCAGGGGATGAACTTCAAATCAAGCGGCCTGGCCACCACCTTCACCTGGCTGTCGCCGGTGTCCGGCAAGTATGTACTGGCCATCACGGTGGAGGACTCGGCGCATCTAACCGCGACGGCGACGCTCCCCATCACCATAAACTAAGGCCCTAACCTTTCACCAGCCGCCCATCGACCCACACCTTCTTGATGTTCGGGCGGCTGGTGTCCCAGATGATCTTTTGCAAAATATCGACTTGATTGTCATGGTCATAGAGACGCAGGTCGGTATCGGGCACGTTGGTGTCGACCAGCAGTGCGTCGAAGCGATACCCCGGCTTCAACAGTCCGATGGGCAAGTCCAGCGCAATGCCGCCGGCGGTCGTTGCGAGATAGAACGCCGTCACGAAGGAAATGCGCGCGCCCGGCGTTCCGCGTGTCTCAGGCGACTTGGACGGATCGACGCCGTCTTCCAATAGTTTCGAGAACGTGGTTGCCATGGCGGTGACGTCGAACATGGATGGCCGAGGTCCTCCGGCGATGTCGGTCCCCAAAGCCACGTGCACTCCCTCATCCAGGCAGGTTTTCACCGGCAGAACGCCGTTCGAACCGAACGCATTCGACAGCGGGCAGTGCGCAATCGCGGCGCCGTACTGACGGATCAGCGCGCGGTCGTCAGCCGAGACGTGACAACCGTGCGCGAGTACCGTGCGGCGATTCATCAAGCCGAAGTCCTTGATGGCCACGGCATCGTGGCGGCCCGTGCGTTTCAGCACGTACTCGTGCTCCCAATCTGTCTCCGAGCAATGCGTCTGGACTGCGCACCCGGTCTCACCGGCAAGCTTGCCCAGGCCCGTCAGCAGTTCATCCGTGCAGGCGGGGATGAAGCGCGGCGTGATCACCGGCTCGATAAGTTTTTTCTCATTCCCCGGCATTGACCTGACGAAGTCTATGAAAGCCCGCGTTTCCTCGATCGCAATCGCGGCGGATTTGTCTCGATAGCTGTCCGGACACGTCTTCGGATCATCCATGGCAACCCGGCCTATGAAGGCGCGCTGCCCCTTACTTAAGCAGAGCTCTGCCAGGATCTGGGTGGCCGGCAAGTGTATGGAACTGTAATAGACACCCGTGGTCGTGCCGTTGGCGAGCAGTGTGGTCACCATGTCGGTGTACACCTTGCGTGCGAAGTCGGTGTCCGAGTAGCGCGCCTCCAACTTGAACGTGTACTCGATCAGCCATTTCTCGAGCGGCAGGTCGAGAGCCGTGCCCATCTGCGGCCATTGCGGCGCATGTATGTGAGTGTCGATCATGCCAGGCAGCAGGTACTGTGACGGCCCAAGTTCGAGCAAGCGTCCCGACTTGCGGAAGCTCGCCGCCGCCTCGGCATTCCCCGCGTCGACCCGCTCGATGACCCCATCCGGCCCGATAATGACCAGCGCGTCAGGCAACGATTCCAAATGGTCCGGTTCCGGCACTTGAAGGATCTTGCCGCGCACGGCCCATGCCTTGCCCGGCGACTTTGCCGTCGGAGTGCCGGGCGGTGAGGTGACCGCCGCCGACGCAGGTGTCGGCTGTGTCGCCTCGACTAGAAGCGCTGCCCCCGCCATTGCGCCAAGATTGAGGAATTCGCGTCGTGAATGATCCGATGGTTCGCCCATGATTTCCCTCGCTGATGATCACGAGAAATTAGCATGGTCGAACGCACCAAAAGAAAGCTATTGAGAGCCCTCTTTTGGGGCGGTGTATGCAAGCAACGGTGGGCTCAGAGCGCTTCGTATCGCAACCGCCCAAGCGGACCCTCCCATATTGAAGTATTGGAGCCGCAATGACGGGCGCGGATTTCTTCCGGGTTTTGGCCGTAAGTGGCCATCATACATTTCCATTAGCGTTATTTTTGGGAAAGATTCGAAAGTTTTGGATTCAGCCACGCATCACAGTAAGCCGCGAGGGGCATGCGTTTTTTCGCTGCTGCGCAGCTATGGATCACGAGTCAATATTTATTGAAGATTCAAGGAGGGCGCATCACAGTAAACGACTGGCGAGGACGCCGCACCACATCAATCGAAGAGATCGCCAAGGTTGAGGTTTCGCATCCGTGGCGGGGCCGCGGCTACCTGGATTTATTTAATACCGGGGGCAATAAGCTTGAGCGAATCGATGCCGGCCTGCAGGACTTCGAAGAGTTATCCGATTCGATAATCAATCAGTGCGGCCGTGGGACGATTGTTCGCGAAAAACGTCCCGGAGATAAATGGGCCCAACGCACTTTGTAACTGCTCAGCGTCAGCTGCAAGGATGCCCGACTACGGTTATCTGACGCGTGGACTCGTGGGGTAGAGGCCGACCAAGACCGCCTCAGATATCTCTCACCGCGTCCCGTACAACCGATCCCCCGCATCCCCCAACCCCGGCACGATGTAGCCATGGTCGGTGAGCTCGCGGTCGATGGCCGCGGTCCACACCGGCACTTCCGGATGGTGTTTGTGAAAGTTCGCGATGCCTACCGGCGAAGCTAACAGACACACGAACCGCAGTTCGTTGGCTCCGTGCTCCTTGAGGCGATCGACGGCGGCGATGGCGGTGTTCCCCGTCGCGAGCATTGGGTCGACCGCGATGACCAGACGCTCCCCGAGGTCGGTGGGCGCCTTGAAATAGTATTCCACCGCCACCAGCGACTCGGGTTCGCGGTACAGGCCGATGTGCGACACGCGGGCGGAGGGCACCAAATCGAGCATGCCCTCGAGCAATCCCATTCCAGCGCGCAAGATGGGGGCGAACACCAATTTCTTGCCCGCCAAAATGGGTGCCTGCATGGGCATCAAAGGAGTCTCGATATCCACGGTGTCCAGCGACAAATCCCGTGTGACCTCGTAACACAGCAGCGTCGCGATTTCCCGCATCAGTTGACGAAAACCTTTCGTCGATGTGGTCTTGTCGCGCATGAGCGTGAGCTTGTGCTGCACCAGAGGATGATCGACCATGGTCACTCTACTCATTAGAACACCGTCCCGTCGCTTGAGATTTGAAACGGCGGCCCGCCGTCGGGGCGCTTGTCGCGCGCTATGAGCCGGCCCGCCGCCCAGGTACCGCCTTCGAGTACCTTGGCGAGCGGAAATTCCACTGTCGTCAGCCCGAGCCGCGAACCCACCAGGGGCGCGATTTGATCGAGCAAGGCCACGGTCAGAGCACGCCAACCCACGACGAAGGGATCGGACACCGCATACAAATGGCCGGGCGCCGAGTGATCTCGCGGCACGAGCACACCGTCATCGACGAACAAGCCGCCATTGCGATACTCGGCCAAACCCGTCAATTCGTCGATGCGGCAGACGGTGATGCCGGCAGCCGCCAGCGGTTCGAGGAGCGAGTAGGTCAGCCATTGCGAGAGCTTGTGCAGCGGTACGTAACGACTCGCGGCCCCGCTCACGGTGGCGGCGCCGGTACCTGTGGGACCGTTGACCCAGCCCCCGGTCTCGACACCGACGCCGGTGCCGAATGCAGGATGCAGCCAGCAGTCTCCCAGGGGCACGCCGCCCAGGGTCGGGCGATTTTGCCAGATGGTGCCCAATGCCTCGAGCAACATCGCCAGAATGTCGGCCGCCGGCAGGGGCAAGCTGCCGCCTCCCGCGCGGCGCGCCAGCGCATCGAAAAGGCCGCCGGGTCGCGGCGAATCCTCGAGTCCAAAAAAATCGGACCGGGCGTGCACCGCCGAACCCAAGCGATTCAGCAATGCCGCACGCCCCTCGGCGCCGAGCAGAGGATTCGACTCGGTCACTTGAAAGGCTCTGTGGATGCTCTCGGTATCGACGCGCTGTAGAGCCTCCGCATCCACGCGCAGCGGATCGGCGGGATCATTCGACAAGCCGCCCTGCTCGAACCATCGCAAACTGGCAAGGGCAAGCCCCTCCGAGCGCGCCGCCCGTAGGCCCGTGGTCGTATCGAGGTATGACCAGTCGGGGCCGGCACCGGCATCTAGCAACACCGAGGTCAACACCAGATCGAAGGCGGCACGGGCGGCGGCCGCGGCAGTGGGCCATGAGGATTTGGCGACAATCTCCTGCCACAGATCCCGGCCATTGAATACGAAGTGCCGCCAGCGTGCGTGCACCGGCGGATCGAGCCCCGGATAGCGGTTACGCACCACGCCGGCCACGAAATCCGCGGTCGCGGGCAAGCGATCCATGTCGACACGCCAATCGGCCAGGGCATTGCCCTGCGCCAGGGCCAACATGCGCTGGGCGCTGGCCCTCACCGCCGCGGCCGTCAATAAGGTTCTGGCGTCGTTGGCGTTGGGTTGGATCTCAGAGGTCCTTGAGGTCACGTCCCACCACTTGCTCGAGATCGTCCGGCACGCCCTCCGCGGTGAAATAGCCGGCCGCTTTCTTCGCTTCGATCTCGACGGATGCGTCCTTGGGCACGAGTTCCGCGGGGATAGGCACACGCTCTCCAATCTTTATGCCGGACTCAACCAGCGCGTCGTATTTGAGATTGGACATGGACACGAGGCGATCAATGCGCGTAATGCCCAGCCAATGCAATACGTCGGGCATGAGCTGCTGGAAGCGCGCGTCCTGCACACCGGCCACGCATTCGGTCCTCGCAAAATATGTGGCCGCCTGATCTCCTCCCGGCTGGCGCTTGCGCGCGTTGTACACCAGGAACTTGGTCACCTCGCCGAGCGCCCTGCCCTCTTTGCGATTATAGACAATGAGGCCCGCGCCGCCGGCCTGCGCCTGGCGCACACATTCCTCCAGGCCGTGCGTGAGATACGGCCGGCAGGTGCAAATATCGGAGCCGAACACGTCCGAGCCATTGCACTCATCGTGCACGCGGCAGGTCAATTGACGGTTCGGGTCGTGAATCGCGGCAGGATCGCCAAAGATATACAGCGTGATGCCGCCGATGGGCGGCAGAAATACTTGCAAATCGCGGCGGGTGACGAGTTCCGGATACATGCCTCCGGTCTGTTCGAACAGGGTGCGGCGTAAAGTGCCGACCGTCACACCGAAGCGCTCCGCGACGCCGGGCAGATACCACACTGGATCCACCGCCGCCTTGATGACCGACACTTCGCCGCCGGGGTGAACGATGTGCCCATCCTCTGGCAATCGACCGTGCTCGATGGCTTCGCGAATTTCCGGCAGCGTCAGGCGCGCCTTGGTAATCGCGATGGTGGGACGTATGTCGAGCCCCTCCTCGATCTCGGCGCGGAAGTCCTCGGTGATGCGGTGTCCCCACGGGTCGAGCGAGACGATCTTGTTGCCCATCCAC
>Ga0302313_10001419_pt1 | contig 18260 bp, 14 predicted proteins | sample III_Palsa_N2_2_FD_200454 | JGI IMG/M metagenome (GOLD analysis project Ga0302313, IMG submission 200454) | Peat permafrost microbial communities from Stordalen Mire near Abisko, Sweden - III_Palsa_N2_2 | ecosystem: Environmental > Terrestrial > Soil > Palsa > Peat permafrost | place: Sweden...
TGGCTACGACCATCGCCATCCGCACGTTGTGATGCGACAGCGTTCACGGCAGCGGCACGAGATCCAGCAGGCGATCGATCACTTGATCCGGCCGCACACCTTCAGCTTCCGCCTCGTAACTGAGCAGTACGCGATGACGCAGCACCTCGTGGGCGATGGCATGCACATCTTCGGGCAGCACGTAGTCGCGGCCGGCGAGCCATGCCATGGCTCGCGCACAGCGATCGAGTGCAATCGTTGCACGAGGGCTCGCGCCCCAGGCGATCCAACGCTTCAGCTCAGCGCCATAACGACCGGCATCACGCGTGGCCAGCACCAGCTGGGTGAGGTATTCCTCCAGTGCTGGCGCCATGTGCACCGCCATCGCCGCATCGCGCGCTGCAAACACATCGGTCTGGCTCAGCAGGGCCGGCGATGCGACCACGGGATGCGCGCGACGACTGGCCTGCTCGCGGGCCAGCTTGAGTATCGCCAGTTCGGCGACGGCGTCGGGGTAACCGATCGTCACGTGCATCAGGAAGCGGTCGAGTTGGGCCTCCGGCAGCGTGAACGTGCCTTCCTGCTCGATCGGATTCTGTGTCGCCATCACCATGAACAGGTCGGGCAACTGCCAAGTGCTGCGACCCACCGTGATCTGCTGCTCGGCCATGGCCTCCAGCAATGCCGACTGCACTTTCGCCGGCGCCCGGTTGATCTCGTCCGCCAGCACGATGTTGTGGAATAGCGGCCCGCGCTCGAATTCGAAACTGCCTGTTTGCGGACGAAACACATCGGTACCGGTGAGATCCGCCGGCAACAGGTCGGGCGTGAACTGTACCCGATGAAAATCCGCCTTGATCCGGGCCGCCAGCGCCTTCACCGCAGTGGTCTTGGCCAGGCCTGGCGCGCCCTCGACCAGCAAATGACCGTCGGCAAGCAAGGCGACCAATAGGCAATCGATCAGGTGCGGCTGGCCGATCACGCAGCCTTGCAGCTCATCGCGCAATCGCGCGAAGACCTGCTGCAGGCGAGTCTGGGATTGGGCTTCGGGTATATCCATTATCAGTTTCCGTGGTCGGTGTATACCGCTTAAACCAGGCTTGCCAGAGGCAGCATGGACTTCAGCGGCGTGCTACAGACCATAAACGATGCCAGAAGTTTAACCAGCGGCTGGCGCTGCCAGGACAACACAAAAAGAGAGGCGGCCGAAGCCGCCTCTCTTTTTGTTCGAATTACGTAAAACTTACTGCAATGTGCTGCTGAGAATGCGCGGCGTCACGAAGATCAGCAATTCAGCCTTTGTATCGCCACGCGTCGTCTGCCGGAACAGCGCACCGAGAACAGGGATGTCCCCCAGACCCGGTACTTTGACGATCGTGTTGGTCTTGTCAACCTCGTAGATACCGCCAAGCACCACGGTTTGCCCATTGTCCACCAGCACCGAGGTGTTGATCGAGCGGGTGTCGATGGTCGGCACCTGGCCGCTGCCCGGAACCGTGATGTAACCATCCAGCGCATCCTTGGTGACATTGATCGTCAGATAGACGCGGTTGTCCGCCGTGATCGTCGGGGTCACCTTCAACTCCAGTACGGCATCCTTGAACGCCACCGTGGCGGTGCCGCTGCCGGCGCTGCCCCCGGAGGTGTTCTGGAACGTGACGTAACCGATTTCCTGACCTTGGCGGATATCCGCCTCGACATTGTTGGCGGTGATCACCCGAGGACTGGAAATAACTTCGCTGGTACCTTCGGTCTGTGCCGCGGAAAGCTCCAGATCCAGCGAATAATTGGCGCCGAGTATCCCCAAGCCAATGCTTCCGGAAGGGCTGCCAGAGCCAGCAGGCAGATTGACGTTGAGTCCACCGGTAGTGCCACCGCCCAGGTCAGAGCCACCGATCGAGACCACATTGCCGCCGCCGACGCCTGTCTGCAAGGACGTGGTGGCGGTAGTGGAATTCGAGAACGAAGTATTATTCTGACGACCGTTCACGCCGAACTTCGCACCCAACTCGCGGGAGAAGGTATCCGTGGCGATCACAATGCGTGATTCGATCAGCACCTGCTGCACCGGCTTGTCCAGCACGGCAATCAGATCACGCAGTTCCTTGACCTTTTCTGGTGTGTCGTTGAGTAGCAGCGTGTTGGTGCGCACGTCGAAGGAGACGCTGCCGCGGGTCGACAGAAAGCCGCGATTGGCGGTGGAAGAACCACCACCGCCATTTTGAGCTTGCAGGGCGCCGGACGTCAGCAGTTTGGCGATGTCCGAGGCCTTGCCGTAGCTGATCGGCACGTAGTCGGTGACCAGCTCTGCCGTGTCTTGCGCCTTCAGCTTGGCGTTGGCAACGTCCTCCTCGTACTTGGCCAGCTCGGCCTGCGGCGCCACCCAGATAACATTGCCATTACGGCGTTTGTCCAGGGTTTTGGCACGCAGGATCACATCCAGGGCCTGATCCCACGGCACATTGACCAGCCGCAGGGTGACGCTGCCGCCAACGCTGTCCGAAGCGACCAGGTTGAGCTTGGATACATCAGCGATCAATTGCAGCGCCGAGCGCACCGGGATGTCCTGGAAATTGAAGGTGACACGCGAACCGCTATAGCTCGGCTCCTGGCCGATCTTGGCGAGCATGGCCGCCTTGGAGGTATCGGCTTTCTTTGGCGCCACTTCGACCACGTACTGATCAGGAGTCTGGTAGGCCGAAGTATCAACATCGCCCTTGACCGCGATTTCCATGCGGGCACCGCCACCTATGCTTGCATGGGTGACGACGGATTGCACCGGCGTGGCGAAATCCAGCGTGTCCAGGCGCTGTGCGAGATTGGCTGGCAGGTTGGCGTGATCGATCGTGACCAGCAGTTTGTCGCCTTTGCGGGTCATCTCGGCATTCGCGCCGCTGCCGCTGAAGCTGATCAATACACGACCTTCGCCATTCGGGCCACGGCGGAAGTCGATATTGGAGATCGCCGGGCCATTTGATGCTGAGGGCAATGCCTTGCTCGGATCGATTGTGGCCGCCGTAGTCACGGACTGATCTGAAGTACCGTTGTTGATGGTCAGCACCAGGCTGTTGCCTTCGACCCGCGAGCGATAGCTCGACTCGCGCATCAGTTCAATCACCACCCGGGTACGGCCGCCGGCCTCGACCGCTGATACGCCGGAGGTCGAGCCCTTGCCAATGTCGAGATGGCGTGCGGCTGCATTGTCAGTATCGGGAAAGTCGATTGCAATGCGTGGCGGGTTGCCGGTGGTGAAGATCCTCGGTTGCGGCACCGGGCCACTGCCGAAGTCCATATGCAACTGGACACTGCCACCTGGCAGCGTGTCGTAGCTGATGTTCTTCAGTGTGGTGCTGGCTGCCATCGCGGCGCTGGCCCAGGTAGCACTGGCGATCAACAGGCCCATCAGCATGTAACGGCTCGCATGGCGCATGACACGGCCCCGGACGGATTGGATTTGGTTGGTCATTAGCATCAGCCCCTGTCTACCTATTTCGCGTCGAGCGCGATGCTGGCCGGACGTTCCATCCAGCCACCATTACCGTTGGATACCAGCTCGACCAGATCAATATGGTCATCGCTGATGGCCGTGACGTGCCCGTAGTTCTGGCCCATGTATTCACCGACGTGGACCCGATGGATCACTGCACCCGGATCCTTGACCAGTACTTCCAGGCTGCTGCCGGTACCAAGCGTGCCGACCATCTTCAGGGTGTCGAGGGAAAACATCTCCAGCGGCTCCCTCGGACGGTTGGCGTCTGGCCGCGGACCGTTGCTAGCGTTGTTGTTCTGCAGTTCAACCGTGCTCGGACTGAACGGATCGCGCTTGTCCTGATCGTCGTACTTGAATGTCTCGAACGTCTTGATCACTGGCAATGCCGGGATCGGCGCACCCTTCTTGGCTTTTTCCTGCGCAACCCAGTCGCGCAGATCCGACATGCCGCGGGTACAGCCGCTCAGAACCATCGCAATACCGAGCATCAGCAGCAGTCGCGCCACATGGGCCGGCTTGATGGCAGCAAACTTGTTCATTTCTGCCCCCCTGCCTTGGCGTTGCTCTTGATCGCAGCTGCGCTCTCTTCGTCATCCAGATAGCGGTAGGTCTTCACGGTGCCCTGCAGAACAAGTTGACCATCCGCAGGAGCGGCGCCGCCCTTGGTTGCCGTCTTCGGGGTCAGCGAGACATCGTGCAGGGTCAGGATCACAACCCGTGGCAATGAGGCCACACCGCTGATGAATGTACCGAACTGGTGATAGGTACCCGTCATGCGCAGGGTGATTGGCCTCTCGGCGTAAAAGTCCTTCGGCGTCTCAGGGCCCGGCTGGAATAGCTCGGTTTCCAAACCTGCCGACAACGCAGTCTGCGAGATATCCACCAACAGCTCGGGCATTTCTGTTCTGCTGGGGAGCTGACGCAGCAGCTGACGCAGCATGTCCTGCATCTCATCGAGCTGCTGCTGCAATGCCTCAAGGTTGACTGCCTTGGCCTGCTTGGTCGAAAACTCCTGCTTGAGGCTCTCTTCCTTGCTGGCCAGCGAGGTCAGGCTGTCCTGCTGACCGCTGACAAAGAAGTACCAGCCCACCAGCAATACCACCGCAAACACCAGCACAGTGAAGAAGATCTTGACCGATTGCGGCCAGCCACCGACGTTGTTGCGATCCAGGTTGCGGATGTCATCGAGGAACTTCATGGCTTGGTTCCTCCCGTAGTAGCCGCGCTCACCGGATGGGTTTCTGGCTTGACCGCTACGGACGCGCTGGTCGACTTTGCTGGCGAGCTACTGACCGGGGTGCCCGTGGGAGTGCCCGTGACTGCCTTGGCCGGATTCCCGAGTGGCGCCGGCGCGGAAACAGCAGCGGCTGGCACGCTGGCAGCGCTGCTCGCATCGGCAGGAACCGAGTCGCTGCCGCTCTTCGCATCGTCAGCCTTCGGTCGGCTCAGCGCTACGTCCAGACCAAAGGTGTATGGCATGCGAGAGGAGTCATGGCTGTTTTCGGTCTTGCGCAGGTCCGCGTGCCCCATCCAGGGTGAGACCTCGATGTTGCGCATGTATTCGGCGACGCTGGCGTTGGACTGTGCCACGCCGTCGAGAGACATCGACTGACCGCTCTGCTTCAGACCGGAAAGGCGTGCACTGGAAGGGATCGTCCGCACCAGCTCGTCGAACAGGTGCACCATCTGCGAGCGGTCGGCCTGCAGCTGTTCAATGATCTGCTTGCGCGCAAGTAGGTGCGCGCGCACCGTTTCCAGATCCTTGATCTTGGCGATGCGCACGTCCAGCTGCTTGATTTCAGTCTGCAGGTACGTGTTGCGGTCGTTCTGATTATCGATGCGCTGATCCATCCAGAACACCCATATCAGCATGACGGCGAATGCTGCCACGAATGCAGCGGCGAGCTGCATATAGAACTCGCGCTCCCGCTGTTTGCGTCGTGCGGCGCGCCACGGTAGTAGATTGACGTGTGCCATCAGTCGAAGCTCCTCATGGCGAGGCCGACCGCGATCATCAGTGCCGGAGCGTCCTGGGCCAGCGACTGCGCCTGTACCCGCGGCGAAAGCGACATGCGAGCCAACGGGTTGGCGACAACGCAGGACACGCCGAGCTGCTCTTCCAGCATCGGCCCCAGTCCTTCGATCGAGGCGCAACCACCGGCCAACACCACCTGATCCACCTTGCTGTATTCACTGCCGGCAAAGAAGAACTGCAGCAGACGGCTGATCTGCTGGATCAGTGACTCCTTGAACGGTTCAAGCGCTTCGGTTTCATACGATTCGGGCAGACCACCCTTGCGCTTGGCGCGGCCGGCCTCCTCGTAGGAGAGCCCGAAGCGACGCATGATCTCGTCGGTGAGCTGCTTGCCACCGAAGACCTGTTCGCGCGAATAGATGGTGCGCTGGTTGCGCAGGACGGACAGCGTGGTCATGGTGGCACCGATGTCGACCACCGCCACCAATGCATCGCGTCCGACATTGAGCTGGTCAGCGACCATCGCGAACGCGTTTTCCATCGCGAACGCCTCGACATCGATCACGCCGGCGGTGAGTCCGCCCAGATCCAGCGCCGCCACGCGCATGTCGACGTTCTCGGTACGCGAGGCCGCCAGCAGCACGTTATTCATGTCGGGGTTGTCGCGCACCGGTCCGACCACCTCGTAGTCGAGGCTCACTTCGTCGATCGGGTACGGGATGTACTGGTTCGCCTCGACTTGGATCTGGCCTTCCAGATCGTCGTCGGAAAGCTCCCCAGTCATCGGGATGATGCGGGTAATTACCGCCGACCCCGCCACCGCCGCCGCCGCGTGCTTGAGCTTGGAGCCCGAGCGTGCCAGCGCGCGACGGATCGCATCGCCCACCGCCTCGACCTCGACGATGTTCTTCTCGACCACGGCATTGGGTGGCAATGGCTCGACCGCGTAATGCTCCACGCGATAACGGCCGCCCGCCTGACTTAGCTGCAGCAGCTTGACGGCAGTCGAACTGATGTCGACACCAATCAGCGCCGGCTTCTTGGGTGTAAAGAGCCCCACGGTGTATCCCCCTTGCCCCTAGCGCCCCAACCAGAATCCTGGCGGGATGCGCAGTGGCATTAAATCGAAAAATTAACGCAATGGCAACGGTCTACAAGAACTTTCTCAAGTAATTCGCGTGATGTCCAACACAATTGCGGATTTACCTAGTTTGGCGCGACCCTTGCTTTAGCCGACTACACCTCATGTGCAGAATACTGCTACATCTATACTCTGCCATGTTTTGACTCAGGTCTCGCTATCCCCACACCATGCGAATTTTGAAGCGTTTGTTGCGCTGGGCATTGATCCTGGCCTTTTCCGGTTTGCTCCTGGCAGTTATAGCGATAGGTGTGGCGTATTGGCTGGTAGCCCCCAGACTCCCCTCGGTGGCGGTTCTCAAGGACTACCACATGCAGGTACCGCTGCGCGTGTTGAGCGCCGACGACAAGCTGATTGCCAGTTTCGGCGAAACACGACGCATCCCGGTGGCGATCACCGACGTGCCGGACCTGCTCAAGCACGCGGTGCTCTCGGCCGAGGATGCAGACTTCTACCATCATCCCGGCGTCGACTGGCATGGCATCGTGCGTGCCGGCTGGCATGTCGTGGTGACTGGCGGCGACAAGGGTCCCGGTGGCTCGACGATCACCCAGCAGGTGGCGCGAAACATCTTCCTGAGCCCCGAAAAGCTGTACTCGCGCAAGCTCACCGAGATCTTCATCGCACTGCGCATCGAACACGAGCTGAGCAAGGATCAGATCCTCGAGTTGTATCTCAACAAGATGTTCCTCGGTCATCGCTCCTACGGCGTGGCCGCGGCTGCGGAGTATTACTACGGCAAGACGCTGGATCAGCTGACCGTGGCGGAATGCGCACTGATCGCCTCCACCTTCCAGCTGCCTTCGGTGGTCAACCCACTCAACAGTCCCAAGCGCGCGATTGCCCGACGCAACTGGGTGCTGGGGGAAATGTTCCGGCATGGCTACATCACCAGGGCGGTGTATGAGCAGGCCATCGCCGAGCCAAATCACGCTTCCCCGCACGAACAGCCAATCGAGGTGGACGCACCCTATCTGGCGGAGATGGTGCGCCGGCAAGTACTCGACCGCCTGGGCAATGATGCGCTGACCGAAGGTTACGTGGTCAAGACCACGGTGCAGAGCAGCCGTCAGCAAGCGGCACTGGAAGCGCTGCGCAATGGCCTGACCTCCTACGATCATCGGCATGGCTGGCGTGGACCGGAAGCACATCAGGATCTGCCCGCCGAGGCCAGCGAACAGGATTACGACAACCTGCTGTCCAGCTATACCGTCATCTCCGGGCTGCAGCCCGCACTGGTCACGGCCAGCAGCGCGAAGGAAGCCACTGTTTACCTGGCCAGCCATGAAAGCGTGAAGCTCGACCTAGCCGCTGTCAGCTGGGCCCGCCCGCATATCGACGAGAACCGTGTCGGTGCCGCACCGAGCAGCGTCGACAGCGTGCTGAAGCGCGGCGATATCGTGCGGCTGTCGCGTAACAACAAGGGCGACTGGCAACTCGACCAGATTCCGGCCGCCCAGGCTGCGCTGGCCTCGATCAATCCGGAAGACGGCTCGATCCAGGCGCTGGTCGGCGGCTTCAATTTCGGTCGCAGCAAGTTCAACCGCGCCGTGATGGCAGCGCGCCAGCCTGGCTCCAGCTTCAAGCCGTACCTGTATTCGGCGGCCTTCGAACGGGGTTTCACGCCGTCCTCGATCGTCAACGACGCGCCACTGGCGCTGCCAGATCCCTCGCTACCCGGCGGCATCTGGACGCCGTCCAATGATGACGGCAAGTTCGCCGGCCCCATGCGCCTGCGCGAAGCCCTGCTGCAGTCGAAGAATCTTGTCTCGGTGCGCCTGCTCGATGCCATGGGCCTGCGCTTCGCGCGCGAGTACGCCACCCGTTTCGGCTTCCCGCTTGGCGCGCTGCCGTCCAATCTTTCGCTGGCCCTCGGCACGGCCTCGGTATCGCCGATGGGTATGGCACGCGGTTACGCGGTGTTCGCCAACGGCGGCTATCTGGTCACACCGTATTTCATCAGCGAGATCGACGATCGCAATGGCAAGCCGGTGTACTTGGCCAATCCCGCTCGCGCCTGCAGCAACTGCCAGGAACGCCTGCTCGACACGAGTCCCCCAGGGCCGCCGCCGGCCGACATGCTCAAGACTCCGGCCAACGACATTGTCGCGTCCAGTACGGCCCAGGCACCAGCTGAAGCCAGCAGCATCGATGGCACGGGCGTCGCGGTACTGCCTGCGGACGTCCACGGCGAGAACAGCCACCCGCCCGTGCTCGCCCCTCGCGTGATCGACCCACGCAACGACTACCTGGTCACCTCGCTGATGAAGGACGTGATCGCCAGTCCCCGTGGCACCGGCTACGCCGCCAAGGCGCTGGATCGTGCCGACCTGGCCGGCAAGACCGGTTCCACCAACGATCATCGTGATGCCTGGTTCGTCGGCTTCAATGGCGACCTGGTAACTGCGGTATGGGTCGGCTTCGACGATTTCAGCGCACTGGGCAAGTCCAACGGCGTCGGTGAATTCGGCGCCCAGGCCGCCTTGCCGATCTGGATGGATTACATGGGCGCCGTGCTGAAGGGCCTGCCGGAGAACACCTTGCAGATGCCGCCCGGCATCAGCACGGTGCTGATCAATCGGGACAACGGCTTGCCGACGTCGCCAGGCGATCCCAACAGCATGAACGAGATCTTCAAGGTGGAAGATGTTGATCGCCTGCGCGCACAAGCCACCCAGCAGGACCAGCAGGATCAGCAGCACGCCTACGATATCTTCTGAACCCTGGATCTTCCGACCCCCGATCTTCTGAACTTTTGGCCGGCCGCTTCGGGTAAGGTGTAGGCCGCCGGTTACCGAACGATGAGGAGTACGCCATGTCGCGAGGCGAACATCACCGCATCCATGCGCATGATCGAGTACAACGCAACCGGTTGCGCATCGCGCAGGAAGCCGCCCGCCTGATGAGCGAGCACGGCATTCGCGACTTTCATCACGCCAAGCTGAAGGCCGCCGAACGACTCGGCATCCTCGACGCGCAGGCGTTGCCGCGTAATCTGGAAATCGAGCAGGCGCTACGCGAACACCAGCGCCTGTTTCTCGCCGACAGCCAGCCACAGCTACTGCGTCAACGACGAGAGGCCGCCATCGAGGCGATGCAATTCCTCGTCGCGTTCGAACCACGCCTGGTCGGCGCCGTGCTCGAGGGCACCGCCGACGCGCATTCGGCGGTATGCCTGCATGTGTTCAGCGATGATCCCGATGCGGTCGGGCTGTACCTGCGCGAACACGGAGTACCGATCGAGACGCAGACCCGGCGCCTGCGCTACGGCCGCGATGAGCAACCCGAATACCCGGTGCTGCTGTTTGCCGCCGACGAATTGCCGTTCGACCTGACTGTGCTGCCGCGCGACGCCCTGCGCCAGGCGCCGCTGGATCGGGCTGATGACCGGCCGATGCGCCGCGCCTCACTGGCGCAGGTGGAAATCCTGCTGGCGGAGGACTCCGACGACGTGTTCGAACAACGGCTCACCGCCGCGTTGCGCTGAGCCCGTTTCGCCAGACCCCAACGCACAAACGCCCCGATCAAAGTCGGGGCGTTTGTCTTGCGGCAATGGAACCGTCGATCAGCGCTTGGCGGACGGCACGTAGTCACGCACACCGGCGCCGGTATAGATCTGCCGCGGACGACCAATACGCGATCCCGGCGTTTCGTGCTGCTCGATCCAGTGCGAGATCCAGCCAGCGGTGCGCGCGATCGCGAACATCACCGTGAACATCTCGGTGGGGATGCCCAGTGCCTTGTAGATGATGCCGGAATAGAAATCGACGTTCGGATACAGCTTGCGCTCGACGAAGTACTCGTCCTTCAGTGCCGCCTCTTCCAGCTTCATCGCCACATCCAGCAACGGATCGTTGACGCCCAGCTCGGCCAGCACCTTGTGGCACATCTCGCGGATGATCTTGGCGCGCGGGTCGAAGTTCTTGTAGACGCGATGGCCAAAGCCCATCAGGCGGAAGCTGTCGTTCTTGTCCTTTGCGCGCTTGACCGCGGTCTCGACATTGTCGGGTGTGCCGATTTCCTTGAGCTGCTTGAGCACAGCCTCATTGGCACCGCCATGCGCCGGACCCCACAACGCGGTGATACCGGCAGCAACCGACGCATACGGGTTGGCACCGGTGGAACCGACCAGGCGCACGGTCGAAGTGGATGCATTCTGCTCATGGTCGGCGTGCAGAATGAACAGCAGATCCAGCGCCTTGGCGGCGACCGGATTCAACTGCAGCGGCTCGCTCGGCACCTCGAACATCATGTGCAGGAAGCGGGTGACATATTCAAGGTTGTTGCGCGGATATCGCATCGGCCAGCCCACCGAATAACGGAAGCAGGCAGCCGCGATGGTCGGCATCTTGGCAATCAGGCGGATCGCGGCGAGCTTGCGATCGGCCGGGTTTTCCACATCCAGGTCGTCGTGATAGAACGCCGACAGCGACGCGACTGCCGCGGCAAGCATTGCCATCGGATGCGCGTCGTGGTGGAAGCCCTGGAAGAAGTTCTTCTGCGCCTCGTGCATCATCGTGTGATGCGTGATCTGGTGCTCGAAGCCCTCGAACTGCGTCTTGTCGGGCAGCTCGCCATTGAGCAACAGGTAGGACACCTCAAGGAAACTGGACTTCTCCGCCAGCTGCTCGATCGGGTAACCGCGATAAAGCAGTACACCCTCGTCGCCGTCGATGTAGGTGATCGCGCTCTTGGTACTGGCGGTACTGCCGTAACCGGGATCGTAGGTAAAATGGCCGGTGTCCTTGTACAGCGTGCCGATGTCGATGCAGGCCGGACCGAGCGTACCGCTGATCAGCGGCAGCTCACTGCTGCGGTTATTCGACTCATCCACCAATTTGACGATCTTGGAATCGGACACGGAAACCTCCTTCATGTGGGTCACCACCGGCGGCAACCGCGATGACGGCGCTGTCCGGCGAGGGAATGCTTGGCATCGCACGCCGGGGAAAGCATGCGATGCAACGGACGCCGAGGGCGTCTGACACTCACCATTATCGCACAAGGCCCTGCACACATTCGATGGCGAATGGTCGAATGGCGGGCACGAAAAAACACGGGGCAAGCCTGCGCTCGCCCCGTGTCTCGAATCGGATCTGGCTGGCCATCAGATAACGATGACCATGCAGCCGTTTTATTCCTTGGCAGCGCCCGCGTAGCGGCGACGGAACTTGTCGACGCGACCGCCAACGTCCAGCGTCTTCTGCTTGCCGGTATAGAACGGGTGCGAATGGCTGGAGATATCCACCTTGATCAGCGGGTACTCGTTACCGTCTTCCCACTTGATGGTTTCCTTGCTGGACATGGTCGACTTGGTCAGGAACGAGAAGTCGGACGACAGGTCCTGGAAAACCACCGGGTTGTAGTTCGGATGGATATCAGGCTTCATGACAGGCTCTAAAGCGATGGTGACAAGAGCGGCATTGTAACGAGGAATCGACCGTTGCCGCAAGTCTGAGGGGCCATTCGGCGGGATGACCCAGCTGACGCAGGCCCGCAACCGCTCAGGCTTCCGTCCCCAAGGCGCATCGCACCATCGCGGCAAAGCGGGACTGGTCCACTTCCAGCACGATGTTCGCCTGGGCTGGCCGATCCAGCCGCCCGGCCCAGTCGACCACGGTGGCGCCGCGGGTCAGGCGCCCATCCAGCTCCACTGCCACCGCGCGCATCTCGCTGCGGGTGACGATCGACGGGTCGATGGCCACCGCCATCGCCAGTGCGTCGGCGGCGATCACCCCGCTGCGATCATGCTTGGCGTTGTAGCGGCGCGCGGTGGCGACGATCTGCGCAAAGAAATCGGCGCGATGGTCACCGGCCGCCAGCCAGCGATCGAATTCGGCATCGTCGAATGCATGCCGCAAGGTAGCCTCCCAGTCGACCAGATCGAACGACGGGAACGCCTCGAATACCACGTGCGCCGCCTCCGGATCGAAGCCGACATTGAACTCGGCCGGCACGTTGCCGGTGTTGCCGTGACCGGTCACCGCGCCGCCCATCACCACCAGTCGCGCCACCCGCTCGGGCAGCGTGGGGTCGAGCCGCAGCGCCAGCGCGAGATTGGTCAGCGGCGCCAGCGCCACCAGGGTCAGTTCGCCGGGGCGCTCGCGGGTCAGGCGCAGCAGGGCCAAGGCTGCTGATTCGGCGGTCAGTACAGCTTTCGGCTCGGGAAAGCCGATGTCGCCAAAACCATCCGCACCATGCACGAACGCGGCATCCTCCTCCGGCGCACGCACCAGTGGCGTGGCACAGCCGGCAAACACGGGAGTGTCGGCGCCGAGCAGATCGACCAGCGTGCGCGCATTGCGCACGGTATGCCCGAGTCCCACATTGCCGGCAGCAATGCTCAGGCCGGCGATATCGGCATGCGCGTGCGCCATCAGGATGGCCAGCGCGTCGTCCACGCCGGGGTCGGTATCAATCAGCAGTTGCGGTTTGCTCATCAGGTGTCAGTCGTGTCGATGCAATGGAATAGCTTAGATGGAACAGGTAGTTCGGAATAGCCTGCGACCTGCCGCCGCCAATGCGCTTCAGGCATGCACATAACGCGCGGCACCGCCGATCCAGCGCTCGATCAATCGCTCGGTCTGCTGCGGCTGCTCTGCCAGCATGCGTTCGCCCACCTGCTGTACGGCCGGCAGCAAATGGGCATCACGCGCAAGATCAGCGATACGGAAACTGAGCTGACCCGTCTGACGGGTGCCGAGTACTTCGCCGGGGCCACGCAGTTCCAGATCCTTCTCGGCGATGCGAAAACCATCGTTGGTTTCGCGCATCACCTGCAGCCGCTCTCGCGCCAACTGGCCCAACGGCGGCTGATAGAGGAGCACGCAATTTGACGCGAGCGCACCACGACCGACCCGGCCGCGCAGCTGATGCAACTGAGCCAGCCCCAGCCGCTCGCTGTTCTCGATCACCATCAGGCTGGCTTTGGGCACGTCCACGCCGACCTCGATCACCGTGGTCGCCACCAGCACCGACAGCTCACCGGCCTTGAACGCATCCATCACGAGCTGCTTTTCCTTCGGCTTCATGCGGCCATGGATCAGGCCAACCTTGAAACCGGCCAGCGCAGCCGACAGCTCGGCGTGCGCCACTTCGGCCGCCTGCGCGCGCAGCTGCTCGGATTCCTCGATCAGCGTGCAAACCCAGTACACCTGCCGCCCTTCGCCGCAGGCCACATGGATGCGCTCGATCACCTCGACGCGACGCGCATTGGAGATCGCGATGGTCTGCACCGGTGTGCGGCCGGGCGGCAACTCGTCGATCGAGGACACATCCAGGTCGGCATAGGCGCTCATCGCCAACGTGCGCGGGATCGGTGTGGCCGTGAGTACAAGCTGGTGCGGTACCAGTTCGCCATCCTTGCCCTTGTCGCGCAACGCGAGACGCTGCTGCACGCCGAAGCGATGCTGCTCATCGACGATCACCAGCCCGAGCTGCGCAAATGCCACGCCCTCCTGCATCAGCGCATGCGTGCCGATCACGACCGATGCACCGGCAGCGACCCGCTCCAGCGCCTGCTTGCGCGCCTTGCCACTGACCTTGCCGGCCAGCCACTCGACCTCAATGCCGAGCGGCTGCAGCCAGTGCCGGAAATTGTGCAGATGCTGTTCGGCCAGCAACTCGGTCGGTGCCATCAACGCCACCTGATAGCCCGACTCCACTGCGGCCAGCGCAGACAGCGCGGCTACCACCGTCTTGCCGCTGCCGACATCGCCCTGCACCAGCCGCAGCATCGGCTTGGACTGCGCCAGATCACGCGCGACTTCCGCGTTGACGCGCTGTTGCGCCGCGGTCAACTCGAACGACAAGCCAGTGAGCAACTGCTGGCGCAAGCTGCCATCGCCGCCCAGTGCCGGCGCATGCCGGCTGCGTACCGCCGCACGCATGCGCTTGAGGCTCAGATGCTGGGTCAGCAGCTCCTCGAACGCCAGCCGTTGTTGCGCCGGATGATGGCCGAGTGTGAGCTGACCCAGATGCGCGTCCGGCGGTGGCCGATGCACATACAGCAACGCATCGCGCAGCGAGGTGAGGCCATGTTCTGCGCATAAGCCGGGCGGGATCAATTCCAGCTGTTCCGCGGGCGGCAGCAGCGCCAGCGCCTTGCTGATCACACCGGCCAGCCGCTTCTGCCCCAGGCCTTCCGTAGTCGGGTAGATCGGGCTGAGCAATTCATCGACGATGACGGCGTCATCGCCACTCAGCCGCTGATATTGCGGATGCACCATCTCCAGTCCCTGCGCGCCATGCCGCACTTCGCCAAAACAAAGCAGACGCGTCCCGGGCAGCAACTGCTCGGCCTGCGCGCGATTGAAATGGAAGAAACGCAACAGCAGGGTCTGCTGGCTGGCATCGCCAATCGCCACCTTCAACTGCGGGCGATAACGGAAGCCACGCTCGACCGCCTCGACCACGCCTTCGACCTGCGCCCGCTCGCCGACGTGTAGATCGGCGATGGCGGTAACGCTGGTCTTGTCCTCGTAGCGCAGCGGCAGGTGAAACCATAGATCCTGTACCCGCGCGAGCCCCAGCCGGGCGAGTGCCGCCACCAGCGACGGGCTGATGCCCGGCAATGCGCTGATCGGAGCGATGCCGGGATCGGCGCCAGCTATGGAAACAGAACGGGGGGTGCGGACGGTCATGTCAGGCAAGCCTAACCGAGCGCCACCCGTCGTCGTAAGCCGGACAGCGACGATATCTGTCGGCTCTGGCCGTTGGACGCGATCAGTTCATCCCCGTCAAGGCTGCCTTGTTACGGCAGTACCATGACCGCATCGACCTCGACCTGCGCCGCCTTCGGTAGTCCCGATACCTCGATGGTGGAGCGTGCCGGGTACGGCGGCTGGAAATACTCGGCCATCACTGCGTTGACGGCGGCGAAGTTCGCCAGGTCGGTGACGTAGATGCCGACGCGCACGATCTGCGCCAGCGAACCACCAGCGGCCTGCGCCACGGCGGCGAGGTTGTCGAACACGCGCCGCGTCTGCGCCGTGATGTCGCCATCGACCAGCGCGGCCGTGGCCGGGTCGAGCGGAATCTGGCCGGAGAAGTACACGGTGTTGCCAGCGCGTACGGCTTGCGAATACGGACCGATCGCTGCTGGCGCCAGTTCAGTGGCGATGATGCTGCGGGACATGGGTGCTTCCTCGAGTGGAGAGTGGAGAGGAGTCAGAAACGAGAGTGGGGGGATGTTACCAGCCCTCGTTTCTCACTCCTCTCCACTCACTATCTCTACAACGGATATCGATACGCGCCGCTGACCACGCCGGTACGGCGCACGCGGCGGATTACGTCGGCCAGGTGTTTGCGATTCTTTACTTCCAGTGCGAACAGCAGGGTCGCGGCAGAGGCATCGCGCTCGACGTATTCGACGTTCTCGATATTCGAATTGGCCGCCGCGATCGCGGCGGCCACCGTGGCCAGCACGCCAGGGCGATTGATCACCTCGATGCGCAGCTCGGCCCGGTAATCGCCTTCCACATCGCGATCCCATTCGATCGCCACGCAACGCTCCGGCGACTTGCGCAGCTCGATCACGTTCGGGCATTCCTCGCGATGCACCACGATGCCCTTGCCCGAGGAAAGGTACCCGATGATGTCGTCGCCCGGCAGCGGATGGCAGCAGTTGGCAAAGCTGAGTACGCCACGCTCGGCGCCGGTGATGCGGATCTTCTCGTGCACATGCGGCGATACCTGCGTCTTGCCGCCAACCCGCTTGCTGCGCGACCCCAGCAACTGGCTGGCCACCACGTCGGGCATGCGATTGCCCAGGGCGATGTCGGACAGCAGTTCCTCCAGCCGCTTGAGCTTGGACGCTTCGAGGAAACGATCCAGCACGGCAGCCGGGATACCATCCAGGCTGCTGCCCTGCGCGTCCAGCGCGCGGTCCAGCATGCGATGGCCGAAGTCGACCGCATCCTCGTGCTGCAGATGCTTCAGATACTGGCGGATCGCGGTGCGCGCCTTGCCGGTGACCACCACCTCCAGCCATGCCGGATTCGGTACCGCCGACGGTGCAGTGATGATTTCCACCAGCTGGCCCGACTCCAGTCGCGTGCGCAACGGCAACAGCTTCTTGTCGACGCGCGCGGCCACCGCATGATCGCCGACATCGGTGTGCACGGCGTAGGCGAAGTCCAGCGCGGTGGCGTTGCGCGGCAGCGACAGGATGTCTCCGCGCGGGGTGAACAGGTAGACCTCGTCGGGGAACAGGTCGATCTTGACGTTCTCGATGAACTCCGACGACGAAACGGTGTTCGCGGAACTGTCCGCCAGCGAGGACAGCCATTCGCGTGCACGCGCCTGCGCACTGTTGGCCGGTCCGCTTTCGGTCTTGTAGGCCCAGTGTGCGGCGACGCCGCTTTCCGCCACCGAATCCATTTCGGGCGTGCGGATCTGCACTTCGATCGGTGCACCGAACGGCCCCAGCAACACGGTGTGCAGCGACTGGTAACCGTTCCCCTTGGGGATCGCGATGAAATCCTTGAAACGCTTGTCAACCGGCTTGTACAGCGCATGCACCGCGCCGAGCGCCATGTAGCAGCTCATCGCGTTGTCGACGACCACGCGAAAACCGTAGACGTCCATCAACTGGTTGAAGCTTTTGTGCTCGCCGCGCATCTTCGAATAGATGCTCCACGGCGACTTGATCCGGCCGACCACATGGTTCTGCAGATGATCGGTATTGAGCCGCGCCGACAGTGCCGCCTCGATCCGGCCCATCGCCTCGCGGCGGTTGCCGATCGCTGCGCGGATGCGCTCGCTGATCACACGGTAGCGATCCGGATACAACGCGCGAAAGCCCAGATCCTGCAGCTCGGCCTTGAACTTGTTCATGCCCAGCCGCTGTGCGATCGGCGCGAAGATCTCCAGCGTCTCGCGCGCGATGCGGCGGCGCGAGGGCGCGTCCTTGGCGCCGAGCGTGCGCATATTGTGCAGGCGGTCGGCCAGCTTGATCAGGATCACGCGCAGGTCGCGCGCCATCGCCAGCAGCATCTTGCGGAAGCTTTCCGCATCGGCCTCCTGGCGACTGCCGAAACGCATCTTGTCCAGCTTGGTGACGCCATCGACCAGTTCGGCCACCACCTCGCCAAACTCGGCGGCCAGTGACTCGCGGGTCAGCTCGGTGTCTTCCAGGGTGTCGTGCAGAATCGCCGCGATGATCGTCTCGGCGTCCAGCCCCAGCTCGGCCAGAATGCCGGCTACCGCCACCGGATGCGTGATGTATGGTTCGCCGCTCTTGCGCTCCTGACCCTCGTGCGCCAGCGCGCCGATCTGGAACGCGCGCAGAACCCGTTCGACCTGCGCTTCGGGCAGGTAGGCAATGCGTTCTTTCAGTGCCAGCACATACGGCGGCAACGTGGACAGGTCGACGGAGGCGGGGGGCGTGGCCACGGTCATCGTTGCTGGCGCCGGCTCAGGCACCCACCTCGCGACTGGGAAACTGACTGGCGGCCGAACGCGCGTGATCCATCACACCGGGCAAGCCGGTGTGGCGATCACGCGTTCTACAGCCGCCGCCATCCATCAGTCATCGCCACCTTTGGAGAGGTCGTCGTCGACTTCGGCCGCAGCCCATTCCAGCGCTTCGCGCTCGGCCCGCTCGCGCTCAGCCTTGTCGATCTGGTCGATCGTGGCCTGATCGATGCGGCGCGCGGCGATCTCGCGCAGCGCCA
>Ga0302313_10001421_pt1 | contig 18252 bp, 10 predicted proteins | sample III_Palsa_N2_2_FD_200454 | JGI IMG/M metagenome (GOLD analysis project Ga0302313, IMG submission 200454) | Peat permafrost microbial communities from Stordalen Mire near Abisko, Sweden - III_Palsa_N2_2 | ecosystem: Environmental > Terrestrial > Soil > Palsa > Peat permafrost | place: Sweden...
AGGCAGGAAAACAAGGATGTGACGACGGCAAATGGGATGTGTGGAGCGCTTCAACCCAAGCCGGACAGACTCCCATGCCGTCAATCAGCTACACTCAGGCGCCCATGAAGCGCGAGTCGGGCCGGAACGAAGGGAAGTGCCATGGCGGCATACCTTCATTCCAGCGCAACTCAGGGCACGATTCAAGGGCGACTTTCACGGTCGCCCGTCAGATCGACGACAACGTCCGACGCCGCCCACCGCGGCGCGACCTTGTCGAACCTGACACTGAACCGCTTCGCTGCGCATCGCGCACCCGTCCTGCACCGCCCTCCGCCGACATTCGGCGTCTGAGCGGCACAGCGCATTCCGCCGCCGTCTGGCAAGGTTTCCAATCCGCATATGTCACAAACTGTACTCACTGATACTTTCTTCACCAATTTCGATTTGCATCCATTGCTGCAGCAGGGTCTGGACGACAGCGGCTTCACCCGCTGCACGCCGATCCAGGAGATGACCCTGCCGCTCGCGCTGGCCGGCCGCGATGTCGCCGGCCAGGCGCAGACCGGCACGGGCAAGACCTGTGCGTTCCTGGTCGCGCTGATGAATCGCCTGCTGACCCACTCCGCCGTAGCCGAGCGCAAGGACAGCGACCCGCGTGCGCTGGTGATCGCGCCGACCCGCGAGCTGGCGATCCAGATCGAGAAGGACGCCAAGGCCATCGGCCGCCATACCGGCCTGCGCATTGCGCTGATTTACGGCGGCGTCGACTACGACAAGCAGCGCCAGCAGCTCAAAGATGGTTGCGACATCATCATCGCCACCCCCGGCCGACTGCTCGATTACCACAAGCAAAATGTCTTCGGCTTCAACGGCGTCGAAGTAATGGTGATCGACGAGGCCGATCGGATGTTCGATCTGGGCTTCATCAAGGACGTGCGCTTCATCTTCCGTCGCTTGCCGGTACGCGAACAGCGCCAGGTGCTGCTGTTCTCCGCCACGCTGTCCCATCGCGTGCTGGAGCTCGCCTACGAGCACATGCACAACGCCGAGAAGCTGGTGGTGGAGAGCGAAAACGTCACTGCCGACAAGGTGCGCCAGCTGGTCTACTTCCCGGCCAAGGAAGAAAAGATGCCGTTGCTGCTGAACCTGCTCGAGCGTACCAAGGCCGAGCGCAGCATCATCTTCGTCAACACCAAGGCGGCCGCCGAGCGCATCACCGAGCGGGTCAAGCGCCACGGTATCCGTGTCGGCGCGATCTCCGGCGACGTACCTCAGCTGAAGCGGCAGAAGCTGCTGCAGCGTTTCCAGGACGGTCAGCTGGACATCCTGGTGGCTACCGACGTGGCGGCGCGCGGCCTGCACATCCCCGCGGTCAGTCATGTATTCAACTATGACTTGCCGCAGGACGCGGAAGATTACGTGCACCGCATCGGTCGTACCGCGCGCCTCGGCGCCGAAGGTGATGCGATCAGTTTCGCCTGCGACCTGTATGCGATGTCGTTGCCGGATATCGAGACCTATATCGGCCAGAGCATCCCGGTCGCCAGCATGGATGCGGATCTGCTGATCATGCCCAAGCCGCGCGCAATCGACGCCGAGTTCGTGGCGAATGCCGCTGCCGACAGCGCCGCGTTTGGCGACGTGGTGGCACCACGGCCGGGCGAGGCGCCACGTCGTTCGCATGGTTCCAGCAGCCGCGATGGCGAGCGCAAGGGTGCGCCGCGTTCGGGTGCGCGGCCGCCGCGTGAGCACAAACCGCGGGTTGCCACCGTCGAGAACAAGGTTGGGCCTGCGGAAATCGCGGCCGAACAGACCACAACCGTGGCGGCGAGCACGGCCAGCGCGATACCGGGCGCTGCCGACAACGCCACTGCCGAGGGTGCGCGCAAGCCGCGTCGTCGGCGTGGTGGCCGCAATCGCCGCCGCGAGGGCGGCCCGGTTGAGGGTGGCGAAACGAATGGGCATAGCGCCACTGCCACGGGAACTGCGGAAGGCAATCGCGCGCCGCGTGGTGAGCGTCGTCCGTCGCGTGAGCGCAGCGGTGCGGAATCCGCTGGCGGCGCAAACCGGCCATCGCGGCAGGTTGCTGTGACCTCCGGTGTGGCTGTCGAGCATCATGGCCATACGAAGAAGCCCAGCTTGTTCCGCCGGCTGAGCCGGCTGTTCACTGGCCGTTGATGGCATCGCCGTAACCGTCTGAATCGCCGCGGCCTGAATCCGCGGCGATCGACGGGAATGGAAAGTTCTCAACTCGGTGCCGGCTTCCCTTATCCTTGCCGCTGGTGTGGGATGCAGGTGTGGGGACGCGCGGTGATCCTTTTTGATCAAGTCAGCAAACGCTACGAGGGCGGCCATGAGGCGCTGTCGCAGCTTTCGTTCGAGGTACCGACCGGCGAGATGGCGTTCGTCACCGGTCACTCCGGCGCCGGCAAAAGCACGCTGCTCAAGCTGCTGGGATTGATCGAGCGGCCCTCGCATGGCGTGATCACGCTGGACGGGAAGAGTCTCGCGAAAATCCGCCGAGGCGGTATTCCGAAATTTCGCCGGCACATAGGCATGGTGTTCCAGGATCACCGTCTGTTGATGGAGCGCACGGTATTCGCGAATGTCGAACTGCCACTGATGATCGCCGGCATCGCCCGCGCCGAGCGTGCGAAGCGGGTGCGCGCCGCGCTGGAGAAAGTCGGTCTGCTCGCCTATGAGCGCCAGCTGCCGGCTACCTTGTCGGCCGGCGAACAGCAGCGCGTCGGCATCGCCCGCGCCATCGTGGCACGACCGAGTCTGCTGATTGCCGACGAACCGACCGGCAATCTCGATCCGCAACTGGCGATGGAGATCATGGGTCTGTTCGGTGAGTTCCAGCAGGTCGGTACCACGGTACTGATCGCCAGCCACGATCTGCCGTTGATCAAGCGCATGAAGAAGCGGGTAATCGTGCTCGATCACGGTCGGCTGGTGGCCGATCTGGCTGCGCAGGAGGTGCTATGAACACGCCGCCCGAAGACGCGATCCCCAATGCGACGCCGCCCGAAGCGTCGCCGCGCAATGAGCACAGCCGAGGCCGCCGGGTCGCCGGCTGGCAGGAGCATCACAGCTGGAGCGCTGCGGCCAGCCTGCGCCGGCTCGCCTCACGCCCGCTGGGCAGTTTGCTGACGATTACCGTGATGGGGCTGGCACTGGCGTTGCCGCTGGCGTTCTATCTGCTGCTGGGCAATGTGCAGAGGCTCGGCGAAGCGTTGGGGCAGAGCCAGGCGATCAGCGTGTTCATGCAACCCGGTCAAGGTGCGCAACAGGCGCAGTTGCTGGCCAAGCAGCTGGCTGACCGGCCCCAGGTGGCCTCGGTGGTCGTGAAAACCCCGCAACAAGGCATGGATGAGCTGGCAAAAATGCAGGGCTTCTCCGGCGCGCTGCAGACGCTGGACAACAACCCGCTGCCGTACGTATTGCAACTGCAACCACGCGAAGGGCTGAGTGCCGGCGAAGTCGAGCAACTGGCCGTCGACATACGCACGATGCACAGCGTCGATCTGGTGCAGGACAGCGGCAGCTGGCGACAGCGACTGGACGCTCTGCTCGGTGTGGGCAACCGCGCCGTGCTGGTGCTGGCATCGCTGCTGGCGCTGGCTGCACTGCTGGTGGTCGGCAATACGGTGCGGGTGGATATTGCCAGCCGCAACGAGGAAATCGGGGTGCTCTTGCTGGTCGGTGCCAGTGCGGCGTTCGTGCGCCGACCGTATCTGTATGCCGGATTCTGGTATGGCTTGTTCAGCGGCATTCTCGCGGCGTTGCTGGCGGTATTGATCGAGTTCGCGCTGGCCGGGCCGGTGGCACAACTGAGTCAGGTCTACGACAACAAACTGCAGGTCGGGGGCTTGCCGCCATGGTTGTTGCTGGCCGTGCCGCTGGCGGCCGCCCTGCTGGGTTGGCTGGGTGCACGACTGGTCAGTGCATGGCAGTTGCGCAAGGCGGCGTGAATCGAGTGACCTTTCCACAGGGTGATACGTATCGCAGGCGTCACGCGGCGGTCAGTGCACTATCTGTATTGATAGCGGACGCAAGGGGTGCGTGCCGCAAGTTCATGGGCAAGGATCGCCACAGGCCACGTGGATATGCAGGGAATGAATACAAAGATCAGCAGTCGTCTACTCACCGAGGCACCGCGGGTGCTGGTGGTCGATGGCTCGCGCGTGGTGCGGCAGTTGATCACCCGCTTGCTGCTTGCCGAGCTGCCAGGCGTCGAGGTCGTCGGTTGTGGTGACGCCGCCGACGCAAAGCGGGTGCTCAGCGAGGGCATGTTCGACTTCATCACCATCTCGCTGAGGCTGCCGGACATGGATGGGTTGGAGCTCGCGCGTTTCGTCCGCGAGTCGACACCACAGGCCTATATACCCATTGTGGTGGTGTCCGGCGATGTCGACGATCGTCTGCACCGACGCTCGCTGGGCGAGCACGTCACCGATTATTTCGACAAGGCGCTGGGTTTCCAGGCGCTGGCCGAGTTCATCCGCGGCTACGTGAGCCCGCAGGCGACCGCCGAAGGTACTGTGCTCTATGTCGAAGACAGTCGCGTGGTGGCGTTGGCGACCCGGCGCATGCTCGAGAAGATCGGCCTCACCGTGCGCCACGTGGTCAGCGTGGAGGACGCGCTCGCGATGCTGGAGACAGACCGCGTGCGGGGCGAGGTTGGTGCTGACGTGGTACTTACCGACGTCAGCCTGAAGGGCGAGCTGACCGGCGGCGACCTGCTCGAACGGATCCGCGGCGAGTTCGGCTACGGCAAGGGCAAGTTGCCGGTGCTGGTGATGACAGGCGACGAGAACCCGGCCAATCAGGCGGCACTGATCAAGGCCGGTGCCAACGACCTGGTCGAGAAGCCGGTCGAGGAAACACTGCTGATCACCAAGCTGCTGTTCCAGCTGCGCGTAGCGCGCCATCTGCGCCATCGCGTGGGCGACGCATGAACGACGAGCGGGTCAAGCTGGAGCCGTCGTGGAAGCTGCGGCTGGGTGATTATCTGCAGCGGCCGGATATGCAGGCGCTGGCGACATTTCTGCGCGAGGAGAAACAGGCCGGCAAGCGGATCTATCCGCCCGGTCAGGAGATCTTCGCCGCGTTCGAGCACACTCCGTTCGACGCGGTCAGGGTGGTGATCCTGGGCCAGGATCCTTACCACGGCCCAGGTCAGGCCCACGGTCTGTGCTTCTCGGTGCGTCCGTGCGTGCGGGTGCCGCCGTCGCTGGAAAACATCTTCAAGGAAATCCAGCGCGACCTGGCCATTCCCCGGCCCGACCATGGCTGCCTCACGCCATGGGCCGATCGCGGCGTGCTGCTGCTCAATAGCGTGCTGACGGTCGAGGACGGCCGCGCCGGATCGCACCAAGGCAAAGGCTGGGAAGGTTTCACCGATGCGGCGATCGATGCGCTCAACCGCGAGCGCGAGGGTCTGGTGTTCCTGCTGTGGGGTGCCTACGCGCAGCGCAAGGGACAGCTGATCGACAGCAACCGGCACTGCGTGCTGAGCTCGGTGCACCCCTCGCCGCTGTCGGCCCATCGGGGGTTTATCGGTTGCGGTCATTTTTCAGCCGCGAACGACTACCTGCAGGCGCACGAGCAGGCGCCGATCGACTGGTCACTGCCTCCGCGTTCCGCCTTGCAGGGCGGCTTCACGCCAGCTTAAACGCGGCTCTGCGACCCTCAATCTCTTGCCCTAGACGGGACTGGACTGCGGCGGCAAATATCTGTACGATGCAGTTCACTAAGTGCCGGAACTAACCCGGCCTTTAGCACTCGAAGTACCCGAGTGCTAACCTTGTAAATCCATTCCGGAGGTTTCATCCATGTCTCAAGCCTTGGTGACCGCCAACCTGCCGCTACCCAGCGTAGTGGGCAGTCTGGATGCCTATATTTCCGCGGTTCACCGCATTCCCGTCCTTAGCCAGGACGAGGAGCAGTCGCTGTCGCGCGACTATCTCGAAGACGCCAACCTGGCTTCGGCCAAGAAGCTGGTGATGTCGCATCTGCGTTTCGTGGTGCATGTGGCCCGTGGCTACAGCGGTTACGGCCTGCAGCTCGCCGACCTGATCCAGGAAGGCAACATTGGTCTGATGAAAGCGGTCAAGCGCTTCGACCCGGATCAGGGCGTGCGCCTGGTCAGCTTTGCGGTGCACTGGATCCGCGCCGAGATGCACGAATTCATCCTCAAGAACTGGCGCATCGTGAAGGTTGCCACCACCAAGGCGCAGCGCAAGCTGTTCTTCAACCTGCGCAAGAGCAAGAAGCGTCTGGGCTGGATGAACGCCGAGGAAGTGCGCACCGTGGCGAAGGATCTGGGCGTACCCGAAGCAACCGTGCGCGAGATGGAGTCACGCCTGTCCGGCCGCGATATCGGCTTCGAAGCTCCGGCTGATGCCGATGACGATGCCAAACCGGCGCCGGCGGCGTTCCTGATCGACGACGGTGCCGATCCGTACGAGAACGTGTCCGATGCCGACTACGCCGACAACCAGATGGATACCTTGTCGGACGCGTTGAGCCATCTCGACAAACGTTCGCGCGACATCATCCAGCGCCGCTGGCTCAATGACGACAACAAGGCCACCTTGCAGGATCTGGCCGATGAGTACGGTGTCTCCGCCGAGCGCATCCGTCAGGTTGAGGCAAATGCCATGAAGAAAATGCGCGGTCTGTTCGCCGCCTGAGCGAGAAACGATCTTCCAATATCAGCAACGGCCCCGCGAGGGGCCGTTTGCGTTGGTGCCGCGGGCATCACGTAGGTTCGAGTGAGCAAAGCGAAGCCCAACGTCGCGGCGGGGAGCTCGAGGTACCGTTGGGCTTCGCTTTGCTCACCCCAACCTACAGAGCGCCAGCGACCGGCTCAGCGCGGAACGGCGGCGGTATGCCCCAGCGCCATGCCCTTCAACACGTTCAACGCCTGCGACAGCTCGTAATCGCTGGTCGCCAGCTTGGCATCGGCGGCGCTGCCGTCGTCGTTGATGTTGGCGCCCGTCTTGGCATTCTCGTTGGCCAGATGGTTCGGCAGGTCGGCTTCGGAGCTGATCAATGTTGGCGCGCTGTCGGCCTTGTTCACGGTCAGGTCGGCCAGCGGGATATCGGGCTTGATGCCTTCGGCCTGAATCGAGGTGCCGTTCGGCGTGTAATAGCGCGCGGTGGTTATTTTTACCGCGTGGTCCGCGTCCAGCGGCAATACGGTTTGCACCACGCCCTTGCCGAAGGTGCGTTGACCCATGATCAGCGCGCGGCGGTTGTCCTTGAGTGCGCCGGCGACGATTTCAGCGGCCGAGGCGGTGCCGTTGTTGGCCAGCACCACCATCGGAGCACCATCGAGTTGGTCGCCCGGGTGTGCGCTGAAGCTCATGTTGGAGTCCTGCAGGCGACCACGGGTGGTGACGATGATGCCGGAGTTGAGGAAATCATCGCTCACCCCCACGGCCGCTGTAAGCAGACCACCTGGGTTATTGCGCAGATCCAGTACGGCGCCTTTCTGCGGGCCATGTTTCGCGATCAGCTCGCCGAGTTTCTTTTCCAGATCACTGGCGGTGTCTTCCTGGAACTGGCTGACCCGCACATACGCATAGCCCGGTTCCAGCTCACGCACCTTGACGCTGCTGACCGCGATGTTTTCGCGCACCAGATGCAGGTCGATCAGCTTGTCGCTATTCGCGTGAACGATGGTCAGGTCGATCTTGCTACCGGGTTTGCCACGCAGCTGGTCGAACATGGCATCGACGTTCTGTGGGTCGATCACGGTGCCGTTGATCTTGACGATGCTGTCGCCCGCCTTGATGCCGGCACGCGCCGCGGGGGTGTCGTCGATCGGCGAGATGATGCGCAAGCCACCATCTTCCTGCAGCACTTCGATGCCGAGGCCGCTGTACTGGCCAGTGGTGTCTTCGTTGAGCTGGGTCAGACCCTCCTTGTCCAGGTATTCGCTGTGTGGATCGAGTCCGCTGAGCATGCCGGTGATCGCCGCCTTCATCAGGGTCTTGTTGTCGACCTTTTCAACATAGGCCTGGCGCACCACCTCGTAGACACGGCTGAAATTGCGGATGTCATCCAGACTCACCCGATCGGAACTGGATTGAGCTGCGCTGGAGCCGGAGCTGGCCGGGGCGCCGGCGCTGCTGGCTGCCGGCAGATCGACCGGTGGCGGCGCGACGGCGCTGGCGGCAGCGGCAGGTACGGTCTGCGCCTGCGCAAACGACACCATCAGGAGCAGTGGGGCGGCCAGCAGCAGGGTAGTGGGGCGAAGTGTGGAATGACGCATGCTGGCGACTCCGTGCAAAGGACCAATGTCGCGCGGGAACGCGACGGATTATGTATAGGGCTATGACAATCGAACGCTGCCGTAATTCCTACAAGGTACGCCTCTGATCCGCGCTAGAGTACGTACTTGGATGATTCCGTGTGGATGGCGTCAACGGCGCTGGCTCAGCCAGCTGCGCGGGTCGACCGGCTGGCTGTCTTTTCGCAGCTCGAAATACACGCCGGTGTTGATGCCGGTGGGTGGGCTGGCGGTGCCGATCGCGTCGCCAGCCTCGACCTGATCACCAACGGCGTGCAGCAGCGTTTCGTTGTTGCCGTACATGCTCATCCAGCCGTCGCCGTGGTTGACGATGAGCAACATGCCGTAACCGCGCAGGAACCCTGCGTAGATCACCCGGCCGCGTGCCACCGCGTGGATTTCGCTGCCGCCGTTGGCCTTGATCAGCACGCCGTTGCCGTAGCTGTTGACCACGCCGCTGGCCGGCCACGGCAGGTTGCCGCGGATATTCGCCGTGGCACTGCCGACCGGGATGGGTGGTGGCGCGTTATGACCGGGGTTTTTCTTGCGCGCTGCCTCGCGCGCGGCGGCCTCACGGGCTTGTTCTTCGCGCGCGGCCTGTTCGATCGCCTTCTGCAGCTTGTCGACCAGTTGATTGAGCGATTGCTCGTTCTGCTTCAGTGCGGCCAGCCGCTGCGCCTGGTCTTTGTATTGCGCATCGGTGTCCGCTGCCAGTTTCTGCTGTGCGGCCCGCTGATCGGCCAGCGTCCTGGCCTGTTGCTCGCGTTGGGCTTTGGTGGCTTGCAATGCCTGTTGCTGGTTGGTGATCGCGTTTTCCAGATCCTGCAGCTTGGCCAGATCGGCCATCAGCTGTTGCACGCGCTGCACGCGGTCCTGCTGGAAATACTTCGAATACACCAGCGCCTGCGAGATGCGCGCCACATCTTCGTCGCCCAGCAGCAGGCGAAGATCCGAGCCGTGGTCGAGCGCATAGGTAGCACGCAGCAGGTCGGCGATCGCCGCGCGCTGGCTGTCCAGCTTCTGCTGCAGATCGGCGCGTTGTTGCTGCAACTGATCCAGGTCATGCTGCTTGGCGGCCAGGTCAGTGTCGGTCTGGTGCACGGCCCGCGCCGCGCTGGCCAGCGCATTGGCCTGCGCGACCAGCGCCGCATTGACGGTGTCGCGGCGTGCTGCGGTATCGGCCTGCTGCTTCGCCAGCGCCGCCATCTTGCTGCGGATATCGGCGAGCTTCTGCTCGGCCGCTGCCTGTTCGGAGTGACTCTTGCTGTTGTCCTGTGGGGCGGTCGCCGGAGCAGCGAGCGCGCCGGTCAGCAGTACGCTGGCGATCAGGCCGGCAAGGAGAGATCGCGTGGTATGGGTGGGCTTGGGCATGTGGCCGATTATCCACGAGAGCCTGTCCATAGTCTCCGAACAGCGGCTCAACCCTTCGGGCCGGGTCTGTTTGCCCCCCAGTCCTGCGTCCTCACTGGGATGTGCATCGATATAAACGCCCTCTCTCTTCCTGGTCCTGGGCGCAAACAGATTCCGGCGCAGGCTGCTCGGAGACTATGGAAAGGCTCCAAGGTTTGCGGCCCCGGCGAGACGGGCGAAATGGCGTCATGTCGTGCCGTTCCTGCGCGCCATTCATGAGGGTTTGTTAGCGCGCGCTGTTACACCCGCGGGGCCGATTTTCATTTGGACGCCTAAATGGCTTTGACGCGGCGCACAAAATGTGCGTAAAGTCGGGTTGCAAGCCTTCCACAAGCTGCTTGCCGCCTTTGTGGCGGCAGGCCGTTTGCGCCTCAGCGAATCGTTAGCCAGTGAAGAGGGTTTCGGTCATGCACGTCGCGCCGCGTCTGTACGACGCCAGTTTTGAACACGACAGCTGCGGCTTCGGCCTGGTTGCGCAAATCGATGGCCGCGCCAGTGCCTGGGTGGTCGATACAGCCTTCGCCGCACTGGCGAAACTCTCGCATCGTGGCGCGGTGAATGCCGATGGCATCAGTGGTGACGGCTGTGGCGTGTTGCTACATCGTCCGCATGGCTGGCTGCGCGCGCTCGCAGCGGAGTCCGGTATCACGCTTACCGAGCGCTTCGCGGCAGGCGTAGTGTTTCTCGATCCGACCGGTGGCGACGAGGCGGCCCACGTGCTGGAGCGCCATCTCGCCGAAGAAGGCGTGCGTGTGGCGGGTTGGCGCGACGTGGCAGTCAATGCCGAGGCCTGTGGTCCGCTGGCCGCGGCCGCACAGCCGCGCGTGCGGCAGATATTTGTCGATGCCGCTGCGGCCATGGACGATGACGCCTTCGAGCTGGCGTTGTTCCGCGCGCGCCGTCGTGCCGAGACTGCGCTGGTCGCAGATCTGCAGTTCTATGTGGTGACTTTGTCCGCGCAGGTGATTGGCTACAAGGCGATGGCCGCGCCGGGTCGGCTGCGCGATGTATTCGCCGATCTCAATCATCCCGTGCTGGCCGCCGATGCCGTGGTGTTCCACCAGCGCTTCTCCACCAACACCACGCCGCAGTGGCGGTTGGCGCAGCCGTTCCGCCTGCTCGCTCACAATGGCGAGATCAACACCATCCGCGCGAACCGGCGCTGGATGCAGGCGCGCGAGTCGATCATGCGTTCGCCGCGAGTGGATTTGTCGGATATTGGCCCGTTGGTGCGCCAGCAGGGTTCCGATTCGGAGAGCCTGGATAACGCGCTGGAGATTCTGCTGGCCGGCGGCCTCGATCTGCTCGCCGCGATGCGCGTGCTGGTGCCGCCGGCGTTTGCCGCGCGCGAGAACATCGATGAGGACCTCGCGGCGTTCTACGAGTACTACGCGTTGCACAGCGAGCCGTGGGATGGTCCGGCCGGGTTGGTGATGTGCGACGGCCGCTATGCCGCCTGCACGCTGGATCGCAACGGACTGCGGCCCGCCCGTTGGGCGCTGTCGGACGACAATCATTTGATCGTGGCCTCTGAGGCTGGCTTGTGGGACATGCCGTCTGCACGCGTGATCGCCAAAGGTCGCCTGGCACCAGGCGAGATGATCGCGGTGGATTTCGCCCAGCATCGCCTGTTGCGCGATGCCGACATTGATGAGATCAACCGCACGCGTGCGCCGTATCGTGACTGGCTGCGCGCCGGCGTCAGCTATCTGGAATCGGCCCTGATCGACCCCACGCTGGCGGCCGAGCCGCTGCCGGCCGACGAGCTGCATTGCTATCAGAAGCTGTATGGCCTGTCGCGCGAGGAACGCGAGACGGTGCTCAAGGTAATCGCGGAACTCGAAGCCGAAGCTACCGGTTCGATGGGCGACGACACGCCGATCGCCGCGATGTCACGGCAGGTGCGCCCGCTGTTCGATCGCTTCCGTCAGGGCTTCGCGCAGGTCACCAATCCACCGATCGACCCGCTGCGCGAAAAGCTGGTCATGTCGCTGGTGACGCAGATCGGCGCCGAGGGCAACGTGTTCGAGCTGAAAGCGGAGAACGCGAAACAGGTGCTGATCAATTCGCCGATCCTGTCCCAGCGCAAGCTGCGGCAGTTGCTGGCGCTGCCGCAGTTCGTCCGCACGCCGCGCTTCGATCTGATGTATGCGCCCGAGCAAGGCTTGGAAGCGGCGTTGCGCGCACTGTGTGATGAGGTGGCGCAGGCCGTGCGCGGCGGCTGTGCGCTGGTGTTCCTCAGCGACCGCTACCCGCAGCGCGAACAGCTGCCGATCCATGCACTGCTGGCAACCGGCGCGGTGCATGCGCATCTGATCGATCAGGGCCTGCGCTGTCAGTGCAACATCATCGTGGAGACCGCCACGCCGCGCGACCCGCATCAGTTCGCCTGCCTGGTGGGTTTCGGCGCCACGGCGATCTATCCGTGGCTGGCTTACCAGAGCCTGTTTGAGCTCGGTCGTGAGGGTCACATCGATGGTGATCGGGTAGAGATCGGTCGCAGCTATCGGCGCGGCATCCGCAAAGGGCTGCTGAAGATCCTCTCCAAGATGGGCATCTCCACCGTCGCAGGTTATCGCGGAGCGCAGCTGTTCGAAATCGTCGGGTTGGCACCGGAAGTCGTCGGGCTGTGTTTCCCCGATACGCCTTCGCGCATCGGTGGTGCCGGTTTTGCGGAACTCGAGCACGAGCAGCGCCTGTTGGCGGCCGAGGCGTGGAATCAGGCATTGCCGCTGCGTGCCGGCGGCCTGTACAAGTTCGTTTACGGCGGCGAATACCACATGTACAACCCGGACGTGATCGGCTCACTGCAGCATGCAGTGCGCACGGGAAATCCGGCTGACTATCGAATTTATGCGGACCACGTCGATCATCGGCCGCCATCGGCGCTGCGCGATCTACTGGGACTGAAACCCGGCGCTGCGCCGATTGCGCTGGACGAGGTCGAGCCGATCGAGGCGATCCTCAAACGCTTCGACTCCGCGGGAATGTCGCTTGGCGCATTGTCGCCAGAAGCGCACGAGGCGCTCGCGATCGGCATGAACCGATTGGGTGGCCGCAGCAATTCCGGCGAGGGTGGCGAGGATCCGGCGCGCTACGGCACTGAAAAAATGTCGAAGATCAAGCAGGTCGCCTCTGGCCGTTTCGGCGTCACGCCGGCATATCTGGTCAATGCCGAGGTGCTGCAGATCAAGATCGCGCAGGGTGCCAAGCCCGGCGAGGGCGGTCAGCTACCTGGCCATAAAGTCGACGCTACGATCGCGCGATTGCGTTATGCGAAGCCCGGTATCGGTCTGATTTCGCCGCCGCCGCATCACGACATTTATTCGATCGAGGATCTGGCCCAGCTGATTCACGATCTGAAAGAAGTGAACCCGGGCGCGTTGATCTCGGTGAAGCTGGTCTCACATGCTGGAGTTGGCACGGTCGCCGCCGGTGTGGTGAAGGCTGGCGCGGATCTGATCACGGTGAGCGGCCACGACGGCGGCACCGGCGCCAGTCCGCTCACCTCGATCAAGTACGCCGGCACGCCATGGGAACTCGGCATCGCCGAAACGCAGCAGACGCTGCGCCGTAACGACCTGCGCGGCCGCGTGCGGCTGCAGACCGACGGTGGCCTGAAGACTGGTCTGGACGTGATCAAGGCCGCGTTGCTCGGTGCCGAGAGTTTCGGTTTCGGCACCGGCCCGATGGTCGCACTGGGCTGCAAGTATCTGCGTATCTGCCACCTCAACAACTGCGCGACCGGCGTGGCAACCCAGCATCCGGTGCTGCGCAAGGAACACTTCACTGGTCTGCCCGAAATGGTGATGAACTATTTCCGTTTCGTCGCCGAGGACGTGCGTGCGCATCTGGCGCAACTGGGCGTGCGCAGTCTCGGTGAGATTGTCGGTCGCACTGAGTTGCTGGAGCAGATCGCGGGCACCACGCCGGTTCAACACAAGCTCGACCTCACACCGCTGATCGATGGCGTCGGCCTGAGTGCGAGCAGCGACTTTGCCTGCACGCTGGCGCGCAATCCTGTGCGTGACAAGGCCGCATTGGCCTCGCGTATTGCCGAGGACACGGCGCCGCTGGTGGAGCTGGGAGAGAGTGGTCACTTCAACTATGCGGTCTGCAACACCGACCGCGCGATCGGCGCGCGGTTGTCCGGCGACATTGCGCGTCGACATGGCGACCACGGCATGGATGACCATCCGATCGTGCTTGCGCTGGAAGGCGCCGCTGGCCAGAGTCTCGGCGCGTGGAACGCCGGCGGCGTGCATATCGATCTTGTCGGCGAGGCCAACGATGGCGTCGGCAAGGGCATGGCCGGCGGCCGCATCGTGGTGCGCCCGCCACTGGATGCGCCCTACGCCAGCCAGGACGCGGTGATCGTCGGCAACACCTGCCTCTACGGAGCCACCGGCGGCGAGTTGTTCGCGGCTGGGCGCGCGGGTGAACGTTTCGCGGTGCGCAATTCCGGCGCGCTGGCGGTGGTCGAGGGTGCCGGCGATCACTGCTGCGAATACATGACTGGCGGCGTAGTCGCGGTGCTTGGCAAGGTCGGCCTCAATTTCGGCGCGGGCATGACCGGAGGCTTCGCCTATGTGCTCGACCTCGAACGAAATTTCGTCGATTGCTACAACCACGAACTGGTCGACATCCTGCGCATCTCGCCGGAGGGCATGGAGAACTACATGCAGCATCTGCGCGGCCTGGTCACGCGACATGTTGAGCTGACCGGCAGCGACTGGGGTCGGCAGGTCCTGCGCGATTTCCGCGGACTGCAATACAAGTTCTGGCTGGTGAAGCCGAAGGCAGCGAGCCTCGCCGCGCTGGCTGAAGAATTGAGGGTGGCAGCATGAGCGACAAGTTGTTTCAGTTTCTCAACGAACCGCGACAGCCGCCGCGCACCGTGCCGGTCGCGATCCGCGTGCTCGGCTATGGCGAAATCGGTGGTGACTTCGACACGGCGAACGTGGCCACGCAGGCGGAGCGCTGCATCGATTGCGGCAACCCGTACTGCGAACATGTCTGCCCGGTGCACAACTACATTCCGAACTGGCTGAAGCTGGTGCAGCAGGGTCGCATCATGGAAGCGGCCACGTTGATGCACGAAACCAACCCCCTGCCGGAGATCTGCGGCAGGGTATGTCCGCAGGATCGCCTGTGCGAAGGGGCCTGCACGCTGGAGCAGACCGCGTTTGGTGCGGTGACGATCGGCAGCGTGGAGCGTTGGGTGACCGATGAAGCTTTGCGCCAGGGTTTGCGGCCGGATCTGTCGGCAGTGCGCGAGACCGGAAAGCGCGTGGCGATCGTTGGCGCGGGTCCGGCGGGCTTGTCGTGCGCGGACCGTCTGCGCCGTGTCGGCATTGCTGCCGATGTCTACGACGGCCAGCACGAGATCGGCGGGCTGCTCACGTTCGGCATTCCACCGTTCAAGCTGGACAAGGCAGTCGTGCGCACGCGTCGCGAAGTGCTGGAAGGAATGGGTGTGCGCTTCCTGCTCGGCCGCGAAGTGGGGCGAGACGTGGAGTTCGGCCAGCTGCTGGACGATTACGATGCGGTATTCGTCGGTACCGGCGCCTATACCTATGTGGACGGCCAATTGCCCGGTCGCGAACTGCACGGTGTGCACGATGCACTGCCGTTCCTTATCGCGAACACCGAGCGGCTGTTGCGTGATGAGCCACCGGCGCACGCGTTCGACCTCAGCGGCAAGCATGTCGTCGTGCTGGGTGGCGGCGACACCGGCATGGACTGCAACCGTACGGCGATTCGTCTGGGTGCGGCTTCGGTTACCTGTGTGTATCGACGCGACGAGGCCAGCATGCCCGGTTCGGCGCGCGAGGTCGGCTACAGCCGCGAGGAAGGTGTGGAGTTTTTGTTCCAGCGCCAGCCGCTGGTGATCCTCGGTGACGAACACGGTCGCGTGCGTGCGGTGCGCGTGACACAGACGGCGCTGGTAGACAGTGGCGACGGCCGCCCTCGTCCGCAGAATGTGGCGGGCACCGAATACGAGATCGAGGCGGACGTGGTGATTCAGTCGTTCGGCTTTCTGCCCAGCCCACCGGATTGGCTGACCTCGCATGGGGTGAAGCTGGCGCCATCGGGCCGTATCGTCACCGGCGCAAACGGCGCGCTGCCGCTACAGACCAGTCATCCGCGCATCTTCGCCGGTGGCGACAACGTGCGTGGCGCCGACCTGGTGGTGCGCGCGGTGTACGACGGACGCGAGGCGGCGTTGTCGATCGCACAGTTGCTGTGCGGATCAACCACTGCGGCGACGATTGATGCCCGCGAGCAGGCTGTCGCCATGCTTTGAGGTAAATGTCAGCCGGCTGCCAAGGCGCTAACTCTGTGACTGGCTTCACACTGCCGCGAATCGATGCGGAAACGCCAACACCGGCTCGATCATGAACGCGTTCAACCGCGAGCCGCCGTTCGAGCCGGCCGACTATGCGGCCAGACCCACGCGGGCATCGTCAATCGTTTCTACAACCTGGACGTGAAGCTGAAGTTCCAGGCGAAACGAAGTATCGCTTGCCGGGATCTATCACCGCGAATGGTTCGCCCAGGGCGCAACCGAACGAATCTGTTTTACACAGCGCGGCGCGCCGAGTCATCGGCGCGCCGCGCTGCTTTCGGCGGCCGGAATGCCAACCTTCAGGACGTAGGTCAGCCATCCGCAACCCCATCGCCGGCAGCAACAACGTGCGTGTTCCTGATCTGCGATGGAGGCGAGGTGCCATCGTCGGAACCGAACTGATTCATGGCGCATCCAGTGCTCGCCTTCAACAAATATCGACGATGGCGAGCACCGGCGTTGGTTTTTACTTATTCGTAATGTGTAGTCACGTGGGTGCAAAGTAATTTCGATTTACCTGATTACTTCTTACGTAATGCGCATAAACACAGCAGTATTTTTTAAAATCGCATGTAAATGCGAAAAAAACTTTCGCAATGTTAATGTCTTGTGTATCCGTAACTGAAATGAAACACTGCGTAAGGGGTTTCCATGCGGCAGCGTTATATGCACTCCAATTTCGTTCAGGGGTGAGTTAACGCTGTAATCAAACTTGTAATTCTCGGGATTATGTGTAATGAGGGGTTACCTAATGAAAAGAAACAAGCTCGCCCTTTCCTTGGCGGGACTATTGATTGCACCGGTTGCCGGTACGGCCTTTGCGCAGAGCGCGCCAGCCGCCGGGGCGCCGACCCAGCAGTCGACTACCCAGTCGACAACCACCCAGACAACGACGACCCAGACGACTGCGCCGGCTCAGAAGAATGCGCAGCAGCTCAAAGCGGTCACCGTTACAGGTTCGCTGATCCGCAGCGTGGATGTGGAAACCGCCCAGCCGGTCACCGAGCTCACCCATGAGGCACTGCAGCAGCAAGGCTTCGTGAGCGTCGGCCAGATTCTGCAGAACGTCTCCTCGGTCGGCTCCTCCGGCACCAGCCAGCAGAGTTCGCTAGGCGATGTCGTCGGTCAGTACGCGAGCTTGCGAGGCTTGGGTGGCCCACGCACGTTGATCCTGGTCGACGGCGAACGCTACACCACCGACCTCTATGGCCAGACCGACCTGAGCACGATTCCGAGCTCGCTGATTGAGAGCGTGGACATCCTGCAGGACGGTGCTTCGTCGATCTATGGCTCTGACGCGATTGCCGGCGTGATCAACATCATCACCAAGAAAGTCGATGGCCTGTATGTCGATACCTACAACAGCCAGTACTCGCCCAGCGGCAACGGCAAAACCGGCCAGTTGAGCCTGACAGGCGGCAAGAAGTTCGATCGCGGTTCGTTCACGTTCAACATGACGGCGCAGAACACCGATGGCCTGACCGCTGCCCAAGGCTGGTTCAGTCACTACGGTTACGACAGCGTGCCGCAGTATCAGCAGAGCGAGGGGCCGTCGAATTACGGCACCATCCTGGGCACCACCGGTGTGCCGACCAGCGCCGCCGCTGCTGCGCTGGCCAATGGTCCGATCACGGTCAACATGGGCCAGAACGGGCAAAACATCGCCAATTACCACACCAATACCTTCGGCGTTTCGTATCCCAGCCCGTATTTCAACAATGACTACAGCAATGGTGCGCCGGCTCAAACGCTGCTGCCCGACAGCCGCTTGCGCTCGTACACGCTGAAGGGCGATTACAAGGTGACCGACAACGTCACGGCCACTTTCACCGGCACCTACAACACCAACAACTCCACCGACTACATCGGCGGCTATCCGCTGAGTTCGTCGACACCGGCCAATGGCGCGAACCTCGCGTCGGCATTGGGTCTGCCTGGTGGGAGCCTCGGAGCCGTCTGGTACCCATCGCTGTCCTCCGGCAGTTATTACAATCCGCTGCCCGGCAATAATCTGCAGTTCAGCCTGCCGCTGGTGAATAACCCGGTGTGGGACCAGGTCAACAACATCAAGCAGTACGGTTTTCGCACCGGCCTGCAAGGTTTGTTCTCGCTGGGCCAAAACGAATTCAATTGGAGCACCAACTACAGCGATTATCGCTATATCCAGGATCTCACCGCCGGTGGCAACCTGAATATGGTCAATTTGTAT
>Ga0302313_10001422_pt1 | contig 18246 bp, 9 predicted proteins | sample III_Palsa_N2_2_FD_200454 | JGI IMG/M metagenome (GOLD analysis project Ga0302313, IMG submission 200454) | Peat permafrost microbial communities from Stordalen Mire near Abisko, Sweden - III_Palsa_N2_2 | ecosystem: Environmental > Terrestrial > Soil > Palsa > Peat permafrost | place: Sweden...
TGCGCCACCGCCGTCGATACCTCAACGCGCGTGCCACCCTGCGCGAACTGCTGTCGCTGGACGTGCTGCCGGTGATCAACGAGAACGACACCGTGGCCGTCGACGAATTAAAGCTCGGCGATAACGACAATCTTGCCGCCATCGTGGCGGCCCTGGTCGACGCCGACCTGCTGCTGATCGCTTCGGATATCGATGCGTTGTATACCGCGGACCCGCGCATCGATCACTCGGCGAGACCGATCGCGAACGTGACTGAACTCACGCCGGCCATCTTTTCGATGGCTGGTGGAAGCGGCAGTCGCGTCGGCACGGGCGGGATGCGCACGAAACTGGAAGCGGCAACCAAGGCCGTTGCCGCCGGCATTCCCACGGCGCTGTTTTGCGGCAGCGACGCAACGACCGTGCAGGCGCTGGGTGAAGGCAGGCTGCGCGGGACGCTGGTGCATGCGCCTGGCAGCCGCATGCAAGCGCGCAAGTACTGGCTACGCCATGCGCCGGCCGCGCCCGGTCGCATCGTCGTGGATGCGGGCGCGGCAAGCGCGCTGGCTGGGGGCCGCGCCTCGCTGCTGCCGGGCGGCGTCGTGGGTGCAGAAGGCGAGTTCCATCGCGGCGACATGGTCGAGATCGTCGACGCCGATCAGCGCGCGATCGCGCGTGGCCTAACGCAATACGGTGCCGTCGAAGTGCGTCGGCTGTCGGGCCACCACAGCCGCGAGATTACCGCGCTGCTCGGCTACAGCTACGGCGGTGAAGTGGTGCATCGCGACGACATGGCAACGATCGGCAAGACGGAGAGTGCGGTATGAGCGCGATACGTAGGCAGGCCCTGGCTTGCCGCGATGCGGCCCGATCCGTGGCAGCACTGGATACCGCGGCCAAGCGGCACCTGCTGCATGCCATGGCGAGCGTACTCGAATCCCAAACGGATGCCGTACTCGAAGCCAACGCCGATGACATGCTGCTGGCCACGGAGAAGGGCGTGCAGGGCGCCATGCTCGACCGCCTGAAGCTGGATGCGTCGCGCGTCCAGGCTATCGCTGACGCGTTGCGCGAAGTCGCCGAACTGCCCGATCCGGTAGGCATGGTCACCCGACGCGAAACCCGACCGAACGGCCTCAGCATCGAACGCGTGCGCGTGCCGCTGGGGGTGATCGCGATGATCTACGAGGCGCGCCCCAACGTCACCGCCGATGCTGCGGCGCTGTGCTTGTTCGCAGGCAATGGTGTGATCCTGCGCGGCGGTTCGGAGGCGCTCCGCTCGAACCTCGCTATTGCCGCTGCGCTTCATTCGGCGCTGCAGGCCAATGACTTGTCCGTAGCGGCGTTGACCTTGATCGATGACCTCAGTCGCGAGGCGATGGTCGAACTGCTGCAACTCACCGATATCGTGGACCTGGCGATTCCGCGCGGCGGCGAAGGCCTGATTCGGTTTGTCGCCGAACACGCACGCGTACCGGTGATCAAGCACTACAAGGGCGTGTGCCACCTCTACGTGGATCGGGCCGCCGACCTGAAGCTCGCGCTGGCGCTACTGATCGACGGCAAGACCACGCGTCCGGGCGTATGCAACGCGCTGGAAACGCTGCTGGTCCACGCGGATATCGCTGGCCAGTTCCTGCCCATGGCGGCGGCAGCCCTGCAGGAGCGTCACGTCGAGCTGCGCGGCTGCGAGTCTAGCCGTCAGCTTGTGCCCGGCATGCGCGCAGCGACGGATGACGACTACGCCGCCGAATTCCTCGACCTGATTCTCGCCGTGCGCATTGTCGATGAACTAGGCGACGCGCTTGCGCACATCCGACGCTACGGTTCCGATCACACCGAGGTGATAGTGACGGCCGATGAGGCGGCCGCACAGCGCTTCGTTCATGCGTTGCGCTCGGCTGTCGTGATGGTCAACGCCTCCTCGCGTTTCTCCGACGGCGGCCAGCTAGGGCTCGGTGCCGAAATCGGCATCTCCACCACCCGCCTGCATGCCTACGGCCCAATGGGGGCGGAATCGCTCACCATCGAGCGTTTCGTGGTGCGCGGAGCAGGACAGGTTCGACACGTGCCAAGCCAAATCGATTGATGATCGATCGGCCAGTTGATTTCCGGTCAAGATTCTTTCGGTGCAAGGTATGCTGTTTCAATGCCTCGATTGGCATAGGGCGGAACGATGGATGAATATCGTGCGCGATGCGCCTAGCTGGCATCCAAAGCATGGCACGTGAACCGCGTGGCGTTGGTCGCGTGCCCGCATGAAAAAAAGCGCGGCGAGTGTTGCGCAGCAGCTGGCGGCGTATTGGGTCGATCAACGAGGTTGCCGAGAGTGAGTAAGCAGAGAGTGCTTTGCCTTGCCTGATTCAGACATGGGTTCAAAAAGGAAGTCGGTGTCGCTAGTAGTCCTGCTTGCATTCGGTCACGGCATGGCGTTCATCGATCGAAACCTGTCCGGGGTGATTGCGCCTTTGCTGAAGCTCGATATGGCGCTGTCGGACGCTCGACTCGGGTTTCTGGATGGTCCGGCATTCGCCCTGCCTTACGTAGTCGGCATGTTTGCGAGCCTACCGCTGACGAATTCGCGATATCGGTTTCGGTTGCTGGCAGGCTGCGTTGCGATCTGGGCGCTGGGCATGCTCGCGTTTGCGTTAGGGCAATCGTTCGGTGTGCTCGTCATGGCTCGCGCGGTTGTGGGCTTTGGTCAGTCGGCGTTCGTGCCGCTGGCGTTGAGCCTGATTGTGGAACGCAGCGCAGCACAGTGGCGTGCGCGCTCGATCGCCATATTCACGGCGGCAGCCGTGATCGGTCGCGGTCTGGCGGCGCTGCTCGGTGGGGCCGCGTTGACCTTGCTTTCTCGATGGGAATCGCTGTCCTATCTTGCGCACTGGCGGCTTTTGTTGCTCGTCATGGCGGCGCCGAATCTCGTTCTCATCCTCTTGCTGTTGCATCGTGACGAGCCGTCGCCTGCATCTTCGCCTTCGCGGCCGCGTATCTTCCGGTCGCTTTTGAGCGCCTTGAGGCAACGACCAGTCTTGATGTTCGCTTACGTGCTGAGCGCCAGCGCCAGCGTGTTGATTATTCAGACCATCGGCGCGTGGGCGCCCTCGGTGCTGCATCGCGAGCAGGGGTTGGTGCCGGGAACGGCGGCGCTCGTTTTCGGCTCGTCGCTGCTGGCGGCTTCACCCTTGGGCCACATGCTGGCAGGCACCTTGGTCGACATGCGAATTAGAAAGTTATCGCCGATGGCTATTGTTGCCGTCGCACTGTTGCTAACCGTGCCCTTGCTTTGGGAACTTCCTCGAGCCCAATCGCCTGCGGTCGCCTGCGGTTTGTTCGCGCTTACGTCGCTGGTCGGTGGCACTGCCGCGGTGGCGGCGCTGGCCGGCATTCCCTGGCTGCTGCCCGCGCCATTGCGCGATCTAGGGCTGCGACTATTCCTCGCCATCATCACGCTGCTGGGGTTTTCGTTGGGGCCATTGATGGCCGGCGTAGTCAGTGACGGGTTGGGACTGGGTGGGCATCGTCTGTCGCTTGCCCTCTACCAGGTCTGCGTGACGGTCGCCCTCGCCGGTACCGCGGCGGCATTGATGGCCAACCTCTTGTGGCAAAGGGGTTGGGCGGCGATAGCCCGATGAGCGAGATATTCGCATTTGACAGCGCTGAGTACGATCCCGCCGCTGGGTTTGCCCGCTACTGCGAGCTCTATGCCCATGGTGCCGATGCGGAGCGCACGGCGGCTCCCTTTTTTGCTCGGGTGCGAAGCTGGAGGCTGGACCGCACGCTGCTGTTTATGCGCGAGTACGGTGGTGTCTGCCATCGGCGTAGCGACCGGGTCAAGCGCGACGGATTCGATCACTTTGTGCTGCACCATGTATTAACCGGTGAATTGATTGGTGGCGTCGATGGGAGTCCGCAGACGGTCGTTCCAGGGGAGACGTTGCTGCTGGACACCACCAAATCGATGGAAAACGGTGCGCGCTCCGTAAAACTCATTACCGTGACTTTGACGCGCGATGCCATGCGCGCCGCGGCTGGCAATCTGTCCGGCCTCCACGGTTACCGCATCGGCGTGAAAGAGGGGGCGCTGCTGTCGCCGATGCTGAAGGCGCTGGTGGATCAAGCCTCAGATCTTCCGCTCGGTGCTTATGCTGCCGTCACCCGTATCCTCGTGGACTTGTTGTCGGTCGCCATCAATCCTCGCGTTACCGGATCCCGATCCGATTTTCATCGCTTGGAATACGTCCGTCGCGAAGCCGCCGTCCGCGCGATCGAGGCACACCTTTGCCGCCCTGATTTTTCTGTACAGGACATTGTCACCGCCACAGGTATTGCTCGCGCCAGCCTTTACCGCCTGTTTGAACCACAGGGAGGCGTGGCGCGATTTATCCAGTTGCGCCGTTTACAGCATCTTCGTGATCGTCTGGACGACCGCGCTTTCGACAGCCAGCCGCTCGCTGAGCTCGCGCCACTTTCCGGCTTTTCCGGCGAAAGCCACGCAAGTCGACTGTTCAAACAGGCGTTCGGTATGGCGCCGGGCGCCTACCGAGCCGCGAGCATGCGCGGCGCGCAAAACCCTTCCGTCGATCTGATGACGCGCCGCTGGCTCGCCAGCATGAGCGAGCTGAAGTAGTCGATCGCGGCAGCTGTTGCGCTTCTGCGTCATGCACCTCCGTCCCGAACATGCGACGCACAGACATGTTGGTTTAGAAAACTGACTTCTAACATTCGTGCTGTGATGCACCTCACGAATTGAAAGGTTAATGCTCAAAAGCGCCGCGTCGGAGCTTGCCTGCGGGACGTGGCAGACATTCGCCTTCCGGGAAAGCTTGAGGGTGACGAAGTGCGGGTGTGACGAAACGGAAGGGTTGCATTGATGGCACGGACGTTGCTGTACGCCAGCTAACGGATATCAGCGCTGCAGCACCAGGGGAAAATAAGTGCGTCCAGTTCACTTCATCTCGGGTCTGCCGAGGTCAGGTTCCACCTTGCTGGCGGGTCTATTGCGCCAGAATCCGCGATTCCATGCAGGCATGAGCGGGCCCGTCGGTGGTCTGTTCAACACCTTGCAAGGCGAAATGAGCGGGCGCAACGAGTATTCGGTATTTATTACCGACACTCAGCGACGGCGCCTTCTGCAAGGTCTGTTCGAGGATTACTACGGAGAGGAATTCGCCGCCGAAGTGATCTTCGACACCAACCGCATCTGGTGCAGCAAGCTGCGCTTACTTAAAGAGCTTTTTCCGACCGCCAAGGTGATCGCATGCGTGCGGCATATGCCGTGGATCATCGACAGCATCGAGCAGCTGGTGCGCAAGAACGCGTTCCAGCCGTCGTCCATCTTCAACTATCAACCCGGCGGTACGGTGTATTCACGGGCCGAAGGCCTCGCCAACGGCGATGGCATGGTCGGCTTTGCCTATAACGCGCTGAAAGAGGCGTACTACAGCGAAGACACCGCCAACCTCATGCTGCTGCAGTACGAGACGCTGGTGAACGATCCGGCCAAGGCCGTGAAAGCCATCTACGACTTCATCGGCGAGCCCGAGTTTGCGCACGACTTCGACAACGTCAGCTACGCCGCCGACGAGTTCGACCTGCGCGCCGGCACGCCGGGTCTGCACACGGTGCGCGCCAAGATCGAAGCGCGCGAGCGCACCAGCGTGCTGCCACCGGACGTGTTTCGCCGTTTCGAGAACGACGCTTTCTGGCGCGACTCCAGTCTCAATCTGCGCGGGGTGAAGGTGGTCTGAGCGCCATGCAGCCGTGCAACGCGGCCAAGCGACAAATCTTTCCACAGCTTTCCATCCGGGCGGCGTAAAGCGCCGATCGGATCATTCGAATAACTAGCAAATCCTTTTATCTAGCAACACCAATGGGGGCTCCACCATGAATCGCATCTACCGCATCGTCTTCAACCGCACGCTCGGCGTGCCGCAAGTGGTTTCGGAGCTGGCCAGCGCGCCGGGTGGTGTCACGGTCGGTGCCGTTGATGCGCTACCAAACACAGCTCCGAAGTCGCGAATGCTCGCAGCCGCCGTTGTTTTAGCATTGATGTCTGTGGCCTTGCCAACTTGGGCGCAGAGCTGCGCCCAGACGACGGGAACGGTGACCACTTCTTGCACAGGATCGACGAGCTCAAACGGTGCAAGTCCCGGCGGAAGCGGTGGCAGCCCAGGCTACGCGGGTAGCGGCCAGGGCGGCACATCAGGAAACACCGCAGCGGGTGGTGTCGGCGGAGCGTTTGGCGGAAACGGGGGCAGCGGTGGTTTCGACGGTGCCGGGTTTGCGACAGGCAGCGGCGGCGGCGGCGGCACCACTGGCGGCGGCGGCGGCGGCGGGACTGCCGGCTACGCCGGTAGCACGGGCGGCGGCGGTGGCCTGGCGGGCATTAACGCCATTGGAAACCTCGCCGTGAATGGTGGGGTGAATGTGGTTGGCGGCGCAGGTGGCGCCGGGGGCGCCGGGGGGGCCGACGGTACCGCGGATGGCGGCGGCGGCGGCGGCGGCGGCGCTGGCGTCAATTTCGGCGTTGCCGGAGGCACCCTCGGCAACGCGGGTACGATCATTGGCGGCAATGGTGGCAACGGCGCTGGCACTGCCTTCGGCGGCGGCGGCGGCGGCGGCGGCGGAATGGGTTTGAGCCTTAGCAGTAGTAGCGCCAGCGTGAGCAATAGTGGCAGCATCGTTGGCGGCAACGGCGGCGCTGGCGGCACAGGGAGCTACGGTAGCGGCCTTGGCGGCGGCGGCGGCGGTGGCGGTGCTGGCCTGAGCCTTACCGGCAGCGGCAACACCTTCGTCAGTACTGGAAACATCGCTGGTGGCAACGGAGGCTCGAGCAATGCCACGCTTGGCGCTGGTGGCGTTGGCGTTGGCATCTCCGGTAGTAACAATACCCTGATCACTAGCGGTAGCATCAGCGGCGGACTGGATGGTAACGGCGCCAATCCGAATCTTGCCGTGGACATCACCGGCAGCAACAACACGCTGGAAGTGCTGAGCGGTGCCACGTTCACCGGCAGCGTGGTGTCGACCGCTGGTAACGGCAACACCCTGGATCTCGATGGCAGTGTCGATGGCAGTTTCGACACCGCCAACCTCGCCGGTGGTTTCGACACTTACTTGAAGCAAGGCGCCAGCACGTGGACGCTGACGGGCACTACCACGGCGGTTACTCCGTGGACGATCAACGGCGGCACGCTGGCGATTTCCGACGATGCTGCGCTGGGCGATAGCTCAGGCGCGCTTATGCTCAACGGCGGTGCGCTGGAGACCACCGCTGATTTGACCTCTTCGCGCAACGTAGCGTTGGGTACGCTCGGCGGGGCAATCAATGCGGACACGAACACAATCGCTACGTTTGGCGGCGTGATCAGCGATGCTGTCGCTGGCACACCCGGTAGCCTGACGGCGAGCGGGTCCGGCACGTTAGTTCTGACCGGCGCCAATACTTACACGGGCGACACGACGATCAGCAGCGGCTCGTTGTCGATCACCAGTGGCGGCAGCGTCGCCAACACCGCGAATGTCGTCGACAACGGTACGCTGCTTGTGGACGGTGCCGGTTCGAGCATTATCGCGAACGCCGGCGGCACGCCGTTCCTTGTGGGCAGCGGCGGCACCGGCAGCCTCACCGTGAGCGATGGTGCGTCTGCCAATAGCTCCGGGGAGCTCAATATCGGCCAGAACGCCGGTGATATCGGCACGGTGACCATTACCAGCGGTGCCAACTTCACCGCGGCCGATAGCACCAATGTCGGAAAATATGGGAGCGGTACGCTGACGGTGTCCGACAATGGCACATTCGACAGCGCTTTCTTCTCGATTGCCGATCAGAGCGGTTCTAACGGTACGGTAAACGTGACCGGCAACGGTTCATCAGTGACCGTTTCACCCGGTGGTGCAGTCGTGGTCGGTAACCATGGCGGTAACGGCGCGCTGACCATCGGCGATGGTGCAACCGTCACGGCCGACAGCGTGTCCATTGCAGCGGATACCGGCTCCGTCGGCGTGCTCACCATCGGTGCGGCCGCGGGGGATACCGCGACGGCCTCGGGCACGCTGGATACGAGCAGTGTGACCTTTGGAAACGGCACCGGTTCGCTGGTGTTCAACCACACCGATACCGGCTACATATTTAACCCGACGATCAGCGGCAACGGTACCGTCGACGTGCTCGCCGGTACCACGGCATTGACTGCCGCCAACACCTATACGGGCGGCACGTCGATCCTGGGCGGTACGCTGCAGATCGCGAATGACGGCAATCTCGGCGACGCGAGCGGCGGGTTGACGATCGATAACGGCACCTTGCAGGCCACCGGCTCGTTCGCGTCCGATCGCGCCGTCGCGCTCGGCGACTATGCCTATATTAATACCAACGGTTTTGACGTCACGCTCAATGGCCAGATTGGTCTGGACGCGGTGGCTTATGGCGCGCTCTTCAAGGAAGGTCTCGGCACGCTCACCTTGACCGCTGCGAATACCTACAATGGTGGCACCAGCGTCGACGCGGGTACGCTCGCCCTGGCCGGCAGTGGCACTCTCGGCGGGTATAGCCTTAACGTTGCTGGCGGTGCAGTGCTGGATATTTCGCAGTCATCAGGTCTGACGGCCCCGATCGTTCGGGGCAGCGGCACGATCAATCTTGGTGGACAAACGCTCGACCTGGCCGGCGCCGGCTACGATTTCAGCTTCGATGGCGTGATTGCCGACGGTGGTATCGGAGGCGGCGTCGGCGGGCAGGTGATCATCAATGACGTGAATAACGTGGTCACGTTCACGGGCGCCAACACCTACACTGGCGCGACCACTATCAGTGGCGGCGCGTTGGCGTTGAGCGGAAATGGCAGCATCGCCAACTCCAGCGATGTGATCGACAACAATACCTTCGACATCAGCGCTACCAACAACGGCGCATCGATCGTCTCGCTTGGCGGCACAGGCGGCGTCAATCTGGGTACGCAGACGCTGACCCTGACCCATGCGAACGACACATTCGCCGGTGTGATCGGTGGCAGCGGCGGTCTCGTGCTGACCGCAGGCCAGCAGATTCTTAGCGGCGGCAATACCTACACCGGCCTCACGGATGTCCAGGGTGGCACTCTCCTGATCGGCGGTGACTCAACGGGCAGCTCGGCATCGATCAAGGGCAGTGCACAGGTTGACAGCGGCGCGACGCTCGGTGGCTTCGGTACGGTCATGGGTGATCTGAACGTTGCAACCGGCGCGCATCTTGCGCCAGGCAACGGCAACGCGCTCGGCACCTTGATGGTGGGTGGCAACCTCACGCTGGACCAGGGCAGCGCTTTGGACTTCGCCTTTGGCGCTCCTGGTGGGAATTCCAGCAGTTTTGGTGCCGGTGATAGTGTGCAGGTCAAAGGTGACCTTGCGCTCAATGGCACCGTACTCAACGTCAACGACGCGGGCGGCTTCGGCGCGGGCCTGTACAACGTATTTACCTATGGCGGTGAGTTGACTCAAACCAATGGCGGCATCGCGCTGGGCACGGTGCCTGCGAACAGCAACGTGGTGATCCAGAACCTCACTGCTGACAAGCAGATCAATCTCATCAATGCCGGCAACGAGACCCTAAATTTCTGGAACGCGAATGGCCTGGCCTCGCCCACCCAGATGGGCGGCGGCAGCGGTACCTGGTCGGTGACTGCACCGAACTGGACCGACGCCACCGGCAGCGTCACCGCGGCGATGAACCCGCAGCCGGGCTTTGCGATCTTCGGCGGTGCCGCGGGTACGGTCACGATCGACAACAGTGCCGGCAGTGTCAGCGCGACGGGCATGCAGTTCGTCACCACGGGGTATGTGCTGACCGGTGACACCTTGGCCTTGGTGGCGGATGCCAACGGTGACGCACCCGTGATCCGCGTAGGTGACGGCACGACCGCCAGCGCCACGGATGTTGCGACCATCTCGAATGCCGTCACCGGTACTGACGGCCTGGTCAAGTCCGACTACGGCACGCTCATTCTCTCGGGTCAGACCACCATCAGCGGCGCCTCTTCTGTGACCGGCGGCGAGCTCGATCTGAATGGTAACGGCAGCACTTTCAACGGCGGGTTCACACTTGGCAGCGGCACTGCGCTACTGGTCGGTGGAGCAGGTGCTGGCGTGAGCGTGAGCGGGGCTGGTGGAACGCAAGGCACCCCCGGTTTTGTCATTGGGCCCCCGACTGGTGGTCAGGGCAAGTATTCCATCACCGGTGGTCCGGGCGGCAATGGTACGGCTGGCGGCGCCGGAGTTAGCGGAAGTGGCTTCACTTTAACCAACAACAGCCAGATTATCGGTGGCACGGGAGGCAGCGGTGCCTCGGGCAAATACGGTAGCGGCGTCAGCGGTAGCGGCGGGGCAGGAGCCGCTGGCGGCGCGGGCGTGAACGGCAGCACCGCTACCCTGACCAATACCGGTGTGGTGGCTGGCGGTTATGGCGGCCACGGCGGTAACGGCGGCGGCGGTATCGACAGCGCAAGCCAGACCGTCGGCGGCGCGGGTTACAGCGGCGGTGCCGGTGGCGATGGCGGTGCGGGCGTCACCGGATCGGGCTTCACCTTAAGCAATAGCGGCGTCATTGCGGGTGGTAACGGCGGTTATGGTGGTGCGGGCGGTGCCGGTAATAGTGGTACGTCCAACGCGAACCAGACCGGTGGTGCGGGCGGCACGGGCGGTAACGGCGGTGCGGGCGGCGCGGGCGTCAGCGGTACCCAGTTCAGTCTGGACAACAGCGGCCTGGTTGCGGGCGGTGCTGGCGGTTCGGCGGGCGAGGGTGGTAACGGCGGTAGCGGCAGCAGTTCCACTGGCACGGCGGCGGCGGGCGCAGGTGGCGCCGGCGGCATGGCAGGTCTTGGTGGTGTGGGTGGTGTCGGCGTCGCGGGCAGCTACTTTAATGTGACCAACGAAGCCACGGGTAAGATCGCAGGCGGCCAAGGTGGCTACGGCGGCTACAGCCGCGTAGGCGGAGCGGGCGGCAACAACAGCAGCAGCCAAACCACCGCGGCCGCGGGTGTACCGGGAGCTGTCAGCGTCGCGGGCGTCGGTGGCGCGGGTATCACGGGTACCAACTTTCAGGTAGTCAACAATGGTACCGTGACCGGCGGTTACGGCGGTCAGGGCGGCGAACCTGGCAATAACTTCACCACGGCCACGGCGGGAGCCGGTGGCGTGGGCGGGGCGGGTGGCGCAGGCATCGGTGGCAGCTATGCGAATGTGACCAATAGCGCGACGGGCAGCATTACGGGCGGCCAGGGCGGTTTCGGCGGTTTAGGCAGTTACAGCAATGCTGCTGGCGCCGCTTCCGGCGCGGGTGGCAATGGTGGTACCGGTGGTGCAGGTATCAGCGCTGTGCAGATGCTGATATCCAATGCCGGTGCCATTAACGGAGGCGTCGGTGGTTACGGTCACTACGGCGCCAGCGATGGCAACGACACGGCCATGCTTTCGCCGGGCGGTGCAGCGGGCGCGGGCGGCGCGGGTGGTGCCGGTGTGACCGGTTCCTCCTTTACCTTGACCAATACCGGCACCGTGGCCGGTGGTGCAGGCGGTGCCGGCGCGGTTGGCAACACGGGTGCTTCTTATGGCGGCGCATACGGCAATGGAACCAACGGCGGTTCGGGTGGCGCGGGCGGTGCAGGCGTCAGCGGTTCGTCGTTCACGGTGATCAACAGCGGCAGCATCGTTGGCGGTGCGGGCGGAAATGGTGGCGCTGGCGGCGCAGCTGGTGGTGGCACGTCTATCGCAGGCGCTGACGGTGCCGGCGGTATCGGCGGCGTGGGCCTGGTGTCGACGGGTAACTCGATCGTGGTGAACAGCGGCAGCATTGCCGGTGGTCTGGGCGCGGACGGCACGCAAGCCGATGCGGTCGACCTCAGCGGAGGCAACAACACGCTGGAGATCGACGCGGGTTACTCGTTTACGGGCAACGTCGTCAGCAGCAGCGGCACAACCCAGGGTGGCGACACGCTTGCTTTGGGCGGCGCAACGAATGACAGCTTCGATGTAACCAACGTCGGTGCACTGGGCAGCGGCCTGGCCTATCAGGGCTTTGCGCAGTACGCTAAAACCGGCAGCAGCACATGGACATTGCAGGGCTCAGGTAACGCCAGCGAAGCGTGGACCATCACGGACGGCACTCTCGTGTCCAGCAGCACCAGCCTCGTCGGCAATGTGACCTTTACGCCGGGCACGGGCGATACGGCGGCGGTGGTATTCGACCAAACTCAGGACGGTACCTATCTGGGCACGGTCTCGGGCAATGGATCGTTCGAGAAGACCGGAGCCGCGACATTAGTGCTGGGCAACGCCAATACCTTCACTGGCGGCACGACAATCAGTGCGGGCACTCTGCAGATCGGCAACGGCGGCACCACGGGCTCGATCGCGGGCGACATCACCGACAATGCGGCGCTCGTGTTCGATCGCTCCGATGCCATGACCTTCGGCGGTGTCGTCAGTGGCTTGGGCACGCTGTCGCAAATCGGCAGTGGCGCGCTCACGTTGAACGGCGTCAACACGTATACCGGCGGTACCACCGTCGCCAGTGGTTCGTTGCTGGTCGGCGGCAGCGCGGCGTCCGGTGCCTCGATAGCAGGTGATGTAGATGTCAACAGCGGCGCGACGCTGGGCGGCCACGGAACCATTGGCGGCAACGTGTCCATTGCCGGTGGAGCGCATCTGGCTCCGGGCGCTGGCGATATCGGCACTCTGAGCATCGGCGGCGATCTGACCATTGCGCAGGGCGGCGTCGTGGATGAAAAGCTCGGCGCGCCTGGTGCTGACTTCAGCACCTTCGGTAGCGGCGACAGCACCAAGGTCGGCGGCAATCTCACCCTCAACGGCGCCACGCTCAACGTGACGGCCGAACCGGGTTTCGGTGCCGGCTTGTACAACGTCTTCAGCTACGGCGGCACGCTGACGGAAACCAACGGCGGCATCGCGCTAGGCAGCGTGCCGGCGGGCAGCAAGCTGACTATCCAGACACTCACGGGCGCCGGGCAGATCAACCTGCTCAACACCGGCGGTATGGTGCTCAACATCTGGAATGGCAACGGCCTAGCCTCGGCAACACAGATGGGTGGCGGCAGCGGCATCTGGTCGGTGACGGCGGCGAACTGGACCGATGCCAACGGCGACATAACGGCGCCGATGCAGCCGCAGCCGGGCTTTGCCGTCTTTGGTGGCGCGCCGGGCACGGTGACGGTGGACAACAGCGCCGGCGCCGTAACGGCGACAGGCATGCAGTTTGCCACCAGCGGCTATGTGCTGACCGGCGATACGCTGACCCTGGTGGCCGATGCCAACGGACAGGCGCCTACCATCCGAGTGGGTGACGGCTCGACGGACGGCGCCGGCGATGTGGCCACCATCGACAACGTGCTGGCCGGTACGGCCGGGCTGAATAAGTCCGACTACGGCATCCTGGTACTGAACGGTGCCAACACCTATACCGGTGGCACCACCATTACCGCCGGCACGCTGCAGCTGGGCAATGCCTCGGCGATCGGCAGTGGCACGCTGGCCATGGATCAGGGTACGACGCTGGACTTTGGCAGCAGCTTTACGCTGGCCAACGCGATCACGCTGTCGGGCGATCCGAGCGTCAACGTGAATGCTGGCCTGAGCACCACGCTCAGCGGCGGCATCAGCGATGGCACGCAGGCCGGCGACCTGGTGAAGACCGGTGGCGGTACGCTGGTGTTGGCCGGCACCGACACCTATACCGGCAGCACGAAAGCGGCCGCCGGCACTCTCGATATAGAAGGCAGCCTGACCAGCGCGGTGAGTGTGGACAGCGGTGCGACCGTGATCGGTACCGGCAGCACCGGCGGTCTGACGGTCGACGCTGGCGGCACGGTAGCGCCGGGTGGCGCAGGGACCGTCGGCACGTTGACGGTCAACGGCAACCTCAGCATCGCGGCCGGTTCGACCTATCAGCTCGATGCGACCGATACCGGCAGCAGCGATCTGATCCGCGCGACCGGCACGGCCGCGTTGGGCGGTGGCTCGGTGATCTCGACGGAGGCGGGCAGCAACTGGAACGCCACCACGAAGTACACCATCCTCACGGCGGCGAGCGGGGTCAGTGGCACGTTTGGTTCGGTCAGCAACAACTTCGCGTTCCTGACCCCGACGCTGAGCTACGACGCCAACGATGTGTACCTGACCCTGGCGCGTAATGCGGTCGCGTTTCCGACGGTTGGCGTGACGCCGAACGAGATCCACACGGGTGCGGCGATCGAAGCACTCGGTGCCGGCAACGCGGTTTACAACGCCGTTCTCCCGCTGGCGGTGGGTCCGGCACGTGCGGCGTTCGCGGAACTGGCCGGCGACAGCCTGGCCAGCACGCGCACGGCAATCATCGACGACAGCCACTACGTGCGTGATGCGATCAACAACCATCTGCAGGGAGCGCAGGGTACGGGCGAGACGACCCAAGCGAACGATCAGGGCAGCGTGTGGGCCAGTATCTGGGGCCACGGTGGCAACAACGACAGCGATGGCAACGCGGCCCGCATGGGCAGCAACGGCAGCGGGCTGCTGGTCGGCGCCGATCGCAATCTCGATGCATGGCGCGTGGGTGCGGTGGCCGGCTCTGGCCAGCTGTCCAACAACACGACCTACGGCTCGGGCGACGCGCACAGCACCGATACGGTGTTCGGCCTGTATACCGGAGTGGACGTGGGCGCCTGGCAGTTCCAGGGCGGTGCGGCGCACAGCTGGTATGACACCGACAGCCATCGCCAGATCGACGTCACCGGTCTCGACGGCCGTGCCACGGCTAGCGACCACACGGGTGTGACGCAGGTGTATGTCGACGGCGGCTATCAGTTCGCCTTCGGTCAGGGCAGCCTGACCCCGTATGCCGACGTGGCGCGCGTCTGGGTGCATCAGAACGCGATCAACGAAGGTTCGACCGAGGCCGCCGCACTGAACGTGCAGGCCAACGGCACGGCGGTGAACTACGGCACGGTGGGCTTGCGTGGCGTCTACAACCCGTCACCGGTGGTGCAGCTGCATGCCAGCGTGGGCTTCCAGCAGGCCTGGGGTGATCTGCGTTCGATCGATCAGCAGAGCTTCGCCAACGGCGGTACGACGAGCTTCACGGTGGCCGGCGTGCCGGTGGCCAAGAGCTCCGGTGTACTGGACTTCGGCATGCGCCTGCAGCTGAGCAAGAGCGTGAGCGTGGATACCAGCTATCACGGCCAGTTCGCCAGCGACGCCAAGGATCAGGGCGCCCGCATGGCGCTCAACGTGGCCTTCTGAAGCAGCGTGTCTTGAAGTGAAGTGAAGGCCACCCCGATGCCAATCGGGGTGGCTTTTTTATGCAGTGACGCATCGCGAAAAGCAAGCGTGCTGACGCGTCGGCTATGGCGGACAATCCGTCATTCGCCCTGCAAGCGCACGGCCAACCATCAGCTCAGACCTATCGGCGTTGTGCGATCCTCGCCAGCTGTCACCTCGAGTCGCCTTGGTCAACGGAGTGGGCGATGAATCACCCATTCGCCATCGACGGTTCTTCCCACGGATGTAAATCCGAGTCGCGCGATAAATTTCTGACTGGCGCGGCGTTCGAGCTTGCGATTTTCGATGGTGGCGAGCAGGCGGTGAGGTGCGCCCGGTTCGCGTGCAAGGACTTCAAAGCCCTCGATCATCATTTTCATCAACCGGTAGTTGAGGCCGACGAGCCGACTAGCCGGACGGATGAAAATACGGAAATATCCATAAGACATGTCTTGGTCGTCCAGCCGTATCGCCACCGTGCAGACGCCAGCGATGCGGCCACTTTCTGCCTCTTGCAGCACGCAGGCCACCTCCCATGAGCGGCGCCAGGCCTCGTCCGCGTTGGTTAACGCGCCTTCCTGCAGCCAGAACGCCACGATTTGTTGTCGCAGCGCCTGCGAGATCGCTCCGAACACCCATAGAACCTGGAAATCGTCGTGCTTTTTGGCAGCGGGCGCGGGCGTTGTGATCACAAGAAATTCCTGTCCGGGACTGTTTTTCGAGAGTGGAAAGGCTGGCTTTGTCTCGCCTTGCGATTTTACTGCGAAGGCTCCAGCGTCCCAGTTTAGCGGGCGCGCGACCTGCGTAAGATGAGGTCTCAAGGCTGGATAACTCGCTTAAGGCGCCAGTCGATTATGATGGCAAACCGCCGGGGCGCTTTTGGACAGGCCGTTCGACTGCTGGAAGGCGCGAATTAAGCTCAGGGACGTTGTGAAAGCTGTTCCTTTCGAAGTGAAGCCGTGAATCGTTTGATTGAAAGCAATACCGATAGGTTGCCTCTGGGGATTTCGCCAAGCGTGGTTGGCCCCGCCGCTGCTAAAGCGCGCGCGCGACGCCAGCAGCGGGTCTACCTCGTGCCGCCGGCCCGCTGGAAGTCTGCCCGCTCTTGCGCAGCGATTGACTGGTCGACCATCGCACCCGCCCCTTGTTCTTGGTCGGATAAGCCGCTCAAAACCGGTTCGGTCGCGGGTACCGACCGGCACCGCGTGGACTGGAGCAAAGGCTGGACTTTCGCGATCTCGCTCGCAGGCCGCTCTTCCACGGCAACGCTGGTAGCACGACGAGGTATCTACCGCGCAAATGCCCTGATTATCGATAAGGCGCGGTCGGCTCAGCGCTCGTGGGCAAGCTGGGATCAGGCAAATAAGCGCCACGCCCTGACCGCGCTTTCGTGCTGCGCGGCTTTCGTTGCTATAGCCGTGCCGCTGGTGTCGGGCGTGGCGCATTCGCAGCCGGAGCTCGCCAGCCATGCGCAACTGAGTGGGCCTGTGACGGCTCACACGCTGGCAAAAAGTATCTCTACTGCGGTTGCTGCGCCACAGCTTGCCCTGGCTGAAAAGACGCGGGAGATCGAGTCGCTTGTGGTACTGCCGAAGGCGGTTCCGGCGACGCGCTCCGCATCACCGTCTTCCATCGCGCTGCTGTCGGATGTCAGCACGATGGACTTGATGATGCCGATCGCCGAGCCCGACCTGAACATCGCCTCGCATCAAAGTCTTTGGGCCCAGGTAGGCAAGCAGTTTGGCGTCGATCCGCTGTTGCTCTACAGCATCGCGCTGGTGGAATCGCGCTCGTTGCATCCAGGCGGTGACGTCGGTCCGACGCCCTGGCTGTTTCGCGTGAACGACCATCTGGTGGTCGGCGAACGGCACCACGTGCAGATGGAGATGGCTGTCGCAAGCCAGCTCAACGCTACCGTGCAGGACGTGGGCATCATGCAGGTGTATTACCCGATGCACCGCAGCGCGGTTCGTGACCCGCTGAGCCTGCTGGACCCGAAAACCAATATTTCCGTCGCTGCCAAAATCCTGCACGACGGTATGCACGAAACGCGCGATCCGGTGCTTGGCGTGGGCTACTACCACAGCCATACGCAGCAGCTGGCGAGGGATTACGGCACTGCCGTGATGACCGTTTATCAGCGGCTCAAGGGCGTGTATCGATCGGAGAAAAATGCGCAGGTCGTGGCGCGTTAGTATGGATTTGCGCGCGCTTCAATCGATGGTTCTTGGCGTCACCTGCCAAAGCGATAAAAAAAGCGAGTGGTCGGCCGCCGCTGCGCTTCGTTGAGTCAAACGGCAGAAGGCATCACCTCAGGGCCGCTTTCTTTTTTGGCGTCGACTTTTTTGCCTCATTCGCCACCGCCAGCGGATTGGCGATCGCCGCATCCAGCGTCAGCCCTTTCAATGCGCGCTCGACGCGCATCAGTCCAAAATTCTCGACGAAGGCCATCACGCACGGGCGCAGATTTTCCTCGCCGTTGTTCGAGTTGCTCATGTTCGTTGCCGACAAACCGAAGTTGATCGACAGCATCCAAAGCCCTTCGTGGATGCCCGCGCTTTTCAACAGAATCGCCAGCAGCTCTTCGTGCGAAAAGGAATGTTTGATGGCATCGGTCATGGAGACACTCAATGGATGGCAATGGCTGCCACCTGAAGCTTGGCCTGGACGCGCGTTCGCTGCAAGGTACGTTTCTAGAGAGATGCCGAAGTCACATTCATGTGGCGCCAATCAAAAACGTATTTCGAAACTTGGCTGCCTGAGAAACATTCCTTGACTCGATGGTAGTGAACCAGACGGCGCCCATACGCGATATGCGTTCACGCGCCATCGGGCATCGCTCTTTGCTGGTCATTCCAGATTTATAGACGTATCAGTTAAAGGGAGAACAGCGGCTCACTTTGTTGCCCAGTTCTTGACCGCCTCCACAAACGCCAGGCAATCCGCGAACCGGTTGTACAGCGGTGCGGGCGAGATGCG
>Ga0302313_10001425_pt1 | contig 18192 bp, 12 predicted proteins | sample III_Palsa_N2_2_FD_200454 | JGI IMG/M metagenome (GOLD analysis project Ga0302313, IMG submission 200454) | Peat permafrost microbial communities from Stordalen Mire near Abisko, Sweden - III_Palsa_N2_2 | ecosystem: Environmental > Terrestrial > Soil > Palsa > Peat permafrost | place: Sweden...
TTCCGGGCAGGCGGCAACGGCCGATCTGCTGGAGCGAGCGCGGTCGCAGGGGCATGAGTTCGAGATACTGGCCAAGCCGGTGCATCCGACGGATTTGCTGGCGAAGCTGCGTGGGTGAACTCAGAGGGTTTTGCCGGCGCGTTTGCGTAGGATTTCGCGGTATTTGATCTCTATGAGGAACTCGTAGAAGGCGTGCAGCGAGACGTACATGAAGCCTGAGGCACCATCGAGGGCGGCCCTGCGCCAGACCATCATGTAGAGCCATTTGACGAGAGGGCGGAAGGGCAGCTTGTAGAAGATGGCCTTCTGGGCGACGCGGCGGTGGCTGAAGTCCTTGGCGAAGAGCGCCTGATGCAGCGAGGCCGTTTGCGTGGCTTCGCCGCTGGCGAGGAGTTCGGCTTCCATGCTGGAGTAAAGATTGTGCTTGGAGACCCAGTGGCTGATGCCCTTGGAGAAGGCCAGGTGGTCGAGCGGGTGTTCGAGCTGTGCGATGTCGCCGTCGACCTCCGCGATCTCGTTGACGTCGCGGATATAGTGCGCGTGGCCTACGCGGAGCAGACGGACGTAAAAGGGGGTCATCTGGGCGTGCTTGAGCCAGGTGCCCCAAAGGAAGTCGCGTCGCCTCATGCGGAAGCCTGAGGTGGTGGGTGGGGCGGCGGCGACGGCGAGTTGCATCTCGGCGGTGAGTTCGGGGGTGGGGCGCTCGTCAGCGTCGAGGACCAGGACCCAGGGGTGCTTGAAGGGGAGCTGCATGGCGGCGTTGCGCTGGGCGGCGTAGGTATCGAAGCGACGCACGGTGACGGTGGCGCCGGCTGCGATGGCGATTTCGCGGGTGCTGTCGGTGCTCTCGGAGTCGAAGATGTGGATGTCGTCGCACCAGGCGACGGAGGCGAGGCAGCCGGGCAGGTCTTGTTGCTCGTTGCGAGTGAGGATCAGGACGGAGATCCGTGCGTCGGGAGGAGAACTCAAGCGGGGCCCTCCGGTGCGGCGTTGGGATGGCGCTTGCGGTCGCGGATGGCGATGGCTGGATGGCCGCTGTAGACGGTCCAGGGAGCGAGATTGCGGGTGGCGATCGAGCCGAGGCCGAGGACGGCGCCCTCGCCGACGTGGATGCCCGGGGCGACGCAGGCGCGGGCGCAGATCCAGGCATACTGGCCGAAGGTCATGCGGTAGGCGAGTAGAGGGAAGGCTGGGTCATCGTAGTCATGGGTGGCGCCACAGAGGTAGCAGTCCTGGGAGAGGATGACGTGGGAGGCGAAGTGCATAGGCGCGGGATTGTAGATCTCGACGCCGTCGCCGGCGGCGACGTGGTCGGCGCAGACGAGGTTCCAGGGCGCCCAGACCTTGGCTGCTGGGTAGAAGTGGCAGTCGGGGCCGAGCTTCGCACCGAAGAGGCGCAAGAGGAAGCTGCGCCAGCCGTGCATGGGGCGGGGTGAGATGCGGAAGAGCAGCAGCCAGCAGGTGTTCCAGAGCAGACGCCGGGCGCGGTTGCCGAAGGAGAAGGCGGGGCGGGTGTAGGCATCCTGGGTGGAGGTGGGTGGGGGTACACGGTAGTCGGCTGTGCGAGGCATGTCAGTGGGCCTCCGCGAGGGAAGATGAGGGGGTGGGCTGAGCCTGCTCGAAGACGCGGAGGATGACTTCGGCGTTGTGGCGCATGTCGTAGCGGGCGGCGAAGGTTTGCAGGGCTTGTTGGGACATGGCTGCGCGGGATTCGGGTGAGAGGGAGAGCCAGCGTTCGAGAAGGCGTTTGGTCCCTTCAAGGGTGTCGGGTTCGACCAGGGCGCAGCCATCGGCGAGGACATCGGGAGCTATGTTGATTGGGTTCGAGATGAGGACGGGTTTGCCATAAGAGAGTGCTTCAACCACGGCGATGCCGAAGTTCTCCTGGTGCGATGGCAGAACGAAGGCTTCGCAGGCTTCGAAGGCACCCCGTTTGGCTTCGCCCTTCAACATGCCCGGCCAGTGGACGCGCGATGCAACGCCGCCGCGTTCGGCAAAGGCATGGAGCTGGTCGCGCCAGTTGCCGGGGTCGGGGCCGGCCATGACCAGGTGCAGCTCGGGGTCCTGAGAGGCAATGGCCGTGAAGGCGTCGATGAGGAGATCGCAGCTTTTCTTGGGATCGATGCGGCCGAGAAAGAGGAGGAAGCGTTTGCCCTGAGCCGTGGGGCAGCGGGCAAAGAAGGATTCTGTTGAGGGTTGAGGGTTGGAGGTTTGAGGTTTGAGGAGTGGGGGTTCTGCGCCGAGGGCTACGACCATCGGGGTCCATTGGGAGAGCCAGAAGCTGTGGCGGGCGAGGTCGCGCTCGACGGCGGTGGTGAAGAGCACGCGGTAGGCGGAGCGGAGCACCCAGAACTCAGCGGCCAGCCAGTAGAGCCATTTTTTGAGGTGCTTGGCGGGGAAGGCTTTCTTAAAGTAAGGGTCGAGCATTCCATGCGGAAATACAACATAAGGCTTGTGTCCGGCGATGGCCTGCAAGACGGCGAGACCGGTGTACTCCCACAGGCCGTGGAGCATGATGCCATCGAAACGGTCGCGATTGGCACGCAGCCAGGCAGTCAGCTTTGGCGCGTACCAGTTCTTCTTGGAGGAGCCGAACGCATAGACCGGGAACGGTAGCGCGGCGAGGTATGGAGCGTCCGGGTCGTCGAGGGTTGCGAGCTCGCTGGTGTAGCCGGGCGGAGCGTATCGGACCAACATGCGGATGGCCTCGGTGGGGCCGCCGGCCTCCGGGCTGATGCTGCCGACGATGTGCAGGATGCGCATGGAGTTTTCGAGACTAAGGTTTTCGAGACTAAGGATAGCAGCCGTCAGGCGCGGAGCTTGCGGGTGGTGAAGGCGAGAGACTGGCGGAGGCCGCGGACATCGTTTTCGAAGCTCCATCTTGCGACGCGACGGCGGGCGGCGTCGCCCATGGAGGCAGAGGTCTCGGGAGTTGCGAGGACGCGTTGGAGGGCGGCGGCAAGAGCGGAGATATCGCCGACGGGGAAGACGAAGCCCTCGACGCCATCGGTAACGAGATCGGGGCCGGAGCCTACGTCTGTGGAGACGATGACGGGGCAGCCGCAGGCCATGGCCTCATTGACGATGAGCCCCCAGGGCTCGTGGCGCGAAGGCAGGACGAAGACGTTGGCGAGCCGGAAGTAGCGGGGCAGCACGGACTGGTTCTGGAAGCCGGCAAAGCGTACGCCGGTGAGATTCAGTTCGCGGCAGCGGGCTTCGAGGGCGGCACGCTCTTCTCCGTCTCCGACGATGAGCAGATAGGGGTCGGGTGAGTTTGGGCTGCCGAGTAAGGCGCGATAGGCGGCGATGAGATGGTCGCAGTGCTTGCGCTGCTGGAGCTTGGAGGCGAATAGGATGACGGGGCGTCCGGGTTCGAGGTCGAGTTCGGCGCGCAGAGTTGCCTCGCTGACGGTAGCTTCGCTGGCGCGGTGGGCGAAGTAGGCGTTGTCGACCGCGTAAGGCATCTGGAACTGCGGAAAATTGTCGCCGAAGTAGAAGCTCCAGTAGGCGGCATTGGCCGAGCCGATGGGGAGAGTGGCAGCGATCATTCGGCCCAGGGCCTTGAGGAAGATGGACTTGGCTGCGAGCTTCAGAGGGCTGCGGCTGCGGTCTGCGAGCCAGGACTCCGCCCGCAGGAGAACGGGAATGCCGAGGGCGTTGGCCGCCAGGATGGCCTGGAGGGCGTTGATGCTGGCGTAGCCGTGGACCCAGAGGGCGTCGAAGGCCGGGGTGCCGTCAGGGTTGTGGAGGCGGCTGTAGATGCCGTGGCTGATGGGAGCGAACGGTGAGACGCCGCCTGTATCGCGGAGGCTGGGAAGGAATTCGGAGCGATAGCCTTCGAGCAGGGGTGTGTCCCAGGCGACCTCGACGCCGAAACCCTCATCCTTGTAGCCGCGGACGGAGAAGTCTGAGCCGAAGAGGACGGTGAGGTCGATGTCCGGCTCCTGCGCGATGCGGCGGAGCAGCGGCGCCTGATACTGGATGGGGTGACTGACGACGTATGCCAGCCGTATCTTGTCCTGGACTGGAGATACACCGAGAGTCGATTTCATAATTTCCAGATGGCTGTTCTATTGAGTCTATTGAGCGTAGCGGAGAATCGTATAGGTGGAGAGTACCGTGGAGAAGATGCCTAAGGCAGTTCCGAGGCTGCCGTTGGTCATGGATGACTTGATAAAGCTGCTGGGCAGGAAGACGATGTCGTTGGGTTGGAGAATGGGGTCCGGGACCTTGCCGTAGAGCACCTTTTTCATGTCGACCTTGATCAAGCTGCGCTGCTCGCCGGTGGTCCGAATGATACGGAGGTCGTTATATTTGCCTTCAAAGTTGGGGCCTCCGCTGAGCGCCGCGGCCTCGAGCAGGGTAAGGGGGGTACTCGACGGGAGCCCAATGATACCTTGCGTTTTGAAGGCCCCGATCACATAGACCGAGCCAATCCGCGCGGTAACGATGATGTCTCCCGGGAAGATGGGAATGTTGGCGAGTGTGCTACGCGCGGGGTCAGTGCCGAGATCGACAACGATCGGATTTGCCACGCCAGGGCGCTGGATGGTGATCACATGGCTGGCTGTTCCAGGCAGGCCACCGGCAGTGGAAAGGACATCCAGGAGCTTTCGTGAGCCGACGATAGGTACGATGCCGTGCGCCTCTCCTACAAGGGTGACCCCCGAGTTCGGGCCTGATGCGATCACGATCGTCACTTGCGGGTTTTTATACATGCCGGCGGCTTCGAGTTTGTCTGCAAGGAACTGTTCCGCGGCGGTGAGGGAAAGACCATTCAACGGGACGATGCCGATCAGGGGCAGCAGGACATTGCCGTCAAGTCCGACCACAACACCCGAGGCGTACGGAGCTTGGCCGAAGATAGCAATACTCAATGTATCTCCCGGGCCAATTTGTACGTTGCGAGAGGCGGGAAAGAGTAACGCTTGATCGGTTGTGAGGGTGGTCGGCTGATTGAGCTGAACTCCGGTAGCGAGGCCTGGACCATTGAACTGCCCAGAGGCCTGGAGCGCCGAGGCGCAGAGCAGAGTGGCCAGACCGCAGCGAAGGAGAGAGGACAGTTTCATTTCTTATCTCCATTTTCAGCGGCATCCGAGCCGGGCTGCGATTCCCAGGCTGTTGAATCCACGCCACCGGAGCCGTATCCGGAGTATCCAGAGTAGCCGGAGTAGCCAGTGTATCCATAGTAGCCGTAGTACTCTGGCGAATTGAGGTCGACAGCGTTGATGGTGATGCCGGTGACCGGGGCCCCGGCGCGCAGGAGGAGGTCGCGCGCGCGGCGGACGGTCTGTCTGCCGGACTTGCCGTGGCGGACGATCAACACGACCGCGTCGGCATCGCGTGCGAGAATCACGCCATCGGTGACAGAGAGCAGCGGTGGTGAGTCGATGACGATGTGCGAGTAGATTCCGCGGCAGTGCCTCAGGAGGCTTTCCATGGTCTCCGAACCGAGCATCTCGGTGGGGAACGGGGGGACGGGGCCGCTGACAAGAATATCGAGGGTCGGGATCTCAGATATCTGCTGGACCGCGTCTTCGACCGAACAGCTGCCGGTAAGAACCGAGGTGAGGCCGACCTTGCCGTTGAGGCCGAGGCGATGATGCACCGTGGGTCGGCGCAGGTCTGCGTCGATCAGGAGCACGCGGACATCGCGCTGGGCGAGCACGCAGGCCAGATTTGTAGAAATTGTGGTTTTGCCTTCCGACGGCGTGGCGCTGGTGAGGAGGATGACATTGGGCGGTCTGCCGGCGGTGGAGAGCAACAGGGATGTGCGGAGCGCGCGGAAGGCCTCCGCGAACTGGGACTTTGGACTGGAGAGGGTCGCCAGATTTCGCTGTGCGATGGTGAGACCTGAGACGTCGACTCCTGCCCGGCGCGATCTCGGAATGAGGGCCAGCGAGGGCAGACCGGAGACCGCTTCGATCTCGGCTACACTGCGCAGACCCGTGTCCAGGCTCTCCAGGATAAAGGCGAGAATGATGCCGAGCACGGCGGCGACCAACGTATTGATCAAGACGATGGTATTGCGGGATTGCAACGAAGGCCCGGGCGGGGGCATGGCCTGGTCGACGATGTCAATCTCGGTGGACTCCAACCCGGCCTGAACTCCAGCCGTTTGCAGCCGCGAGAGCAAACCCTCGTACAAGCTGCGATTGGAATCGAACTCGCGCTGCCGGATGGTGTACTCCACGAAGTCGTCGCGGAGCTTGTAGGCTTCGCTCTTCTCCGCTTCCAGGGCTGCGTGTGTTTCGTCCTCGTTGGCTTGGGCGGCTACGAGAGTTTCCTTGGCCCGCAACAGGAGGGCATTCTGTTCCTGGTCGATCTCCTTGGTAAGTTCCGCGATCTGGCTGCGCGCGGCGACGACCGTAGGATAATTTGGTCCGAGGGTAGCAGTCTGACTGGCATAGGTGCCCTTATATAGCTCCAACTCCTGGCGCAAAGCTGAAAGTTGGGAGTTGGAGCCACCTGCGGTCTTGCCAATGGACTCGTCCACTGCGTTAGGGTCCATGCCGCTGAGGACGCGGTAGCGGGACTCGGCGAGGATGCGGTTGATTTGTGCCTCTCCGGCGGCGGCGGTAAGGGCCTGGAGGCTGGAACTGATCTCATTATGGGTAGGATCGATGGCCAGCAGGCCGAGGCGCTTTTGCAGGTCGATCAACTGTTCCTGCGAAGCCTCGACCCGGTGCTTTAGGTCGTCGAGAGTTCCTGTGAGAAAGGCCGACGCCCTGATCTGCGATTTGACCCGCGATTCAACACTGCGGGTGATGTATTCGTCGATCAGTTTGTTGACGATGTCGGCCGAGAGCTTGGCGTTCAATGTGTTGCAACCGATGCGGATGATGTCGGTCTTGGGCAGGAAAGTGACATCGATGGCGCCCTGCATTTGATTGACGATGTTCTGGCGCACCGCCGGATCATCTGTATTGACATGGGGCGGTTTTTGTTTGAGCCCCAGGAAATCCGGGTTGTTGGCCAGATCGAGGTCCTGGGCAACGGTAAAGAGCAGGGTGTCACTCTTGAGGATAGCGACCTCGGTGGGCATGCGAACTGAGGTGCCGGGGTCGTAAGAGCCACCGCTAACGCGATATTCGTTGGAAGCTCCGGAGCGGATTTCAATGCGGCCGTAGGCATTGAAGAGGCGCGGCTGAGTGGCGCCCTTGTAAAAGCCATAGGCGACGCCCAGGAGCGCGACCGCGAGGATCACATACTTGCGCTTGCGCAGCGTGAGCAGAGCTTCGGACAGCGTGATGTCGTTCGCGCCAGCTGAATCCGGCGGTGGCACAGCGGTCCGGCCATCCGGCTCGGGGGACAAATGCTCGGGTGTTTGAGGAGCCATCTCTTGTAGTCTACGCGAACATCGGTCTATGCCGCTATTCGATGCCGGATTCGGGCCCGAGGCGTTTCCCCGGGCCGGAGGCGGTGCAGGCCCTACAATAGGGGGAAAGCCTTGAGTGGTCTCCCTGTTGCTGGGGAAGACTTGCAAGTTTGGCAAAGGCGTTTTGGGTGAGATCTTTTTGAACGAAGCGGTGCTATGAGCGATGACCTTCAAATAGCGGTAGTCGGTTCCGGTTACGTCGGCCTGGTGGCCGCGATGTGTTTCGCGGAGATGGGGCACAAGGTGCTGTGTGTGGACAATGACGAGCGCAAGGTCGCCGCGCTACAGGGCGGCGATACGCTGATCCATGAAAACCATCTGCCTGAGCTGCTGGAGCGTTACCGCAATACGCGGGTACGGTTTACCACCGATCTGGCCGAGGCTACGCGTGAGTGCGATGCTATTTTCATCGCGGTGGGAACGCCGCAATCCGATAGCGGCGATGCCGATCTGTCTTACGTGGAAGCTGTTGCCAGTGAGATTGCGCGGCACATTACCAGCTACAAGGTCATCGTGGAGAAGAGCACGGTGCCGGTCTACACGAATGAGTGGATACGGCGGGTGATTGAGCGCAATGGGGTCAGCCGGGAGATGTTCGACGTGGTCTCGAACCCGGAGTTTCTGCGGGAAGGGACTGCGGTGTCTGACTTCCTGCATCCGGACCGCATCGTGGTGGGCGCGGACAGCGAACGCGCGGCGGTGCTGCTGAGCGCAATCTATGCGCCGCTGACCGGCGGCGCGTACTACAAGAACGGGGATGCGATCGCCGGGCCGTGTTCGGATGAGGCGCGGCCGCCACTGCTGCTGACGTCGACCAAGAGTGCGGAGATCATCAAACATGCGTCGAACGCGTTTCTGGCGCTGAAGATATCGTTTATCAATGCGGTGTCGAACCTGTGCGAAGCGGCCGACGCCAATGTGGAGCAGGTGGCCCGGGGTATTGGGTTGGACAGCCGCATCGGGCCGAAGTTCCTGCGCCCCGGCATCGGCTATGGGGGGTCTTGCTTTCCCAAAGACGTGGCCGCGTTCCGGTCTGTGGCCGAGCAGATGGGCGTCGATTTCAGTTTGCTGAGCGAGGTCGAGAAGATCAACGTTGGGCAGAAGAAGCGCTTCCTGAGCAAGGTGCGTTCCGCTCTGTGGACGCTGCGCGGCAAGAAACTGGCCGTGCTTGGACTGGCGTTCAAAGGCGAGACCGACGACATACGCGAGTCGCCGGCGATCGACCTAGTGGAGATGTTGCTGGCGGAGGGATGCATGATTGTGGCTTACGATCCGGCTGCGATGAAGCGCGCGGAAGAGGAGTTGCCGGCCAGCGCGCAGATGAGCTACGCCCCCAGTATCGACGCTGCCGCGAAGGACGCCGATGCGCTGCTGATCCTTACCGATTGGCCGGAGTTTGCGGAACTCGATCTGGACAAACTGAACGCGATGCTGCGCTATCCTATCGTGATCGACGGGCGCAATCTCTACGATCCCAACGTTATGCTGGAGCACGGGTTTACTTATATGAGCGTGGGGCGTCCCGCGGCGATGCCGGTGCGCGATCCAGCGGTCGCGGGAGTATAGATGGCTTTGCAGACGATTCTGGTTACAGGAGCAGCGGGCTTTCTGGGCTCCCACCTGTGCGATGCCTTGCTGGCCGAGGGCCATGAGGTACTGGGGGTCGACAACCTTTGCACGGGGAGCTTCGCCAACCTCGTTCATTTGAACGATGACCCGAGGTTTCGCTTCGAGGAGCTGGATATCAGCCGGCCGTTCGATGTGGGACGGGTGGATTTTGTCTTTAACTTTGCTTCGCCGGCGAGCCCGATCGATTACATGAGGTTGGGCATCGAGACGCTGCTGGTGGGTTCGGCGGGGACGCTGAATTCGCTGGAGATTGCGAAGAAGTATGGCGCGGGGTATCTACATGCGTCCACCTCGGAGTGCTACGGCGACCCGCTGGTGCATCCGCAGGTGGAGAGCTACTGGGGCAACGTGAATCCGATCGGGCCGCGCTCGGTGTATGACGAGGCCAAGCGCTTTTCCGAAGCTGCTGTGGCCGCGTATCAGCGCTATCACGGGGTGAACACGCACCTGGTGCGGATATTCAATACCTACGGGCCGCGGTTACAAGCCAACGACGGGCGCGTGATCTCCAACCTGATGATGCAGGCGCTGCGCGGGCAGCCGCTGACGATCTATGGCGACGGCTCGCAGACGCGCAGCTTCTGCTACTGCTCGGATTTGATCGACGGCATTGTGCGGCTGGCGAAGTCCAGCGAGCACGACCCGGTGAACATCGGCAATCCCACGGAGTGGACGATCCTGGAGTGCGCCAAAGAGGTGCAGGCGCTGGTGGGGTCGGAGTGCGAGATCATCTTCAAGCCGCTGCCGCAGGACGATCCGACGCGCCGCCGGCCGGACATAACCCGCGCCAGGACGCTGCTGGGCTGGGAACCTAAAGTTTCCCTGCGCGAAGGGCTAGGCAGGTCGCTGGACTACTTCAAAATGTGCGTGGCGAAGGAGCAGACAGTAGAGAGCAGAGAGTAGACAGTTCGTGAATGCGAAAAGTCTTTCCTGTCTGCTGTGTACCGTCTACTCTCTACTCTTTGCTTCCGGGCTATTTGCCTGAGAGTGTGGGGAGTGTGCGCAGCTTTGGATACCAAGTCAACTGCGCGGCGATGATGGTATCGTTCTGCGCGTTGGGGAGATAGAGTGGGGTCACAGGCAGGATGACATTGAGTGCCGTGGCGCCAACCAGAGGCACAGGGGCCTTCCAGCGCTCGAACTGTACCCATGCATTCAACTCGATGTCGCGGCGAATTCGCTTCACCACATCGACCTTGAACTGGTTCTGGGTGGTGCCGCCGGCGACGAAGTCCTTGGGCGTCTTCTTGTTGAAGTACTCGAGTTGGACCATTTGATCGGGGGAGAGGTGCCAGGTGAGCCAGGCCTGGCCGCCCTTGGCTTCGCGGCCGATCCAGTCGCCCATGATGAAGCCCTTGTTGGTGTAGCCCTGCTTCTGGATGGTCTCGAAGTAGTTGAAGAAGCCAGCCAGGCTGCGCAGTGTTGAGGTGTCGGTGCTGGCGGCCTCGGCACGCAGATCGAGTCTTGGCAGGCCTGGAACATGGGAGAGAAAGATGCCCGGACGGTAGGCTGCGCGGCGCGGTGCGCTGATGGGCGTGACGTCGTCATGGCAGATGGAATCGGTGTAGAGCGTTACGGAATGGGTGAGGAAGGGAAGGCGCCAGGAGAAGCTGAAGTCGCTGTAGCGTGCGCCGGGATCGTTGCGCGAGCCCTTGAGCCCGGGATCGCTTTCGGTGTCTTCGAAGGAGAAGAAGCTCTTGAGGAAGGTATGCATGGTGATTGGTTCGAAGCCCTTGCCGCCCCAGATCACGGTGCGCTCAAAGGTGATTTCGACGTTAGAGGTGGGCCGGATGCTGATGGTCTCGGAGTGAATCCAAGGGGAGTTCGGATATGTGTGGCCCTTGAGCGAACCAACCATGAAGTTGTAGCGGAGGTCGCCGAATATGGTGGAGAAGTAGGGGATGTGCAGCGGCTCGACGCGATCGATGCGGAACGAGTCGATGTTTTCGGCGTTATTGCTCCAGGCCATCGCTCCACCCATGGCGGGACCAAGCCAGGCGTCGGATTTGCCTCCGGAGATCTCATGCCCGAGCAGGTGGAAGGCGAGGGTAGCCTCCTGGAGGCGGAAGGGGTTTTGAGCCACCTGCGTTCCGTAGGGGATGGTGGCCTGGGGATCGTTGGGTGGGGCGAAGGGGCATATCTCATCAAGGCAGGAGAGCTGAGTGGCGAGCGCGAAAGAGTATCCGGGGCCGGAGGGCGAATGCTGGTACTCGCCGCGCACGTAGAGCGAGAAGCGGCCCATCTCATTGACGCTGGAAAACCCGGTGATGTTGTTGAAGCCGGGCTCGTAGGGGCGGCCATAGTCGTTCACGATGGTCTGGCCTAGATGGTAGCTGTCACGCAGTGTCTGCCCGTCGATGCCCATGAGGCGGGTGTAAACAGAGTCTGCGCCATAGACGCGTCCTCGTTCAAAGCCCTTGGCCGGCGTCTCGTCGACCAGGTAGTCCAGCAGTCTGGCGAGGATCTGGGTTGCCTGCTCGTTACCACCGGCGACGATGTCCGCGGAGGACTTTTCGAGGATGTGCAGCAGGGCGCGGCGGGTCCATGGCCGCACGCTGATGAAGGCGGTATCGAGATAGCCGAGGGAGTAGAGCCGCAAGGCCATTGGGTAGATGGGGCTGTCTACCGGGATGTAGGGCGAACCCAATGCGTCGCCGTGCGGATATTGCGCGGAGTAGGGATCGTAGGGCGGCAGCGATGGGACGGCGGAGCTGACTGGAGTGGCAGGAGGCATCGCCTGAAATGGGGCTGGCTGGCCGGGGTGTATCTGGATTGGCTGGTCCAGCGGACTCTGATAGACCGGTGGCGCCGCTTCCGGAGTAGCCGCGGGCATGGAGGGAAAGCTGCTCGCGGGGACCGTCGCGGGTACTGGAGCCGCAGGAACCTGCTGGGCCGGGACTGGCTGGACTGGGGCCGGCTGGGCTGGGTTCTGGGCTGGGTTTTGCGCGAGGGAAGCCACGGCCATGGAGGCCAGCAACCAGCCGAACCCGGCCATCCGCGCTCGGGAGCGTGAAAGACTCATGCTGTCAGTGTACCCGGAACGGTCTGGCAGGGACGCAGCGGCACGGCACGGATCACTCGTCGTAATCGCGGTCCGGTGAACTTTCAAGTTCTGCGATCTTTCCATCGTGAGTCAGGCTGAAGGAGATCAGGCGTGTCTGTGGACCCTTGGTGAGGCGGAAGGTGGAGACGATCTGGCCGGGAGTATCGGGGTCGGGGGCGCGCTTGACAAGTGTGAGCGTGCCGCCCGGCCAGAGTGGCGCGAGGCTGTGCTGGGCCATCTTGCGGGATTCTGCCGTGAGCAAGGCCGCCAGAGCGGGCGTGGTCTGGGAACGAAAATCGTCGCCCGCAGAGATATTGTCCAGAACTTTGGCCAGCGTGGCAGCGATGGAAGGCTCCGTATCGGAGATGGCGGTGAGCTTTGCGGGCAGAAGCGGGGGCAGCACCAGGCCGGCGATGACGTGAGAGATCAGGCTGGGGTCGGAGTGGCCGGAGTCCAGATTGGTGAGTACGACGACGCTGAGGCTGTCGTCGGGGTAGCGGGAGATATCGCAGGTAAAGCCCTGCCAGGCGCCGTCATGATGGATGATTTTGTGGCCGTTCTGTTTGCCGATCTCCCAGGCGAACCCGTAGTCTCCGGGATTCGGCTTGCCGTTGTTGAGCGGATAGACAGTCCAGATGCGGTCCAGGCTGGATTGCTGGAGCAGCCGAGTACCGTAGAGGGCTTCATCCCACTTAGCCAGGTCGAGCACGTTGAAGTACAACGCGCCGTCCGCGGTGGAGTTGAAGGCCGGTGATACCCACTCCTGGTTCTTGAGCTGTCCGTCCTTGAGCTCGTATCCGGCGGCGCGGTTGGGGATGATGTCGCGTTCGCTGATGAGGCGCGTGGAGGTCATGCCGAGCGGCTTGAAGATGCGCTCGTCGAGAAACTCGGCGTAGGGCTTCCCGGTGATCTTGCGAATGATGGCGCCGAGGAGAACGTAGTTGGTATTGCGGTAGTCCCACTTTTCGCCGGGGCGGAATTCGATGGGGAGGGCTTCGATTTTGGTGACGAGCTGAGCTTCGGTGTAGTCGAGACGGAGATAGAAAGGCCCTTTGGGGCCGGTGCGTTCGTCGCTCTCATACTCGGCGAGGCCGGAGGTGTGGGAGAGCAGGTTCTTGATGCGGATGGGCTTCCAGGTGGGCGGGGCCTGGGGAAAATACCTGGTAATGCTGTCGTCGAGCGAGAGCTTGCCCTCTTCGACCAGCATCATGATGGCGGCCGAGACGAACTGCTTGCCGACGGAGCCGGATTGAAAGATTGTCTCGGGCTTGACCGGGACGGAGAGCTCGATGTTGGCTTGACCGTAACCCCTGGCGAGCAGGATGGTGCCGCGGCTGTAGATGCCGACGGCGAGACCCGGGATATGCTGATGGGCGAGCTCGGCCGCAACGAAGCTGTCGATCGATTGGAGTTGTTCGGCACTTAGCGGTGCGATGGGTGATGGGGCTGCGCCTTGTGCGAGGACCCTATGCGGCGAGGCGACGGTGATGGCAGCGAGCAGAAGGCTTGCAGCGAGGCGCATGGGTGCAGACTCCGGTTGAGACCTGAATTGCGGCTTAGTCTATCAGCGCAACGGCCGACGGGCGGGCTTTTTCGGTAACAGGCCGCGTACTGCGAGATAGCTCTTCATGCGGGCGATGGGCTGTGCTGCGGGGCTGAGTTGTCCTTTGCCAGGCGGAGTCAAGATGCCCCAGATCACAGCCGGGCCTTCGCCAAGGCGCGCGCGCAGCGTGCATTCCTGCATCACGCGGTAGACCGCGACGGCGTCCTCACCATCTACGGGCAGGACGGGAAGCTTCAGCTTTTTTGCGACCTTTGCGATGGCCGGTAGGCTGAGGGTTGATGGGATTTTGCCTACGCGACCTGCCGTGGAGTCGGCGACGGCGAGCAGCAATGGGAGACGGGCACGCTGCGCATACTCCAGAGCGGCGGCCCATCCTGTTTCAGGCGAGGTTGTGCCGGCGAGCGCCAAAACGATGCCGCCGGTCCCCGCAGCCTGTAGCCCCTGGGCCATGGCAGCGCACAGAGTGAGTCTCGAAACCTTGGGCAAGGAGACATTCTCCTCCGGCAGCACGACCAGCTTCCCGCTGGCCAGTTCGTTTTCTCTGGGCGACGGGGCGAGGGCCCTTGCGGTGGCATCGGAGGCGTCGCCGATAAGCAGGTCGCCGGGGAGCAGATGGATCGCGGTCGCGGCGAGCAGAGACTCGCGAACGGGCCGTTTGGGGCCGCGAAGATCGAGCGCGCGGCAGCGCTGCATCAGTTCCAGCAACTCCTTGAGACGGTTATTGGGTAGCAGCGGATTTTCAGGCAAACAGGAAGACCTCTAGAGGCAGGGAGTAGGGGTTAGGGATTAGGGATTAGGGAATGCTTGTGATCCCTAACCCCTCAGAGCTACTAATTGGTCAAGCGTGAGCAGCGCCGGTGCCTTCGGTGGTGAGGCCGAGTTCCGCGAAGGCTTTTTCAGCGACCTTGGGTTTGATCGTGCCGTCGCGGGCGAGTTTGGAGAGCGCGGCGGCGACGATGGATTCGGCGTCGACCTCGAAGTGTCGGCGGAGATGCTCGCGGTTGTCGCTGCGACCGAAACCATCGGTGCCGAGGGAGACCAGACGCGAGCCCAGCCAAGGAGAGAGCGCGTCGGGGAGAGACTTCATGTAGTCGCTGGCGGCGACGATGGGGCCGGCGGCGTTGCCGAGGGCCTGCACGATGTAGGGCGTCTTCTCTTTTTCGGCAGGGTGTAGACGGTTGAAGCGCTCGGTGTCGAGGCAGTCGCGGCGTAGTTCGTTGTAGCTGGTGACGCTCCAGACATCGGCGGCGATGTTGTACTTCTCGGCGAGGATGGTCTGGGCTTCGACGGCTTCGTTGAGGATGGGGCCAGAGCCGAAGAGTTGAATCTGCGCGGGCTTGGAGGAGGACTTGAACTTGTAGATGCCGCGCAGGATGCCTTCGGTGACGCCTTCGGGCATGGCGGGGTTCAGGTAGTCCTCGTTGTACATGGTGATGTAGTAGAAGCAGTTCTCGCCGGCCTCGTACATGCGCTTCATGCCGTCCTGGATGATGACGGCCATCTCGTAGACGAAGGCGGGGTCGTAGGTGATGCAGGTAGGGATGGTGCCGGAGAGGACGGGCGAGTGGCCGTCCTGATGCTGCAGGCCCTCGCCGAGCATGGTGGTGCGGCCGGCGGTCCCGCCCATGAGGAAGCCCTTGCCGCGTGAATCGGCGAAGGCCCAGGCCATGTCGCCGATGCGCTGGAAGCCGAACATGGAGTAGTAGAGATAGAAGGGGACCATCGGGATTTTGTAGTTGGAGTAGGCGGTGCCGGCGGCGGTGAAGCTGGCCATGGAGCCGGCTTCGGTGATGCCCTCTTCGAGGATCTGGCCGTCCTTCTTTTCGCTGTAGCCGAGCAGCATGTCGGCATCGTGCGGGATGTACTTCTGGCCTTCGGGGGCGTAGATGCCAACGGCCTTCATGACCGACTCGAAGCCGAAGGTGCGGCCTTCGTCGGGGATGATGGGGACGATGAGCTTGCCGATCTCGGGGTTCTTCAGCATGCCGTTGAGCATGTTGACGAAGCCCATGGTGGTGGAGATGGCGCGGTCTTTGGAGCCGGCGAGCCAGGTCTTGAAGAAGTCGAGTTTGGGGGCGACGAAGGTTGAGGGCGGGACTTCGCGCGAGGGCATGTAGCCGCCGAGTTCGGCGCGGCGGGCTTGCATGTACTGGATGGCGGGATCGGAGTCGTCGGGTTTGTAGAAGTCGGCGTCCTTGGCGGCTCCTTCGGGCAGGGGGATGTCGAAGCGCTTGACGAAGGCGGCGAGGCCGTCGTCGGTGAGTTTCTTTTCTGAATGAGTCGCGTTGCGGGCCTGGGCCGATGCAATGCCGTAGCCTTTGACGGTCTTGGCGAGGATGACCGTGGGGCCGCCCTTGTGCTCGAGCGCGCGCTTGTAGGCGTTGTAGATCTTGATGGGATCGTGGCCGCCGCGGTGCAGCCGTCCGAGCTCATCGTCGGATTTGTCTTCGACGATCTTGAGCAACTCGGGATATCTGCCGAAGAACTCGGCGCGGAGGTAGGCGCCGTCCTTGGCCTTGTAGCGCTGGAAGTCGCCGTCGACGCACTCTTCCATGCGCTTGAGCAGCAGGCCCTGATGGTCGCGGGCGAAAAGCTCGTCCCAATCGGAGCCCCAGACGACCTTGATGACGTTCCAGCCTGCGCCGCGGAAGGTACCTTCGAGCTCGTCGATGATGCGGGCGTTGCCGCGGACCGGGCCGTCGAGGCGCTGGAGATTGCAGTTGACGACGAAGATGAGGTTATCGAGCTTCTCGCGGGAGCCGAGACCTATTGCGCCGAGGGTGTCGACTTCATCGGTTTCGCCGTCGCCGACGAAGGCCCAGATTTTGCGGTCGGTCTTCTCGATGAGGTTGCGGTTCTCCAGGTACTTCATGAAGCGGGCCTGGTAGATGGCGTTGAGTGGGCCGATGCCCATGGAGACGGTGGGGAACTGCCAGAAGTCCTGCATGAGCCAAGGGTGGGGATAGCTGGAGAGGCCGGGCTCGCCGCGGAGTTCGTGGCGGAAGTTCTTGAGGCGGGCGGCGTCGAAACGGCCTTCGAGGAAGGCGCGGGCGTAGACGCCGGGCGAGGCGTGGCCCTGGAAGTAGATGAAGTCTCCAGGCTGGTCGCCTTTGTCAGAGGGATATTTTGCGTGGAAGAAGTGGTTGAAGCCGACTTCGAGCAGCGTGGCTTGCGAGGAGTAGGTGGAGATGTGACCGCCGATGCCGGGGTCGTACTTGTTCTGCTTGTGGACCATGGCCATGGCGTTCCAGCGCAGGAGGGCTTCGATGCGGCGCTCGAGGGGCCGGTCGCCGGGGTAGGGGACTTCGTCGTGTTTTGGGATGGTGTTCTGGTAGGGGGTTACGACCTCGCCGACGGCAGGGACACCGGCTTCGCGGGCTCGGGTGCGGAGGGCGGAGAGCAGCGCGGCGCCCTGCTCCCAGTCGTTGGCGACGACCTCGTCGAAGGCTTCAATCCACTCGGCGACCTCGGCGGTCATGTCCTTTTTTACGGCTTCATCGACCTTTGTCGGCATATCGCGTCGTCCCCTTAGTATGCAAACTTTTCATTACTACGATAAATGCGGCTTATGCGATATGCCAGTGCCGTGAGTCACTATGTTGAGTAATCGGCGTTGATGGTCACATATTCGTGGGTGAGGTCGCAGGTGAGGAAGCGGCAGTGGCCGTCTGACTGACCGAGGTTTATGGCGATGGTGTACTCGCGGGCGGACATGGCGGCGTGGGTGGCGGCTTCGTCGTAGGCGGCGGCGCGGGTGCCGTGGGCGAAGACGGGGAGATCGGCGATGTGGATGGTGACGGCGGCGGGATCGAAGGTGACTCCGGCCTTGCCTGCGGCGGCGAGCAGGCGGCCCCAGTTGGGGTCGGCGCTGGACCATGCGGTTTTGCAGAGGGGGGAGTTGGCGATGGAGAGCGCGATTTTTTTGGCGTCGGCGTTGCTGCGGGCACCGGTGATTTCGAGGGTGACGACGTGGGTGACGCCTTCGCCGTCGTCGACGATGGCGTGGGCGAGGGTGTCGCAGAGGCGCTGGAGGGCGGACTCGAAGGCGGGAACGGCTTCACCCTTGGCTTCGACGCCAGATTGGCCGCTGGCGAGGAGCAGGAGGGTGTCGTTGGTGGACATGTCGCCGTCGATGGAGATGCTGTTGAAGCTGGTTTCGGCCGCGGAGGCGAGCATGGCGGCGAGGTGCTCGGAGCAGGCGGCGAGGTCGGTGAAGATGTAGGCCAACATGGTGGCGTGCGGAATCAGTTGCGGGCCGATCATGCCTGCGCCTTTGCAGCAGCCGAAGAGATTGACCCACTTGCCGCCGACGGAGAAGGCTTCGTGAGCGACTTTGAGTTTGGTGTCGGTGGTGAGGATGGCGGTGGCGAAGGCTTCGGCGTGTTCGGCGTCGCTGCCGAGGTTGGAGCTGGCTGCGGGGATGGCGGCGATGAGCTTTTCGACGGGGAGTGGAACGCCGATGATGCCGGTGGAGGAGGGGAAGACCTCGTCGAAGACACAGCCGAATTGGTTGGCGACGGCGATACAGGATTGGCGGCAGGCGTCGATGCCGGGCTGGCCGGTGGCGCAGTTGGCGTT
>Ga0302313_10001428_pt1 | contig 18161 bp, 12 predicted proteins | sample III_Palsa_N2_2_FD_200454 | JGI IMG/M metagenome (GOLD analysis project Ga0302313, IMG submission 200454) | Peat permafrost microbial communities from Stordalen Mire near Abisko, Sweden - III_Palsa_N2_2 | ecosystem: Environmental > Terrestrial > Soil > Palsa > Peat permafrost | place: Sweden...
GCCGAAGGCGCGCGCGGCAGCCTGACCAAGCAGCTGATCAAACGCTTCAAGCTGGACCAGGACAGCGATCCGCAGGGTTACTCGATCGGCATCAAGGAACTGTGGCAGCTGCCGGCCGGACGCGTGACGCCAGGCAAGATCGTGCACAGCTTCGGCTGGCCGGCGGACAGCCACACCTACGGCGGCAGCTTCCTTTATCACCTGGATAAGGATCGCGTGGCGCTCGGCTATGTCAGCGGACTCGACTACAGCGACCCGAACTACCAGCCGTGGGAAGCCTTCCAGCAATGGAAGAACCACCCGATGATGAAGTCGCTGCTGGACGGCGGCACGATCCTCTCCGCTGGCGCACGCGCCATCGTCACCGGCGGCTACCAGTCGCTGCCCAAGGTGGAAATGCCTGGCGCGCTGTTGATCGGCGACACCGCCGGCCTGCTCAACGTGCCGAAGGTAAAGGGTACGCATCAGGCAATCAAAAGCGGCATGCTAGCTGCCGAACACCTGGTCGCGAACGAGCTGAAGCCTGCCGGCTTCGACGCGAAGCTGCGCGGCTCCGACGTGATGGCGGAGCTGAAGAAAGTCCGCAACATCAAGCCCGCGTTCAAGAAGGGTCTGTGGTTCGGCATGTTCAATGCCGCATGGGAAACCGTCACCGGCGGCGCCTCGCCGTGGACACTGAAGAACAAGGCCGACTGGTCATCGCTGCACAAGCTCGGCGCGCAGGAAGAACCGAAGCGCGACTACGTGCAGCGCACGCTCGCCCCACGCGATCGCCTCGCCGGCGTCTACTTCGCCGCCACCGAACACGATGAGGATCAGCCGATCCACCTGCACGTGGCCGATACCTCGATCTGCGTGACGAAGTGTGCCGAGGAATACGGCAATCCGTGCACCCGCTTCTGCCCGGCTAATGTCTACGAAATCGTCGACGACGAGGCCGGCAAACGGCTGCAGATCAACGCAGCGAATTGCGTGCACTGCAAGACCTGCGACATCAAGGATCCGTACGAGATCATCACCTGGGTCACGCCCGAAGGTGGCTCGGGGCCGAATTACCAGAATCTGTAGGCGCTCGATGCCCGCTCAGTCGGGCTCGCGTTTCGGCGACAGCTCGGCCGGGCATGCACCGCGCCGGCCACGCAGTCCATCCCACAGGCCACGCAGCATGCAGCGCAGGTTGCGCGGCCGCGGCCCGATCAGCACGCCAAACAGGAACAGCTTGGCCAGCACGCGTGGCAGGTCCTGGGCGATCCACACCCGCGGCGTATGCGGCATCCGGTACAGCAACACCCGGTTGCGCATCATGTAATAGAGCCGCAGCGACCCGTGCACTACGACCTGGCCGCCAAAAGGCAGCGCACGACGGGCATCGCCCAACCGGTGATGCATCGTCGCCGCACACACCCCGTACAGTGCGTAGCCCTGTGCGCGTGCCCGGAAACCCCATTCCAGATCGACGTTGTCGATGAACAACCCCGCGTCCATCGGGCCAACCTGATCGATCACGGCCAGCGGAATCAGCGCGCCCGAGCTGATCAGGAAATCGCAGGCGATGTGTTGCGTGTCACTTGCGCACCAGAGCTTGCGATTCAACGGAAAGCCGACGCGCACGAACGGCGCATCCCGATCTTCACGCACGTCATGGAAGCGCGGCCCCACCGCGGCCATCCGGTTCGTGGCCACAAGCGTTTGCAGCGCCTGCAGTAGTGACGCCACCATGCCTTCGCCTGGTTCGCTGTCCTGATCCAGCAGCAGTACATAGCGGTACCCATTTGCTCGCGCCCAGTCGATCCCGATGTTCTGTGCGGCGGCCAGGCCAAGGTTGTACGGCTGGCCCAGCAGCGCCCCGCCTCGGGCCAACAATGTCTCAGCCAGCACGAGCTGCCAGTCGCCTCCGCTGGCGTTGTCGACAAGCACCACGGCACCGACCTGCCGCGCCATCCCGTCGGCCAGATCCAGGATCGCGGCCGGCTCAGGGTGATAGCTCACGATCACCGCGCAGACATCGGTTGCGGAAAACTCAGCCATGCCGCAGCAGATCCCGCAGCATCGACCGCCCGCCTGTACCGTACCGCCGATAACAACCCTCGCGCGCCTCATGCAGGATCGGCAGCAAACGCCGCCAGCGTGGCAACCGGCCGATCGCCACACGTCGCTCGAAATGAGTGCGTTTGTGCCGGATCTGTGCAGCGCGGTCAGCGCCGCCGAGGAACCCCGCCCGCATGAAAAAATCCTCCAGATGCTGCAACCGCCCCGCCTCGTCAGCCAGAAGGCGGCTACGCGGAAGCAGCAGATCCTGCCACTTCATCGCCAGCGTGCGTCGGCGCATGCCGATCTGATTGGCACCATGCTGGCGGTAATCGATCAGCGGTTCGTCAATGAAATCGATCCGGCCAGCCGCTGCCGCAACAGCAGCCAGCCATTCGTCGTGAATCCAGTCCGGCGCCACCGGCAACGCCAGTTCGATCAGCTCGCGTCGCAGCGCAGCCGTGGCTCCGGTGACAAAACTGCGGCGCAGAACCACCTCGAATGCGCGATCCGCGTGGATGGCCTGCTTCTCCTGTGGCGTCATCTGCAACGCATCGAACAGCGAACACTGCAGCGACTCGCCGGCTGCATCCACAAGCCGCGCGTCACTGTGCAGCAACAGCAACTGCGGATCGTCGTTGAAGCGAGCGGCGATTCTGGCCAGCTTGTCGGGGCGCCAGACATCGTCCTGGTCACACAGGAACAGTACCTCTCCACTAGCTTGGCGCAGCCCCGCGGAAAAATTCCCGACGTAGCCAAGATTGACCGGGTTGCGTCGAAGTCGCACCTCGATGCCGGCACGCTGCGCCTGCTCGGCAAACACCTGAAGAATGTCCAGCGTGGCGTCGGTCGAGTCGTCGTCGCCGATCACGATCTCGTCAGGCAGGCGGGTCTGCGCCAGCAGGCTGTCCAGCTGCGGCTGCAGGTAGGCGGCACCGTTGAAGGTACAGATCACGATGGAAAGACGGGGTTGCGTCATGGTCACTCGTTGTCGCGGCTGACAATGCCAAATCCAGGCCACCGCGGGGACGCCCGCGATATCGAACCATGCCGGCCGCTGCCGACGACTGCCGTGATCCGGCTCATGGCGTGAACCCTCATGCCCCACTCCATGCCAGATGACTGCGCATCATACCGAAATGACTGCCGCACCAGCCCGCCGCAGCGTCCCCGGCAAAGAATCCGGGCCCTCCCCGAGCTGTGACGCCGGCTCGGGTTAGAATAGTCCATTGTTTCATTCCCGCATGCGCCCCACGGGCGCCCGTAGAAGGAATCCCTGATGAAAATTCTGGTCGGCTACAAGCGCGTGGTGGATTACAACGTGCGCATCCAGGTCAAACCCGACGGAAGCGGTGTGGTCACCGATGGCGTCAAGCTGTCCGCCAATCCGTTCGACGATATTGCCCTGGAAGAGGCACTGCGTCTGCGCGAGAAAGGCGTCGCCGAGGAAGTGATCGTGGTCGGTATCGGTCCGGCCGATCTCACCGCGCATTTGCGCAACGGCCTGGCGATGGGCGCCAACCGCGCGATCCACGTAGTCACCGCAGAAGCCGTACAGCCGCTGACCGCGGCGCGCGTGTTCCTCAAGCTGATCGAGAAGGAACAGCCCGGCCTGGTGATCCTGGGCAAGCAGGCGATCGACGATGACGCCAACCAGACCGGCCAGATGCTGGCCGCGCTGTGGGATCGCCCGCAGGCCACGTTTGCCAGCAAGGTCGAGATCACGCTGGATAACGGCGGCGCCGGCAAGGCCACGGTGACCCGCGAAGTCGATGCCGGCCTGGAGGTGATTGAGGCGGAACTGCCGGCGGTGATCACCACCGACTTGCGCCTCAACGAGCCACGCTTCATCAAGCTGCCAGACATCATGAAGGCCAAGGCCAAGCCGATCGATACGATCGAGTTCGGTTCGCTCGGCGTCGAGGCGCACGATCATCTGAAGACCACGCACTACGCGGCGCCAGCCAAGCGCAGCAAGGGCGTGATGGTGAAGGACGCCGCCGAACTGGTCGCAGCGCTGAAGCAGAAAGGTCTGCTCTAAGCAGCCCTGACACTAATCAGAAATCCTGGAGATTTCACATGAGCAAGATTCTGGTCATCGCCGAACATCTGGGCGGCAAACTCAACTCTTCCACTGCGCGCGCCGTGAGCGCTGCCGCTGCCGTCAAAGCCGAAGCCATCGACGTGCTGGTCCTGTCCGACGCTCCCGATGCGATCGCCGCCGAAGCTGCGAAGATCGACGGCGTGAGCCGCGTACTCACCGTCGCCAGGCCCGAGAACGCGCATCCGCTGGCCGCCGTGCTGGCGCCGCAGATCGCCAAGGCCGCCGCCGGCTACAGCCACGTGTTTGTGCCGTCCACCACGTTCGGCAAGGACGTCGCCCCGCGTGTCGCCGCCCTGCTTGGCGTGGCCCAGGTCAGCGACGTAATGAGCGTGGAAGCCGCACACGCCTTCAAGCGCCCGATCTACGCCGGCAACGCGATCATCACCGTCGAGGCTGATGCCACTCACACCGTGGTGGCCACCATCCGTTCCGCCTCATGGGCTGCTGCTGGCAATGGTGCCAACAGTGCGCCGATCGAGGCACTGACCATCGACGCGGCACTGCCCACGCATACACGCTTCGTCGAACTCAAGCAGGGCAGCAGCGATCGCCCGGACCTGCAGAGCGCGAGCAAGGTCGTCTCTGGCGGCCGCGGCGTCGGATCGAAGGAGAACTTCGACATCATCTACAAGTTTGCCGACAAGATCGGTGCTGCCGTCGGTGCCTCGCGCGCCGCGGTCGACGCCGGTTACGTGCCCAGCGAGATGCAGGTCGGCCAGACCGGCAAGATCATCGCCCCCGAGCTGTATATGGCGATCGGCATCTCCGGCGCGATCCAGCACCTCACCGGCATCAAGGACGCCGGCACCATCGTCGCCATCAACAAGGACGGCGAAGCACCGATCTTCGAGATCGCCGATTTCGGCCTGGTCGGCGACTTGTTCAAGCTGATTCCGGAGCTGGAACAGGCGCTCGGCTGAACGAGTCCAAGTTCACCTCACCAGTGGCCGGAGATGGCTACCTTTCTCAATGCTCATTCTGTGGATATCCAAACTGATACCCGCAGGGGGTGTCATTCTGCGACGTGCTCGTTTGGATGTTCTGGAAGCGGAAAGCGCTTTCATCTTTCGTGAAGTCGTGGCGAGATTCAATCGCCGCTGATGCTGTATTCCAATGAAAAGAATCCGCCGGACCCGCAAATCTGCCGTGTGAGGCGCTCTTTCCGAGGCGGGCATCATCCTTCTGCTGCACATCGACATCAGCAGGAAGTTTCGCGAGATAACGAATTTCGCGATCGGATCGTAGCGCTGCGGGATGTCCCGGTGTTGGCACACGTCAACGAGACAACGTGTGCCAAGGTATATCCCTGCTGATTCACGGCGTCAGGGACAAAAAGACGACTGCGCTCAAGTTGGTACTGAAGAAATACGGTGTCGATGCAGCGATCGGTGGCACCTATGTGACGAGAAGATAGTACACGCCAAAAAGCACATCTTCGCAATCAACAACGTGCAGCATCAATCTCTTGTGTATTTCATGCCGGCAGATATGGGCTTCCCTGTCCGACGACGCCGGCTGTGCAATCAGTATTGCTAGGGACCGCTTGCAACCAACCCGGCCGTCCCGGCCCACTTGCTGCGATAGACAGCATGCATCTCCGTGCTGCGTCCTCCCTGCGCCCAATGCATGGCTTCGTGCACCGTCGCATCAATCAGCAGCTCGCGGTCGGCCTGATCGTCAAGATTGAAGTTGGCGGAATACGCCACATCCACCAGTCGCCACAGGAATGCGTTGCGCAAATAACAGTTGACCGGCAAAAAATGTCGATCAAGTTGCTCGATGATGTTCTGGCTTCGAATACCTTCGAAGCATCCTGCAGAGAAGTCGATGTCCGGAATCCTCTCATCGACGATTCCCGTGTTGTTGTTCTTGCGCTTTTCCGCTGGCCACGCCGTAAAGATGCGGTTCGCGATCTCCAGCGCCTCGGGCCACAGCCGATTCCCATTGCGCCCGACCTGTTCGCCGATCAGCCAGAATTCGCCACCCGGCGAAAGAATTTCGGCGATCGCAGCCAGCACCCGCTCCAGTTCGACAAGATGGTGCAAGCCCGATGTGATGTTCACCACATCGAATTGCCCCAACTGCAGACCGATATCGTTGGCGTCGCCCAGCACACGATCCACTGTCACCGTCGCTGGCATGCGCTTCACTGCCTGATCGAGCAGGCTCGCGTTGACATCGACGATACACAAATCCACAGGCACACCGGCCGCGGCCAGGATGCCGCCTTCGATGGCCGCCTCACCCGCACATAGCGCGAGCATGCGCAGTGGACGATCAGGATGTTGCGCAGACAGCGCGCGCAACCGCGCCGGAAAATTGGGCGCAGTCACCGGGATTACCAGTCCGAGCATCCGACAGGCATAAGCGAAGGCATTCTCGCCAGCGATTGGTGGCACGTCTCGCAGACGTGTGTGCAAGGCCTCGCGCATGGCTGTCTCGACCACATGATCGGCGGGCCGCGGTGGCAACGCGCGCGGTAGGCTGCTGCCATCTGCGCTCGCGCGTCGATCTGCGTGGCGATCGCGGTAGAAGTCGTTCGAGTAAGCGCTGCTGAAATGCGCAATCTCATTTTTGAGGCGCCAGGTGTGCTGCGTGCGTGCACGTTGCAGGTCTAGCTCGTCACGTGCGCAAATCACCAAACCCAGCAGCCCCAGCCAATCCTCCGTGCTCTGTCCCCGTGGGCCGGCACTGCAACGGACCTCAGTACGCAACATGCTCCCGCTCGGCACGGGCAGGTCAATGGTCAATTCGCGCAGACTGGCAGCAACCTGCGAGTTCTCCAGACGCTGGGTCAACAGCAGCTGCATTTCCGAACCATCGCACGCACACCATATTTCCACATCGAGCCCATCATCGCTGATCTGCGGTACGGCGCGAAGGCAGCGTATCCAAAGGATAGGTTCGGGCGGCGTAATCAGCACCGGCAGTTGGAGACACTCGCCAGCCTGTATGACCAAGCCTCGCTCACGCTGAGGAGTATGCGGGAACTCGACCCAACGAGCAGCCATCGGGGCATGAGGATCCTGCAACGCCATGAAACTCGCATGTCGCCCGAGTGTGGCGCGTCGCAGGTACCCGAGCGCTCTTCGGATGTAGCGTCGAATGCTTCTCTGCGTGTTGTATTCCACATCCTCGGCACGAGGGCGATTTCTCACACCCTGCGCAGGCCCGACGCAAAGAGCCGCATCATCTTCATCCAGCACAAACGATATGGCCATTTACTCGCTCCGTTACGGTCCTGTAAGAAAACCTTACAGCGTTGCCAATGAATACTGCCCGATAGCGAGATATGCAATGCGGATTTCAGTCACTCAGGGAATCAGAGAGTGAACCTCCTACCGCGCGCTTCACTCACTTCTCCGTTGCGATGGTGGCTGGAAACACTGGCCGCTTGCACTTGCCCGTCGAACTGAGTTTGTGGCCACAGCCCACTTCCAGCAACGCGGCGTTGAATTGCAGCTGGCTATACTCCGCAGCATGCTGGAAATGGTCCTGTGTCCAAACCTGCCGGATGGTGGACGCCAGCGCAAGATAACCGTCCTCGGGCAATCCCGCCGTATCGAACAGCAGCCCCGGCAGTTGATAGGCGCTGAGGTTGAGCCGGCGCAGGCTCTGTGGATCGAGTGGCCGATTGGACAGCAACATGTAGCGGGTGTGCTGCTCGACTGCAGTCCCATCATCGTCGAAACCAAGATCCTTGAACGCATGATCGAGCGCCGGCAGGTGATCGCCATAGAAAAGCAGGATCGTCCAGCGTGGCCTTGCCATCAGGGTGCGTGCGAAGTCACCCAGCGCCGCATCCCCATTGACCAGATGCGACAGGTAGTACTTCATCTGTTCATCGCCCTGCGGCGACAGGCCCTTTGGAAGCGACTTTCGATCCAGATCGTGTACCAATGCACCCGGATCGTGGTCCCAGATACCATGGTTTTCCATGGTGATCGCCATGGCGTATTTCGGTCCATTGCCACCGTCGTCGAGATGTGCGAGCAGGAAATCGAAAAGCCCGCGATCCGATACGTAGACACCCTCGTGCTCCGCACCGGCGAAATCCTTCAGGTAATAACTATGCTGGAACCCAAGCTCAGGCATGATCTTTGAACGATTCCAGAAATCGGCTTCGAACGGATGGAACAGCGTCGTCGAGTAACCGAACGATTCCAGCCGATGCGGCACCGTGGGCATCCATTCGGCGGCCAGGCCGTAATACGGATAGGCAATCGCCGGGAAGGCGTCCATCGGATAACCCGTAAGCGTCTCGAACTCAGTCCGGATCGTGCCACCACCGTACGTCGGTGTCGTCAGGCTGCCCGTAATTCCGGTGGCGGCAAGGCGCTCGAAATTTGGCACAAATTGGCCATAGTCGACTTCCTTCAACACTCCTGGGTCGAAGAACGCCTCACTCTGCACGACCACGATATCGGGAAGTTCCAAGGGAACCTTTCGCATCATGCGCATCTTCAGATCGTCAGCGTGGCTTTGTGCGAAACGGGCGACGAGCGACCTGTCGGCAGCCGGGATGTAGATTTCAGGCAGCTGCGACAGCCTTACCATGGTGGCCATGTAACCTACCTGCCGCACGCTGTTCATCGGGTCGTACAGCAGGAAGCCTGGGAGTGCCTCGTCCCGATAGATTCTCGGCCAAGGCGCATAACCCCAGTACATCGTGAAGAGCAGTACCAGCGACAGCATGCCGAGAACCGCACGGCTGATCCATGCGGGACGCTGCCAACGCCTTTCAACTCGCCACAGCACGCCTATCACCGCGAAAAACACCAGCGCGACAACCACCAGAAGGATCAGGCGATGGCCCGTATAGTGCGCAAAAAACCCCAAGTTGTGTATCACCTGATGTCCAAGCACGGCATCGCTGGGCATCAAAGGCGAATTCATGTTCAGGACCTTGATCGCGTTCGCCTTGAACACGACCCAGGTGATCCCGCTGCACAGCCCCACGGTGAGCAGGACGCGGCCACACAGGCCATAGATCAGCATGCTCAACAGCGCCACCGGTAGCGCATTGCGCCAGAGCAATCCCGGACTGAACGTCAGTTGCAAGGCCGGATCCAACAGCCACACCAGCACAACGCTCGCCAGCACAATGATCATCAGGCGCATGCAGGTGGCCCATGCGCCACCGCTACCCAGGGTTGCGCGCATGGCGTCGCTGACTCGTGACCGAGTTGTCATCTGATGGGTCCCCCTTCTTTTACGTGTGACCTTATCCGTACCCCGCCCCGCAGCCGCAGGACAAGGCATTCGCTACTTGAAGGGGCAGCCAACAAGCACAACCCGTGAGTGAAGCGGAGCCCCATCAACACCCATTGCGCAGTCGAACAAGGATTGCCCGGAAACGACGCAACTTCGTTATGACACTGCGGTTGCAACAAGGTTGCATTGGTATGGCATCGCGACACTGCCGTCAAGCTGTGGATCCGCGCGGATTCCGCCAAATCAAACCGAGAAGATGCAAATGCAGGCGCTGACCCGCTCAGTGCGGCGTGGAATCCGGTACACGAAATCCCGACTTCGCGGCCAGAATGCGCTTGAGCGCCAGGCGCGCCGAATCTACCGAGAAATGCTGGCGGACGTTTTCCAGTCCGTGGTCGGACAAGGTCAACCAAAGTTTCTCGCTGTCGTACAACTCAGCGATGGCGTCGACGAACGCATCGCGACCTTCCGCAATCATCGCATCCTGCCGATTGATCAGAGCCATGCCTTCCGCGCCGACCGGCGTGGTTACCACGGGAACGCCGTGGCTCATCGCCATGTTGATCTTGCCCTTCACGCCTGCTCCGTAGCGTAACGGCGCCAATGCCAGCTTCATGCTGCGCAGCACTGGCTCAAGATCGGCGACAAATCCATGCACAAGTACATCCTCGCTGGCGCAGCCAGCCAACGCCTCGATCCCTGCATAGCCGACGATGTGCAGGATCACCCCCGTCAATCGCGTCCGCAATTGCGGCATTATCTCCTCGACCAGCCAGCGGGCCGCGTCGATATTCGGCTCGTGTTCGAAATTGCCGAGGAAAAGCAAACCTCCACGCGCAGCAAAGGGTGCCTTCCGGCCATGGATCGGGTGAATAGTCGAGAGCACCTTTACTACGACATCCGGCACCAGCTCGTGCAACAGATTTTTCTCGTATTCGCTCACCACCAGAGTCAAGTCAGATTGACGCATCAGATCGAGTTCGCTTTTACGCAGTTCCTCGGCCCAAGCCGCCTCATCGCTGTCTCCGTGCAAGGCTGCACCCCGCGCAATGCGCAGAAAATGCAGATCGACCGTATCGAAAATGACCATGGCCTGTGCCGCATATCTGCGCGCCATCCGCATGGAACCCAGCGCCACCGGCAATCTGGATAGCAGCACGAGATCCAGGTCGGCACCACGGGCATGCCACCAGTGCAATGCCTCTTCACGTGATGACGCCACGATGAGTTCGATGCCATGCTGTTCAAGCATGCGCGCAGTGTCATCGCGATCCGCAGCATGTATCGCCCAGAATTGCACGTGACAACCTAGCTCGCGGAGCAACAGTAGTATGTTCAATATGCGTAGTGAGCCGGCATCACGATCCGCACGCGGATAATCCGCATCGACCACCAGCACGTGCTGGCTGCAGCGATGGGTCGCGCAGCGTTCCGGTGAAAGCCCGAAATACTGTGGTTGCGGCTGACTCGCCAGCGCCCGCTGTTGCTTGGCCACAAATTTTTCGCGATTGATCTGTTGAAAGCGTTTGACCCCACTGGAAGCGTCCGTACCAGCAGTCTTGCCCTCGAAATGCACTACCTCGGCGCGTGGCTGATAGATCACCTGATAGCCTGCCGCGCGCACAGCGAAGGCGAGGTCGGTGTCTTCGTAATATGCCGGTGCGTAACGGACATCGAAGCCACCAAGTGACCGGAACAGCGACGCCGGCAGCGCGATGCATGCGCCCGAGCAATAATCGACCTCACGCAGGAAATCGTAGCGGGGATCGGCCGGGTTGCCGCCACGACCGTAGTTGCATGCACTGCCATCGGCAAACACGATGCCGCCCGCCTCCTGCAAACTACCGTCTGGATAGATCAGTTTTGCCCCCACCAAGCCACAGCGCGGCACAGTCTTGAAACACCCGATCAAGGCATCGAGCCAGCCTGCCGTCACCTCGGTATCGTTATTCAGGAACACTAGATACTGACCGCGCGCAACACCAGCGCCGGCATTGCAAGCAGCGACAAAACCGCTGTTTTCCGACATCCGGTGCAAGCGCACCTGCGGGCAGGTTTCCACCCATTCGGCGGATCCATCGCTCGAGCCGTCGTCGACGACGATTACCTCGAACGTGCAGCTCGCGCCCACTTCAGCGAGCGAAAACAGGCATTGCCTGGTCTGCTCAAGATGATTGTAGATCGGCACCACGATGCTCACCAGCGGAGCGTTCTCGAAACCAAACGACGGACGCGCCATCTTTGTCGGCGGCCGCTCCATCATTGCTGGCGTGTCGCCCTGTGCACTATCCATAGGCCGCCTGGCCGGCGTGGCAACGGGCTGTCTGCGCCATCGTGCGCTCAGCGCGGACGCATCAAGCCGAATGGAATCAACCACAAAATCCAGCAGGCGACTGACGCGCGTCGCCTTGCGCTGCCATCGTCCCGGAAGTCCATGCAAGCTCACGTCAGCGACCGCCAAATGCTCACGGCGCAACTACTGGCATGACACCTGGCCCAAGCGCCTCACGCAACACGCCGACGATACGTTGCGCTGCCTTGCCGTCACCGTAAGGAGAAACACCTCGCGCCATCTCGCGATAAGCGTTCGGGTCATCCAGCAGGCGGGAGGCTTCGGCCACGATGCGCATTTCGTCGGTACCAACCAAGCGCACCACACCTTCATCCACCGCTTCGGGCCGCTCGGTCTCCGAGCGCATTACCAGCACCGGCTTGCCGAGGGCGGGAGCCTCCTCCTGCACGCCACCGGAATCGGTGAGAATCAGGAAAGCGCGCTTCTGCGCTTCGACGAACGGGGCGTAATCAAGCGGTTCGCACAGCCGGATACGCGGATGACCACCCAGCAACTCATGCGCCACCTGACTGACATTGGGGTTCGGATGCACCGGATAGAGCACTTCGATATCGGGGTAGCGCTCCACCAGCGTCCGGATCGCCCGACACACTGCACGGAACGGTTCGCCGAAGTTCTCGCGACGATGGGCCGTCACCAGCACCAGCCGCTTGTGCGGATCCAGCGGAATATCCAGTGGCCAGTCGGTAGCGGCCACCTCGAGCAAGGCATCGATCACCGTGTTTCCGGTGACGTGAACCGCAGTGTCGGCAATCCCCTCGCGCAGCAGATTCTGCCGCGAGCGTTCGGTCGGCACGAAATGCCATCGCGCCAGATGACCCGCCACCAGCCGGTTCATTTCCTCCGGGAACGGGTTGTCCAGGTCATGCGTACGCAGCCCGGCCTCGACATGTCCAAACGGGATGCGCCGATAGAATGCAACCAGTGCAGCCGTCATTACCGTGGTGGTATCACCTTGGGCGAGCACCACATCGGGTGAAAGCTCGGCAAATTTCTCATCCAGTGCCGTGATCAATCGCGCAGTAAGTTCGGGCAACGCCTGATTGGTACGCATGATGTCCAGATCCACGTCCGGGCGAATATCGAACAGTGACAACACCTGGTCCAGCAGGCCACGATGCTGTGCGGTCGCCAGCACAGTCACTCGCGCCCACGGCTCACGTTTGAGCGCCTTGATCAACGGCGCCATCTTGATGCCTTCGGGGCGGGTACCCACAATACATAACAGGTGCTTCGGATCTTTCATGATTCTTGAGCTTCTCGCTGTCTAACTGAGCCGTTCCGGGCCCGGTAACACCATAGCCGCTCTGGCCGGGCCTTCTCGGGTTGCCTGGCAGGGATTGTACGGGGAGAGGCGGCGACACCGCGATGCCTGCGCATCACCGAGACGCACATCCACGCCTGAACGAATGCGCAGATAATTCCGCTTGGCCGGGCGTTACCCCTCTATTATCCAGACATTTGATCGCCATTGGCCGCCATAGGCCACCGCTCAAAAGTGGGTGTGAGCGCGAATCAGTCCGTGAGTAGCTCTGCTAAAATAAGCGGGCTTCTTATCTTCAGTCTCAGACAAGCAAGCTTGAAATTTATCCGCAGATGCATACGGGATCATGTCGGGATCAGACATGTCGAAACGCATACCACTTTGGATTGAGTCTTGCTGCCACCATTTAACGGAACCGAAAGATGACGCAACCGTATAGCACGGTCAGCTGGGTTCATGGCATTGCTGTTGTAGTGCCTTGCTACAAGGTCACGCGTCACATATTTGATGTGGTTACTGCTATCGGTCCGGAAGTAGACGTCATTTATTGTGTGGACGATGCCTGCCCCGATGACAGTGGCACCTTTATCGAACGCGAAATATCTGACTCCCGGATCAGAGTACTGCGCCATGCCAGCAATCTGGGTGTCGGTGGTGCTGTGATGACGGGTTATCGTCAGGCCGTAGCCGACGGTGCGCGGGTGATTGTCAAGATCGACGGTGATGGCCAGATGGACCCGGCTCTGTTGCCAGCTTTCGTGGCACCGATTCTGCGGGGGGATGCCGATTACACCAAGGGCAACCGTTTCTGGGATCTGCGCCAGATCAACCAGATGCCGCTGTCGCGTCGCCTCGGCAACCTGGGTCTGAGTTTTATGGCCAAGGCCAGTACGGGATACTGGAATGCGTTCGATTCCACCAACGGCTACACCGCGATCCACGCTGATATCGCTGCGAACCTGCCATTGGAATCCATCAGTCAGCGTTATTTCTTTGAGACCGACATGCTATTTCGTCTCAATACGCTGCGCGCCGTGGTGCTGGATGTCCCGATGGATGCAAAGTACGGCAGTGAAGTCAGCGGCCTGAAAACCTCGCGCATTCTTGGCGAATTCGCTTTCAAGCACCTGCGAAATTTCTGCAAACGTATTTTCTACAACTATTTCTTGCGCGACCTGCCGGTGGCGTCGCTTGAACTTTTGTTGGCCATCGGCCTACTGGGCTTCGGCGTAGCGTTTGGGGGTTGGCACTGGTGGCTATCGTCGACTACCGGCATCGAGGCCTCTACCGGAACCGTAATGATCCCTTCTCTCGCGTTGGTATTCGGCATGCAGATGGCGCTGGCGTTCCTCAGTTATGACGTCGCCAACGTACCTCGACTACCCTTGCACCCGCGTCTGGATCATCGGCTGCCGCAAGCTGGAAAATCGCAATGAGCCGCCTGCTGGATCACCTGCAGGAACCTGAAGTCGAAGGCTGCCCGGTGGATGGCCTTGCGCGCTTCGAGGCGCACCGAACCGTGCTTCGGCGAAAAGCATCGATACGTGGTGTGTTTGACGAGTTCCATCAGACTTTCGTCCAACTCGATCAACGCTTCTTCGTCGGTGAAGGCCTCGTGGTCGAGCTCGGCGCTGGCGTTTATCCAGTGTGCGAGACAGTGCCGGGAGTACTTGCCACTGACGTAGTGGCGGCGCCCCACCTCGACCGGGTGCTCGATGCCGGCGCGATGGATCTGCCTGATGCCAGCGTCCGTGCCTTCTACCTACAAAATGTCTTTCACCATTTCCCGCAACCTTCGCGCTTCTTCGCCGAGATCGAACGTACCTTGGTCGCAGGGGGGGGGGCGATCATGATCGAGCCGGCGAGCGGGCCATTTGCTGCGTGGTTGTATCCGAGATTGTTCGCTACCGAGGGGTACGACAAGCATGCGGCTGGCTGGGAAACCCCGGTCGGCGGTCCCATGAGCGGCGCGAACCAGGCACTGAGCCATCTGGTGTTTGATCGCGATTTTGTCCGCTTTCAGATCGAGCATCCCACGCTCGAAATCGTGCATCGTGACGTGCTGGGCAATTGGCCGCGATACCTGCTCAGCGGCGGCCTCAATTTTCGGCCACTTTTCCCGTCCGCAGGTACCGGACTGCTCAAGCTGCTTGAGCGCGCGCTCACGCCAATGCGCAACGTCCTGGGTCTGCACCGGGTGATCGTCCTGCGCAAGCGTGCAACGCCATCATGATTCGCACGTTCAGTCGTTACCTGGGTGTACAAGTCGTCGCTTATGGCATCGATATGGGTGGCTTCCTGTTGTTGAGCATCGTGCTTGGACCACTCACGGCAAACGTACTATCCAAGATCGCCGCCGGCATCTTCGCTTTCATTGCGCATCGACGGATTACCTTCAAGGTGCACGGGCGCGGCGATGGACGTAAGCAGTTGCTGAAGTATGCATTGTTGCTCGGCCTGAATATTCCGCTCAGCAGCGGCCTGCTCGCCTTGTTGTTGCCGTGGATAGCGCCGGCCGCACTGGCCAAGCTCGCCGGTGACGTAGCCTGTGTCGGCCTCACCTTCGTACTTTCACGCTACGTTGTGTTCACCCATTCCCGCTCGGTGGAATCACCGTGAGTCGTGTGCTCGGTCTCACCGGTGCATCCGGCTATATCGGGCAAGCAGTCATGCGCCATGCCCACGCTTGCGGATGGCAGGTCGTGGCCATAGGACGTCGTCCCGTCGAGGGTGCACAGACATGGCGGTTTGCCGATCTCGGCATTGCACCACCAGATGGACTGGCCGATGGCCTGGATGCGCTTTTGCACCTTGCCGCAAACACGGGCGGCGAAAATCTCTTGCCTGCCTCCGAGCAAGCATTCGCACACGGCCTCGCCATGCAGGCTGCTGCCACCGGCATACCTTTCGTATTCGTCTCCAGTCAGGCCGCCGCACCCAACGCACCCAGTGACTATGGCCGAACGAAGTTCGCCATCGAACAACTGATCGTTCCACTTGGTGCAGTGGCGATCCGTCCGGGGCTGGTTATCGGCGGTCGCGAGGCTGGACTGTTTGGTCTGCTGGTATCGCTGGTGCGCGCCTCACCGTTGTTGCCTGATTTACTGCCACGCCCCGCGGTGCAACCCATCCATGTCGACGATTTGTCCGCCGCGCTGCTCACGGCCTGCGGGCAGCTAGAGCTTGCCGGCCGTGTTCTCGCTACGGCGGGTGACCCGGTTGATCTCAATCATTTACTCGGCTTGATTGCACGCCATCGCCTGCGCGTGCGGCGATTGCATGTGCCCGTGCCACTCTCTCTGCTACGCGGCGTGCTGGCCGTGGCCGCGCCAGTATTCGGTACGCGACTATCGCCTGCTCGTCTTGATTCACTGATTCAACTGCCTCCGCTCGATGCCCATACCGATCTCGCCACACTCGGCGTCGTTTTGCGCCCACTCGCAAACGCTCTGGATCGGCGCGGATGCGGCACCCGCCAGTTACTGATCGAAGGCCACGCACTGACCCGCGCGATGATCTTCGTGGTGCCGCCACCCGCGCTGCTGCGACGTTACGTGCGTCTGCTGCGCATGCTTGGGCCGTATGACGCTTTGCCTTTACCAGCATCGCTACTGGGCAAGCCCACATGGCTGGCCTCTCTCGATACGCCAGTGGAGCGACAGCAGGCCACGCCACCAGGAGGGCTTGCCTGGCGAATGAATCTCATCCTGCGTCTTGCCGAAGCGCAGCCGACACTGGCGGGACTGTTCTTGATGATGCCGAATCGGTCAGGCCGATTCGCCGCGCTGCTGGATTTCGTGCGTGCAGGTGTGCGCGAACTTCATGTTCGCCTCGTTGCACCCATGGCACGACGTCTCGCCAAGGGACTCCGGTGAACATGATGCAGGAGCCGATGATCATCATCGGCGCCGGCCCCGCCGGCACCAGCGCTGCGCTGGCCCTGCGCGAGCGTGGTGTACCGGTGCATATCCTCGACGCCGGTACGGCCCAAGTCAGCATGCCACCCATGGGTGACGTACTCAGCCAGCGATTTGGCAACCCTGAGCAGTGGCGCTGGCAGATCGGCGCCCACGGCGAAGGCCTGTCAGCACCCGCACAAGCTTCGCCCAAGTTTCGTGTACCTGGGTTGCGCTCGATCTTTGAAGGCTACGCTGAAGTCAACAAGATGAACCCGGATCCAGGCTTTCACTTGGTCGGTGCGCTCGCCGCTGGCGGTCTGTCCAATGCATGGGGATGCGGCGTGGCCCGTTTCGACGCTGACGAACTGGGTGCGCTGGCGGTTGATCGGGCAGCGCTGGACGCCTCGTACGACCGTGTCGGGCGACGCATGGGATTGAGCGGTTCGAGCCCGGATGCTCTCAGCGGATATTTCGGACTTGACGGCATCAGTGCACCTGCGTTGCCGCTCGACTCATTGCACGATCGCCTGTGGCGACGTCGCGAACGAACCGGCGATGCGTTGCGAATGGGTCGCGCGCGAGTCGCCGTGCTCAGCGAATCGCGTCCGGGGCGCATGGCCTGCGATCTATCCGGAATGTGCCTGTGGGGCTGCTCGCGCCGCTCAACCTGGTCGGCGACAATTGATGTCGAAACGCTGAAACGAGATCCCGGTGTGCAATTCGATACCGGCGTACAGGTCAGTGCGTTGCATCCGGATGATGCGGGAAGCTGGTGGATCGAAACACAGACGGTCGACGGTCCGCGCCGGTATCGCGCCCGGCAGGTCTTGCTCGCGGCTGGCACTTTGGCTACGACCCGACTCGTACTCGCAGCACTGCGGGAACGTCCCCCTCACCTGCGTCTGCAGTCAAATCCCATGGCGGCATTCCTGTTGTGGTTGCCTGCCATGCTCGGCGCACCCCGCGAACGCTCGTTTGGATTGGCGCAGCTCTCCTTTGCACTTACTCAGCCCGGTGTTGGGCAAAGCTTCGGCAATTTGTTCTCCACGGTCGGTCTGCCCGTCAGCGAATTTCTTGCCCACCTGCCGATCTCGCGACGCGCAGGCCTGCCACTGCTGCGGGCCCTGCTGTCCTCCTGTGTGGTCGGCAACCTGTTTTTGCCGGGCAACCTCTCTGCGCATTCGGTCAGTCTTGATGAGCAAGGTGCGTTGCGCATCAAGGGTGGCAGCGATCCGCAACAGGGAGCCGCATTGGCTGAGGCACACGCGGCGCTGTCACGTGGGTTTCGCCGGACAGGAG
>Ga0302313_10001433_pt1 | contig 18141 bp, 13 predicted proteins | sample III_Palsa_N2_2_FD_200454 | JGI IMG/M metagenome (GOLD analysis project Ga0302313, IMG submission 200454) | Peat permafrost microbial communities from Stordalen Mire near Abisko, Sweden - III_Palsa_N2_2 | ecosystem: Environmental > Terrestrial > Soil > Palsa > Peat permafrost | place: Sweden...
ATCTGCGACGTCGGACGATCCTGCAGGTACTTCGCGTGGCAAGCCACGATCTGCTGGAACTCCGGCTTGATCTCGGTCTGGTTGAAATCGAAGTACACCACGCGCTGGCGCAGGCAGGCGTCGGTTTCCAGAGCGCCCAACTGATACTTGCCAGCGTTGTTGTCGGGCTGGGTCATGGCGCTGTTGTCGACGGGAGCCGGCTGAGCGGTGGGCTTGACGGCTTTCTTGGAGCAGGCGGCCGCGCTGACGCACAGCAGAGCGACCAGGGCAATACGTACGGTCTTATTCATGGTGACATTCCTTAACGGTTGAGTTTCCGACAACGATGACGATGGGGTAACGGGACAGCGACGCCGGTGGGCCGGCTGTTATTTTGACACTACTGTAAGCGTGATTGTGCATCATCTTGACCAACCACGCGATACGACCACGACACAGTGAAGTATCGCGGCCGACATAAAACGTTCGCAGCGCCTCTGCCCCATCCCTGGAGAACCGATGCCAGCGCGTGATCGCAGCCGGCATCTTTCAAGAATCAACGCTCGCGATACGGCCCCCATGCGGGTTCGCGAACGTCACCGTCGGACAGCACCAGCCGCTGGCGAACATTGCCGTCGGCCGATACCGAATACAGCACGCCACGGGTGCCTTCGGTGGCGGCATACAGCAGCATGCTGGCGTTCGGCGCAAAGCTCGGGGATTCATCGAAGGGACCCGGGGACACAAAATGCACCTGGCCACCGAGAGTCTGATCCGCAATGCCAATACGATACACGTTGCCGTTGCCCTGCACCATGGCGATCTGCTTGCCGTCGTAGCTTACTGAAACGTTCTGGTTGCTCTGGCCCTGGAAGCTGATCCGCGTTGCGCTGCCGCCGCTCGCCGATACCTGATAGATCTGTGGTTTGCCGGAACGATCCGAGGTGAAGTAGATCGTCTGGCCGTCCGGCGACCACACCGGCTGCGTGTTGATGGCGAGGTTGTCCGAGGTCACCCGGGTTTCCTGGCGGCTGGCCATGTTCAGCACATAGATATTCAAGTTGCCCGAGAACGACAGCGCGACGGCCAGTTTGCTGCCATCCGGCGACCACGCCGGAGCACCGTTGATGCCCTTGGGGTGCGACTCCACCAGTTGGCGTGAGCCGGTAGTAATGTCCTGCACGTAGATATTCGAGTTGCCGCTTTCGAACGACACGTAGGCGATTTTCTTGCCGTCCGGGGACCAGGCCGGCGAGAGCAGCGATTCCTTGGAACGCGCGACCACCTGCGGATTGAAGCCGTCGGAATCAGCAACCAGCAGTGAATAGCTGGTGTTGTTGCCTAGGCCGACTGCCGTGATGTAGGCAATACGGGTGAAGAACGCTCCGCGCACACCGGTGATTTTTTCATAGATCGCGTCGGCGATCTGGTGCGCCACATTACGCAGATCGCCGACCGGCACTGGCTGCATCGACTGCGACAGTAGGCTCTGCTGCTTGTTGACGTCCCACAGCTCATACTCGACCTGGACCATGCCGTTGCCGGCATCCTTGAGTCGACCGACCACGATGTAGTCCTGCTTGAGCAGACGCCAGGTGGCGAACTTGATGTCCGAACCCTGCGACGGAAGCTCGACGATGCTGGCCTTGTCCAGCGCGCGGAATTTGCCGGAGCGGTTGAAATCGTTGTGAATGACGTCGGCCACGTCGGTCGGCGGCTGCGTGCCGCCCTGCAGGGCGAAAGGCACGACCGTAATTGGGGTTGATGAGAGCGTCCCCTTTACGATCTGAATATTCAGCGACGATTGTGCGCTCGCAGGAACCAATGCAAGGGCGAGAAAAGCGGCTAGCACTAACAAGAAAATCTTGGTCATTTTTTTCATGGCGTGATGATTACGGCCTGAAGGTGAAGGTTAGGTTGCGCTGAAACACTTTTTCAAAGCCTTTGTACGGCAATGTTTTTGTTCGCAGCACCGCGTTTTCGACCGAACGCCGACCAGCATCATCGTATGGACAGCTCGGGTCAACATTCGCAGATATGACATCACCACCAGGTGATTGAACTATATTCACCTCACACGGCGCGGCCGGGATGTTATCCGGCCGCAGCCAGTTCGGCGTGACCGCATTCTGAATGGCGGCTGCGTAAGCGCTGCTGAGATCGGTGTGATCGCTGTTGTTACCGCTTTGCAGCTGGTCGGCCTTGGGCAGATCCGGCTGGCTCTGGTCGCTGGCCAGATCCTCCATCTGCTGCTTGGCCTGTTTGGCCCTGCTGTCGAGCTTCTTGGTCTGGTCGGCCGCCGCATCCATCTTTTTGAACAGTTCGTCGACCTTTTTCTGCTCTTCCTGCTTTTTCTTGACCGCCTGCGCGTCGAGCTCGGACTGACGCTGCTGCTCTTTTTCTTCCTGCAGCTTCTTCGCGTCGTCGGCCTTCTGCAGCGCGTTCTCGACCACTTTCTCCTGATCCACCGTATCCGGATGCTCCGGCGGCGGCGGCAAGGTCTTGATCTTGGGCTCGTCCGGCTTGGGCGGGGTCGGTGGCGGGGGGGGCGTGGTCGGCGGCGGAGGCACCGTGTCAGGCACCTTGGTCTTCACCGTCTTCGGCGGCGGACTGCCGGTCGGGCCTATCAGCACGGCCTCGATCACCTGCCCCTGCAAATTCAGTGGCGGCGTACAGGTAATAGGATTCATCCACGCGGGAAGGCCCAGCGCGTTGATAAAGTTTTCGAAGCTCGAGCACGGCAGCGTCGCGAGGAACAGAAACGCGACGATACCGACGTGCAGGATGGCGGAAAGTATGACCGCCTTCGGCGTGCCCTTACTTTCGTCCATTCGTCCCGCCCGACCCCGGCTGGCTCAACAAGCCGATCTTGGTCACGCCGGCCTGCTGCAGAATGGGCAGAATCACGTAGACCTTGCCGTACACGGCGCGCTGGTCACCGGCCAGAATGACCTGCAGATCAGGATCGGCCTGCTGGAACGCGGTGATCTTGGTGGTGAATTCCTGCACGCTCACGGGATCAGCCTTGCCGTCGCCGACCTTGAGGAAAATCTGCCCGTTCTGATCGACCGACACGACCAGCGGATCCTTGATGTCCTTCAGCGATTTGGCGTTGCTCTCGGGGAGCTGCACCGGCACACCGAGGCTTTTCATCATCGGCGTGGTCACCATGAAGATGATCAAAAGCACCAGCATCACGTCGATGTACGGCACGACGTTGATCTCGGACTTCAGCTTGTAGCGTTTGCGACGCTGGGAAATGGCCATGAATGCTGCTCCGCTCAGACCACGTCGTCGGTCTGGATCTGCCGCTGCAGCACGGAAGAAAACTCTTCCTGGAACACTTCGTAATGCGAGGCCACGCGCTCGACCTTGGTGGCGAAGCGGTTGTACGCCCACTGCGCCGGGATGGCGGCGAACAGGCCCATGGCGGTGGCGATCAGCGCTTCGGAAATGTGCGGCGCAACCACGGCGATGGTCACGTCCTTCATTTCACCCAGGCCCTGGAACGCGCCCATGATGCCCCACACCGTGCCGAACAGGCCCACGTAGGGGCTGATCGAACCGACGTTGGCCAGAAACTCCAGATTGCGCTCGAGCAGGCCGATCTCTTTGGTACCGGTCACGCGCATGGCGCGCTCGGAGCTCTCAACGATGGTACGCACGTCGTGCGTCCTGCGCTGGCGCTGGCGCGCGAATTCGCGGAAGCCGGACTCGAAGATGTTCTCGATGCCGCCGGCGCCGCCGCGATTGCTCACCTCGCGAAACAGCTGGGCCAGATCGCCGCCGGACCAGAAGCGCTCCTCGAACGCCTCGGCGTTTTCCATCGCGGCCTTGGTCTGCGAATGCTTGCGGATGATGATCACCCACGACATGAAGGAAAACACCACCAGCACCAGCAGTACCAGTTTCACCGGGATGCTGGAATCGGAGATCAGCGAAAAAATATTCAGTCCACCGTTCATTGCTTGAGGGTTCTCCGCCGGTCGGCTTGATTGAGGTAAAACTTTAGTTGTTGAAATGACGCCCGCGTTGATCGGATGGATTCCCATCACGCGGACTTTTATCAGCTGGCTCGACGCGCAACTGCCGCGCCAGCATCTGGAAATTCAGGCAATGGAACCGGCAGGGAAAAGATTCGCCGGGATTTGTACCGGCCGCATGCGCTCAAGGTCGACACAGGCAGCCCGAACCGTGGCTCGGATCAGGCAGGTGCCGTCGCCGCGCAGCACGGTCTGCGCGAACAGGATACTGGCTGCGCGGCGCTCTTTGACGTCCACCGTTACCGACAGTTCATCATCCAGCAGGGCGGGCCGGACGAAATCGATCTGCATATCCTTCACCACAAAGCCCAAGCCGGTCGCCGTGCGCAGCACCGACTGGTCGATACCGATGGCCCGCAGCCACTCGCTGCGGGCGCGCTCAAGAAAACGCAAATAGCTTGCGTGATAGACCACGCCGCCGGCGTCGGTGTCTTCCCAATACACGCGCACCGGCCAGTGGAAGGGCAGCAGCGTTTCAGACATCGCCGGCATCCGCTTGAAAAAGATCGGCCGGCTGCGTCGCCCGCGGCGGCGGCGCCAGCCCCAGATGGCGCCAGCCCTTGGCGCTGACCATGCGACCACGCGCCGTGCGGATCAGATAACCCTGCTGGATCAGATACGGCTCGACCACGTCTTCCAGCGTGCCGCGATCCTCGCTCAGCGCTGCGGCGAGGGATTCGACCCCGACCGGGCCGCCGTCGAAGTTCTCGACGATCAGGCTGAGCAGACGCCGGTCGAGTTCGTCGAAGCCTTCCGGGTCGATCTTCAGCATATCCAGCGCGGCCTTCGCCGCAGCCAGCGTGATCTCGCCTTCGGCACGTACTTCGGCGTAATCGCGCACGCGCCGCAGCAGGCGGTTGGCGATACGCGGCGTGCCGCGCGAGCGGCGCGCAATTTCAGTCGCGCCCTCGGGGGCGCAGACAATGCCAAGAATCCGCGCGGCGCGCCGCACGATCTGGGTGAGTTCTTCGGTGGAATAGAATTCCAGGCGCTGCACGATGCCGAATCGGTCGCGCAGCGGCGCCGTGAGCATGCCGGCGCGGGTGGTCGCGCCGATCAGGGTGAACGGCGGCAGGTCGAGCTTGATCGAGCGTGCGGCCGGACCTTCGCCGATCATGATGTCGATCTGGAAATCTTCCATCGCCGGGTACAGCACTTCCTCCACCACCGGCGACAGGCGATGGATCTCGTCGACAAACAGCACGTCGTTCGCTTCGAGATTGGTCAGCAGTGCGGCCAGATCGCCGGCGCGCTCCAGCACCGGGCCGGAGGTGGAACGCACGTTGACACCCAGCTCGTTCGCAATCACATGGCTCAGCGTGGTCTTGCCCAGGCCGGGCGGCCCGAAGATCAGCACGTGATCGAGCGCACCGCCGCGCTTGCGTGCAGCCTCGATATAGATCGACAGCTGCTCGCGCACCGCCTGCTGGCCCAGGTATTCGGCCAGGCGCCGCGGGCGGATGGTGGCTTCGAGAGCCGCATCATCCAGCTGTGCGGCGGCGGTAATGATGCGCGCTTCGGTCATGCGGAAATTATGGCAGGAACGAGGAACGGCACATCAGATTTCCACCTGCGCGCCCAGCTCGATCAGTCGATTGCCCGGGATCTGGAAGAACGCGGTGGCCGGCAGCGCGTTGCGTGCCATGAACACGAACAGCTTGTCGCGCCACAGCGCCATGCCCGGGCGGCGACGATCGGCCACGATGTTCTCGCGCGACAGGAAGAACGTGGTGTCCATCATGTCGAACATCAGGCCCTCGCGGCCGCAGTCCATCAGCGCCTGCGGAATGTTTGGATACTCCGCAAAGCCGAAATGCAGCTCAAGCCCATAAAAATCGTCGCCGAGGGTGATCAGATTGATTCGCTCGGACTTTTCCGCCACGGGCGTTTCCAGCATCTCGACCGTCAATAGCACGTTACGCTCGTGCAGTACCTTGTTGTGCTTGAGGTTATGCAGCAACGCACTGGGCACCGAGTTCTGGTTACCGGTGAGAAAGACCGCCGTACCCGGCACGCGCAGCGGCGGATGCTGGCTGATGTTTTCGATGAACGGCTTCAGCGCCAGGCCCGACTGCTTGATCTCGCGCAGCACCAGCTCGCGGCCCCGACGCCAGGTGGTCATCATGGCGAATACCACCACGCCCAGCGCCAGCGGGAACCAGCCGCCGTATTCGATCTTGATCAGGTTGGCGCTGAAGAACGACAGGTCGATCAGCAGAAAAAGCGCTCCTACGGCGATCACGGCGAACAGATTCCAGCGCCACTGGTAACGGGCCACGACCAGGGCCAGCATCGAGGTGATCGCCATGGTGCCGGTGACCGCAATACCGTACGCCGCGCTGAGGTTATCCGACGAGCGGAAACCCAGTACCGCCAACATCACCATGATCAGCAGAAAGTAATTAACCCACGGCACGAACACTTGGCCTGACATTTCGTTCGACGTGTGCACCACCGCCATACGCGGTGAATAACCCAGCGACATCGCTTCGCGCGTCATCGAATAGGCGCCGGAAATCACCGCTTGCGATGCAATCACGGTAGCCGCGCACGCCAGCGCAATCATCGGAATCTTCAGCACATCCGGAGCCAGCCGGAAGAAAGGACTGTCGATCGCCGACGGATCGCTCAGCAGCAGCGCGCCCTGACCAAAGTAGTTGAGCACCAACGCCGGGAGCACAAAACTGAACCAGGCCAGCCGAATGGGTTTTTTCCCGAAATGCCCCATGTCCGCATACAGCGCCTCGGCGCCGGTCAGCGCCAGCACCACACCGCCCAGCGCGATGAAACCCTGGAAACCATGCAACTCGAAAAACCGAATGCCGTACCAGGGGTTCAACGCCAGCAGCACATGCGGATTGTGCAGAATCATGTGCACGCCGAGCAGTGCAATCACGACAAACCACACCACCATGATCGGCCCGAACAGGCGCCCCACGTGTTCGGTACCACGGCGCTGGATCGTAAAAAGAACAAGCAGGATGACCAGCGTAATCGGCACCACCCAGCTGGCCATGTGCGGCGCGACGACTTTGACGCCCTCCACTGCCGACAGTACCGAGATCGCCGGTGTGATGACCCCGTCACCATAGAAAAGCGACGCGCCGAAAATACCCAGAATCGCCAGCACCCAGCGCAGGTTCGGCCGGTCGCGCACGCTGCGCTGGGCCAGCGCCATCAGCGCCATGATGCCGCCCTCGCCCTTGTTGTCGGCGCGCATGATGAAGACCACGTACTTCAGCGACACCACCAGAATCTGCGCCCAGAAAATCAGCGAGAGCACGCCAAAGATGCTTTCCGGCGTCGGCTTCATGCCGTCATGCGTCAGCGTGACTTGCAAGGTGTAAAGAGGACTGGTACCGATATCGCCGTAAACCACGCCGATCGCGCCCAGTGCGAGCACGGCGAGCCGGCGACGCATATCGGTCGTGCCATCGCCCTGCGGTATTGCCTGAGTCACGGAATCAACCTCCCAACGCGGCGCGCAGCGACTTGCGGATAATGGCCTCGGCGTTATCGCCGTCGGCTGCAACTTTCTGCACCAGCCGCGTCACTTCGGCCGGTTTGTAACCGAGCTGCTGCAGCGCCACGGTGGCTTCACCCGCCGCATCGAGCGGCACGTCGACACCACCGACGCGGGTACCTGGCACGCTGGTGAGTCCGTCGACGCGATCACGCAGCTCGACGACGATGCGTTCGGCGGTTTTCTTGCCGATGCCGGGGATCTTGGTCAGCGCCACCACGTCACCGGTTTGCACCAGGCGCGCGAAGTGGTCGGTGGAGACGCCGGACAGCACCGCCAGCGCGATCTTGGCGCCGATGCCGCTAACCTTTTGCAGGCTGCGGAAAAGCGCACGCTCGGACTCGTGCATGAAACCGTACAGCGCCACGCTGTCTTCCTTGACCGCGTAATGCGTCAGCAGCGCGACCTCCTTGCCGGTGGCAGGGAGGTCGTAGATGGTCGACATCGGCGCCTCGAGCTCGTAGCCGATGCCGCCAACTTCAATCATCAGCCACGGCGGCTGCTTGGAAATCAGAATGCCACGAAGACGACCAATCATTGGGTACTGGTCTCGCTGCCTGACGTGTGGCCGGGCTTTTTTTCGGCGAATGCATCAACCGTCTTCATCGGCGGCGCCTCCAGGCTGTCCGAGGGATACCGACGCGAGCCAGGCTGGCCCGCGTATGAGCGTGGGTCACGGCGATGGCCAGCGCGTCAGCTGCATCAGCCTGCAGCGGACCTTTGATTCCCAGCAAAATACCGATCATGTGCTGCACCTGAGTCTTGTCGCTGCGACCGCTGCCCACGATGGACTTTTTTACTTCCGTTGCCGCGTATTCGTGCACCTCGATATCGCGACTGACCACCGCGCAAATCGCCGCCCCACGAGCCTGTCCCAGCTTCAGCGCCGAATCGGGGTTGCGCGCCATGAAAACGCGCTCGATACCGCACTCCGCCGGCCGATGCGTGGCGATGATGTCACAGAGTTCGTCAAAGATGCGTTTCAGCCGCAGCGGAAACGTTGCCTCGTCCGCTACCGCCAACGCACCGTGAAAGACGTGACTGAGTTTTCCGGTGTCATCGACGTCAATGATGCCCACGCCGGTGCGCTGGCTGCCTGGATCGATGCCGATGATGCGTGTCATGACGGGCGGCTCACGGAGACGGAAAAAACATCATGATCAACCCTGTCGCCGCGGCGGGAACGCCCCGCAGGCAGCCGCTTACGGATGAGCCTCGGCCGGCAGCAACGCGTTGTGATACACGTCGTGCACGTCGTCCAGTTCTTCCAGCCAGTCGATCAGATCGAGCAGGGTTTCCTGCGCCTCTGCGGGCACCGCGCTGCGATTAGCCGGGCGCATCACGACCTCGGCGCGCGTCGGCGCAAGCCCGGCCGCGGCCAGCGCCTGCTGCACCGCTTCGAGACTGTCGGGTGTGCACAGCACGCTGCTTTCGCCCGCTTCGTTGACCACGTCATCCGCGCCGGCTTCAAGCGCCGCTTCGAGAATCTTCTCCTCCAGCACCTCGTCCCCCGCCGTGTCGAACACCAGCTCGCCGCAACGCTGGAACTGGAATGCCACGGAGCCGCTGGTACCAAGGTTACCGCCATGCTTTGTCAGCGCATGACGCACATCGGCGACGGTGCGCACCGGATTGTCGGTGACGCAGTCGATGATGAAGGCAATGCCCGCCGGGCCGTAGCCCTCGTAGCGCATCTCGTGCATTTCCGCGCCACCGTCGGCCCCCGAGCCACGTTTGATTGCGCGGTCGATGGTGTCGCGCGTCATGTTGGCCGAGAGCGCCTTGTCCACCGCCGAACGCAACCTGGCGTTGTCGGCCGGATCGGCCACACCCGCGCGCGTGGCTACGGTGATCTCGCGGATCAGTTTGGTAAACACCTTGGCGCGCTTGGCGTCTTCGACGCTCTTGCGACCTTCGATGGACGGACCTCTACCCATGACGATTCCTGCGCTGCGCGGATGGACAAGCCGGCGATTTTACCGCACTCCGGGGGCAAGACGGCAAAAGGCTGGCGGCCGAGCGCATTTGCTCACCCCGACGCGATCGAACCGCCGCCAGCCGCTATCTCCGCTGCCGCCGCAAACGAGCCATGGCGCAGGAATCTCCCCGTATGCAGCGCCACATCGGTCGAGAAAAGCAGGCCTGTGTGGCTGGTATCCACTACGCAATGATCGGCCAAACCAGGCAGCCGCGTTTCCTCCACCGCCACGGTGCCGTCGTGCTCGCCCTCGATATTGGCGAGCACCGCACCCAGACCGATCGGTGAGCGACCGGCGATCATGCCAACCTCGCGCGGCCCGGCCCAGCGATCAAACCCTTTTTCCAGCAACTCGCGATTGTGGCCGAGCAACACCTCGCCACCGCGGCCCCAGCGGGCAAACCCGCGCGCCGCGGCGCTGCCCATCAACGGCGAACCGAGGCAAACGATGCGCCCTGCGGGCAGCTCGCCTTCTTCATGACAAACCTGCAGTGCCAGCAAACCGCCGAGGCTGTGTCCCACCAGATGTACGGACACCGAATCTTCGGCCAGCAGCTGCATGCGAGAAAGCAGGCGACTGAGAATGCGCTCTTGCGAATTGGCCACACTCATGTAGTCGAAGCGGTGAACCCGGAAGCCTTGTTCGATCATTCGCCGATGCAGCATGGCCAGCGCGAAACCGCGCATCCACAGGCCGTGCAGCAAGATGACATGTTCGGTCATGAGACGAGGATCGATGAACCAACGGAAAAACAGCCGCGGACGAATTGCCCCGCGGTACGTAACCTGATTGTGCCCGCCGCGCCGGTGGACGATGTCAACAGCTTGTGCAAATGCCATCGATGCACCTCAACGACATCACTGTCGGCGAGTCTCAGATCATGGGGTCGGGGCGGTCACTCGCACATGCAGTTCCTTCAGCTGCGCATCGCCGACGATCGAGGGCGCGTCGGTCATCAGATCCTGCGCGCTGGTGGTCTTGGGAAAGGCGATCACATCGCGGATCGACTCGGTCCCGGCCATCAGCGCCGCAATACGGTCGATGCCGAAGGCCAGGCCACCGTGCGGTGGCGCGCCGAATTTCAGCGCCTTCAGCAGGAACCCGAACTTCATCTCGGCCTCTTCCGCGCCGATGCCAAGCAACTCGAACACCGCGCTCTGCATGTCAGGGCGGTGGATACGGATCGAGCCGCCGCCGATCTCGTTGCCATTGAGCACCATGTCGTAACCGCGGCTCACCGCGGTGGCCGCGTTGGCGCGCAGATCGCCGATATCGTCGACCTTCGGCGCAGTGAACGGATGATGCAGGGCGACGTAGCGCTGCGCCTCATCGTCGTATTCGAACATCGGAAAATCGGTGACCCACAGCGGCCTCCAGCTGTCGTCGACTAGCCCGCGGTCCTTGGCGACCTTCAGGCGCAGCGCGCCCATGAAGTCGGTGACGACCTTCCAGCTACCGGCACCGACGAACAGCATGTCGCCGCTCTGCGCGCCGGTCGCCTTGAGCACGCTGTCCAACGCGGCATCATCGAGAAACTTCGCGACCGGCGAGTTGATCCCCTCGCGCCCCTTGGCCAGGTCATCGATGCGCAGCCAGGCCAGTCCCTTGGCACCGTAGCGCGTGACGTATTCGCTGAGCTGATCGATTTCCTTGCGCGTCAGCGTACTGCCGCCGGGCACGCGCAGGGCCGTCACGCGGCCGCCGACGTCGTTGGCCGGCTCGGCAAACACCTTGAACTCGACGTGCTTCACCGCTGCGGCGATGTCGATCAGCTCCAGCGCAATGCGCAGGTCGGGCTTGTCCGACCCGAACCGGCGCATCGCCTCGGCCCAGCTCATGCGCGGGAACGCAGCGTCGAGTTCCACACCCTGCACTTCGCGGAAAGCATGACGGATCAGCTCCTCGACGAAATCCTGCACGTCCTTCTCTTCGACGAAAGCGAACTCCAGGTCAAGCTGGGTGAATTCAGGCTGGCGATCGGCGCGCAGATCCTCGTCGCGGAAGCAGCGGGCGATCTGATAATAGCGGTCGAAACCGGCCATCATCAGAATCTGCTTGAACAGCTGCGGCGACTGCGGCAGCGCGTAGAACTGGCCAGGATGCACGCGGCTGGGTACCAGGTAATCGCGTGCACCTTCCGGCGTTGCCTTGGTCAGGATCGGTGTTTCCACGTCCTGGAAACCGCGCTCGTCCAGATAGCGGCGCAAGGCCTGCACCAGCTTGATCCGCTTGCGCATCATCGCCTGCATCTCGGGTCGGCGCAGATCCAGATACCGATAGGTCAGGCGCATCTCCTCGTTCGGATTTTCGTGCAGGGCGAACGGCAGATCCTTTGCAGCATTGAGCACTTCCAGCGTCTCGGCCAGCAGTTCGACCGTGCCGGTTTTCAGCTTGTCATTAACCGACAGACGCTGACGCAAGGTGCCCGTCACGCGCAGGCAGTACTCATTGCCGATTTCGCCAACCACCGCGAACGCAGTCGCGTTGTCGCGCTCAATCACGACCTGAGCCAGACCTTCATGATCCCGAAGGTCGACAAACGCCACGTGGCTTTGCAGGCGAAGGGTATTGACCCAACCGCACAGCGTAACCGTCTGGCCGATCAGCGACTCGTTGATAAGGCCGCAATAGTGCGTGCGCATTCGCGTGGACCTCCGGGCCGCCGAGCGGCTGAATCAGTTGGAAAAGACCCGGAATCTTACCACCGCGGCGATCGGCAAGTCGTGCCGGCCCGCGGACTGCCTCAATCCGTGCCAACGCCGGATGAACCCGATGGCGACGGCGCAGGCGCCGCTGCAGCAGGCGCCGCTGCAGCAGGCGCCGGAGCGGCCGGCGCCGCGGCCTTATCGGATGACTCCGGCTTGGCGGAGCCTACGCCGCTCTCAGCTTTGCCCTCGGCGAGATTGCGCTTCTTGTCGCCATCTTTTTTGAAATCGGTTTCGTACCAGCCGCTGCCGGCCAATCGAAAAGACGGCGCGCTGACGCGCCGTCTTAGCTGAGGGGCTCCGCAACTCGGACAAATCGTCGGATCTTCGTCGGACAATTTTTGCAGGCGATCAAATCGATGACCGCAGCCGGCACACTCAAACTCGTAAATGGGCATTCAAACTCCAAAACGTCCAGCCAACGCAGCGTCGGCAACTCGCCATTATCGGCCCGTACAAGCCGATTTCAACGCCGCCTTCCAGCAATCTGCCAAAACTGGACCTATTGGCCAGTCGACTGCCACGATGAAGCATGATGACTGGTTTGGCCCAGTTGGATGATCGATGCGGCGCGCCTGAGTGTCCGTAGAGACGTCCAGACGGCTAATTTTCTGATCACAGCCCACCAACTCACGGCGCGAGAGACGCCCCATCGGGTCAGCCAGCCATGTCCTGGGCATCTTCGGAAAACGCAGCTCCACCAGCGAAGTCATGCTGCATGACAGCAGCCAAGGTGACGATCACTCGCCATATAGTTTCACATGTAAGTATATGTTTTGACTTGCTAAACGCCAGACGTTTCACAACACGTAAAGTTGTGTGAATTATTTGTTGCGCATCGCATCAATTTCACTTAGGGTCGAACCAGCACTGCCATTAGAGCGTGCCACGGTGAGGGGACCGCTGCCACTAGCAAGTGAATCTGGGGAGATTTTCAATATGGCAACATTTCGTCGCAATCGGTTGGCCAGCGCGCTCATTCCACTGCTTGGCGTGGGCCTGTTCAGCACCGCACTACTGGCTCAAGACGCAAGCCCCACAACGCCCAGCGGTACGGCTGCGGCTCCGTCGAAAGACACTAAACAGCTACAGCAGGTCGTGGTCACCGGCACTCGGCAATCCACACGCACCGTTGCCGAGTCGCTTTCGCCCATCGATGTGCTGACGCCAGCCGACATCAACGCCAGTGGTGCTACAGATATCGCCAGCGCGTTGAACACGCTGCTGCCGTCGCTCAATTTTCCCCGCCCCGCCATCAACGACGGCAATGACGCGGTTCGCCCGCTGACCCTGCGAGGCCTGTCACCGGATGACGTTCTTGTGCTCGTCGACGGCAAGCGTTACCACACGACCAGCCTGGTCAATTACAACAACTCGATTGGACGCGGTTCGGCACCGGTCGATTTCAACTCGATTCCCATTTCCGCGATCGACCATATCGAAGTGCTGCGCGACGGCGCCGCGGCGCAGTACGGCTCGGATGCCATCGCCGGCGTGGTCAACATCATCCTCAAACACGGCAGCGCGCCCGGGAAAAATGAAATTACCGCCAATGGCGGCGTCATGGACAAGGGCGACGGTGCCCAAAACGGGCTGTCCGGATCGGTCGGCATCCCCTTGAGCGGCCCGCAAGGCAGCGCGCCTGGCTGGGCGCGACTGGCCTGGAACTACTCCGATGTGATGAACACCAATCGCGCCCAGAACACCGACATCGCTACCACGCTGAACCCGGGCAACGTCAATGCCCAAGGCGTGCCTTACGAGCGCTACGGCGACCCCGCGGTAAAGACGTACCAGACGCTCTTGAATTTCGGCTATGACTTAACGCCGAACGTCGAGCTCTACGGCTACCTCAACCTGAGCCGCCGCGACGTCACGTCGAACGGCTACTACCGGTCCGGCGACAACTATCGAAATGCCACGGCGATCTATCCGAACGGCTTTCTTCCCCAGATCATCAACCATGTGAACGATGCCTCCGCAGTCGTCGGCGTCAAGGGCACCACGGACAACGGCTGGCATTGGGATGCCTCGGCCGATTTCGGCTACAACCACATGGTTTTCGACATCAATAACAGCCTCAATATCAACCAGTACTACAGCACGCTGGATGCCACGGGCGTCGGATTCAGCCCGACCTACTTCAACGCCGGCAACTTCACAACCAAGCAGGATGTGGCCAACGTCGATCTGAGCAAGGAATACTCGCCGAGCTTCCTGCCCAACCCGGTCACCGTGTCGTTCGGCGGCGAATACCGCAAGGATTACTACGACATCGGCGCGGGCGATCCCAACTCCTATTTCTTTAACCCAGCCATCATCGATCCGGTGAGTGGCGACGTGGCACCCGGCGGCTCACAGGTCTATCCGGGACTCAGCCCCCAGGTGGCCGGCAATTTCCAGCGCCACAGCGAGGCCGCCTACGTCGACCTGGAAACCGACATCACGAGCAAACTTTCTGCCGGCGTGGCCGCGCGTTACGAGGATTACAGCGACTCCGGCTCAACCCGCTCGGGCAAGCTGTCGCTGCGCTACCAGCTGACCGACACCTTCGCCCTGCGCGGCACCGTATCGAACGGCTTCCGAGCACCCTCGCTGGCGCAGCAGAACTACGAGTCCGTGGTGACCCTGCTGCAAGATGGCGTGCTGCAGCAGGTCGGTACGTTCCGCACAGACAGCCCCACCGCCATTGCCCTGGGCGCCAAACCGTTGACCCCGGAAAAATCCACTAACTATGGACTGGGCGCGGTATGGCAACCGACCAACGATTTCAGCGCAACGCTGGATGCCTACCAGGTTCGCATTTACGACCAGATCCTCTATAGCGACCAGCTGAATGTCACTCCGACCCTCGCCAATGGTGAAGTCAGCGGCGCGCAGTTCTTCGTCAACGGGGGCACCACCCGCACCCGCGGTGCGGACCTGATACTGAACCAGCGGTTTGACCTCAGCGACTGGGGTAAATTCAACCTCGGCCTCAGCGGCAACTACAATAAGACGACCGTACTTGACGTGACGAATCCGAACTTTGGCCGAGCCAGCCAGGGCCTGTTGACCTCGTCCACACCACGCACTAAATACGTGCTTTACGGCGACTGGGCCATCCAGAATTTCGACCTGCACGCCAACCTGACCCGCTACGGCTCGATCATCCGTCGCGGTGACGACGCCAACGGCGACGAAGATCAATTCTTCTCCGCGCGCTGGCTGCTCGACCTAGCGGCCAGCTACAACTTAGATGCCTGGACCTTTACCGTCGGTGCAGACAACGTCACCAACCAATATCCGACCAAGGTGGCGCCAGACAACGAGTACGACTACGGCTCGGGCCTGCAGTATTCCGCCCTGTCGCCGTTCGGTTTCAACGGCCGCTATTGGTACGGCAAGGTCACGTATCGATTCTAAGCGGAGCGCGACTAAGACAAAAAATCCCGGCCATAACGCCGGGATTTTTTATGTCGCCGCATGCAGACCCAGGCGATATGCGCCGACAGCTCGCGGCAGTCCTCGCGTCTACTAACGCATAACGCGGGAAAAATACAAATAGATCAGCCATAACTTCTAGTATTATTCTCATGTCGATATAGACATATAGACGTCTATATCGTTGACCCGTCATTCATTCGTCGTTAACCTGCCAACTCTTCAATCAAAGACACAGGTTTAGGGACAGTAATGATCAGCAAGCGCCAAACTCGCGGTATTCCGGCCTATTTGCCCGCCATCATCGCGCTTGCACTCTCAAATGCAGCAACAGCGCAGGACACCACGTCAGCACCCACGCCGGCCAAGACCAAGGATCTCAGCGCGGTGATAGTCACCGGTACGCGATCGGATAGCCGCACCGAGAGCAGCTCACTCACGCCGATCGACGTCGTCTCGGCTAAAGTGCTGCAGCAGACCGGCACCAACGATCTGCCCACGGCGCTTGCGCGCATTATCCCTTCGCTGAATTTTCCGCGACCTTCGGCATCGGACACCGCCGACAGCCAGCGCCCGGCCCAGCTGCGTGGTCTTTCGCCGGATCAGGTGCTGGTGCTGGTGAACGGCAAGCGCTGGCATGCGGGCGCGATTCTGCTGAACAACGGCGTGATTGGCCGCGGCTCGCAATCGGTCGATCTCAACACCATTCCGTTATCGGCCATCGATCACATCGAAGTGCTGCGGGACGGCGCGTCGGCCCAGTACGGCTCCGATGCGATTGCCGGCGTGATCAACATCATCCTGAAAAAAGGCGCCAAGGGCGGCGACGTCGAAGTCACCGGCGGCCAGTATTCGGCCGGCGATGGCCGGCAGTGGCAGGGTTCGGCCGATTTCGGCATACCGCTCGCCGACGACAAGGGCTGGCTGCGCCTGTCCGTACAGAACGGCAACGAGGATTACACCAACCGCGCCGCACCGGACACGCGTCCGGGCTACACCGCGCTAGGCGTGAACTACCGCCAGGGCGATCCGGCCGTGCACGACACCAATGTGCTGCTCAACACGCAGTACGACATCACCCCCGACGTACAGTTTTATGCATTTGGCCACTTCGGTCGTCGCCAGACCACGTCGCCGGCGTTTTTCCGTTACGGCACTAACGCGCCCAAGCCCAACAACGCGCTGATCGGTGAGGTCTATCCCGACGGCTTTCTGCCGCTGGAGCATGCCGATTCCACCGACCAGTCGCTGGTCACCGGCCTGCGCGGCACGCTCGACGGCTGGCGCTGGGATCTGAGCGGCAATTTCGGCCGCAACCGGGTTTCCTATCAGACCCAGAACAGCCTCAACTACGCCTACCTGCACGACTTTGGCACCACGCCGACGACGTTCGACGACGGTATTCTCACTGCCGCTCAGGAAGCCGTCGACCTGGATATCGCCAAGGACCTGTCGCCAAGCTGGCTGCCCAACCCGGTGACGGTGGCGTTCGGCGCGGAATACCTGCGCCAGACCTACAGCATCGACGCCGGCTCACTGCCCTCCTGGTATGTCGGCACGTCCGGCGTATCCGGCGGCGCGCAGGGTTTTGCCGGCTGGCAGCCGGCCAACGCAGTGGACGCGTCGCGGCAGGATGTGGCCGAGTACCTCGATCTGGAAACCAACCTCACCGACCGTCTGGCGGTATCGGCAGCCGTGCGGCACGAGCACTACAACGATTTTGGCAACACCACGTCGGGCTCGCTCGCCGGACGCTTCGATTTCACCGACCGTTTTGCGCTGCGCGCCAGCGCCTCGACCGGCTTCCGTGCGCCGTCGCTGGGACAGCAATACTTCTCGCAGATATCGTCGCTGTTCTATGCCACCGGCAATTCGGCCGGCCTGCCCGCCGGCATCTACAACTCGGGCCTGGTGCCGGTGAACAGTCCGATCGCGCGGCTGCTCGGCGCGCAGCCCCTGAAGCCTGAGAAATCCGAAAACTTCACCTTCGGCGCAGTGTGGAACCCGACCGACGCGCTGACGCTCAGTGCGGACGTCTACCAGATCGATATCCAGAACCGCATAGCGCTGTCCGGTGCGATCTCCACCACGGCGCCGTCCGTGCTGAGCTATCTGGCAGCCAACGGCATCACCAACCTCAACTACAGCAGCCTCAACTACTTCACCAACGCGGCCGACACGCGCACGCGTGGCGTCGATTTCGTCGGCACCTATCTGGCCGATTTTGGCACCGCAGGAACGCTCTCCACCACGCTCAGCGCCAACTACAACCAGAACAAGGTGACTCAGGTCAAAGCCAACCCGGCGGTGCTGGAAAATCTGGGCGTCAACTTCGTGCGCCTGAACCGCCAGGACATCGAGGGTTATCTGGCCAACTCGACGCCGCGCAGCAAGCTGATCCTCAGCGAGCTGTACAACGTCGGCAACTGGGGCTTCAACGCGACCCTGACCCGCTACGGCAGCTACACCAGTTACGTCAGCAGCCTGGC